>Ga0187872_10000276_pt1 | contig 62406 bp, 45 predicted proteins | sample June2016WEW_16_4_FD_132973 | JGI IMG/M metagenome (GOLD analysis project Ga0187872, IMG submission 132973) | Peatland microbial communities from SPRUCE experiment site at the Marcell Experimental Forest, Minnesota, USA - June2016WEW_16_40 | ecosystem: Environmental > Terrestrial > Soil >...
TCCCACCGCGCCGACGGCGGTTCATATTCTCAAATCGAAGAAGAAGGCGGCTCACGCCGCCTAAACCCAAACCGGACAGATCACGTGTTAATCAAACCGGACATCTTGACTTGTTAACGACAGGCTGTCGTGTAAGGCTTAGTTCCTCGAACTCACCAGCCGGTTCTCCACCAGCACCACTTCTTGCCCGTCGATCCGCAACGGCGTGCCAGCCGAAAGATCCTTCACTTTCTGGAGCAGCTTCGCGCCTTCTCCGTCCGATGGATTGAGCATCAGGACATTATTGTGGTCCGTGTCGCGAGTGACGGGCACCAGCGAAACGCGCGCGACGTGCTTTCCTTGGATTACCACCCGCGCAACCATTCCGTCCTTGTTCGGCCGCATCCGGATCCAATCGGTGGCGAAGTTCCCCAAGCAGTACATCACCGGCTTGCCCTGGTACACCTCCACGCCTTGCAACACGTGCGACCCATGCCCGTATACAATGTCGGCGCCGGCATCGATGGCTGCGTGCGCCAGCTGCTTCTCGTATGGTTCAGCCTCCGAAAACCGCGAACCCAAGGGGATCGGTGCAACCAGCGCCGCTGGATCGGACGGCTCTTTGGTCTCGGGTGCCGCAGATGTAAGGACGCGGCCCAGTCCGTCGCGATTGTGGCTGGATACAACCACGATGTCCACCAACGGACGAAGCGCTCGAATGTCTTGGCGCACTCGCTCGATATCGGCCGGATCGATCGTGATTCCATCGCGGGAGGTGACGCGCGCCACGCCCGGCGAGGTTGCGGTCGCGATTTGCTGATCTTCGCGATACCACTTCGCCGTGTATTGCAGAAATCCGATGCGGACTCCTTTGCGTTCGACAATCGCCGGTTTGTGCGCTTCCTCCAGATTGGCTCCCGCGCCGGTGTGCACGATCCCGTTGGCGTCCAGAACCGCCAGACTCTTCATGATGTTCGCCGGTCCGTAGGCTACATTGTTCGCCAGGCCCACCACTTGAATGTTCCCCGCCTTGAGCGCCTGTATCGCCTCCGGTCCGATGTGCTGCCAGCCGCTCTTGTCGGGAATATCTTTGTCGGGGCCCTCGGACTTCACCAGCAGGCCCTCCAGATTGCCGTAAACCAAGTCTGCGCGATTCAGTGTGTCGCGAACGTGGACCATGGCGGCGGCTGGATCCGCGCGCTGCTCGACGCTCACATCACCGAGCAGCAGGAGCGTGACCGATTTGTCCCCGTAGGAACCGGACCATTGCCAAGGCGCGTCGGCCGCGGAAGCGGAAGATACGGCGCAAAGAATCCCGAGGAGTAGTTTGACCACGAGCAGATTCTATCGCAGGCCACATCACTTCATTGCATGCAAAGAAAGGTGTAGACTTTTCATAGACATGCTGAGACGGAGCGTGATGGTGGGGTTGTGCCTTGTGGCCGCTTGTGCGGCGTCGCCCGATCCCCAGCGCGAGGTCCTGGATAAGTACTGCGTTACCTGTCACAACCAGCGCCTCAAGACCGGCGGGCTCACGCTCGACACAATGGATCTGGGCAAGGTTCCGGCCCACGCCGATGTCTGGGAAAAGGTAATCCGTAAGTTGCGGTCGGGCACGATGCCGCCGGCTGGCATGCCGCGGCCGGATGCGGCGACTTATCAGAAGTTTGCCGCTTGGCTAGAGCAACAGATCGACCAGTCGTCCGAGCCTTACGCGGGCAGACCCATCCTGCATCGTCTCAATCGCGCCGAATATGCCAACGCAGTCCGCGATTTGCTGGCATTGGATATCGACGCCGCCTCTTTACTCCCTCCCGATGATTCAGCGTTTGGCTTCGACAACATCTCCGACGCATTGGGCGTCTCTCCGGCCTTGCAGGAACATTACCTCGATGCGGCGCTCAAAATCGGCGCGCTCGCCGTAGGCGATCCGAAAATCGCGCCGGGCAGTGAAACCTGGCGCATTCGGCAAGATCTTTCGCAAGACGAGCATGTCAATGGTTTGCCGCTCGGCACCCTCGGCGGAACTGTAGTTCGCTACAACTTTCCGCTGGACGGCGAATATTCGTTCCAGGCGAACCTGTACCGGACCAACTTGAATATCATGCGCGGTTTGGAGTCGCCCCATCAGGTGGAATTCTCCGTGGATGGCCGGCGCATTCACCTGGCTTCCATGGGCGGCGCTGAAGACCTGGCGTCGTTGTTTCAAAAGCCGACTGACACGGGAGACGCCGTGGATGCGCGATTGCGGGTTCGCGTTCCGATAACCGCCGGTCCGCATGTTGTCACCGTGGCCTTCCTTCAGGATCCCGATGCCGTGGAGCCCGCCCGGCTGCAACCCTACATCCGCAGCTCGGTGGACAATTTCGACTGGTCGGGCTCGCCCCACCTGCAATCCCTGACCATCGCCGGCCCGTTCCATCCTGCGGGCGCCAAGGACACGCCAAGCCGTCGCCGCATTTTCATTTGTCACCCGAACAAGCAGACGAGTGAAGATGTTTGCGCGCGACAAATCGTCGCCACGTTGGCCCGGCGTGCTTACCGCCAACCCGTGGACGCCCCGGATCTGGAGACGCTGATGAAGTTCTATCAGTCAGGAAAGGGCGATGGCGGGTTTGATGGCGGCATCGAATTTGCCCTGGAACGGATTCTGGCCAGCCCACGGTTTTTATTCCGCGTGGAGCGCGACCCGGCCGGCGTCACTGCCGGCGGCAGCCACCGCATCAGCGACTTCGAATTGGCCTCGCGACTGTCCTTCTTTTTGTGGAGCAGCATTCCCGATGACGAACTGCTCCGCTTGGCGAGTGAAGGCAAACTCGAGAACCCAGCCGTGCTCGATCGCCAGGTGCGCCGCATGCTCGCGGATCCAAAGTCGCAAGCATTGGTGGACAACTTTGCCGGACAGTGGCTGCAGCTTCGCAATCTGCGCAATGTGCAGCCCAATTCGGATCTGTTCCCCGATTTCGACGACAACCTGAGGCAATCGTTCCGGCGGGAAACAGAGCTGCTATTTGAAAGCATGGTACAAGAAGACCGCAGCGTGCTCGATCTGCTGACCGCGGACTACACATTCGTGAACGAGCGCCTGGCACGCCATTACGGCATTCCGGACATTTACGGCAGCCGTTTCCGGCGCGTCGCCATAACGGATGACGCCCGGCGCGGTTTGCTGGGGCAAGGAAGCATTCTCGCGCTGACTTCGCATGCCGAGCGCACCTCGCCGGTGGTGCGCGGCAAATGGATACTCGAAAACATTCTGGGCACGCCGGTGCCCCCGCCTCCTCCCGACGTACCAGCGCTCAAGGGAAATCAGGAAGGCGAGAAGCCGCGGACCATGCGCGAGCAGATGGCCGAGCATCGCGCCAACCCGGTTTGCGCCAGTTGTCATAAAGCCATGGATTCCATCGGATTCGCCATGGAGAATTTCGATGCCGTGGGCGCTTGGCGCACTCGCGACGCAGGCCAGTTGATCGACGCCACAGGCGAACTCTCCGACGGTACGAAGGTGGACGGCGTAGTGACATTGCGGAAGGCGCTGGTCAGCCGTCCGGAACTATTCTCCGGTACGATGACCGAGAAGATGCTGATCTACGCGCTGGGCCGGGGCCTGGACTATCGTGACATGCCGGCGGTGCGCGCCATCCTGCGCGATGCATCGCGTACGAACTATCGTTTCTCCACGCTGATCCTGGGCGTGGTTCATAGCACGCCATTTCAAATGAGAACCGCGCCGCGCGATAGCGAGTCCGTGCCCGTGCAGACGGCGCAAAGCAGAGAAGGAAAGTAAATCATGTTCCTTACCAAGAAATCCCTACCCCGGCGAACCGTGTTGCGCGGACTGGGGGCGGCCGTAACGCTGCCCTTGCTCGATGCGATGCTCCCCGCGTTTGTACCGCTGGCCAAAGCAGACGCGAAGCCCCGCATGCGTTTTGGCGCGGTCTATTTTCCGAACGGCGCCATCATGCAGGAGCTTACTCCCAAGACCGTGGGCGCAGGCTTCGAGTTCACGCCGATTCTGAAGCCTCTGGAGCCGTTTCGCGACTCGTTGATCGTGGTAACCAACCTGACGCGGTCGCATCCCGGCAGCCAATTCGGAGATCACGCAGTGAGCGCCGCTGGATTCTTGACTGGCGTCTGGCCAAAGCGTACCGAGGCGGAGGACGTGCTCGCAAATACGACCATCGACCAAGTGGTGGCGCACCAGATCGGCCAGGATACGCCGCTGCCTTCGCTCGAAGTGGCCACTGAGGATTTTACCGGTTACGTAGGCGGATGCTCCCCCGGTTTCAGTTGCGCCTATTTGAACACCATTTCCTGGAGCACGCCGTCCACGCCGCTGCCCATGGAAACCAATCCGCGCGCGGTGTTCGAACGGCTCTTCGGCACGGCGGGCACGACAGCTCAGCGCCGTGCGCGTAGTGAAAAGGAACGCAGTATCCTCGATTCGGTGGTCGAAGAAGCCAGCACTTTGGAGCGCGGCTTGGGGCCACGCGATCGCACGCGGCTCACCGATTATTTGGACAACCTCCGTGAAATCGAGCGGCGCATCCAGCGCCAGGAAGCCCGGAGCGTGACGGAAGTAGGCACGCCGGACGCGCCCATTGGCGTTCCCGACTCATTCGACGAGCATGTGGCGCTGCAGTTCGACTTGCTGGCCGTGGCTTATCAAGCGGACATCACGCGCGTTTTCACTTTTATGATGTCCCGAGAGCTCAGCCAGCGCACCTATCCGCAGATCGGCGTCACCGAGCAGCATCACTCCGTGTCGCACCACCAGAACAATCCGGTGAAGATGGCGCAGGTGGTGAAGATCAACACTTATTACGCGCGCATGTATGCAAAGTTCCTCGCGAAATTGCAATCCACTCCGGATGGCGACGGCAGCTTGCTCGATCACTCGCTCATCATCTATGGCGCCGGGATGGCCGATTCGAATGTTCATGCCACGGATCCGCTGCCTCTGATCGCCATCGGCGGCGGAGTTGGCACGGGGCATCGCCATATCCAGTTGCCCACGCGTACGCCGGTCGGCGACTTCTGGCGGAATGTGGCGGAGAAGTTTGGAAAGCCGATGGAACACTTCGGCGACAGCACGGGAAAAACCGATGTTCTGGTGTAGATCGGCCTTCATTGTTGTGGCATCGGCCGGCATGGTGTGCGCGGGCACGCTGTCTGAAGCGGTGCAATCCGGTGATCGGGAAGCTGTACAGGATCAGTTGAGAAAACATGCCGATGTCAATGTTCCCGATGCCGACGGAACCACGCCTCTGGAATGGGCCGTATATGCCGACGATTTAGACACCGCGAGATTGTTGCTACGCGCCGGCGCTAATGCAAAGATCGCCAACCGCTACGGAGTGACACCGCTCTCTTTGGCCGCGACCAATAGAAACGCGGCAATGGCTGAAGCTCTGTTGAACGCGGGCGCGGATGCCAGCGCGAAGCTTCCTGGGGGCAGCACACTTCTCATGTCCGCGGCCCGCACGGGAAACGCCGACATCGTGCGGCTGCTCATCGAACATGGCGCTGACGTCAACGTAAAAGGCGAAACGTATGGTGAAACCGCGCTGGTGTGGGCCGCCGACCAAAATCACGCAGAAGCGGCCAAGGTCTTGATCGCACACGGCGCCGATGTGAACGCCCGGACGAATCCGTTGGAACGCCCGAAGGATCGCTTCGGCCTGGAAGGCGTACTCACAATTCTTCCGCATGGCAGTTGGACGCCTCTGATGTATGCGGCGCGCCAAGGTTCGCTCGATGCGGCGCGCACGCTGGTAGATGCGGGAGCGAATCTGAACCTGACCGACCCCGACGGCTCAACCGCGCTGGTGCTCGCGATCATCAACAGCCACTACGATACTGCCGCGCTGCTGGCCGAAAGAGGGGCGGATCCAAATATCGCCGACGCCTCAGGAATGGCCGCGCTGTACGCGGCGGTGGACATGAATACGCTGGGTGAAGTTTACGGACATCCCGGCCGGCCATCGTCCGATAAATTGACTGCGGTGGATCTCATGAAGGTTCTTTTGACCCATGGAGCGAATCCGAACGCACGATTGAAGACTCCAGCCACGCAGCGCGCGCACACGCCCGGCGAACCGACTCTGGCCGAAGGCTCGACGCCGCTGATGCGAGCGGCCAAAAACGGCGATACAGCCGCTATTCGCCTGCTTCTGGACCACGGCGCCGATCTCAATGCGCGACAGAAGAACGGTACAACACCCCTCATGTTCGCCGCGGGCCTTGGATTTGGCACGGGCACTTTTGCGAATGACTATGCAACGCCGGCTGAACTTCTGGAGTCGGTGAAGGTTCTGGTGGCCGCAGGCGCGGATGTAAACGCCGTCAGCGAAGCTGGACAGACCCCGCTGCATTTTGGCGCGCAGGCTTCGGACGACATCGTCAAGTTCCTGGCTGCCAGCGGGGCCAAGTTGGATGTGAAAGACAAGCAGGGCCGCACACCGGTAGAGATGGCCTTGGGCATCGGGCTGCACGGTCACGCCGGCGGCCCGCCCACGGTACGCGAAGGAACCGCAAACCTTTTGCGGCAGCTCATGAGCGCCAAAACGACAGAAAACGCTCAGAAGTGAAACGAGGAGGAGCTATGCGATTTCTTCCAGCGATCTTACTGGCTGGTGCTGCTTTCGGGCAGACCGGTACGGCTCCATCCGATGCGCCCGTGGTGGGCATGTTGAATTATATCCATGCCACAAACGATTTAGACCGGACCCTGGCGTTTTACCATGACGTGTTCGGCTTAGACGCCCCCCAACCGCGTCCCCTTCTCAGTCCGGGAGTGCCCGCATTGACAAACTCGCCGGGCGTGAAGCTTCGGCTTTCGACGTTCCACTTTCCGAACACCCCATTCGGCTTTGAGCTGACCGAGTTTACCGATGTGGATCGCAAGCCCGGGCAGGCGCGGACTACCGACCCCGGCGCGGCTCTGATCGCGCTCCGCGTCAAGGACATCGAACCGGTGCTCGCCGCAATCAAGAGAATGAAGGTCCCGATCATCACCACGTCGGGCGCGCCGGTCACCATCGTTACTCCCAATGGCAAGATTCGCTCCATGCTGATTCGCGATCCTGACGGCTATGTCATCGAGGTGGTGGAATCCGCGCCACCCGAGGGCGAAACTACAGCCGGCATCGTTTTCAGCGCTTCCATGGGCCTCACTGTCGCCGACATGGAATCGACCGTCAAGTTCTATCACGGCTTGCTGGGTTTCAACCTCAATGGCAAAATGGAATTTTCGAACGACCCGCCCATTGTGGACTTAATCGGCGCGCCACACGCCCAGTTCCGAGAGCTAACCGCGACCGTCCCAGGGACAAACGCGCTCATCGCGTTTTATGAGTACAAAGGTATTCCGCGGACGCCATTTCATCTGCGCGTTCCCGATCCCGGTGCGCCCGCGATTGCTTTGCGCGTCACCGATCTCGACGGGCTTCTTACCCGGATGAGAGCGGCCAGCGTCGAAGTGACATCGGCCCACGGTGAAGTGGCTCAGTTCAGCCCAACCGTTCGGAACATTTTTGTAGAGGATCCAAACGGTCTGAATATCGAACTGTTCGAGCAGAAGCAATAGCTCTTCCCTATCTCCGCAGAGTCCGGGCAGCACGATGTATACTGGCCATACCGGAGCTTCAACGCCGCAACCCTAAAGAGCGGTTGGGCGCATCGTTTACTGGGGAGTTCTTTTCCCCCTTCGGAACGTGTATTCCGGGGACATAGACTATGTGGATCGTCCGGCTGGCTCTCGGTCGCCCTTATACTTTTGTTGTCATGGCTGTGCTCATCGCCATTCTGGGCGGAGCGGCCATCACCACCATGGCGGTCGATATTTTCCCGTATATCGACATCCCCATCGTCAGCGTCCTATGGGTCTACTCGGGCCTCGGCCCAGAGGAGATGGAAAAACGCGTCGCTACCAGTTTCGAACGCAGCCTGACGTCGAATGTCAACGACATCGAGCACATCGAATCACAGTCCTATAGTGGATACTCCGCGATCAAGGTTTTCTTCCATCCCAACGTCAAGATCGACATGGCCGTGGCTCAGGTAACGGCAACCATGGAAACATCGATTCGACAAATGCCGCCCGGCATGTTTCCCGCCAACGTTTTGAAGTACGACGCCTCCAGCGTCCCCATCCTGCAGCTCGGTCTTTCCAGTAAAACTCTGCGCGAGCAGGAGATCTTCGACATCGGGAATAATTTCATCCGCACTCCGCTTGGTACGGTTCAGGGAGCTTCCGTTTCTTATCCATTTGGTGGAAAACAACGTGGTGTGATGGTGGACCTGAATCTCGACGAGCTCTACGCCAAACAACTCTCGCCCATCGATGTCTCCAACGCCCTGAACCTGCAGAACCTGGTCCTGCCGGCCGGCACCGCCAAACTTGCTAAGACCGAGTATCAGGTGAGAGTGAACAGCAGTCCGGTGCTGTTGAACGATCTGAACAATCTGCCGATTAAGACGGTGAACGGCGCCACCGTGTACATCAAGGATGTTGCGCAGGTCCATGACGGATATTCGGTCCAGAACAATATCGTGCGCACCAATGGCGCTCGCGGCGTTCTGATCACCGTGAGTAGGAATGGCAAGGCCTCCACGCTGTCCATCGTCAACGCCGTGAAGGCCGCTCTTCCCGGCATTCTTGCCAACGTGACGCCGGAGCTGAAGGTCACGGCGCTTGCGGATCAATCCGTTTTCGTCCGAGCCTCCATCAAAGGCGTACTGCGCGAAGCTCTGATCGCAGCGGGTCTCACCGGCCTGATGATCCTGCTGTTCCTCGGCAGTTGGCGAAGCACGCTCATCGTGTGCATTTCCATTCCACTGTCGATCCTCACGTCCTTGTGCATCCTAAGCCTTCTGGGAGAGACCATCAACGTAATGACTCTGGGCGGGCTAGCCCTCGCGGTTGGCATCCTGGTGGACGACGCCACGGTGGAGATCGAGAATACGCACCGCAACATCGCGATGCGCAAGCCATTGGTTCGTGCCGTGCTCGATGGCGCATCGCAGATTGCCGTTCCCACCTTCGTTGCCACTGTATCCATCTGTATCGTGTTCGTGCCGGTAATATTGCTCACGGGAACGGCCAGATATTTGTTTACGCCGCTTGCCATGGCCGTTGTTTTCGCCATGCTCGCGTCCTACTTGTTGTCCCGCACGTTAGTTCCGACCATGATGGCTTATCTTCTGGAGTCCGAGCTTGGCGCGTATCGGGAAGGAGACGATGGCGCGCCCGCCGGCGGTAGGGGGCTCATTTGGAGCGCTCACCACCTATTCAACGCGCTCTTCGAGAAGCTTCGTTATCGTTATCTGGGCCTGCTGGATTGGTCGCTGGCTCATCCCGGACGGGTCCTCGCGGCCTTCATGGTGGTATCCATCGGATCGCTGGGCCTGGTCAAGCTGATCGGCGAGGATTTCTTCCCCGCTGTTGACGCGGGCCAGATGCGGTTACACGCGCGCGGACCGGTGGGCATGCGAATCGAAGAGACCGAGTTGAAATTCGCCGCGCTGGAGCGCGAAATCCGCGCCGTCATTCCCCCCGATCAGCTCGATATGCTGATCGACAACATCGGGATCCCCAACAGTTGGCCGGCACTCGCGCAGGGAGACATCCCCACCATCTCCTCGGCTGACGGCGAGATATTGATTTCCTTGAACAAAGAGAGCCACGCGCCCACCAGAAACTATGAAGTGCTCCTGCGAAAACGGCTGCGCGACAAATTTCCGGATATGACTTTCTTCTTTCAGCCGGCCGACATTACCAGCCAGATCGTGAACTTCGGCCTGCCCGCGCCCATCGACCTGCAGGTGGTGGGCAGCAACTCCGGAGCGAATTACAAGATCGCTCAGATGCTTGCGAGCAAGATCGCGCTGATCCCTGGAGCGGCCGATGTCCACGTGCATCAAGTGGAAGCGCAGCCGGAGATTAACTTGAACGTTGACAGAGTGAAGGCCTCGCAAATGGGCCTGACGCAGCGCGACGTCACCAGCAGCATGCTCATCTCGCTCAGCGGAAGTTCCACCGTGGCGCCCAACTTCTGGATGAACTGGACGAACGGCGTAAACTACAACATCGGAGTTCAGACCCCTCAATACCGGATCGATTCTCTCGACGCTTTGCTGCGCACGCCCATTTCGGTGGCGACGGATGCCGAGAGTGGTGTAACCGCGGAATCGATGTCGGGCGCTTCTGGCGGCGCGAATTCTTTCGTCGGCGTATCGCCTAGCGGCTCTTCCCAAGCCTACGGCAATCCAGGAGCTGTTCCGGGTAGCACACAGCTTCTTTCCAATCTCGTCACCGTTCAAAGGGACTACGTCCCAGTAATCGTGAACCACTACAACGTGCTGCCGGTCTTTGATGTTTACGCCAACGTCGACCGGCGCGATCTGGGCGGCGTGGGCGCGGAGGTACGGAAGATCATGCAGGAGGAAGTGCCCCATCTGCCGCGCGGAACGACGTTCGCCCTGCGCGGACAGGTAGCCACCATGCAATCGTCTTTCTTCCGCCTCGCTCTGGGCATGATCTTCGCGGTGGTTCTGGTCTATTTACTCATGACGGTAAACTTTCAATCGTGGCTTGATCCTTTCATCATTCTTACGGCTCTCCCAGGCGCGATGGCCGGCATTCTGTGGATGCTGTTCGTCACCGGCACCACGTTGAGCGTGCCTTCGCTGATGGGTGCGATTATGTGCGTCGGCGTCGCCACCGCCAACAGCATCCTGATGGTGACTTTTGCCAATGACGAACGGCAGGCCGGAGTTCCAGCCAGGGCCGCCATGCTATCCGCCGGGCACGCCAGAATGCGCCCCGTTTTGATGACCGCCACCGCCATGATCCTGGGGATGCTTCCCATGGCGCTGGGGCTCGGTGAAGGCGGCGAACAGAACGCTCCTCTGGGACGCGCCGTGATTGGCGGTCTTATGTTCGCTACTGTGACCACGCTCTTTGTCGTGCCCATCATTTACAGTTACCTGCGCAAGCAGGCGCCAGTGGATTATCAGCGCAGGCTGGTGGAACGGGAGCGGGAAATCATCTAATGCACTTCACCGAGCCCGATCCGCCACAGACCCGGCCGCCCGAAACCGTCGAAGAAAGACTCCGTAGGGAAAATCGGGAGCTCAAGCGGCAGCTGGAGGAGTTGAAAGGTGGCCACCCGGGGGCGCCTCGGAATCTCTGGCATCCTTCGGCGATTACCATTTGGGTTATTTTCCTGGGAGCGATTGTCCTGATCGCCGTAGCATTTTTTGCCGGCTACATTCCTCTGCAAAAGCGTCGTGCCGTCGTCTTCGGTGCGGCGCAGGAAGAGCAACAGGCATTGCCGCGAGTGGAAGTGATCCAGGTGGGGCGCTCTACCCGGCAGAGCGGCCTCCAGTTGCCCGGTAACATCCAACCCATCACCGAAGCTCCCATACTCGCGCGTGCGGACGGTTACATCGAACGCCGCACAGTCGACATTGGCGATCGCGTGAAGGCTGGCCAAACGCTGGCCCAGATAGACGCGCCCGAACTGGCGGATCAGGTCACTCAGGCCAAAGCCACGGTGCGACAGGCACAGGCCGCTTTGGAACAGGCTACTGCGAACGTTCAGCAGGGCCGAACCGACATGGAACTCGCGCGTGTGATGGCGAAGCGCTCCAGCCAACTGGTAGCGAAAGGCGCTGTGTCAAAACAGGACGACGATCAGTCTCAGGCTCAATACAACTCGAAGCTGGCGGCCCTGGAATCGCTCGAACGGGCCATCGACGTTCAGCGCGCCAATGTAGCCGCGGCGCAATCGAATGTGGCGCGCCTCGAGAAAATGCAGAGCTATTGCCTGGTCCAGGCGCCTTTCGATGGAGTGATCACGCTGCGCAACGTGGATGTTGGCGCGTTAGTCAACTCCGGCAGCACGCTGCTGTATCGAATCGCGCAGATCGCCACGCTCCGAACCTACGTCAACGTGCCGCAGACCTACGCCGATTCCATCCGCCCGGGCCAGCCCGCGATCCTTACCGTATCGAACCTACCGGGCCGCCAATTCATGGGCCAGGTGGCGCGGACCGCCAGCGCTCTCGACCCCAGCAGCCGGACGCTGCTGGTGGAAGTCCACGTGCCGAATGTGGACAGCGCGCTGCTGCCGGGAATGTATGCCCAGGTAGAGTTTCGCAGCATCCGTGCCGATCCGCCGCTGATGGTCCCCAGCGATGCGATGATCGTTCGTTCAGACGGCGCGCAAGTCGCCGTGGTTCGTCCCGATCATACCGTGCATCTTCAGAAGATCGAAGTGGGCCGCGATTATGGCGACCGCCTGGAAGTCCTGGGAGGATTGCGCGAAGGAGACGCCATCATCTCTAATCCTGGAGATCAGGTGCATGAAGGTCTCAAAGTGGATGTTGTGCCGGCGGCCACGACGGAAAAGTAGCCACGTCTTCGGAAGAATTGTTCAGTGCGGAAGAGATTAGCTCTTGAATGGCTTCCCTTCCCACCGCAATTTCACTCTGGATCAGGCCGTCTGGGCCGATAAGAAGCGCAGCGGGAGTGGACCTGATTCCGTACATCTCACTGATTTCGAATTCGCGCTGAACCAGGACCCGCGAAACTTCAAACTCTTTCAGTTTCGTTAGCGTGTCTTTCGCCATCCCTCGGCTGACGACAACCATATTCAAGGACGCCTGGTGCTCACGCATCCAACGGCTGATGTACGGCCAGAGCGCACGGCACGGTTCGCAATGGGGACTGGAGAATACCATGCAAATCGTCTTCCCCTGCTCTCGAAGCCATTGGAGTGAGCGCGCCTGACCGGTCATGCTGGGCAAGTGGAAGTCAGGCGCGGGAGTGCCGATGGGCAGACCGGTCTCTGGAATGACTCTGCGCGGCGCGGAATTTTCCGGCAATACCGGTCCGGAATCACGCTGCAATTCAGCGACGCTTTGAACGACCTCACTCTCGGGCTCTAGTTCGGGCTCTGGTTCGGGTTCGGGCTCAGGCTCCTCCGCTCGCCGTAGCGCGCGAAAGAACAGGAAGAGCATCACGCAGGCCGCGACAATGTATAGCCGGCGCTCGTCGTCACCCGCTGAAGCCAGGTGCCTCCACAGAGACGGACCCACTCGCTGTGGTCCACGCCATGCCAGCCAGCCGGCGCACGCGGCGAGTATGCCATTCCGAGCCAGAGTTGACGAACCTATGGGAGCTGAATGCAATTGGCCGAAGCAGTGGCAGTCCGGCCGGCGTCCTCGCGCCAGGCTGACGCCGATAGCGCCCACGAAGATGATCAGCAGCGCCAGCGCCCCACAAGCTCCGTACCAGGCGAGAGCCGCCGGAATCAGCGCCACGGCAACCAGGATTTCCGCCGTGGAAAGCAACAGGCTCAAAGGACGTGCGAGTGCCTGCGGCAGGCCGAAATCGGCGAAAGCTTTACTCGATCCCTTGCGGTCCTTGAGCTTCGTGACGCCCGCGAGAAGAAATACGGCCGCCAGGAAAAGTCGAGCCGCCAACAGAATAGGTTCCACGATTCGAAGTAGGTACTAATAACAACTATACGCCTCCCTTGAGGAGATGCCAGTTGATGGCGACGGCCGCCAATTCAGCTAAAATTGACAGTGGCGTGCTCCGAAATCGAACTTGTGAAGTGCTCCCGGTCCACGCAGAACGCGGAGAGAAAATAATGGCAAAAACACCGAAGAGTTCCTTTGGACGTCGCGGATTCCTGAAGGGCGCAGCCACCGGGGCAGCGGCCGGAGCGGCAGCGCTGGTCACCAGCACGCCGCTGCTGGAAGCGCAGACTCAAAGCGCCGCTAGAGGTGCAACGCCCTCTGGAAGCGTACCCGCTCCCACCGACGCGCAACTGGAGCGCGAAGCAGGCAACATCCGGCCGCCGGTGGCTGTGCGCACCATCACGCGACCGGGCTCGGATCTGATGGTCCAGACTATTCGCGACCTCGGGATCGAATATGCCGTTGCCAATCCTGGATCGAGTTTCGAAGGCCTGCAAGAATCGTTCATCAATTACGGCCATCCGCCGAATGTGATGCCGGAGTGGATTACCGCGCTGCATGAAGAGTCGGCCGTCACCATGGCTCACGGTTATGCCAAGGCGGAAGGCAAGCCAATACTGGCTGTGCTGCACGGCACCATAGGAATTCAGCATGCCGCCATGTCCATTTATCAGGCCTATTATGATCGCGTGCCGGTGGTGATGATCGCGGGCAACGACCCGGATTTCATTCCCGCCCATACCGCGCACGACATGGCGGGGATGGTTCGCAGCTTCACGAAATGGGACAATGAGCCAAAGACGCTGGACGAGGCTCTGGTGGCGATTCAGCGCGCTTATAACGAAGCCATTACTCCGCCGATGGCGCCCACTCTGGTGGTAATCGGTTCCGAGATTCAAAAAGAGAACGCCCCCAATGCCAGCGTGCCGGCCTACAAGCCGCCGCAGTTCCCCACCATCGATGCGACGAACGCGAAGGAAATTGCAAAAGCGCTAGTGGAAGCGCAAAATCCGAGAATAGCGGTGGGACGTTTACGAACGCCCGAAGGCGTGAAGCGCTCGGTTGAACTCGCCGAACTGGTGGGCGCCTGCACCGGCACGGCAGCAACGACCGGGCCCATGAGTTTCCCTCAACGTCATCCCCTTTGCGGGCCAGGCGCCGATACGAATTACGATTACACGCTGGGTCTTGAAACGGGTGGCGCGCAGGCTTCCATCACCGGCCCGGGGCTGGCGACAATTGCCCGGCCACGGGACACCACCGATATCGGCTTCGCGGGCATCCTCACTCCTGGCAGAGCTTTCGGAGGCAACCGTGAGAAATCTGCTCCTCCCATCGAGGCCGATGCCGAAGCCAGCCTTCCGCTCATCATTGACGAAGTGAAACGCCAGTTGACATCGGATCAGAAGGCCCGTATCCAGGAGCGTGCGACCAAGCACGGCCAGGCCAATCACCAAGCCCACGTAACGGCGCTCGAGCAGGCGGTTGAGAGGGCCAAGGCCGGATGGAATGGCATTCCCATCAGCACCGCGCGGGTTTATGCCGAGCTCTGGCCGCTGATCATGCATGAAGACTGGTGCTTCGCTTCGCCTAGCAATTTCTCCGGCGGCCACAACAATCAGCTTTGGGATCACAACAAGCCTTACAGTTACCTCGGCGGCCAAGGCGCTGGTGGCATGGGTTATGGTGCACCGGCATCGGTGGGCGCGGCCCTCGCGGCGAAGGCCCGCAAGCGATTCGTCGTCAACGTCCAGACCGATGGCGATCTCAACTATGCGCCCGGCGTACTCTGGACTGCTGCGCATCACAAGCTTCCCATGCTCACCGTGATGCACAACAACCGAGCATGGCATCAGGAGTACATGTTCATCGAATACATGGCTGGCGTTCGCGGGCGCGGCGCGAATCGGGCCGAGATCGGCAGCACGCTGCGAGATCCTTTCATTAACTACGCCAAGATGGCGGAGACCTACGGCATGGCTGGTGAAGGACCCATTACCGATCCCGCAAAGTTATCGGCTGCATTGAAGCGCGGCGTGGCATCGGTCAAACGCGGCGAGCCCTATATGATCGACGTGATCACGCAGCCGCGCTAAGGACATCGGCATGAAGAACCTATACTTTGTGGCGATAGCGCTCGTTGCGCTGGCGATGCCAGTGCTTACCCTAAACGCCCAGCCTGGTCGCGGCGCCGGTGCGGTTCCCGCGAACAACCCGGCGCCAACCAGTCCGGTCACCGGAAATGCCGCGAGCGGGAAGACGCTGTATTACTCCTACGGCTGCTATGCGTGCCACGGCTACAACGGCGAGACCGGAGCACGAGCTTTTGTCGGCAGGTGGGGGCATCTGGAAACCGAGCAGAGCTTCATTACGTTCCTGCGCGGCCGCGCGAATGTGGCGCCGCTTGTTCCTTCCACGTCCATGCCAAATTTCGGCATAAGCTCTCTGCCCGACAAACAGGCGAAGGATATTTATGCCTACATCCGGACGTTCAAAAGCTCGGCCCCCGATTTGAAGGACATTCCAACCCTGAACGCCATCGTCGACGCAGCGAAGCAAGAGAAATAGTCGTCCGCTAACGCAACCGCCGGCCTTGAACGCCGAGTCGATGTGTGGGAGACTTTGGGGGACCAGGAGGAACGGCATGCGTTGTCTGCTTTCCATTTTTCTTTTGAGTTCGACTGCCATTTTCGCGGCGGATGGCGCGGTGACGTTTAACAAGGATGTGCTGCCGATCTTGCAGCGCGATTGCCAAGTGTGTCATCGTCCCGGCGAAATCGGCCCCATGCCATTTCTCACCTACGAAGGCACGCGCCCCTGGGCGAAGGCCATAAAAGTCGCGGTACTCAGCAAAAAGATGCCGCCCTGGTTTGCCGATCCCAAGTACGGGCACTTCACCAACGAACGCCGGCTCTCGGAAGCCGACATCGCCACTCTCGCCGACTGGGTCAACAACGGAGCTCCCGAAGGCGACGCCAAGGACAAGCCCGCCCCCGTGGCTTTCCGCGACGGCTGGAACATCCGGCCCGATCTCATTTTGAAATTTCCCAAACCCTTCGCGATCCCCGCCAAAGGCACCATCGAATACACGTACATCACAGTGTCGGCTCCGTTCAAAGAGGACACTTGGGTAGTGGCCGGCGAGATCCGTCCTTCTGACCGTGCCCATGTGCACCATGTCATCGCCAACGTGCGACCCAAGGGTTCCAAGTGGATGGTTCAATCGCAGCTCGGCTCCGAGCCTTACGCCCCAGGCCCCACGCGCAACGAAGACCTGATCAAAGCCGCGGGAGGAAATCCGGCCGTGCTGGATAACGAGTTTCTGGTCGGCTACGTCCCCGGCATGGAAGCCCAACGATTCGATATCGACAACTCCGCCAAGTTGATTCCGGCCGGGGCCGATATCGTATTTGAAGTCCACTACACCACCAACGGCGTGGCGGGCGAGGATCTATCCATGGTCGGGCTCGAACTCGCGAAGGCTCCGCCGAAGCGCCGTTTCATGTCCGTCACCGCGGCACAGACCAATCTCACCATCGCACCCGGCGATCCCAATGCGGAAGCGAAAGCCACGCTCCGGTTCGGGCAGCCCGTCGACTTCGTCTATATGCAGCCGCACATGCATCTGCGCGGCAAGGACATGAAGATTGACGCCCACTATCCCACGGGCGAAAAGGAAACGATCTTAGATGTGCCGCGCTACGACTTCAACTGGCAAATCGTCTATTACGAAAAGACGCCACTGCATTTTCCCCAGGGCACCACGCTCGAACTCACAGCGCATTGGGACAATTCGCTCAACAACAAATGGAATCCCGATCCCACGGCTACGGTGCATTGGGGCGATCAGAGCTGGCAGGAAATGCTGGCCGCGCCGATGGCTGTGATCGTCGACCGCACGGTCGATCCGAAGTCCGTCGTTTCCCTTGGAAATTTCGGTGGCGGCGCTGGCGCGCAGTAGGCCGGCTTCACTTCGAAATCTTGTCCAAACAGATGTCCTCCGCCAGCTTCTCGCCGGGACGGAATGAGAGACTGCTGCTGGATGTCCAGGGTTTCGTATATGCGCCCGGATCGTCGATCGTGACCTCGTATTTCATCGAAGCTGCACCGGTCCGCGTGTATTTTTCGATCACGTGCAGCCGCTCGGTGTGAGGATGGCCGGCGTCGTCCAACCAGGTTTTGTCATTGAAACCGACGGCGTCCACCACCAGTGTTTCTCCCTCCCAATGGCCGATGGAATCGCCCAGCCAATCGGGATTCGGATCTTTCGGATGCGTGCGCCCATCCATCCACACCTGACGCCAGACATGGGCGCCGCCTTCGTATACGAATAGGATTCGCTGGGGCGTCTGCACGATCTCGAAAGGACGCGCCGTGAGCGTGATTCGCGGAACGCCGGGAGGCAGGCAGCGCAGATCCAAATCATTCTGCTTCATGGCGTTGTTCGCTAGGAATTTCGCCTTCGCCCAGCCCTGGAAAGGAACGGCGGCGTTCGGAGCCAAGTCAGCCACGTGAGTCGGCAGCCACACGCCGTCGCTGCCCAGATCGGGATGACCGTCGGCAAGACGCGGGACCTGTCCCTGCGCGTGCAGGACAGCGAGCGCCACAATGACAAAACAATATTTCATTTCTTTGCAGGCGGCGCATTTCCGATCATGTGAATCGAGCTTTTTTCGTCTTCCTGACAGATCGATTCCATCAGCTCCATACCGGGACGCCAGCGAATCGTATTGCTGGCCGTCCAGGGCTGCGCATAGGCGCCAGGATCGTCGATAGTCACTTCATACTTCAGCGTCAGCGAGTCGGTGCGGGTATAGCGTTCAGTCAAGTGCAACTTGTCCGAAGTCGCATGGCCGGCTTGGTCCAACCACGCGAGGCCGTTGAACCCGACGACGTCCACCACCAGCGTGTCGCCCTCATAGTGCCCCACGGCATCGCCCAGCCAAGTGGGCTTGAGATTCTTGGGATGCGTTCCTTTCGGATCGATGTTGACGATCCGCCACAGATAATTGTCACCCTCGAAGACGAATACAACCTGGTCGTGGGTCTGGATCATCTGGAACGGATACGGGTCGAACATGAACCGCGGCACGCCCACGGGCAGGCATTTCGCCTCCGGATCGTCCTTCGACAAATTTTCCACGCGCTGGTTGTAGGTATTCAGGGTCCAGGGAAGGAACGGGACGTCGACATGTTTGTCCGCGCTTTTTACTCCCTTCCATTTGGTCTCCGCGAGGTTGCCGTTGAAGCCGGGGTACCACGCGCCATTTCCGCCAAAGTCCGGCCTGCCATCGGGCAAGTGCGGCGCCGGACCAGCTACCGGTTTCGGTCCTTTATCTTGCTCCACACCGAAGCCGGGAAGGAACGGACCGGGATCTTTGGCGAGCGGGGGGTTCCCCTGCACGGGCTGCTGGGCATAAGCCGAGACGAGCGCTAACAACGCGCTACCAATTACAAAAGGCGCCTTCAACTTCCTAGCGTTCCACCTTCGTCGACTGGCCCTTCTTCTCCAGGTCACGAGCGCCGGTGAGAGCGTCCAGCATCATGTAATTTCCTTCGTGGCAGGCGTACTCGTAGATCTTGTAGCTCGGATCTTGCTTGTAGGGCATGTGAAGGGTCCACGGTTTGGTCCACGTTTTGGGATCGTTCACCGTCAGGTCGTAACTCAGGTCGTTCTGCGAGATCCGCTTGAAACGTTCGGTCAACACTGCGGCGTCGGAAAACAATCCGCCGCCCGCTCCGGGTTGGGGCTTCAGATTTGTGGTCTCCACAACTAGCGTGTTGCCTTCCCAATGCCCGCGCGAATCGCCCATGTACGAGACGATACCTTTGCCCACATGCGGACGCCCATCCAATGGAATCACGCGAGTCTCGTGGATCATTTCATTGCGGATCACCACATAGCCTGGAGCTTGCAGAATCTCGTTGCCGAAGTTGTAGAGCGTGGGGAGCATGCTATTGACCATGCCGCGCGTTATGCAACGGCTGTAAATATCGAAATCCTCCCAGGAGTCCACCTTGTCCGGAAAGTGACTGCCGGGCCCAAGTCCACCTCGCAACGCCTTCACCGCCGCTTGCCCCTCCGGAGTCAACGGAGGAATCCTGCCGTTGGGAGGATCGACAACCAACGACGCTTGACGAACTGGTTTGCCGCGCTCCACCCAATACGAAGGAGGGTTGATGGTTACATCGCCGCCCTTAGCGACTTCTTCGCCATCTTCCGCCGCTTGCTTTTTCGCCTGGCTTTCCCGTTGCGCCAATTCCGCATCGGTGAGCTCGGCCCTCTCCCCCAGATTGACGGGCCGCTGCATGGGGATGTTAGCAGTGGCGGGCCACTGTCCTTGCAGGTCCGGATCGCCCCACGAGGTTTTGGGTGGAGTCCAGTCGGTCTTAGACGATGTCGCAGCCGTCTTGACCGTCTTTGCAACGGGCGCTTGAGCCGCCGCGGAGAAGGTCCACAACCCCGCCGTTACAAGCAACGCGAAAACGCTGTATCTCATGCGAAATCTCCTTGCTCTTACTTTTGATCTGGCGGAATATCCGGGTTCGATCCGCCGACAAACAACTTCCTGCCGTCCTTGAAGGTCACGCTGCTGCCGTTGGCCCGGTTCGTCCCGTTCTTGGCTTGATATCCCTGAATGGTCAGCTCCGTACCTACTTCGAGCGATCGCTTGGTGAACCCTCTCCGCAGCATGATGTTGGGGCTGCCGCATTCCACCATCCAATTGGTGACGGTTCCGTCCGGGTTCTTCACGTCGATATGAATCCAGGAGTGCGGATTGATCCACTCCATGTCCGTGACCGTTCCCGTCAAATGGACTGGCTTGCTGCTGTCGAACTCCGCTTGAAACGCGTGATGCGCCCACGCCGGTGACACCGCCAGAAGCAGACCTGCGGCTGCGGCCACCATCGCTAACCTTGTTCGCATTCGGACACCTTCCTGTCCAGCAATTCTATATCAAATCATCCCTATTTCGTTTCCTTGCGCTCCTCCGCCCGAGCTCCGCTCAGAATGTCACCCATGGCGATGTTGCCCTCGTGACAGGCGTATTCCAGGAGCTGGTAGTGATCGTTCTTATGCAAGGGGATCAGGATGGTCCAGGGCTTGGTCCACGTCTTGGGATCGTCGATGGTGGCCTGATAGTTGAGAGTATCCGCGGCCACGCGGGTCAGACGCTCGGTCAGCTTCAAATCTGCGCTGTGATGGCCGGGATCGCCAGGGTAGCCCGCGCCGTTGGAACCGATCGCGTCTTCATCGGTGAAGTTGGTGGTCTCGATCACCAGCGTGTTGCCTTCCCAGTGGCCGCGTGAATCGCCCATGTACTGGCGGATCGCGGGATTCAAGTGTGGCCGGCCATCCAGAGGGATTACGCGCGTTTCGTGGATCATTTCGTTGCGAATGATGACCAGTCCGGGCGCCTGCAGAATCTCATTCCCATTGTTATAGACCACCGGAATGATCGATCCCAGCACGCCGCGTGTGATGCAGCGGTAGTAGATGTTCAGATCGTCAACGGAATCGGCTTGGCCGCGCCATTCCCCCGGAAATCCTTTCCCGCCGCGCGCCTCCTTGCGAAGCTTCTGTTCCTCCGGTGTCAAAGGGGGCAATCTTCCGTTGGGCGGATCGATGATGAGCGATGTTTGTCGCGTAGGCGTGCCGCGCTCCACCCAATACGACGGCGGGCCGATGGTTGTTTTGCTATCGCTGGCCGCGGTGGACTTGCTATCGACCTCGGCCTGCTTCCTGGCCTGGGCTTCCTTCTGCGCGAATTCCTCGTCGGTAAGCGTGGCTCGATTTCCGAGTTTCTCGGGTCTTTGCAAGGGAACGCCCATGTTGCCCGGCCACATGCCTTGAAGATCGGGATCGCCCCACGGCGTTTTGGGCGGCGTCCACGGCTTTGCGAACTGACCCGAGGCTTCCGGCAAAATGACGCCGGCGATTGCGGTCGTCAAGAGGAGAAGCCGGGTGTTCATGCAAATCTATTCATTTATTTGGCCGGCTGTTTCTTGTATTGTCCGTACAGCAATTCTTCGACAAACTCCACGCACTTGAACTCCAGAAGCTGCGCGTTCTTCTCTACTCTGCGATAGAGCGGCATGCTGATCTTCCACGGTCGCGTGAACACGGTGGGATCCTCGATGGTGGCTTCGTAGTTCAGATGATACGGATCGGGACGGCTGTAACGTTCCACGACGTGCAATTGCTTGCCGCCGAAATCGCCGGCTCGGTCGAACCAAGCGAGGCCGTTCAAACCCGTGACGTCCACCACCAAGGTGTCGCCTTCCCAGTGGCCGTTGTTGGTCCCCATCCAGGTGTCAGAGCCGGCCTCTTCCGGCTTGCCCATGTTGACCAAGCGATTCGCGCTGGCGAACTCGTAGACGAACATGATGCCGCGCGGCGTCTGCACGATTTGAAACGGGTACGGCATGTAGTTGGCGCGCGGAATGCCGGGCATGTAGCACTTGGCTTCGGGATCGTTGGTACGGCGGTTGGCGAAATTCACCTTCTTCTTTTCGAGAGCCTCCGGTTTGTAGGGGATGGTTCCACCTTCCACCACGCTGGAACCGGCCGGCTCCGAGCCGATCGCGCCAGTCTGCCACATCGTTCCCGGCTGAGGAGAATGATCCTCCAGATCCCAATTGGCTGTGTTGAGAGCTTCATAGATGCCGCTCAAATCGGCATGGCCGTCGGGTGCCCGAGGGGGGCGATAGCTGGAGCTCTGAGCGGGGGCCGGAGCCGCAGCCAGCAAGAGCACAACCACAGCGGCGCTGGCGGCAATCGTGGTGTGAACAAGGTTCCGCATAGTACGGTATCGATGCTACGTGAGGAGCATATCGTAGTCAAGCGCGCCACGGGGGACCACATGGGACACTAATCGTCATGCGCATCGCGATCGTTTCTGACATTCACGGCAACCGCACCGCATTTGAGGCTGTCCTGGCGGATCTGCGGCAAACTTCTCCCGACCTGATCCTGCATGGCGGCGATCTGCCGCACGGCGGAGCAAGTCCGGCGGAGATTGTGGACCAGATTCGCGATCTCGGCTGGCCAGGCGTGGTCGGCAATACCGATGAAATGCTTTTTACGCCCGAATCGCTGACGGAATTCGCGAGCCGGGCGCCCGGGCTGCAGCCTCTTTGGACCGCGATTGAAGAAATGGCCAAGGCAACCCGTGAAGTGTTGGGCGAGCAGCGGCTCGCCTGGCTGCGCGCTTTGCCCCGCGTTCAGATTCACCCTCCGCTGGCGCTCGTGCATGCCAGTCCCGACAGTTTATGGATCGCACCAGCGCCCGAAGCGAGCGATACAGAACTAGAGTCGGTCTATTCGCCACTGGGCCAGCCGATTGCCGTCTATGGGCACATCCATCGCTCCTACATTCGAGCCATGCCGGGAATCACGGTAGTCAACACCGGTAGCGTGAGTCTGTCCTACGACGGCGATCGCCGCGCTGCCTATCTTCTGCTGGATGAATCGAAGCCATCCATCTCAAAGCCAACCATCCGCCGCGTGGGGTATGACGTGGACCGCGAGCTGCAAGCTCTGTCCGTTTGCGGTCTCCCGCACTCCGGCTGGATGGCGAAAACCCTGGCCAGCGCCAGTCCTGAGATGCCGTAAGATTCTTGCTACTTCTGTGCGTTCCTGCTGACCGCCAGCGCCTTGAGTAAATCGCTGGCCATTCCGTAGTGCGCATCCAGATCCAGAGCGCGCCTCAATTCGGCTTCGGCACGGTCATATCGCCCGTTCGAGATGAGAGCCAAGCCCAGGTTCGCGTGATTGGAAGCGTCGTGCGGCAACAGCTTCACTGCCTTTTCCAGGGCGTCAATGGCTTCAGAAAACTGATCGGTCTTCAAATCCTCAACGCCCAGCAAGCTGTAAACGTAAGCGCCAGTATCGGGGAACTTGGTCAGCGTTTTCTGTAATTGTTTGATGGCGCCGGCATGATTACCCGCCTCCGATGTTTGCAGCGCCTTTTGCAGCATGTGAAGCGCTTTGCCCGAAAGCGGGTAGCGCAACAAATCCGCCGAGATGGTGCGCGCTGAAGCGGGGTGAACCGAGGAGCGATCGATAATTACCGGCACCGAGTTCGGCAAGACCCCGATGCTCAGCGGAGCCTCCGCATGCTCGCCGTGCGACTGCGCGCACAACGGAAGCGATAGCAGGGCAAACGACCAGGTCAGCGTGGACCTTAGTAGTAGCATGTGCCTCCTCCCCATCAACTAATCGACAGTTCCTGGGGAATTTCATTACAGTTGAATATACATTGAATTACAATTCGGCTACAACTCTCTTGCATGCAAATGTTGATCGAAGCGCCGCCAAGTTATAAACTAGGCACTTCGCCCACCGAGGAGCCCATGCAACCGAACAAGAATCTGCAACATATCTTGATGGCCGCCGCCGCGACCCTGATCGCGCTGCCCGGCTATGCGCAAAGTCCGCCGGCATTCACCGCGGCCCAGGCCACCGAGGGCCAATCCGCCTACGCGCAAAATTGCGCCGGATGCCACGGCGCTGGTCTCGATGACGGCGAGTTCGCGCCTCCCCTCAAGGGCACTGCGTTCACTGCGCAGTGGGGCGGCAAGAATGTCAGCGAGCTCTTCGATTACATCGGCACGAAAATGCCTCCTAGCAACGCGGGCACGCTCGGCGATACAACCTATTTACAAATCACAGCCTTCGTTCTTCAGTCCAACGGCATCCCCCTGGATGCGAAGAGTCTTCCCGGTGCGGGCCCGAGCAGCGCAAACGGCAGACCCAGCGCGCCTGCTGCGTCCGGACCCGGAGGAGGCCTGTCGCCCTACGCCAGCCTGATTCCCGCGCCGCCTAAGCCCGATCCGCTCGACAAACTCACTCCCGTCACCGACGCGCTCTTGCAAAATCCTCCCGCCGGTGAGTGGCTCACTTGGCGTCGCACCTATGACGACCAGGGCTTCAGTCCGCTCAAGCAGATCAACAAATCGAACGTCGGCCAGTTGCGATCGGCGTGGAGTTGGTCGCTATTTCCAGGCGCCAACGAAGCCACTCCCCTGGTCCACGATGGCGTTATCTTCGTACACAGCTCCGGCGACCACGTCCAGGCTCTGGATGCCGTCACCGGCGACCTACTCTGGCAATATTCGCGGCAACTGCCCAAGCCCAAACAGGGCTTCCTCAATCTGGTGAAGCGCGACATCGCAATCTATGGCAATCACATCTTGCTGGACACATCGGATCTGCATGTCGTCGCGCTCGACATCAAAACCGGCGAAGTGGCTTGGGATCACGAGATCCTGGATCGCGACAAAAATCCGCGCGTGATGATGACCGGCGGACCGCTTGCCGCCAAGGGCAAAATCATTGTCGGAACCGTCGGACAGGCGCCGGGCGGCAACATGATCGTCGCGCTGGACGCAGCCACCGGCAAAGAAGCCTGGCGTTTCTACACCATCGCGCGTCCTGGCGAACCCGGCGGTAACAGTTGGAACGGTTTGCCGCTCGAGAAACGAAATGGCGCTTCCGTTTGGACTGCCGGCAGCTATGATCCCGCGCTGAACCTGGTTTTCTTCGGAGCCGCGCAAACTTACGACACCGGCCCGCTGGTGCATCCGTCGAAAGAACCCGGCATCAACAACGACGCGCTCTATACCGACACCACGCTCGCCTTCGATCCCGACACCGGCAAGCTGGTCTGGCATTTCCAGCACATGCCCAACGATCAGTGGGATCTCGATTGGGCCTTTGAACGCCAGTTAATCAATCTTCCCGTCAAGGGTGAGACTAAGCGAGTGGTGGTGACCGCCGGCAAAGAAGCTATCTACGATGTACTGGATGCAGCCAACGGCAAATACGATTTCTCCATGGATCTCGGCATCCAAAACGTAGTGACCGCCATCGATCCTGTTACGGGCGCAAAAACAATCAACCATCAAGTTGTCGTAGGCGACGGCGAAACGAAAACCGTCTGCCCGCACGCTGGCGGCGCCAAGAGCTGGATCCCGGGGTCGCTCAATCCCGAAACCAAGATCCTTTATGTGCCCTTGGTGGAATCCTGCATGGATCTGATTCCGGTAGCGCCCGGCGAGCGCGGAGGACTTTCCTCCGGCGTCCGCTTCACCATCCGGCCGCGCCTGGATAGCGACGGCAAGTACGGACGCTTTGAAGCCATCAATCTCGAAACCCGCAAGGTGGTTTGGACCGACCGCCAACGTGCGCCGCAAACCACCGGCGCTCTCGCCACCGCGGGCGGCATCGTGTTCGACGGATCGCTTGATCGCTACATTCGCGCTTACGACGAATCGAATGGCAAAGTGCTCTGGGAGACGCGGCTGAATGACGTGCCGAGCTCCTGCCCCATCACCTACAGCGTCAACGGCAAGCAGTATGTTGCCGTAGTGGTCGGCAATGGCGGCGCGCACGCTGCCACGTGGCCTCCGCTGGTGCCTGAGATCAAGAACCCGTCCGGTGGTGGCGCGCAGCTTTGGGTGTTCGAACTGCCCGGCAAATCAAACTGAATCGCGCGCAGGCAAGCGTAGGGACCCCTGGTCCGCAGCCGACGCGAGCCACGCTTGCCCTCCCGATTTTGGTGTACAATTGTACACGTTCTGGTCGAGTGGGATCCGCGCAAGGCGAAGCTGAACGCTCACAAGCATGGCATCCAGTTCGCCGATGCAGTAGCTGTCCTGGAAGACGAACAGGCGTTAACTATGTCAGATCTCTCTTCGAACGAGGAGGAGCGCTGGATAACGATTGGGCGGGACCCATTTGGCCATTTCATCGTTGTTTTTTATACATGGCGAGGCGACCGCGTACTGCTAATTTCAGCCCGCAAAGCCACGCCTCGCGAGCGGCGGTCTTATGAGGAAGGAACTTATGAAGCGTGAATATGATTTCTCAAAGGCGAAGCGCGGCCCGGTGATGCCGGTACCCAAGGGGAAGACGAGGATCACCATTCGCCTCGATGACGATGTAATCGATTGGTTCCGTGATCAGGTTGAGAAAGCCGGTGGCGGCAACTACCAGAGCCTGATCAACGACGCTTTGCGCGATCACATCAGTCGTTCCCGAGAACCTCTCGAAGCTACGCTGCGCCGGGTAATCCGCGAGGAGATTCGCCGCGCCAGCTAAAGAATAAGGCGAGTTCGCTAGACCGCGATCGATCTCCTTCGCGGCGCGCACGTCTCTCGCTCCGCCCGCCGCGACTTTCCTCCGCGATATTCTGAACCTGAATGCTTTGCGAACATCACCTTCGCCCGTTCCGCAAAAACAATGCGCCACCGCGCGCACATGCGCTCCCATTCCCAACGATTACTAAAGCGAGCGTCGCGGCCTTCCTACTTCTCGCCGCGCTCGCACCCGCGCGCTCCCAAGTGGTCAAAGGCTTCGTACCCGTCACGCCGGAAATGCTCCTCAACCCGGCTCCGGGCGACTGGCTGATGTTCAGCCGCACCTACGATGCGCAGCGCTTCAGTCCGCTTAAAGAGATCAACAAAAGCAATGTCGGCACGCTGCGCCTGGCTTGGTCGCGCGGCATGACGCCCGGCCAAACCGAGAGCATTCCTCTGGTGCACGACGGCGTGATGTACGTCATCAATCCCGGCGCGGTCATCCAGGCGCTGGACGGCGCCACCGGCGATTTGATCTGGGAGTACAAACGCAAAGTTCCCACGGGCGTCGCCACCATCGCGCGGCCCAAGTCGCTAGCGATCTATCAGGACGTCGTCCTTTATACAGCGCCCGACAGCTACGTGGTCGGCCTGGACGCCCGCACCGGCGAGCTTCGATGGCAGACCAAAACCGATGAGCGCGGCCACACATCCGGTCCAATCGTCATCAACGGCAAGGTGATCACGGCTGGAACATGCGTTGGTGGACTCCGTGCGAATTGTTATATCGCCGCGCACGATGCCCTCACCGGCAAGGAAGTCTGGCGATTCTACACCACGCAAGACGACAAAGATCCCGCCGGCGATTCTTGGAATGGCGCGCCTGTAGACAAACGCGTCGCATCCACTTGGGCGCTGCCTGGTTCCTACGATCCCGTACGCAACCTGCTCTACTGGGGAATCGCGAATCCCACGCCCAACACACGCGCCGATCGGCATGCGGGCAATCCCGACGGCACCGCTCGCTCCGCGCCGGCCGATCTCTACAGTAACTCCACAGTCGCGCTGAATCCCGATACCGGCAAGCTGGTTTGGTATTACCAGCATCTTCCCGGTGACGACTGGGACATGGATATCAACGAAGAGCGCACGCTGATTAGAACCGCCGTGAGTCCCGATCCAAGATTTGTGAAGTGGATCAATCCCGACATCCCGCGCGGCCAGGTGCACGATATCTCAGTCAACGTCGGCGAAGGCGGCGGACTATGGGCGCTCGATCGTGGCACGGGCCAGTTTCTTTGGGCGATTCCCTTCCCCTTCGATACACCGAATTTCATTCTCTCGAACATCGACGTGAAGACCGGCAAGACCTACATCAATTGGGATCTGGTGCTGAAGCATCCCGGCGATCGCCACGTGATTTGCTACTTCAACACACGCAGCTATTGGCCCACGGCCTACAATCCCGAAAAGAATTCGCTCTACGTTCCCTACTTCGACAATTGTCTGGACATGACGTCGGCCGTCCCAGCCGGCACGCCTGGGCAGCCCGAGGCTCGCGAAAAACGCTTTGGTGTCGCGCGCCCTGGCTCGGATCCAAACGCGCTCGTCGGCTTGGCGAAGGTCAACATGTCCACGGGCGAGATCCAACGCTTTAGCACCGGATCGCACGCCACCAGCACGGGCGCCGCTCTTGCCACCGCCGGCGATTTGGTTTTCTGGGGCGACCTGAATCGCCGCGTTCGCGCTTTCGACGCCGACAGCGGCAAGATTCTGTGGGAGCAGATTGTCGGCGGCCCGGTTTCGGTGAGCACCATCAGCTACGCTGTGAAAGGCAAGCAGTACCTCTGCGTGATGACCGGCGATAATCTCGCCGTGCCCGGACTGCTGGGCGATACCAACTTCGCCGGTGTCACGCCTGAGTTCAAGGTCGCACGCGGCCACAACGCGATTTACGTTTTCACGCTGCCATAAAGTGGGATCGCCCAGACTTGCGGCACGCCAATAAGGCCAACCAAGCCAAGTCGAGCATGGCGCAAAGCTCGCCGATCCCGGAATTGATTGGGCTGTTGCCCGGCGGCATCAGGCGGCATCAATGGATAGGGGGAATTCACACCTCCGAAATACTTCCTGGACACCCTGGCCGATTTCAAACGGAGTGAGGAGCCGCTTCTTCCCGAGGCGGCCGCCTCCCTGCGTCAGCGCTCAGCGACGGTCGGCCACGACGCCCCGATCACGCGCTGTCTTCCGGCAGGCGTACCTGCGTGCCCACTCCTTGTAAATTAATTCAAACGCCGGGCGTGGATCGTGATGCTGTACGAGCTCGACAACTCCTTTCGAAAAATCTTCACCGACGGCAGGAAACGATTGGCTGGTAGTGGACACCGCCGGATTCAACGATCAAGGCTGGCTGGACGCTTCCGGCCACACGCACAGCGAGGCGCTGCGGGTAACCGAGCCGGAAGATGAGAAAAGCCTCGCGCACCTGCCCGCCAAGTGATCAGAGGCGCTTCTTGATCACTTCCACTACGCCGCGGTCGCCATCCACTTTCACCCAGTCGCCGGTCTCGATCACGCTCAGCGGATCTTGATCCAGCTCCGTTACCGCCGGCACACGCGTCACCACGGCACCCAGGGCAATCTTGGTGGTCATCTGATTGAATACCATTGCCAACGGCGCCGACTTCGTGAGCCGCGTCATGTGAAACGCATTCGACCATCCCGACGATCCCTTCGCGCCCGGAAACACCAGCACTTTGTCCTTGAAGCTTTGCCCATGCAGTTCGTGCCGCGTCTCAATCACGGTTCCAGTCATCGGATCGATGCCACCCCATCCTGAAATTGTTTCGCGCGTCACCAACGCTTCACCTTCCACGCAACCGCCCACGATGCCGCGCCCATGCAGGACGATCATCGCAGTTCTCCCGTCCAGCGCCCCGTAATCGCCGCGTCGATGCAATCTTCCGTCGTGCCGAACCATGCGCCTACGTCCACCATCGCCGGCAGGTAATGGGTCTGCTTCGCCGAATCGAGTGCCACCACTTTGGTTCCTCTGGGTACCGCGCGAGCGATCGCCGAGCAAGTATCGGTCATCACCAACGCGCCTGCATCTTCGATCTTCTTGGTGAATCCGTTCATGTCCGCTACGGTCTTCACCGCGCGCGATGTGAACATCCACAGATGCGTTTTGATCTTCTTGCCATCCAGCAACCGAGCCACCTCGCGAAATTGATCGATGGACGCATGCGGGCAACCCAGCATCACATAATCGACATTCGGATCGCGCCCATTCGCGTTCAGCGTTTCGTACACGCGGCGGCGTTCCTCGGCACCGTAGTTGATCGTTGCCACCGGCTTACGCCCGCCCAGTGCGATCTCCAAGCTCGCCGCCTCCGGCGTCACGCCGACGATGTGATACATCTCCACTCCGCCCGACGATGCCGCGGCAGCGCCGAAATGTTTGTGGCGTAGAGGATCGGCCTGCCGGACCGCGCCCGTCAACACAGGAATTTCTTCTTCCACGGCGCTGCCGATGAAATAGCCGAGCATACCCCAATCCATCACGCTCTCGACCGCCGTCTCCACTTCAATCAGATGGGTTGCGTGCCGATGTTCATCGCGATGGAACCCCCAGTCCGGGATCTTGCCCGTCAGCATGGCCGCGCTGGTGCTCTCGCGGCCCTCCGCATTGGTGCGCGCGCCGATCACCGAATTGCAGTACACCACCGCCGACGATTCCATCCACGCGCAATGCTCCCCTTTCACAGGCAGGTTGCCGGCCAGATACGGCGTGCAGGTCTTCATGATCCGGACGCCGTGCCGCGCCAGTTCCGCTTCGTCTTGCTGCTGATGCTGCATCGCCTCACGGCTCATGCCGAGTTCAGCCCAGTGCACCAGATCCATGCCGCCCTGCAGATGGCAGCAATTTCCTCCGGCCCGCGGCACGGACATCACTTCGCCGGCATCCAGATCGTAAAGCGAAAATACGGCTTCAAAGCTTCCGTCGCCGGCGTGTTCTTCGAAGTACTTCTGCAGAAATAACGTCGATGATCCGGGCACGCCCGCGATGTTCTCGGTATCGACGAATCGCTCGGCCCCCAGCGCGTTGGCATAACGAACCAACAATTCCATGGCCTTCTGTTTCGCGACGCCGCCGGCGCCATCCAGCATGGCCTTTTCGTCGTCCGCCAGGAACAACATTGGATTTAGTGGCGTCCTCCAGCGCGCCGGCGATCACGTGCCGTGGCAAGGCGCTTGTCCATCGCGTCAGATCGTTTTTCAATAAAGGCGATGCCTCGCGCGAATAGAAGCGCATTCCACCTGATCGGAATGCTGATCATAAGGTAAACCCGCTCGTTAGTCGCCATCATTCGTCCACGTTCGCCGCCAGCCTCTTTCGCAGCGCTCCCAAATCGATCTCGTGCACGCTTCCCTTCCCCGCCAGATCCAGCGCATGCGCCGCCGCCGCTCCCATGGCGATACATGGGCCCATCACTCGCACGCTCGACAACGCCGTCGCGTCGCCATCGATGCAGCGCCCGGCGGCCACCAGATTGTCCACCGCTGGTGGCGTCAAGCTTCCGAGCGGCACGTAATGCACGTGGTCAGCATCGAACGGCTCCCACACGTACCCCTCCGCGTTGTGATGCTGTTCCAGCGGCCACGCCGTCCGCGCGATGCTATCGGGAAACTTCACGCCAGCCCGCACCTCATCCACCGTCAAATGATGCCGCCCCACAATCCAACGCGTCTGCCGGATTCCGGGCAGCCCATAGGAACGCACGCGCGCCTGGCCGAACGCAGCCGGAAATTCCGACCGCAAAAATTTCATCGTCAGGTCGGCTTGTTCCTTGCCTTCCAGGCCCGTCTTCGACGCACCAAATGGATCCATCGGATTCTCGATGTGCGTCATGTTCACCACCGCCGTCGCGCGTCCTGGAAAACTCATCGCGAACCCATCGCGCCGGATCATTCCATACTCAGCACCACGCTCGCGAATGCGCTCCGACATCTCCGCGCGGCTCGGCTTGTGCGCTTCGTCGAAATTCTCGATCACGATCATTTGCGATCCGTAAATCACGCCTTCGGCCGGCTCGCGGCATTCCAGGCCCGCTTGCCAAACCACTGCGGCGTCTCCCGTCGCGTCCACGAATCCATCCGCCCGAACGATAACGTCGCCATAGCGCGTCGATAATTCCAGCGCCACGATCCTACGCCCTTCGCGCTGGACGCTCCGCAAAATCGCGCCCACCAGCGGCGTGATGTTTAGCTCCAAAACCTTCCGTTCCACCCAACGCCCCAGCGCGACCTCATTATAAAGCGCGTTCAGCGACACGCCGCCCATCACCACATGCAAATCGCCGGTCGCGCTGAGATCCCGAATAATGTCGTCGGCGATCCCGTGCGTCAGCTGCTTGCTCCTCGGCGGATTGCCAAACAGCCCGACAATCATTCCGATGATGGAATTCACCGCCTGCCCGCCCAGCGCGGGCAAGCCATCGATGAGGATCACTTCGCGTCCCAACCGCGCTGCCTCAATAGCAGCCGAAACGCCTGAAATTCCCGCACCCACCACGCAAATGTCCGCCGCATGCTCCCGCGACGACGGCGCGCCATTGCGCCGCACCACACGCGTCTCGGGCCGAAAAGGTTTTTCGAGCATCCGCGCTCTTTTTATGACCCCATTTTCAACGCGCTCTTCAGGAACACATAACGGTCCGCCCACTCGTCGATCTGCTTCGTCGTCGGCTTCCCCGCGCCATGCCCCGCGCGCGTCTCGATGCGAATCAAAATCGGCGCCGGACCTTCCTGCGCCTGTTGCAGCGTCGCCGCGTACTTCAAGCTGTGCCCCGGCATCACGCGATCGTCGTGGTCAGACGTCGTGATCAGCGTCGGCGGATACTGCGCACCCTTGCGAATATTGTGCAGCGGCGAATACGCGCGCAGCACTTTGAAATCCTCGGGGTTCGACGAAGCCCCATACTCTCCCACCCACTGCGTCCCAAACCCGAAATTTTGGAATCGCAGCATGTCCATCACGCCCACCGCCGGCATCGCCGCGCCAAACAAATCCGGCCTCTGATTGAGCACCGCGCCAATCAGCAACCCTCCATTGCTGGCCCCATAAATCGCCAGCTTCGGTGTCGATGTAAACTTGTTCGCGATCAGCCACTCTCCGGCCGCGATGAAATCGTCGAACACATTCTGCTTCTTGGCCCGCATCCCCGCCTGATGCCAAGCCTCGCCATATTCCGATCCGCCGCGAATATTCGCCACCGCGTACACGCCACCCATCTGCATCCATTCCACGTTCCGGGGCCGGAAACCGGGCGTTTCCGCGATATCGAAGCCGCCGTAAGCGTAGAGCAGCGTTGGATTCTGCCCGTTCAGCGCCAGCCCTTTCTTGTAACTCAGGAACATTGGAACCCGCGTGCCGTCTTTGCTGGAATAGAAAACCTGCCGCGTCTCGTACTGCGCCAGATCCACGGCCACTTTGCTCTGCCGGATTACCGCGCTCTTGCCCGTCTCCAAATCCAGCCGGTAAATGCTGGGTGCAATCGTGAAGCCGTCGAACCCATAAAACATTTCCTTATCTTGCAGCCGCGCACCCGACCATTGCGCGCTCCCGATCCCCGGCATCGCGATGTCCTCGCTCATCTTTCCGTCCAGGGTCACTAGCCGCGCGGCCGAATGCGCATCCTTCATGTACGACAACAGCAGCTTGCCATGGGCCATCTGCGCGCCGTCCAGCGTCTCTGCCCGCTCCGGAACAATTTCCTTCCAATTCGCGCGCTCAGGATGCTCTATGTCCATCGCGATCACTCGCCCGCGCGGCGCGCCGTCATTGGTCTGCAGATACAACGCCGACCCAATCACCGCAATCGGACTGTAGCTAAAATCGGCTGACGGAATCAGCAGTGCCGTCTTAGGATTCGCGGCCCGCAGGTCCTGATAGGCCAGCATGTTCTTTCCAGGAACACCCGTATATATGTAGAGCAGCAGATACCGACTGCCCTCCATCACCAACGGATCAAGGGTCCAGTTGGGATGATCCGGCCGCTCATAAACCAGCTTGTCCGCCGACTGCGGATCGCCCAGCTTATGGAAGTAAACCTTCTCGTCCAGCGCCGCCACGGTGAGCAACTTCTCCGGAGGCGGTTGCGGAAAACGCGAATAGTAGAACCCGCGATCGTCCTCCGCCCACGAAACGCTGCTTCCTTTGGTCCACTGAATCAGGTCGGACGAATCCTTACCCGTAGCCACATCGCGCACGCGCCACTCCGCCCAATCCGAGCCCGCCTGCGCCACAGCATACGCATAGAGCTTTCCATCCCAGCTATCCGACTCGCCGTCCAGCGCCGCCGTCCCGTCCTTACGATAAGTGTTCGGATCCAGCAGCACGCGCCCAGGGGCGGTAAGTGAATCCGTTACGTACACCACCGATTGGTTTTCAAGCCCCGAATTGTGGAAATAGAAATAATGACTCCCGGCTTTGTGGAAGTCGCCGAATTTCTCGTAATTCCACAGCTTGGTGAGCTGGTCTTTGATAGCCTCGCGCCCGGGCAGCTTCGCCAGATACCCGTAGGTCAGCTCGTTCTCCTGCTCCACCCATTTCTCCGTCGAAGCCGCGTCGGCATTCTCCAACCCACGATACTGATCGGCGACCTTCACGCCATGATAATCGTCCACCTGATCGCCCTTGGGCGCAACCGGATAATTGAGCTTGGAAACGTTGCCGGCGCCCAGAAATAGCGCCACGCTGGCGAGCAGGAGCAGGATTGTTTTCACAGCAGGCCTTTCGGCTCCATTGTCGCAAACCTACGCTGGCCACATGCGCGTTCGACTATTTACTTCGATGCGCGCCATTCAGGGGCATTCAAACCCTCGCTTCCCACTTGTGTTCTTGTGGGCCAACCTTGATTGGGATGAGAAGGGTCCCCAGTCTATGTGTGTTTTTTCTTCGCTCCAGTTCGCCGTGAGAAAGCGATGGGTCCAGCCCCACATAAACTCGGAAACTCCATCCAGGTCGCACCTCGGCCTCGGTAAGCTCCTGAGGACTCCATAGATCTTTCTTCCAGCTTCCGAGCGTTGCTTCGAGCTGATAGCGATAGCCAAACGGATACTGGGTCGAAACGTCCTCAACTCCAGTCGTCCAGCTAGGCGATAGAACGCTGATTGTCTCGCCAGTCTGATTAGTAAAGATGATTCTGACCTTCGCCTTATAGGTGACCGTTGGATCAGTAGACCGTGCATCAAGGATCGTGCTCTGAAGCGCGATTTCGGGTGGGCGAGGAGAATTGGCATTACCCACAACAGAAGACTTGCGGGTAGTCGATAGGGCAAGCACAGCGGACACGACCACACAAGCGGCGATGACCCAAAAGACGATCGTACCTATCGACGTGAAATTCCCCGCTTTCATAAGCGGGTAGGCCTGAATGCCAGCAAACAAATTGGCAATCAATTGACAACCGAGCATGAGCCACCACTTGCTGCTTTCCGTCAGCACAATGAAATTATACGGCCAGGTTGGGGCCAGCCAAAACGTACAAGGAGACGCCGCCGAGACTTCACCGCGCCAGAAGTAAGAAATCGGAGGCCCGTCGGCGAGTCACGCTGGTCCGCGAAAATTATTGAGCTCATCTCGAGATTAGTCCGCGATGTCAAGGAAACCGCCGCCGTTCTGCTGCTACGTCATTGATTCATATAGGTGGCGAGCGCGGTGACTGTACGCGAGATTACGCGCTTCTTTGCGAGCGAGCTTGATTAATGCTGCTACCGCTTGCGGCGATCGACGGCACTATCCGCGCAGCCCCTTTGCTAACCTATACGCCTGAATAATCGAAAACGTGGTTCGCTGTGCTCCCGCTGTCATTCCCGCTCTTGTTACGATAACTTCTCACTCTCCACATACAGCGCCCATGCGCTCGCCAAATCCTGCACCACATGTCCCAGCGACTTATACACAGTGATCTCCTGGGCCGATCGCCGACCCTCAACCTCGCCGGCCAACACCTGACCAATCTCAGCGACCACATGGTCGTCACCCACTAATCCCGCCGCCTTAGCCCGCAGAAATTCCGCCCCTTGGCTCAGAACGCCCTCCCGGCTATCGGCAATGAAGCGCGAGCGCACCACCAGGTCATTGTCCACTTCCACCGGCCCCGCGTAACCCGAGCCGACAACGTTCACGTGTGTGCCCGGCCGGACCCACTCGCCCTTCAGAATCGGCTCGGCCGCGGCGGTGACGGTACAAATAATGTCGGCGTGACCCACGGCCTCTTCCACGCTCCCGGCGCTCGACACCGGCACGCCAAGTTCCGCCTGAATCCGCTCAGCGAACGCCCGAGCCCGTTCCCGCGATCGCCCCCAAACTACGATCGATTCCAGCGTGCGCACTTTGCCGATCGCTCGCGCATGCGTGGCGGCCTGTTCGCCGTAGCCTAGGATTGCCAGCCTTCGTGCGTCCTTGCGCGCCAACGCATCGGTAGCCACCGCACTGGCCGCCGCCGTTCGAATCGCCGTGATCTCGCCCGCATGAACTACACAAACCGGTGCGCCCGTCTCGGGATCGAACAAAATCACCAGCCCCTGGTGCGATTGAATTCCTTTCGCGAAGTTGTCGTGGAAGACGCTGATCAGCTTCGCACCAAACGGAGCGTTGGCGCCCATCGCACCGGGCATCACGCCAAAGAGTCGTCCTTCTGACAGCGTGATGATCCCCCGCAGTAGCTGCTTCGTTTCGCCCTTTGAGAGTGCGATCATTGCCGCTCGCACAATTGGAATGCACAATTCGTAGGTGAGCCGCCGCGCGACTTCATCACGGTCTATGAATCGCATGATGCTTTATCTTGGCACCCGCCACGGTCCATCGCGGCGCGGGGTGTGTTACCTATAGGAGCAACACTTCCCCCACGATCGGCCGTTTGAAACGAATATGGATTTCGCCGAGCAAGTAAAGTCATCCGTCGACATCGTCAAAGTCATCGGCGAATACGTGCGCCTCAAGAAAGCGGGCGGCTCGCCGCGTTACACCGGGCTGTGCCCGTTCCACACCGAAAAGACTCCATCGTTCTCCGTGCATGCCGGCCACCAGTTTTACAAGTGCTTCGGCTGTGGCGTCAGCGGCGACCTGTTCAAGTTCGTCATGGAAATCGAGCGCATCAGTTTCTTTGAGGCGCTTAAGCTGGTGGCCGAACGCAACGGTATGGCGATGCCGAAGCGCGAATTTTCGGACCCCGACGCCAAGCTCCGCGGCGCGCTCATGGAAATGCACGAGACTGCGGCGCGCGTGTTCCAAAGCAACTTGAATTCACCCGCCGGCGCTCAGGCGCGTCAGTATCTCGCAAGCCGCAGTGTGAGTCCTGAGCAGATCGCCGAGTTCGGGCTGGGCTTCTCGGATGGCTCCGGCAATCAACTAGTCCGCCAGTTTGAATCCCATTTTGCGCCGGAGCATCTGGAACAATCCGGCCTGGTCGCTAAGCGACAAGAGGGCTCCGGCTACTATGATCGTTTCCGCGGCCGGCTGATGTTTCCCATTCACAACGAATCGGGCAAAGTGATCGGCTTCGGGGGCCGTGCCCTGCGTGCCGGCGAAGAGCCTAAGTATCTGAACTCCCCCGAAACGGCGCTATATCGCAAGAGCTACGTGCTTTACAATCTGCATCGCGCCAAGGATGCGGTGCGCAAGTCGGATTACACGGTTCTGGTGGAAGGCTACATGGACGTGATCGGCGTCTATTCGGCGGGCGTTCACAATGTTGTCGCGAGCTGTGGCACGGCGCTGACCAACACGCAGGTGCGCGCGCTCAAGCGCCACTCCGAGCGCATCGTGGTGAATTTCGATCCCGACACCGCCGGCGCAAACGCCGCGGAGCGGTCCATTCAAATGCTCCTGGACGAAGGGCTGCGGGTGCGCGTGCTGGAATTGGGCGGCGATCTGGATCCCGACGAGTACGTCCAGGCTTCGGGCGCCGAGGCTTATCGCCAGCGCTTGGAAAAAGCCCCCGCCTATTTCCATTGGTTAGCCGACCGGGCGCGCCAGAAGTTCGACATGCGGACGGTGGAGGGGCGAATGGATGCCTTCAAGTTCCTGGCGCCCAGGATCCAGAGCATCTCCGACCGGCTAGAGCGCTTCGCCGTCGCCAACGATGTGGCCGACTACTTAGGCGTGGACGAAAAGCTGGTACGCGACCATTTTAGTAAGGGAGCAGTGGAACATCCCCCGGCGGCGCGGCGCTCCGAGATGCCCCCCACCGAGCGGCTGCTGCTGCATTCGCTACTTGCCAGTGAGATGGCGCGTGCTCAGGTGATCCCCGAATTGAGCGGCATGGGAGCAGTGGATCGCTTCGTGTCCAAAAACGTCTTTCATGCCTTGTTTGCAATGCATTCCGATGGGGGATTGTTCCGGTTTTCGGACCTGGAAGGCCGCCTTTCCGAGGCCGACCGGGATCTATTGTCGTCCGCCGTTTTTGCCGATGAAGTACTAGAGGAGGAGAGGGCCGCCGAACAGGCTATGGCATGTTTGCGCAGCCTCAAGTCACAAGATCCCCGGTCCGAAGCCGCCGCTCTGCGCGCCCGGATCAAAGCGGCCGAACGCCAGGGGAATCTCGAAGAAGCGATGCGGCTCGCTCAGGAATTAGATCAGAGATCTCGCGCCGCAAGTGCCACTACAAGATGAAGGTCCGGACGATGGCAGAGCAGCTCGTGGAAGACCAGTTGATGACAAAAATGACGCGCGTGAAGACTAGTACCATCCTGGTTGAGACCAGCCGGAGACTCTGCGGACGATGTTGTACACTAAATGAGTTCAGGGCTAAGCGCAAAGGGTGCGGCGCGCACCACCAGCGAAAAAGGAAGTCATCCGCGCCGCCCTCCGTTTTGCGCGGACTCCTGAGGGGCTTCTCTGATAGGAAGAGCGATCGCTGGTAAGTGGGGCGCCAGTGGCAACAAATGACAAGTTCGGCCGGTTAAAAAATCTCATGGAAGCGGGCAAAGAAAAGGGATTCGTTTTATACGACGAGGTCAACGAGTTGCTCGCCGAGGACTTCCCCTCCGGTCGCGAATTCGAAGACTTACTCACCGATCTCGATAGCGCGGGCGTCGAGATTCTGGAAGAGCCCAAACTCGACTTCGAGAAATCCAAAGAAGAACCCGAGGACTTCGGCGACCTGGAACTCACCCCGGAAACCGGCGATAAAACCAACGATCCCGTCCGGATGTATTTGCGCGAGATGGGCACCGTGCCACTGCTCACGCGCGAAGGCGAAATTGAGCTAGCCAAGCGCAATGAACGCGGCCAATGGGCCGTGCGCAAGGCGCTGTCGCGTTCGCCCCTGGTGATCCGCGAGATCATCCAACTGGGTGAGGATCTGCAGCGCGGCGTCACCTCCGTTCGCGATGTTCTGGTGCTGCCCGAATTTGTCATCACCGACGAGGACTTCACCGGGCAATTAAACGACCTGCTGGCTCAGATCGGCGAAATCGAGAAATATTACAAGAAGAGCCAGCAATTTCGTCAAAAGCTGCAGGCTGTTTCTCGCCAGATGAAGCCCAAGCAGCATCGCGGCCTGCGTTACGGCCTGGCGCGCAACATGGTGCAGATCTCCCGCATCATCCGCAATGTCGGGTTTAGCACGTCGGTCCGCCGCAGTCTGGCTGGACGGCTGCGCTGTTCGGTAGAAGAACTGAAGCCGCTCGAACGGGAAATCGCAAAGATCCAGCGTAAGCTGGAAGAACCGGCCAACGGCAGCCATCCGGCGCGCGATCTACGCAAGGAACTTCGCCAATGCGGTCAGCGCATTCAGCAATTGGAAGAAGATTGCGGCGCCAGCGCCACTGAGCTGCGGCGTACGCTGCAAATCGTCGAGCGCGGCGAGCAGGAAGCGGAAACAGCCAAGAAGCAGCTCATTGAGGCCAACCTGCGGCTGGTGGTTTCCATTGCCAAACGTTATACCAATCGCGGACTGCAGTTCCTGGATCTGATCCAGGAAGGCAATATCGGCTTGATGAAGGCCGTCGACAAGTTCGATTACCGGCGCGGCTACAAATTCTCCACCTATGCCACTTGGTGGGTGCGGCAGGCCATCACGCGCGCCATTGCCGACCAGGCCCGCACCATTCGCATCCCGGTGCACATGATCGAGACCATCAACAAGCTGGTCCGCACACAGCGCCAGCTCCAGCAGGAACTGGGGCGCGAGCCCACCACCGAAGAACTTTCCGTCAAGATGGAGCTGCCGGTAGGCAAGGTTCGCAAGGTGTTACGCATCGCCCAGGAGCCCATCTCGCTCGAAACGCCGGTCGGCGAAGAGGAAGAGTCCCATTTAGGCGATTTCATCGTGGACCGCCGCGTGGTGTCGCCATCGGAAGCCGTTATTAACCTGAATCTGCGCGAGCAAACCGCCGAAGTGCTCAAAACGCTGAGCCCGCGCGAAGAGAAGATCATCAAAATGCGGTTTGGGCTGCAAGATGGCAGCGAGCACACGCTCGAAGAAGTGGGCCAGCATTTCGCGGTCACGCGCGAGCGCATCCGCCAAATCGAAGCCAAAGCGCTACGGAAATTGCGCCATCCCAGCCGGAGTCACCGCTTACGGGCGTTTCTCGACACCTCGCTGCACGAGTAGATCTCTCTCACTCGCTCCCGAATTTTATCCGGCACCAGATGTTCCCACGGCTCACCTCGTGCTATTCGCTCTCGCACCTGGGTGGACGAGACCTCTTCGTGCCCGCTTCGCACCTGCAAGGCATGGATCCGGTGGCGATGCTCCTCAGGCGGCGAAAAATGCCCGCCCCGCGGCGCGACGAGAAGCTCAAAGTCGCGGAGCATTTCTTCCACCACGCCGGAGCGCCCATAGTCCCAGTGCAAAATACGATCGGCGGCGTCGCGCCCGCAGATGAAGGATAGCCGTGCCTCCGTTCCATAATGATCGCGGCACTCGCGCGCAATGTCGATGAACAAACCCTGGCTGGTGGACGCGATCGCGTGGGGCACAGACAGTCCGGCGGCGGCCAGCATCTCGACTCGTTGTTCGAGCGTTGCACCGGAATACTCCTTATGGGGGAACACTCGCGGGACGACGCAAACAATCAAATCCACGCAAGCGCTCGCGGCCTGCGCCAGTTCCAGATGCGCTATGGTCGGCGGGTTAAAACTCCCGGCCAAGATCCCAACCTTTTGTGGCCCGGCCTTAGCCGGCATCACAGAACTCTGGCCGTAAAACTCCAAGCCCTTCCAGTATAGAGTGTTAGACGGCAAACCCTTTAGGTGCCGTGAGTAAGCAAGATAAGGCCCCTCTTAGAAGAAGGTAGGGTGAGTCACCGACAGATATAAAAGCACTTTGGACCTAGAGTGAATATATATGCTGTACTGGATTTGTCCTGAGTGCGGACACGAGTGTTCGCCGGCCATCCGGGAGTGTCCTACATGCACGACGGATTCCCAGAGCCCGGCCCACAATTCTGCAATCCAGCAGCCAACCGCCATTAGCTCGACTGCCATTGGCCACCCAGGCGATAGCGACACCGGCGTCAGCCAGGAGTTGCTCTCGCTGGCTCAAAACTTCCAGGCCCCTCCTTCCACGGGCTTGCTCAGTGCCGCGCCGCGCCAGCAATTGCTCGCGGCCGCCAGCGGGGCGGCGGTTGCGGTCCAAGAGACCGAAAAGGCCGTTCAGGTGGCTGAACCTGAGCTGGAACCTGAATTGTCGCTCAAGCTGGCGCCGTTAGACATTCTGGCCCTGAAGCCGGCTGGCGCCTCTTGGCCGAAACCCGTGAAGCTGAGCCCTGCGCCTGTCCCAGCCGGTATTTCCACTCCGGCGGTTGCGCCGGCCGCCGCACTGCAGCCAGCGCAATTCGTCCTTGAGACCGCGGGCCTCGCGCCGGTTACCGAAGTCAGTTTTCAGGCTGCTCCCGGCGGCAAGGCGACAACGCTCCATCAGCTTGCCGAACCGCTGCCGTCGCGTCGCCGATCCGTCGCTTTTGTGCGCGCTGAATTGCCCGGCGCAGACCACAGCGGGATGGCGATCGCGGATCTGGCTCCGTTGGTTGGTCAATTGGACAACGCGGGGTGGAAGCCAGTGGTTCCTTATCGCAATGGCCAGCCCCGGAACTCCCAGACTGGCGACAGTGTGTCCACGCCCGCGGTTTATAAAGCGAACGGACCGTCCCTGGTGGCCTCCCATGTAAAGCTCGCCGGCGCATCCCTGGTGGAGCTGCTGGAAGCTCTGAGGAAGTCCACCGAGGAGCTCGACCGGAAGGCCATTGACGCCATTCAGGCGTCCTTCAGCGAGCAACCCGCAGCGGGTTTGCTGGCTGCCCCTGCGGAAATCGTGACCGCGCCTGCGCCTCCCGCCGGCCAATGGATGCGGTCGCAGAAACCGAAATTTACTCCCATAGCTCCGGAGTACACGGGAAGCGCTTCTGTAATCGCCGGTCCCCAGGCGCCGCCACTGGCTGGTCCCAGCCTTCCGCCGCAACTTATCAACTTCGATCAGCAGAATTCCAAGTTGCGGTCTCGCAAACGGGTTTCCGGTTGGCCGCTCACACTGCTGGTAGGCACCGTTGTCATTTTGGGCGCGGCAAGTCTGCTTCAGTACGTAGTGCAGGATCACGATACCAAGGCGCCTTCTGCCTCAGCGCCGGCGCAAGCTGCTCAAGCTTCCGCCGCGCCCGCGGCGCCAGCAGCGCCGGTATTGCAGGAGCACCCTGCGGCCCGATCGGTGGAAGTAGCTGGCGTCCGGATAGTCACGGGACCCAACAAAAAACCGCAGCTTCAATTCATCGTCGTCAACCATTCGGCCACCGAACTGACCGGATTGAACATTCGCATTACGGTACGCTCCGTGGATGCCCTGGCTGGGCCACCCCTTTTTAGCGTCTCGAGCCCCATTGCGGCTCTGGGCCCCAACCAGTCAAAAGAGATTCGCACGGAACTGGATGCCTCGGTGAAACCGGCGTCCATTCCAGACTGGCAGGCTCTCCGCACCGAAGTCTTAGTGGCTCGTCAGTAAACTCACTCGCGCCATGCGATGATAACGGCGTGGCATCGAACACAATCCCGAAAGCTACACCGCCCAAGCTGGTTCCCCGCCCCAAAACCGCCGCCGAACGCGCCGCGCGCCTGCGCAAGATCTTGAAGATCCTGGACCAGATGTATCCGCACCCCACCGTGCCTTTGCACCACGGCAATTGCTGGGAATTGCTAGTGGCTACCATACTATCCGCGCAATGCACCGACAAGCGGGTCAACGAAGTGACACCCGCCCTGTTTCAGAAATATCCCACCATCCGCGACGTCGCGTCGGCGAACCAAGCGGAGCTTGCCATCGCCATCCGGTCCACTGGATTCTTCAACAACAAGGCCAAGTCCTTGATTGGCGCAGCCCGCAAAATCCTCGCGGACTTCGGCGGAGAGATTCCCAAAACAATGGCCGAGATGCTGACTATTCCCGGGGCCGCGCGGAAAACCGCGAACGTCGTTCTGGGCGGTTGTCACAACGTCCATGAGGGAATCGTGGTGGACACGCACGTTCAGCGCAACGCGCAGCGTCTGGACTTAACCAAGAACACCAACCCGGTGAAGATCGAGCAGGATCTGATGAAGATCATCCCGCGCGAAAAATGGTTCGACTTTCCGCTGCAGCTCATCTTTCATGGCCGTGCACTGTGCGTGGCGCGCAAGCCCAAATGCGCGGAGTGCAAACTGGATCCGTTATGCTACGCGCGCGACAAAACGATTTGACTACACCACGACCATAGCGAGCGTTTGCTACAAATTCCGCTTCAAATACGAGCAGATGTGATAGCCGTCGATAAACTTGAACGGCGTCTCGCCGAGCGTGTAATGGCCGCAGGGCAGCACCACCACTTTGTGATCCACTGAATACTCCCGCATCCTGGCCACGATGTCTCGCGACAACTCCGGCGGAAAAGTGGTGTCGTACTCGGTGTAGATGAACAGCGACTTCTGTTTCTGGGCCGCGAACTTTTCCATATAATTCACCGGTGAAACGGCCATCCAGGATCTCCGCAGTGTGTCGAGATCGATATTCGCCTCAAGACTCTGGCGAATGTGTTGCGTCGAAAGGCCGGCCCACACCACATCGGCCACATAAGTGGAGCAGTGGTTGAACACGTTGACGGAAATGCGCTCGTCGTGGGCGCTCACCAGGCACGCATAGGCGGACCCCAAGCTGGTGCCGACGATTCCCAGCCGTTCGAAGCCGTGGAGTTGCAGCCAATCCAGGCAACAGCGCACGTCGATCACGGCTTGGCGCGCGGCATCCATGGTCCGGCAGATATTGGCGGAAACGGCATAGTCGGCACGCTTCAGTTCAGCCGGCATGCGGTAGTCGTGATAGGGCAAGCTGATCCGCAGCGCGGAGATGCCCAGGCGCGCCAATCCACGGCACAGCGCATTGTGGCCGTCGACGGGAGCATTCCAGTGCGGCAACAGGACGACGGCCTTTTTTGGACCGCCTTTGGAACTGGATGCCGGGAACCATTGCGCGTGCACCAGATTGTTCTCTGGATATGGCGTCCTCACAGGAGAATGAAAGCGCAGAATGCCGTCCCGCAATTCAAAATCGTTCGGGCGCTCATAGCTGTAGAATTCATCGCTATCCCGCATCGCCATGTGGTTCAGGTGCGCCACATAGTCTTCCGGCGCTTCGCCATTCTTGGGATGAAGCCTTGCGCACGGCCAATCCCGGGTCCATTCCAATCCCCATTCAAAGTCGCGCACAACGCGGTTGGTGGCGCGAAAACACAGATCCTCTTCGCGCGCGCGGATCCAGCGTTCATAGCGGCGTGTAAGTGCTTTCACCATGGAGCTCTTCCAGGATAACGAGCCGAACGGTAATAATGGTAGTAACCCATGCCCAGCGCCATTCGACGCCGTAGCCCGGAAGAGTTGCTGCAACAGATCCAGGCCGAAGAGGACTATGAGCGCCGGGGCCGGCTGAAGGTGTTCCTGGGTTACGCCTCCGGAGTGGGCAAATCTTTTCGCATGCTGGACGAAGGGCGCCGGCGCAGCGAACGCGGCCAGAACGTGGTGGTTGGGGCGATTCAGCCCAAGACGACCCCGGAGATCGAAGCAGTCTTGAGCAAACTGGAAGTGATTCCGCTGCGCGACGTGGGCGGAGTCCTGGTAATGGACACGCAGGCTATTCTCAAGCGCCACCCCGGCGTTTGCCTGGTGGACGGATTGGCTTACGACAACCCGCCCGGATCCGCGCACGCCAGCCGCTGGGAGGACGTAAACGAATTGCTGGATGCCGGGATCTCCGTCATCACCTCCATCAACATTCAATACATCGATGACCTTCGTGAGCGCGTGCAGCAGATCACCGGCAAGACGGTGACACAGACGGTGCCGCGCAGCTTCTTGAATTCGGCGGATGAAATCGTCGTCGTGGATGCGCCGCCGGAGATGTGCATCGCACGCGACGGCCAGATGGGCGCGGGGTCGTCCAGCCCGGAACAAAAACTTTCGGAGTTGCGCGAAATTGCGCTGCTGCTGGCGGCCGACGTGGTAGACAAGCAGCTCGAAGCCTATCTGCATCGCAATGGAATACCCCAGACGTTCGGGGCTCAGGAACGCATCTTGGTCTGCATCACGCCGCGAGCCAACGCCGCGCCCATGATCGCCAGCGGCAAGCGTAATGCCGACCGGTTTCATGGCGACCTCACCGTCGCGTATGTCCGCCAAGCCGAAATATCCGCCCAGGATCAAGAGGCGCTGGAACGCAACCTCTCCATTGCACGCTCCGCCCAAGCGCGGATTGAGATCTTGGACGGGCAGGATCCGATCGAGACGCTGCTGAAGTTCGCTCACGAACACGGCGTCACACAAATTTTCGTCGGACATAGCACGCGCGAGCAGTGGTGGGAAAGGTTCACCGGCACTCCGCTGGACCGGCTGATCCGCGGCGCAAACGATATCGATGTCCGGGTGTTTCCACACTGAAGTTATCCAAAATAAACTATGCCCGATCGTCCTCCTTCTGGAAAACTCAAGATCTTCCTGGGCTACGCCGCGGGCGTGGGCAAGACGTATCAGATGCTGGAAGAGGCGCAGGAAGCCCGGCGCCAGGGGATCGACGTGGTGATCGGCTATTTCGAACCACACGGGCGCAAGGACACCATCGCCAAGACCGAGGGAATGGAGGTGATTCCACGCCGCAAGATCGATTACCGTGGAGGGCTCTTCGAGGAGATGGACACTGACGCAATCCTGCGCCGCCATCCCCAGTTCTGCGTGGTGGACGAGTTCCCGCATACCAACGTGCCCGGTTCCGACCGGCTGAAACGCTGGCAGGACGTACAGGCCTTGCTGGAAGCCGGAATCGATGTTGTGACCACCATGAACATCCAGCACCTGGAAAGTCTAAACGATCAAATCTGGAACATTACCGGAATTCGCGTTCGCGAGACCATCCCCGATTGGGTGATGCAACAGGCCGACCAAGTAGTAATGGTGGATTTGACTCCACGCGCTCTGCTCAACCGGCTGGCGCGCGGGGTGGTGTATTCGCAGGAGAAGGCCCAGAAGGCGCTCGAGAATTTTTTCCAGGAATCCACTCTCGTGGTTTTGCGCGAGTTGGCGCTGCGGCAGACGGCGCACGAAGTGGAAATCCGGCAGGTGGACTACGATGCACCCGGCTTCCAACCGGAGCCCGGCTATCACGACGAGGCCGAACAGCCGTCCGACAAGAGGGACCGCATCTTGATTTTAGTGACACCGGAGCCAGCCACGGCTATGCTCATTCGCCGCGGCAAGCGCGTGGCGGATTACCTGCACGCCGACTGTTTCGCCGTGGCGATATCGCGTGAAATCGATTTACATGACATGCCGGCTCGCGATCGCGAGATCGTGGAACAGCATTTGAACTTTGCGCGCAACCTGCACATTGAGACGCGCGTATTGCAAGGCCAGGACGTCGCGAAGACGCTGGTCGAATTCGCGCACCTGAACGGCGTCACGCACCTTTTCCTGGCCCGGCCGCATCCGAATCAATGGCCGGCTCTATCGCGCAGAAGCCTGGTGCAGCAAGTGGTACACTTGGCGCGCGACATGCAAGTGACCATCGCAGCCGACAGGAGCAACCGCCAGCAATCACAAGCAGTCTAAGGACCCAGCATGCCGGACAACACCGTTTTTCTTTTCGATGTGGATAACACGCTGCTCGACAACGATCATGTAACCGCGGACTTGAAGCGCCATCTTCAATCTCGCGTCGGCCCTGAACGGTCCCAGCGCTATTGGCAGCGATTCGAAGAGATTCGCGAGGAACTCGGATACGCCGACTACCTGGGAGCGCTGCAGCGTTATCGCATCGACTATCCGCACGATCCGAATCTGCTCGCGGTGTCCTACTTCTTAATGGGCTATCCGTTCGCAAATCGCCTGTTTCCCAACTCCGTGGACGCGGTGCAGCATGTCGGTCAATGGGGGCAGCCGGTGATTCTGTCAGACGGCGATGTTGTTTTTCAGCCGCACAAGGTCTATCGCTCCGGGCTGTTCGAACTGTTCGACGGCGATGTATTAATCTACGTTCACAAAGAACAGGAACTCGCCGATGTGGAGCAGCGCTACCCAGCCGATCGCTACGTGCTGGTGGACGACAAGCTGCGAATCCTGAGCGCGATCAAAACAATTTGGGGATCTCGTGTCACCACGGTCTTCGTGCGGCAGGGGCACTATGCGCATGATCCAGAGGTTTTCAAGAAGTATCCGCCGGCCGATATCAGTGTGGATCGAATCGGCGACCTGTTGAACTACGGCGCGGAAAGCTTCAACGCGTCAGATCCCAAAACTGCGCCGACCATGGCCTGAGCTTCTTCCTGGATCTTCTTCAGGTGGTCCGGGCCGCGAAAACTCTCGGCGTAAATCTTGTAGACGTCTTCGGTGCCGGACGGCCGCGCGGCAAACCAGCCGTTTTCGGCGATCACCTTGATGCCACCGATCGCGTTCCCATCACCGGGCGCGGCGGTCAGGATGTTCTGTATCTTTTCGCCCGCCAGTTCGGTGACTGTAATATCCTGGGGAGACAATTTGGCAAGTGCGGCGCGCTGCCCGGCATTGGCAGGCGCGTCGATACGCTCGTAGTTAGACACTCCAAATTCTCGCTCCAACTCGGCATAAATTTCTCCAGGATCGCGCCCCACGCGAGCAGTGATTTCCGCGGATAATAGCGCCGCGATGAGACCGTCTTTATCAGTGGTCCATGCCGACCCGTCGCTGCACAAAAAGGAAGCTCCCGCGCTTTCCTCACCGCCAAATCCAAGCGATCCGCCCAGCAATCCGTCCACGAACCATTTGAATCCAACCGGGACCTCGTAGACCTTGCGGCCCAGCTTCGCGGCCACTCGATCGATCATGCTGCTCGATACTACTGTCTTGCCCACGGCTGCATCCTTGCGCCATCCCGGGCGGTTGGTGAAAAGATAGTTCACGCACACAGCGAGGTAGTGATTGGGCGGAAGTAAACCGGAGCTGCGCGTGACCACGCCGTGACGATCGGAATCGGTATCACACGCGAACGCGATATCGAATTTGTCCTTCAAGCCGATCAAGTGCCGCATGGCATAGGGAGACGACGGATCCATGCGAATACGGCCATCCCAATCGAGCGTCATGAATCGAAACGTGGGATCCACCGTCTCGCTCACCAATGTTAGATTCAGTCCATATCGATCGCGGATAGGCGCCCAATAGTGAACGCCCGCGCCGCCCAGAGGATCCACGCCCAGATTCAGCTTCGCGCCGCGAATCACATCGAAATCGATCACCTGGCTCAGATCGTGGACGTACTCGGCGATGAAATCGTGAGTTTCGGTGGTGGACGCATTCAGCGCCTTGCTCAACAAGGTTCGCTTTACGCCATTCAAATTGTTTTCGAGAAGCTCATTCGCGCGCGCTTGAATGAACCCCGTAACATCGCTGCCCGCCGGTCCGCCATGCGGTGGATTGTACTTGAAGCCTCCATCCTCGGGCGGATTGTGCGACGGGGTGACCACGATGCCATCCGCCAGTCCCATTTTTCTGTCGCGATTGAAATTGAGAATGGCTCGGGAGACCGCGGGAGTGGGAGTATATTCGTCCTGGGGAGCGATACATACGTGAACTTCGTTAGCCGCCAACACCTCCAGCGCGGTGGCGAAGGCGGGCTCGGAGAGCGGGTGCGTATCGATGCCCAGGAAGAGCGGCCCGTTGATTCCCTTGTCTTTGCGATAAGCGCAAATTCCCTGGGTGACCGCCAGGATGTGCCACTCGTTGAACGCGCGATGGAGCGAGGAGCCACGATGCCCCGACGTTCCAAATGAAACGCGTTGCTCAGGAATTTTCGGATCGGGACGATCCGCGAAATAAGCGGTGATCAGACGGGGAATGTTGACCAGATTGGATGCTTGCGGCGGTTGACCAGCCGCCGGGTTGATCGCCATGGTGGACTCCTATGAACTCCAGGTTTACACACCGGCGGTTACTGAGCGGGGCCGTTTTGCTCCACCACAGTTTCCACCGCGTCGCGAACCGCTTCCTTCACTGCCTCTTTGACGGCATCCTGAACGCTCTCCTCCATAACGGCCGTGTCGAGGTTGATGTTCCCGTTCTCAGCCATCTCCCGCACCACGACGCGGAGCACCGGCGCTACCGGCGGCAGGTCTTTCGTGATGGCCTTGGCCACCTTTTTGGCTACCTTGGCTAATTGCACGGCGTCGTCATGCTGGGTCTGATTCTGCGGGCCGGCAGTCTGCGCGGCGGCTTCGAGAACGTGTTGCTGACCGGCGCGCTCGATGGCGTCCCAATCCTCACGGAAGGTCTTGGCCAGCGTACTGACGATTTTCTTGTCGCGGAAAATTATGCCGACCTCGCGCCGGGAGCCGAGTTCCATCTCGCGCAAGCTCTGGCTTCCAACGAAGGCCTGGCGGCCATCGCGAATGATGGTGCGTGTATGAAGCCGCATGATCGACAGCTTGCGAGCCGCAAGTTTTGAGTTGCTACGGCTGACGCGGCCGATAATTTTGACATCCACTCCGGCTTGCGTCCGCGCGTCCAGCAACCGCAGCATGACAGGATCGCTGATTTCCGGGTCATAGATCAGCAATTCTTTCTTTGCACCCTTTAGAAACGCCGTGAGCTCCTTGCGGGCATTCACAGGACTCACCACGAAGGCCGGATGACCGGGTACATAAGGTTGACGTTTCGTATCCGCTTCGAAGAGTCTTACCGCTTCGGAGACCAATTTCGTATCCGTTGTGATCAGCCCGAAGCAGCGGCTGTGGTCGATGTCCAGATGAGTGAAATTGAAGGACAACATGAACAGCTCTCGCCGGTCGATGATGAGATACTTATCGTGGTAGCGAACCAGGTCGTCCGCCGTCCGCGCCACTGTGATGCCGGCTTCGAGGAGGCGCATCTCAAGCTTCCGCAGGTTTCTTTCCCCTCCGCGATTGGTGTAGGCGATCAGCGCGTGAACGAATACGCCGCGCGCGGCGGCGTTGGCCAGCGCCTTCTCGATTTCTCCCCGGTCGAAGCGGAAGATGGCGATCTCAACGCGGACTTTCGCTCCATTGATGGCCTCCACCAGCGGTGCTACCCCGTCGCCTGGCTGAACCAGCAGTTTCAAGCTTCCTCCCTTGTCACACGTGGCACCACTCTTGCTCAATCAAGATGAATGCCATTTCGGAGGAGGGCGTGTATGCACATCAGCGGAAAGACACTTACGATGCTTTGGGCCTTGGCGGCGATGGCCGGCGCGCCGGCTGCAATCGCGCAAAAAGGTTACGTCGCGCTGGGGGCAGCAGGAGAAATTACACAGCCGGTCCTCACGGAACTGTGGCGCGAGCCCAAAGACATTCCATCTGAAAACCTCTTCTATGGTCCGGGTGGCAAAGAGCACGAGCCGCACGGGCCTTTCACCTTCGTCAAAGAGGACTTGGATGGCACCAATCCCAAGTACGATGTGCGCGACAAAGACGGCGTGAAGTGGAAGATCAAGCTCGGCGCGGAGGCGCGGCCTGAAACCGTCGCTTCCCGTTTTGTTTGGGCTGTTGGTTACCACGCCGACGAAGATTATTTCCTGACGGAAGCGCGGGTTACCGGACTGCCCGCGCATGTACATCGAGGTCAAAAACTGATTGAGGCGGGTGGCGTAATGCGCAACGTGCGCCTCAAACGAGAAGAAGGCGAGAAGAAGGAAGGTACCTGGCGCTGGCGCGGCAACCCGTTCGTCGACACCCGCGAATTGGACGGGCTCCGAGTGATGATGGCCGTGGTCAATAACTGGGATCTGAAAGATGAGAACAATGCGATCCGGAATGAGAAGCGCAAGGACGACGGCGACAAGCGCGTTTACGAGGTCAGCGATCTAGGGGCCAGCTTTGGCACCACCGGGCGCGGACTTTCGCATACCAAGTCAAAAGGGAACTTGCGAGCTTACACTCGCTCCAAGTTCATCAAGAAGGTGGAGCCCGAGTTGGTGGATTTCAACGTGCCCAGCCGGCCGGCCCTCGTGATCATGTTTAATCCCCACGAGTTCTTCAGCCGGATGGGAATGCGGTGGATCGGCCGGGACATTCCTCGTCAAAACGCGCGGTGGATCGGCAGTCTGCTCGGCCAACTCTCCGCGGATCAAATTCGGGACGCGTTTCGCGCGGCCGGGTACGAAGGACAAGAGCTGGATGGATTTACCTTGGACTTCGAACAAAGGATTGCGGAGTTGAAGAAGTTGTAGTCCTCACGGTCGTGGTTCAGTCAGTTGCAGCTCTTCGGGCTGGAACTGGATGTCGTGTAACTCCGAATAGAGGCCTCCGGCACGCATCAATTCCTCGTGGCTGCCGCGCTCCACGATGGTTCCGTCCTTCAATACAAAGATACAGTTCGCACGGCGTATCGTTGAGAGCCGGTGAGCAATCACGATGGAAGTCTTGCCTTCCATCAGGCGATCGAGCGCTTCGAAGACCAGCTTCTCGGACGCCGCATCCAGACCGGAGCTCGGTTCGTCCAGGATCAGGATCGGCGTATTGCGGATGATGGCGCGGGCGATGGCGATCCTCTGCCGCTGGCCACCGGAGAGCGTCACGCCCCGTTCGCCGAGAATGGTGTTGTAACCGTCGGGCAGCTTGTCGATAAACTCATGCGCATTGGCCATCTCGGCGGCGCGCAAAATCTCGGCGCGCGTGGCTTCTGGCTTGCCGTACGCGATGTTGTTCCAGATGGGGCCATGAAACAGCAGCGTCTCCTGTAAAACGAAGCTGATCTGTTGGCGCAGAGACTTCTGTTGAAAGCGGCGGACATCCTGGCCATCTATCTTTACTACCCCGGATGTTGGATCGTAGAAGCGCGGAATGAGGCTGACAATGGTACTCTTACCGGCGCCCGTGGGTCCTACCAGGGCCGCCACTTGTCCTGGCTCGATCTGAAAACTGAGATCTTTCAAGACGAGAGCGGCCGGCTCATAGCCGAAATTTACATTCTCGAAATCGATTTTTCCCTTGAACGCGGGCGCGCGGCGCGCTCCCGGCATATCTTTGATCTCGTTGTGTGTCTCAAAAATCTCCCGGATACGTTCATATCCCACCAAGGCTTTCGAATAAGCGTCAGTCATTTTGGAAAGCTGCTGCATGGGCTTGTACATCTTGCCCAAGTAGAGAATGAACACCACCAGCGACCCAGCGGAAAGCCCCCCGCTGAGCACCATCCGCGCGCCAAACCAGAGCACCAGACAGGTGCCGACGGCCACGATCACTTCCACCAGCGGCGCCAGCTTGGCCTTGAGCGAACGCGCCCGCAACCCAATCTCCACGCCTTCCAGGCTCTCTTCTTCTAAACGCTTTTGTTCGTAATCTTCGCGAGCGAAGGCCTTCACAACATGGATAGAGGAAAGCACCTCCTGCATCACTGAGACGATTTCGCCTTCCTTCTTGCGGACTTCGCGCGAGGCTTTCTTGATGCGGCGGGTGTAGGAGAAGACCACCAGAAACAGAAAGGGCGCTACCGACAGCGCGATTAGCGTGAATTTCCAATTCAAGTAGAGCATCACACCCAACATGCCGACCAATGTGAGACTGTTGATCATCGCGTCCAGAAGTCCCGAGACGATGAAGCTCTGGATAGCGTCGATGTCGCCGGTGACGCGGCTAATGAGATCGCCGGTTTGCTTGTGATCGTGATAAGCCAGCGAAAGACGCTGGATGTGCGAGTACAGCGTGCGGCGCAGGTCGTGCGTCACCCATTGGCCAACGCTGGTAGTCACGTATTTTTCGACATAGGAGCAGCCCGCCCCCACAATGGCGATCGCCAGAACGGCGAGCGCGGCGAAGTTCAACACGCCCAATGCGGCGGGCCCAAATGCCGAGAGAATCCAGGTATTCAGCCAGCCTTGGGCGGGCTTCGACCGCAGAACGTTGTCCAGGACCACTTTTAGCGGCCAGGGCTCAAGAAGATTGGCGATAGCCTCGCCGGCAACGCCGAGGAAGCCGACCGCCAACAGTTTGAAGTGAGGCCTGAGCAGACTCGTGATGGTGAAGCCCTTGGATTTACTGCCCCTTTTCTCCATGGTCACTTGTATAGACGCCATGCAACAGAGAATTCTACTCGGATTGTTGAAACCGTGAGAAGCAGGAAGAATTTCCAACCCGTTGCGTCCAACTAGGTATTTTCTCTACGACGCAGCCGCTCAACAGTACTAGATATGGACGGCCCTTGGTTTGCGAATTGATTAAGCGGATTTAAGAAGTGTGCCGGGAACCGCGTCCTGGTGAGGGAAGGGCGTGGTCCATCTATTCACGTTAGGTGAGGTGACGCACGGCAGGCACGCACAACCCTAGCTAGGAAGAAGGAGTCGGGTATGTCGGCAAAAAATAGAGCTGTCTTTGGCATTTATATCAGCCAGCTAGATGCAGAGAATGCAGTACATGGATTGAAGCTGGCCGGATTCCGCAGCACGGATATTTCAATCTTGTTCCCCGACAATACGGGGACCAAAGATCTGGCCCTGGAACGCAATACGAAAGCTCCCGAAGGCACGGCCGCCGGCGCGGGAGGCGGCGCGGTGGTAGGCGGGATTCTGGGTTGGCTGGCTGGAGTTGGCCTTCTGGCGATTCCGGGCCTGGGAATATTTGTGGCAGCCGGTCCGATCATGGCGATGTTGAGCGGGATTGGCGTCGGCGGCGTGCTGGGCGGAATCGCGGGAGCACTGGCCGGGCTGGGAACTCCCGAATACGAAGCCAAACGCTACGAAGGGCGCATACGTAAGGGCGGCATTCTGTTGTCCGTACACTGCGATGACCGGGAATGGGTGAAGTCGGCCCGCGAGATCCTGGAGCAGACCGGCGCCGAGGACGTGTCGGCGACGACGGAAGCGAAGGCTGATTTCGCCACCAGCGATCGGCCGCGATCACGTTCGATTGCGTCCAAGGCCTAAGCCAGATAAAGCGACGCGCTGCAACCGGGCACCGTCGTCGGGTTCCCGGAGCCCGCGGTAGACAAGGCGAGTCTCCCTTTCAAGTTGGGTGCAATTTCGTTATCGGAGAAATTGCAAAACAGCGCGGCGCAGCTGCCCGAAGGATCGCCGCGATCCATTCGAAGCCATCGCGCAGCTTCATCAAACTTAACCCGCGTCAGATCTTTTCGGCCATTGTGGAGGCACGGCCATCGTTTGCGAAGAGCGATGAGGTCGCGATAGAGACCAAGGACAGCTCCGTGATCTGCACCGTCTAGCAAGCTCCAGGTAATCTTCGATCGCTCGAAAGCTTCGCTCGCTTGGGGATCCACGAAATCGCCGGCCACGGTCAATTCTTCAAATTCCTTCCAGCGCCCTTCGCTGACCAACCGCGCAAGTCCAGGATCGCTGTGGCTGGTGAAATAGAGGAACGGATTGGTTTCGGCAAACTCCTCGCCCATGAATAACAATGGCAAGCAAGGCGAGCACAAGAGCAGCGCAACAGCAATCTTGTATTGCTCCATCGACATCAGCTGAGACAAACGGGCGCCCTGGCTGGTGTTGGCGATCTGGTCGTGATTTTGAATGAACGCGACAAACCGATCCCCCGGCAGATCGCGGGAGGAACTCCCAAAGTGCCGCCGTCGAAACGAGGAGTAACAACCGTCATAAACAAACCCTTCGGTGATCGCTTTTTGAATGTGCCGCAACTCGCCGAACCCGGCTAAATACGCGCGATTCGCCCCGGTCAGGTAAGTGCGAACCGAATGGTGGAATTCATCCAGCCACTGGGCATCCAGGGCATGGCCGCCCCAGGCGTGCGGATGGAGCACGCGCACATCGTTGAGATCGCTCTCGGCAATGATCCAAGCTTGTCGTCCCAGGGCCGCGGCTTGTTCATGAAATTCATCGCGAAGTTCCGCCAGGATATGGCGGGCGCTAAAGTCGAAGATCCCGTGGATGGCATCGAGCCGCAAAGCATCGATGTGATACTCGGTCAGCCAAAAGAGCGCGTTGTCGATGACGAAGCGCCGGACACCGTCGCGTCCGGGGCCATCGTAGTTCATCGCGCGTCCCCAGGGCGTCCGGTATTGGTCGGTGAAATAGGGGCCGAATTCGGCGAGGTAGTTGCCTTCGGGGCCCAGGTGATTGTAAATAACATCGAGCACCACTGCGAGTCCTGCTTGGTGGCACGCGTCCACGAAGCTTTTCAGGCCATCGGGGCCGCCGTAAGCCGAGTGCGGAGCGTACAGATCCACCTGGTCGTAGCCCCAATTCCGCGAGCCGGGAAATTCACCAACAGGCATTAGCTCGACGGCGGTGATTCCTAGATTCTTCAAGTGGTCCAGCTTCGAGATGGCGCTCCGGAAGGTACCCTCGGGCGTGAACGTGCCGGTGTGGACTTCGTAAAAGATGTAATCGGAGAGGGCGATGCCCTTCCAATTGTGATCGGACCAAACGAAGGAATCAGGGTCGACAACCTGAGACGCGCCATGCACGCCCTCGGGTTGCGCGCGCGAAACCGGATCGGGACGCACCCGGCCGTCTTCAAGAAGGAACGAATAAGTGTCTCCCGCCCGAACATCTGGCGCTATCAAGTAAAAGTCCTCGCCGTGGCGATGCATTGGCAGCGGAGGCCGGTGCGATAATTGCAGGGATAAAGAACTCGCGTCGGGCGCCCACACGCGAAACCGCACGCCTTCGCTATCCAAGGGAGCTGCACCGTACGACAAGCTCCAGGGCGTGCCCTTGTCCATTAACCCGTGCTCTCGGCGAACAGGAGTGCAACAGGGCAGTGCGAGAAAACCTTGCTCACCGGGAGAAACAGGCCGCCTTCGCGTTGCTCGGCAGTGAGGGTTTCGCCGGTGACAATGTCGTGGAAGGTCCGATGCGCGGCCTTCTTGGGAAGCTCGACCGTGGTGTTGCCCCAAACGTCGCCGAACGGCTTGTTGTGGGAGTTACACAACTTCAGGAAGAAGCGGCCGGTCACGGCAATCAACGTCTGGTTCTCTGTCGCGCGCGAGAACGCGACGACATGCCTGTCCCGGCTTCCTTCCGCGGCCAGGGCGGTGTAGGAGCCTTGCGCGAATAGATCGCGATGATCTCGCCGGAATCGCAGCGCCTCGCTGGTGACATAGAGCTTGATCGCGCCGTCGCACAGGTTTTCGCGCAGCCGATCCACCAGCGCAGCTCGATCCCGCTCCGTCTGCTCTTGCAGGCTCTTGAGCATTTGACGGCGCAGGTCATAATTCACGGCGCGCCGGTTGTCGGGGTCCACCAGATCGAAGGCCCAAAGGTCGTTGCCCTGATAAAAATCCGGAACGCCGGGCGACGCGATTTTCAGCACCAGTTGCGCGACGGAGTTCCACATGCCAGCCTTCGCGATCGGACCTTGAAATTGGCGCAACTCCTGCAAGAATACGTTGCCGGGCGAGAGCTCCAGCACGCGCTCCACAAACTTGGTGACCGCTTTTTCATACTCGCCGTTGGGATTCACCCAACTGGTGTGGACCTTGGCCTCATGCAGCGCCTTCTGCATGTAGCCGTCGATTCTCCGAATATAAGCCTCGTGCTCCTCGGCATTCATCGGATACAGCGGCCAAGTGCCCACCAGTGTTTGATACAGCAGGTATTCTTCGTTGGCATCCGGCGCGTGACGGTCATCCACCCGGGTTTTGGCGGACCGATTCAGCTCCCGCCAGCGGCGAATGGCGCGGTACCATTCTCCGGGCGTTTCGGAAAGCACATTCATACGCGCCCGGACATCTTCGCCGCGTTTGGTGTCGTGCGTGGAGCTGGCGCTCATGCTGTTGGGCCACAACTCGCGACGGATCAAATTCCGCCGGTGAAACGCATTCACCGATACGCCAAAGTGCGCCGGATCGCCACCCACTTCGTTCAGAGATGCGAGCGGATAATAGCGGTAGAATGCGGTGTCTTCCACGCCCTTGGCCATCACGGGCGCGGAGAGTTGCTGGAATCGCATGGCGAACAATTTCCGTTCGGCGCGCTGGGCGTCGTCCACCCCCTTGGGATGCTCCAGCAAAAGAACATTTTGGATAAAATCGAAAACCGATTTGCTGATGGCGGGATTCCGCAGCTTGGCCTGCCGGCTTGCGATGTTTACCTGACGCCGGTCCTGCGCATCCACTTCGTTCTGATCGCTCGCCACGTAGGTACGATAAACCGGAAAGGCTGCCAGCACTTCACGCAACCCATCGCGCAAACTTTCGAGTGTAAAATCGCGAGACCAACGATGCTGTTCGGAAATATGGTCTAGCCTTCGGGCCAGGACATTCAGCTCGCTCGACATGGCCACTTGCAGGATGAGACGCTTGCTGTCCGACACCAGATCGTCGAAGGCCGCGGTCCATCCCGTGAAGCGGCGATAAAGCTGTTGGAACGCTCTTTCCTTGGAGTGATCGACAAACAGCCCATTCACCAGGTTGAGAAACCCGTAGCCGGTGGTGCCCTCCACGGCCCATTCGGCGCGCAAGGGCTCATTACCGTTCAGGATCTTCTCCGCCACGATGTAAAACGTCCCATTGGGGTTGTCTTGCTTGGCGTGCCCATTCAAAGCAGCGCTCCAGGCCTTACACGCGTCCTGCAAAAAGCGGAAATACTTCTCCGGCTCGAAGAGCCCGTCGGGATGATCCACGCGCAGCCCGCGGATGTGGCCCTGGCGAACGAGAGCGAAAATCAGGGCGTGCACGGCCGAAAACACCTCGGGGTCTTCCACGCGAATGGCCGCCAGATCGTTGATGTCGAAGAACCGCCGGTAGTTGATTTCGTCCATGGCGACGCGCCAGAAGCTGAGGCGATAAGCTTCGCTCTCGAGCAGCCTCTCCAAGCGATCGAAGCTGCCCGGCTCGCCACTCCGGCCGTTCAGTTCAACCAACGATGCATCGATCGAAGCCTTGGCTTCCGTGCTGGCTTCCAACAAACTGGACAGCCTGCGTTTGACGATTTCCTTCTCCCGTTGACGCTCGCGGATCTTGGCATCGTCTGTTTCGGTGGGACCGGCCAAATGGCTGAGCGAAGTGACAATGCTCTCCATCTCAGCCACATGCTCATTCTCGGCGCCCAGCTTCTCGCGCAGTCTGGACACCGCCGGCTCCAGAATCATGGTCCAGGTGCGTGGCGCCAAAGGCAGCGGCGTATCGTAGACGGACGCGTGAAATTGGCCGTCGGCGTAAACGATCTGGATCTCCTGATTCTCCAGCACGCGGCCATATTGATCTCCGAGCGTCGGCAGTAAAACCTTATTTACCAGCTCTTGTTTGGGCGGATGCCAGTCAATATCGAAGTATCGCGCGAACGGACTGCTGGGGCCGTTCTCTAATACGTCCCACCACCACAGGTTGGAAGGATGCGTGATGCACATGTGGTTGGGAACCACGTCGGCAATCAATCCCATTTTGCGGCGCTGTAGCGCTTCTGAAAGCCGTACGAACGATGCCTCGTCGCCGATCTCTGGATTGAAGCGCGACTGATCGGTGACATCATAGCCGTGAACGCTTCCGGGCCGGGCCATGAGAAACGGTGACGCGTAGATGTCGGTGATGCCCAGGTCATCCAAGTACTCCACCAGACCGGCTGCGTCTTCAAAAGTAAACGCTTTATTGAACTGCAAACGATAGGTGGCGGATGGCGTGTAAACCGGTTGTGTCTCGCGGCGCTTCATGATTTTATCGCGCACAACACAGCGGGTCGCGATCCTTCTTCATCCGTTGCGTGCGCGCCCCGCGCTGTGCGCTCCGCTCAATATGACTCCGGAGAGGAGATAAGATTTCACCCCAAGTTACAATGATGTTACGGTCGCGGACTCGCGAGAATTCGCAACAGCATTCCGATGGGGACTCGCGCCCAATCGGGCCTTTTGCGAAGTTCCGCACTCACTCCTTCCAGTGCTTGTTCGAGAAGACAGTGGTCCAGCAGCAATCGTAACTCCACCTCCGTCTGTGGAATCAGGGGGCTTGGGCCGGGCACGTCTCTTTGGCCAAGAGCTCCGAGTTGGCCAGGAGCTCCGAGTTGGCCAAGAGCTTCGAGATAACCCTTCAAAAACGCAGCCGACACCCAATCGGACCAGTAACGTGCCCAGAATTCCAGCGCGTTCGTAGTCTCGGGACGCCGTGTCACGCCGGGAAGCTGATCGAAGAAGACGGCCTGGGCCGCATATTGGAAGGACAAAAGCATGCTTGCGACGTCGCGCAGCGGCGATCGCTTGATCCTCCGCCCGCCTAGCGTGCGATCGGGCGGGCCATCAAAACCGATGAACACGAAATCCTTACCGGTGTGCAGCACGCGGTTCAAACCCAGATCGTCGTGGATGCGAGTCCGCAGCGAGTACAGGCGGCGTTCTGAAATCAGGCGCGCGCGTGCACGTATCTCTTCGCGAGCATCCAGCACTTTCTGAGCGTCAGCCTGTACAGAAGCGGGCAGCAATTTCAGGCGCTGCCGCAAGAGCTGAAATGCTTCGGCGGACAGACCCATCACGCTATGAAAGATCGCATGGCGGTAATGGTCCGTGAACGGTTCCGGCGCAAATTGAGGATCCAATACATCCGAACTCAGCGCCAGGTGCAGATCGGCCACCCGCCGGCCGAGCAAAAGAGCGGAGTCTAGATAGGTGCCTATGGATTCATGAGCGTGAGCTGGAACCTCGACTTTGCGCAAGTCGAAGGGATGATGGCTACCGTCGGGACCGGCGAAGTCGCTCTCTTTGCGCGCCAGCGCCGCTTCGAAGAACTGGCTGAGGGAATCCAGCGTATAGTTCCAAGCGTCGCCCTGCTGATCTTGTACGAATGCATGGAGGGAAGCAATCGTCATCGGCTCACCGTCATTGGGCCGGTATTCGATGACGCCAGTAAGCGGCGCGCTGTAGGGAAAGTTCCTCTCGGTGAGGAACGTTCCGATCTCCACTTCCGGATGGATACCCGGCTCCACGCGGCGATAGATTTTGAGGATGAACCGATTTCCAAAGGCGATAGATGTATTGGATTGTTCAGCCTTCAATACGGCAGGGCCGAGATCGGGGTGACTCTCGCCCCAAGCAGCGCGAAAGGCGCGCGTATGGGAACCCACCAGTTCGCCCGATCGTCCGCGAAAACGACGCCTGCGAAGAATGGCGCTGAAGAGCGCATTGCCAAATGCCGGATCAAAAATCGCGCTGTAAAGTACGCCGCGCGTTCCGTCCTCGGCATGCAACTGCGCTACCGAGACATCCATCAACTTGGCCTTCACTTGCTCGGCCGCGTCGCCGATTGCAACCGAGCCGGGCATGGCGTAGATCTCGGGATCGCCGTCCGTGTATTCTACTTCCCCCAACAGCAGCTGAGCCGACGTATCCGGAATCGGAATGGTGTCTAAAGCATCGATAGTGCGGATGGTTCGTTCCTTGCCCTGGAACCATCGGCGCGTCTTGAGATACGCAGGCAGGCGGCGCAGTAGAACCGCCAGGCTCCGGCCTTGAAAGACATGCGCCCACGATTCGACGACAATCAACGGCAAACCGGAGGGCGTCTCCGGCGTCTGGATGGTCTCCTGATGAGCCTGCTTGGCCTGAAACGCAAACCAGTAGAAGCCCAACGACCCGAGCGTCACTTGATATGGCTGGTCGTTCACCGGCGGGAATTCCGCGCGCCCGAACATCTCGATCGGAGTCATTCCCTTCACATCGGCCAGATCCAACTCCACGTGCTGTGGAAAGCGCGAGAGATTCGCGATCACCAGGACGATCTCGTCCTCATAGCGCCGAAAAAACGCGAGCACCTTGCGATTCGACGGACGCAGAAATTCAAGCGTTCCCCGGCCCAGCGCCTTGAACTGCTTGCGCTGTTCGATCAAGTGCTTGGTCCACCACAGCAGCGAGTGCGGATTGTTCTGCTGCCCCTCCACGTTGATGGCTTCGTAATGATACGCGGGGTCGATAGTAATCGGCATGTAGAGCCTCTGCGGATTGGATCGCGAGAAGCCGGCATTACGATCAGAGCTCCATTGCATGGGAGTGCGGACGCCATTGCGGTCGCCCAGATAGATGTTGTCGCCCATGCCGATCTCGTCGCCGTAATAGATGACCGGGGTTCCCGGCAGTGAGAACAACAGCGCGTTCATCAACTCAATCTTGCGGCGGTCGTTTTCGAGCAGCGGGGCCAGGCGCCGGCGAATGCCGAGATTGATGCGCATGCGCCGGTCGTGCGCGTAGACGCGATACATGTAGTCGCGCTCTTCGTCCGTCACCATTTCGAGCGTGAGCTCATCGTGATTGCGCAGGAACAGCGCCCATTGGCAGTTGGACGGGATGGCCGGCGTCTCTTGCAGGATCTCCATGATCGGGAAGCGATCCTCCATGCGAATGGCCATGAACAGGCGCGGCATCAGCGGAAAGTGAAACGCCATGTGGCATTCCGACCCATCGGCAAAATAGGCCACTGCGTCCTCGGGCCACTGGTTGGCTTCGGCAAGCAGAATACGGTCCTTGTATTTCTTGTCGATGTGCTCGCGAAGCTGTTTTAGGAAGGCGTGGGTCTCGGGAAGGTTCTCGCAATTAGTGCCCTGGCGTTCGTAAAGATAGGGCACGGCGTCCAGGCGAAATCCGTCGACGCCGAGGTCGAACCAAAAGTCGATTACCTCCAGGATCGCCTCCTGGACATGCGGGCTGTCGAAGTTGAGATCGGGCTGGTGCGAGTAGAAACGATGCCAGTAATACGCCTTGGCCACCGGGTCCCAGGTCCAATTGGAGGTTTCAAAATCCTTGAAGATGATGCGCGCGTCCTGATATTTCTCCGCCGTGTCGCTCCAGACATAGAAGTCGCGCCAGCGTGTTCCGGGGGCGGCGTGGCGCGAGCGCTGGAACCAGGGATGCTGGTCGGAGGTATGGTTCAGTACCACTTCCGTGAGGACGCGGATGCCGCGGCGATGCGCCTGTTTCAGGAAATTTTGGAAATCCCTCAGCGTCCCGTAGGAGGGATGAACGTCATTGTAGTCGGAGATATCGTAACCATCGTCGCGCCAGGGTGAGGGGAAAAAAGGCAAGAGCCAGATGGCTGTGATGCCCAAGTCTTGAAGGTAGTCCAGCTTCTTGGTAAGCCCGCGAAAGTCGCCCATTCCGTCCTCGTCGCTGTCGTAGAACGCGCGCACGTGGACTTCATAGATGACTGCGTCTTTGTACCAGAGCGGGTCGGAATCAGGAATCGTCGTAGACTTGTCGGTCGCCACTTAACTTCAGTGTGACCGATCAGGCCAGGAAGTTGTTTCTAGGTAGACCGCTCCCATTGGTCGCGGCTCGGTAAGGGTCCAAACCGGGGACATGGGTAACAGTTCTATCCGGGGACATGGGTAACACTTTATTGGGGTTGACGGTTTTGGGTTCCTCGAACGGCATGCTTGGAAGCAATGCCGTGGAAGGAGA
>Ga0187872_10000279_pt1 | contig 61607 bp, 49 predicted proteins | sample June2016WEW_16_4_FD_132973 | JGI IMG/M metagenome (GOLD analysis project Ga0187872, IMG submission 132973) | Peatland microbial communities from SPRUCE experiment site at the Marcell Experimental Forest, Minnesota, USA - June2016WEW_16_40 | ecosystem: Environmental > Terrestrial > Soil >...
CTATGATTGCCTGCGCGATGGTCCTCCTCTCGGTGGCATTTGCCCATCCTTTGCTGAGTCTTTCCGACCAGAGCGTTACTCTTAGAGGTCAGATCTTGACCAAGGAAGGGCAGGTGATTCCGTCCGGAGTTACGGTTTCTCTGGAGTCAGACCAAGGGGAGTCAATGGGAAGCCGTTCCGCCGATGCATTCGGCAGCTTTGTATTTGATGGGATTCACCCCGGGAGCTATCACTTGACGGTTACGGCTGATAAACTCCAAGCCTACCAGCAAGACTTAGACCTCAGCTTCCGCCAGCAATCGTACACGGTCAATATATACCTCACCCCCACGAACAAGACCGAGGTCAAGGTCCCGCCCGCTCTCACGGATGAGGCGGCCACTAAAACTGCCCACAAAGAATTTGAAAAGGGAGAGCGCGCATTGGAGCGGAACGAGATGCCGGAGGCTCGCCGCCACCTGGAACGGGCCGTGGCCGAATTCCCTTGCTACGCGCGGGCGCAAGTTTCGCTGGCTCAAGTGGATCTTCACGACCGCAAAACGGATAGCGCCGAGGCCCGTTTCAAGAAGGCCATTCAATGCGATGGAAGCTTTCTGGATTCCTTTTCTGAGCTTGCGCAGCTTTACATCGTCGAAAAGAAGTTTGTGGAAGGGGAGAGCATTCTGAATCAGGGGTTGCGACTTTCGCCGCAGGCTTGGCTATTCCGCTATCAGATGGGACAAGCCCACTACGGAATGCAGAAATACCCGGAGGCCGTGCAGGATTATATCCAGGCGCAGTCCCTGCACCCGGAGATGCCTGCGAAGTTTCACATTAAGCTCGCGACCGCTTACCTGAGGACCGAGGCCAACGACAAGGCCTTGGCAGAATTCCAAATCTATCTGCGTCTCGAACCGAATGGGCAATACGCCGCCGTTGCCCGCGAGACTTCCGAGAGGATGCTCAAGAACGGCGTAACCGCTGCCACCTCGTCCCCGCAAAACACGCCCCCTGCCCCCAAGCCTTGAAATCAATCCCGACACCCTACAGCAAACCAAATCCCGGCCTCCCTGCGAGGTCGATCTTTCTCCGACCTTCGCTCTGCTCGAGAGGGTCAGTGGCCGGTACTCGGGGCACCCATCCCGCCATCGGGTGCTGCCCGGTGGGGAGCCGCCCTGCGTGCGATCATCCTGTCGAGCGTCAGGATATTCAACATCAGTTGGCGGATCGGATGATAGTTGTCCTGGCGGCCGACGTGAGGCTGCAAGGTCATCCGGCGGCCGGCGAATAACATGTACCCGGCGGGATAACCGCGCTTCGTCTGACAGAACTTCTCGTTGACAATCTGGCATGCCATTCCGAAGTACTCCGCCGCCCATTCCGCCTCCGTTCGCTCCAGTACATTCAGGGTTGCAACGAGTACTTCATTTTGGCACCACAGGCACTTCATGTATTCATACTCACCAACGAAATGTAATTGTTGATGGGTGCCGGGCGGGGTCTCCACCGGCCATTGATAAGAGGGGTGATCCACATTGATCCACTGGGAGAGCCCTCCGTAGATGTAGTCCCAACCGACATTGAGATGGTGGTGGATTCGCTCGGCGCAGGTTTTCCAGAGGGCATCATCCTGGCGGCGGTTCGCTTCGTCCATGACCATCCAAAGGGCTTCGACCGAATGGGCGAAGCGCGACTTCTGCGCTTCCTCTTCCGGCCTGGTGAAATCGTAATACAACATTTCCGTATTCAGACCGATGTCGAGGTTGTAATGTCTATTCATGATCGCGTCCAAGGAGTGGTCAACGATCGCGGCGATTTCCGGATCGTTTCCCCGCGCGAGCATTTGGGTGGCGACGGTGAGATTCAGAAACCACAGCCCCTGGGGCCGTATGGCCCGCTGGCTGCCCCACAGATAGGGGAAATCCGCTCCCCGGTACCGGAAAGCAGGGCTGTCGAAGTCCTGGAAGAGCTTCTTCAGAAGCGCGTAGGAGGCTTCACGGGAATGGTCATCTCCGCTTGCCGTGGCGTATTCGTGGAGGCCTTCGGCGAGGTGATACATGCCTTCTGTATCGCCGCTGTACGGCCTCAGTACATTCCCCTCCCGCGACAACCCCTCCGCCCACCAGCCGTCACTTTGGCGCGCGTACTTGAACACAAATTCCTTGGTCTTTTTCGCCACGTCCAAGAACTGGGGGTTATTACCAAAATGGTTATACAGGAAACTGTATACCCAAATGGCCCGTCCCAGAAACCAGAGGTTCTTGCCCGTATCGAGAAGGGTGCCGTCGTAGTCCAGACTGCACATGAGGCCACCATATTCGTGGTCGATCCCGTGCTTGTCCCAGAAGGGCAGAAGAACCTGGAAAAGCTGGTCGTGCAGTCTTTGGCGCAACTCCGCAAGGGTCATGCCCGCCAACCGCAATTCCGCAGGCGATGCCGCCCCGCTGCGCTGTCCACTTACACTCGGGGCACATCCTGCCCGCGCGAGCCCAAAATGCAAAGCCGCTGCTCCCGTCAATCCGAGAAACGTACGTCGTTTCACCTCTCGGTACTCCTTTCTCCTTCTTAAGGGAAGCTCACCCGCATCGGTTCATAACCTTCTCTCGGGGGAAAAGGTGGCCGGATGAGGGGTCGCGCCTTCCCGCCCTTCCAAACCCGTTGTGAGAAATCCGGGTCAGGGTTGGATATGCACGGCCGCCGCATGGTCGGGAGGAAGGGTTAAGCTAAAGGCCACCCGATTCTCCTTGTGCTCGACCAACACGGCATGGCCGGAGACCATGTCTTTCCCCTGCAAACGCGCATGCCCAGACCAGGGTATTTCCGCGGTGATGTTCGCCGGGCGGTGTCCCCAATTCAGCACGTAAACGAGCCGTTCATCCTCACGGCCACGCGAATGCACCACGGCTTCCACGGGTCCGCCGTTGCCTGCAGTCGCAATCTGGATGGGGGGCTTCACCCCGGCGGATTGGCAGACTGCTCTCAGCAGTGCCGCGGCGCCGGAATCATTGTTTTCGAGCAGAGGTATACCGAGCGAAAAGCCCAGAAGGATGGTCTGCCCTTTGCCCGTGCGGCGTACCACCACGGCGGGCGTCCCGGTTTTCTCGAAGACTGCTACAACTTCGCCTTCGCTATCTTTCTCGAGTTGCAATTCTTCTCGAAACACCCGGCCCATCAAGTGGCTCGGCAGGCTAATTCCATTCCGCAATCCTGTCGGCTGCGTAACGCGGATTTCCCACGGGTTGTGACTGGCGAAAAGGTCGTGCCGCCGCGCTCCGAACAGCTTTTCCATGCCCAGCCCGGGGTTGACCCTATAACCCCGGTCGAGTTCGTTGATGATCCCGAATCGGGCGTCCGCGAGCACCGTCCCGCCACCCGCCACGTAGGTTTCGATGGCTTCCGCCACATTCTTTCGGAGACACAGGTAGAAGGGGAAAATGACCAGCTTGTAGGGCTTGAGGCTGTCGGCCGTCAATTGACGTCCATCCAGGACGTTGATGCGCACTTGGTCGTTCCACAACGCGCGGTAGATCCCCATGAGGTTCCTGGCTGTGAATGAGTCCCAATCGCCGCCTTGCACTTTGGCCTTCAGGTCTCCCACCACGTCGTAGACCACGGCCACCTGTGGAGCCAGCGGCTTACTATCCAGGAAAAGGCCGGGGTCCGAATTCAGTGCCCGCGCAGCGTCGCCCGCGGCCACAGCGCGGTCGGTGGGGCTGCCGTCGGTGGCGGCGAGCCCGCGGCCGAAGCCTTGCCACTCGTCCATGTGCGGAAGCCACTGCCAGAAGTACGTTGCCTTGCCATCATGCGCAGCAAGTTGCCAAACCAGCATGTGAATCCGGTTGTAGTCAAAAACAGTTCCCGGCTCATCGCCGTAGCGGGTGAAACCAGTCTGGGGGGCCGTCTGCACTTCCGGCACTACGAAAGGCTTGCCGACCGCCGCGGCTGCGTCGTGGACTGAGGTCAGTTCCAGGCTGGTCATCCATGGCGTGTCCCACATGGCCTTTGCTTTCGCGAGCTGTGCAGGATCACTTTCGGCGCTGCGCGTGGGGATATCGGGATAATAGGACAGCCCATATTCGTCGACGAATTTCGACATCGTCCAGTCATCCTGGGAATAAATGCTTACTCCTCCGTTGGTCACGGTACTACCCACGTTATGGGTCCGGGTGGGATGCACCGGGTCGATGGATTTCACCAACTCGTTCAGATGTTGCAGAACGTGGCCGGTCGCATACCAGTAGAATAGTGGGCGATCAAATCCCGCATACTCCTGGTTCAGCAACTGGTCGTTCCACTGAAGGTACCAGGCGGCGGGGCTTCCATACTTTTCGACTCCCCATTCCTCGAACCATCGGTCGAAGTGAGCATCACCACCTCCCCTTTGCCGTTCCCCCGCGGATAAGGAGAACCCCTCCATGTGGGGTTCGTCCCAGATGTTATAGGCAATCACGGAAGGGAAATCCTTAAAGTGTTGGACGGTTAGGATGGAGTATTCGTCGATCAGACGCATGACTTCCGGGTCGGCATAGGAGAGCCTTGCCTCGCGACCCACGCCGTCAATGATAGGCGAGAACCGATCCGGCCATTTTGACTCAGCATAATCTGGAAGCAGACCACTCCAGAAAACCGTGGGCATGACGCGAAGGCCCAAGCGCTCTGCGGTCTTCAGAATGAGATCAGTCTTGGAGAAGTCCGGCTTGGGGTTTCCAGGCGTCAGTAGAAAAGACGGGCAGATTTCGATCGTGTTGATGCCGGTCGCAGCGATGGTTTCCAGATCGCGGACGATCTGTTCGCTGCTCGTCGAAGCAAGAAAAATATAAACAGTCCCTACTTCGTACATCCGCTTGCCGGCATGGGCGCCAACCACGGATATCAAAAGTGAAATCATGATGCCTGCAATAAGTCGTTTCATGGGATCTCCCCCCCGCAACAATGTACACTGCTATGCTTTCCAAGGGGACAAAGAAGTTGGCTACGGCTCAGCCAGGTGCCGTAGGGCGCGTTTTATCTCGCCTTACCGCAGTGGGCCGGGCCACGCAGCCAGCAGGGGTCCAGAAAAACGTTCCAGTATGTGAAATGCACATATCGCTACTTGAAATATGTCCTTGACTTGCCCAGTCGAGCAGACATAGATTTCGCAGGGTATCACCGTTGACTCGGTTGGAAGATGATCTCGGTTTTGTTGTTTCAACTCGCAGCCCAGACGATGGGGCGCTGATTCGCGAACACGCAAGGCATTTCGTCATCTTGGGAGTGGCTGGCGGATTGTAAAAACTATGAACAATGTAAAAGTTGTGGTTACGGATTTTATTGAGCCCGAGCTCGATTGGGAAGCCAAGGAAATGGCCCGCCGCGGCGTGGACTTCCAGACTCATCAGCTCAAGTTCGCGGCGAGTCAAGATGTCATCACTGCGACCCGCGACGCCGACCTTGTGATCGTCAATATGGTGCCGATTACGACGGAGGTGATTTCCCAGTGGGAAAAATGTCGCCTCGTCATCCGTCACGGCGTCGGTTATGACAACGTTGATGTGAAGGCTCTCAACAAAGTGGGCATTCCGCTCTGTTACATTCCCGACTACTGCGCGGAAGAAGTCGCCGAGCAGGCCATTGCCCTTCTGCTCGCGTGCGGCCGCAAGTTGGTTGCTAGTCGCCGGGTGCTCGACGCTTCTTCGGCCCAAGGGTCCTGGGATTTTGCCGATGTTGTCCCCATGTTCCTGATGGCCGGGAAGACCCTCGGCATTATTGGATGCGGGCGTATCGGGTCTCTGGTCTATCGCAAATTGAAATCGTTCGGATTCAACTTTCTGATCTGCGATCCGTATCTCTCCGAGGAGCAGAAGCGCGAATTGGGGATTGAGGTGGTGGACCAGGAAACCGTATTCCGCAACTCCGACTATGTCACCATCCACACCCCCCTGACCGCGGAGACGCGGCACTTGGTGAACGCCCGCACCCTCGGAATGATGAAACCTACCGCGTATCTCGTCAACACGGCGCGCGGGCCGATGGTGGACGTGCAAGCGCTGGCCGAAGCTCTGCGCAACGGTGTGATCGCGGGCGCGGGAATTGACGTCTTTGAGGTCGAGCCGCCACGCCCCGACTTCCCGCTTTTCGGCCTGCCCAACGCGATTTTGACGCCGCACCTTTCCTGGTATTCGGAGGACTCCGGCCGCCGCATCCGCGAGTTGATTGTGCTGGAGATCGACCGGTTCCTGTCCGGCAAGCCCCCACGCTACATTGCCAACGGCGTGGCTTGAAAGGAACTTGAGAGGAATAAGATGAACACGGTGAACAAGCAGGTAACCGCGGTGAAGGGACCCTTACCCGGCCCCAGGTCCCAGGAATTGTTCGCTCGCTGGGAGCGCGTAGAGGCGCAATGCGCGGGTTACCAGGCAAAGGTCGCATGGGACCACGCTTCCGGCGTGGTCGTGACCGACGTTGACGGCAATACGTTCATCGATTGGACCTCGGGAGTTCTGGTGACCAACGTCGGGCACTGCCATCCAGATCTGGTCAAGGCCGTACAAGCGGCGGCCGCCAAGCTCCTGAACAATTACGAGTGCCTGCATCCCGGGCGCGTGGAAGCTGCGGAAAAGCTGATTTCCGTCTTGCCGCCGCACCTGGACAAGTGTTTTTTCCTAAGCACCGGCAGCGAGGTGACGGAAGGGGCCATCCGCATCATGAAGCGGAAGACCGGCAAGTTTGAAATTATCAGTTTCTATGGTGGTTTCCACGGCCGCACATACGCCGCCGCGAGTGCAGGAGGGTTGGCGGGCCCCAAGAAGGGCTATGGCCCCACTATGCCCGGCTCTATTCGTGTGCCTTTCCCTAATTGCTATCGCTGCCCGTTCCGCGCTGACCCTGCTACCTGCGACATGCTGTGCCTCGATTATATTGAAGACGCCGTGCGCGCCAACAGCACGGGCAGCCTGGCGGGGTTAATCGTTGAACCCTACTTGGGGGCGGCGGGTTTCATCTTTCCCCCGGATGGCTGGTTGAAACGGCTGGAGCAATGGCTACGGGGCCGCGGACTGCTGTTCACGCTCGACGAAGTGCAGTCCTCTTACGGCCGCACCGGGAAATTCTGGGCGATGGAGTGGGAGGGATTGACTCCCGACCTGGTCACTATTGGCAAGGGAATTGGCAGTGGTGTTCCGGCCTCGGCGATTGCAGCGCGTGGCGAGGTTATTGGAACATTGGGTCCAGGCGAAATGAGCAGCACCATGGGCGGCAATCCGCTCGCGAGCGCCGCGGTCATTACCGTGGTAGATATTATGAAGCGTGAACATCTGGAGGAAAACGCCCTGTGCATCGGCAAATTGATGAAGTCTCGTTTGCATGAAATGCAGGAGAAGTCTCCTTTTGTGGGGGATGTTCGCGGCATGGGGCTGGTGATGGGCGTTGAGCTGGTCAAGGATAAGGCGACGAAGGAGCCTGCGCCCGATCTCACCCGCAAATTGATCGACCTGGCCGCCCAGAACGGCCTGCTGATTGGTTCCGTCGGCGTTTTCGGAAACGTGATCCGCGTGGCTCCGCCGCTGGTGATTTCCGAAGTTGAAGCCCACGAGAGTTTGGACATCTTTGCCAAGGCGCTTTCCCTCCTATGAATCAATTCTCCCCACCGGAAATCCGCGCCGCGGTCGAAGCCGTCCGGGCTGACGCCGTACAGTTTCTTTGCGATCTCATTCGCTTCCGCTCTCTCTCCGGCCAGGAAGCGGAAGCGGTTGATTGCGCCGCCGCGCGCTTTGCGGAAGTAGCGGAGGTGGAGCGCGTCCCACTCTCGAACTCACTTCGTGACGATGAGGACTACGCTGATCCCGTGCCCGGGCTTCAGTACGAGGGGCGTTCAAATCTGCGTCTGCGTGTGGCCGGAACGGGTGGCGGGCAATCCCTGCTCTTCAACACTCATCTCGATGTGGTGCCGGCGTCGGAAGGGCAGCCTCATGCTTTTGAACCGCGCGTGGAGGCCCAGCGCGTTTATGGACGCGGCGCCTGCGATGCCAAGGGACAGGTGGCCACGATTTACACCGCGCTGCTGGCCGCAAGGCGGCTGGGGCTGAAGCTACAGGGTGACGTCCTGGCGCACCTGGTGGTGGAAGAAGAGGTGGGCGGCAACGGCACGCTGGCCATGGTGCGAGCCGGCCAACGCGCGGACGGCTGCATTGTGATGGAGCCCACCGAACTCCGCATTCTCTCTTCGGTGCGCGGAGCGGTCTGGTTTCGCGTGATCTGCACCGGCCGGCCCGGCCACAGCGGCCGCGCGGGCGATACCGTGAGCGCACTGAAAATGGTCATTCGCGCCATGGAGATTCTCGAACAGTATCACGACCGCTTGCTGGCTGCCTCCCGCGGCATCGCGCTCTTTGACCAGTTTCTCAACCCCATGCCCATCACCTTTGGGAAACTCGCGGCGGGGGACTGGCCGGCCACGGCTCCGGCGCGTGCTGCCGTCGAGGGCGTGCTGGGCCTTCTCCCCAATAAAACCCGCTACCAGGTCATGGAGGAGATGCGCCAAGCTCTACTTGACAGTGGAGATCCCTGGCTGCGGGAACACTTCCAGCTTGAATTCATGTACCGGCACGACTCCCACGTGCTCGACCCTGGACACCCCCTGGTTACCCGCTTGCAGGCATGTTGCCGCGAAAACGGAGCGGCGGGCGAGGTCAGCGCCATGACCGCTTCCTGCGATTCCTGGTTCTATAATAACCAGCTCCATATTTCCACCGTAGTCTTCGGCCCGGGCAGCCTGCGTTTTGCCCACACGAACGAAGAACAAATCGGTTGGGACGAAATCAGCGAAGGGGCGGCCATCCTGATGGGCTTCCTCCAAACCTGGTGTGGCCGAGGAGAATGATGCAAGCTCTGGTGAAAACTCAAAAAGGGTCCGGCTTTATTGAGCTCCGTGACGCCCCCGAGCCCTCGCCCGGCGCGGGTGAGGTGCTGATTGAAGTGAAAGCCTGCGGCATCTGCGGGACGGATATCCACGTATGGCACGATCAATTCCCCTATTGGCCGCCGGTGATCATGGGGCACGAATTCTCCGGCGAAATCGTCGCGGCGGGGCCGGAAACCGGGCTGTTCAAAGTCGGTGACCGTGTGGTGGGCGAGCCCCACACGCGCGCCTGCGGGCATTGTTACTTATGCCGGACAGGGAATATTCAAATCTGCGCTCTGAAGCGTTCGCCCGGTTGGGGCATCGACGGCGCGTTTACGAAGTTCCTCAAAATGCCGGAGCACCTCTTACACCGAATCCCGGACTCGATGAGCTATGACTTGGCCGCGCTCGTTGAACCCACCGCCAACACCGTGCATGACGTGGTCGAACGCGCCAGGGTCTCGGCCGGGGACTTCGTTGTGGTGCTGGGACCGGGCCCGATTGGCCTGCTGTCGGCGCTGACGGCCCGGGCCGCCGGCGCCCGCGATGTGGTGATTGTGGGGACTCCCGCGGACGAGGCTTTCCGTTTGAAGAAAGCCCGCGAACTGGGTTTTAAAAACGTGATCAATGTGGCGCAGGTGAATCCCGGCGATGTGGTTCGCGAGCTTACCGCGGGGATGGGGGCGGATCTCGTCATCGAGTGCAGCGGCGCCGCGGCCGCAATCGCCTCGGCCGTAGACCTTATCCGCAAGAAGGGCCGCATCTGTGTGATCGGCCTGACCGGCAAGGACACGATCCCCTTCCCGTGGGACAAGGCGGCCTTCAAGGTGTGCGACGTGATCTTCAACCTTTCGACCAGCTACACGAGCTGGGATCGAACCATTCACTTGATAGCGAGTGGCCAGTTGCCCGCCGGTGGAGTCATTTCCCGCCGCCTGCCACTGAGGGAATGGAGCAGTGCTTTTGAGGGCATCGAAGCGCTGAGAGAGTTAAAGGTGCTGCTGATTCCGGAGTGAGGAAGGTATGCCAAACGACTCGCGCACGGGTTTCGGATTACTGGGGACGGGGCTCATCGCTCCCTTCCACGCGAAAGCCATTCAGGCCTCGAGCGTGGCTCGCCTGATTGCGGCTGCGGATACGGACACGGCTCGCCTGGCAAAATTCACGGGGGAGTTCAGTTGCAAGGGATACACCACCCTGGCCGAGATGCTCGCCGACCCGGAGATTCAAGTTGTCAACATCCTGACCCCCAACCATCTGCATACCGACGCCGTGCTGCAAGCCGCCCGCGCCGGCAAGCATATCCTGGTGGAGAAGCCACCGGCCATGTCTCTTGCCGAGATGGATACCATGAAAGAGGCTTGCGCCACCGCCGGCGTCAAGATCGGCGTCGTGCTCCAATGCCGCACCCGGCGGTCCGTCCAGGCGATCAGGGGCGCTATTAGCGAGGGGCGTTTTGGGAAGATCTACCATGCCGATACGTACATGAAATGGTTTCGTCCCCCGGACTACTATCGGATGGACGCGTGGCGCTCATCGCGCCGCTCCGGGGCGGGCGTGACCATTCAACAGGCGTTCCATTACATTGATTTGTTGCAATACCTGGTGGGCCCGGTCAAGCGCGTCCACGCGCAAATGACCAACCTCGCACATCCGGGAATAGCACTGGAAGATACTACCCTGGCTTTTGTGGCCTACCAGAACGGCGGGCAGGGCGTGGTGGAGGCTTCCACGGCGCTATGGCCCGGAACCGACGTTCGCATCGAGGTGAACGGCGAAAGAGGCACGGCTGTCTTGGTGGGTGAGCGCATGGACACCTGGAAGTTCCAGGATGAGCGGCCGCAGGACGAGGAGATTCGCCGTTTGGGAAGCGCCACGGCCGCGACCGGGGCGCGGGGTGCAGCCGACCTGGGATTTCTCGACCATCAAGCCGTCATTGAAGACATGGTGCGTGCCATTGAAGCCGGATGTGAGCCGATGATCACGCTCGCGAGCGTGCGCGCAACGCTCGAGTGGGCACTGGCCATGTACCAGTCCGCAAAACAAAATTCCCCCGTTGATCTACCGATTGTGGATGAGCAAGCGGTGTGGTGAGGCAGCCCGAAACTTTCGGAGTGCGGCGACTCGTCGCCGCTTTTGCTCGCCGCGACTCGTCGCGGCGCAACCCCCACCGCTGACGAGTCAGCGGTAGAAAGAGCGGGAGCAAGCTCCCGCACTCCGAAATCTGGTACCATGCGCCTGCGCAAGTTGCTGGTGGTGGCGCTTCTCAATGCGGTGATGCGAACTCGCCGTTTGGAGTGCGGCGACTCGTCGCCGCTTTTGTACGCCACGACTGGTCGCGGCGTCAGGCATACCGCTGACGAGTCAGCGGTAGAAAAAGCGGGAGCGAGCTCCCGCACTCCGAAAAAGTACATCACGAAAGGTCCAAAATGAGAGATTGGCCACACAGCCCGTTGCATCGTTTCACTCCGGGGAGCACCTATATGGTTACCGGGGGAACGTACCTGAAAGAACCTTTCTTCCGGGGGGCTGACCGATTGGGCTACCTCTGCGGCATGCTTCTGGAACTCGCGGAGAAATACTCATGGCAGCTTCAGGCTTGGGCGGTCTTCCCCAACCATTATCACCTCGTGGCGTTATCATCACCAAAGGGCGGAACGCTCGTCCAACTGATGCGGCACCTTCACGGATCTACGGCAATCGAAAGCAATCGCTGGGATAACGCGGCGGGGCGTCACGTTTGGTATCAATATTGGGATAAGGAATTGACCTTCGAGCGGTCCTACCTTGCCCGCCTTGGTTATGTACACAAAAACGCAGTTCATCACGGCTTGGTGCCGGAGCCCTCTCTCTATCCCTGGTGCTCGGCGGGGTGGTTCGAGCGCGAGGCGGACACCTCGATGTACAAGACAGTGATGGGAATGAAGATTGACAAGGTTCAGGTTGTGGATAATTACACCGTCGCCACTTCCGATATCTGATTTTGGAGTGCGGCGACTCGTCGCCGCTTTCCCTCGTCGCGACTCGTCGCGGCGTCACGCATACCGCTGACGAGTCAGCGGTAGAAAAAGCGGGAGCGAGCTCCCGCACTCCGAAATCGGGCACCCCGGCAATATTGCCCCCCTTGGGAACAATGTCCGGGTCTTACCGTTTTTGACCCTAAGCCACGGCCGGCTGGGAAACAATCCGCTCGGAAACTTCGTACGCGGCGGTCTTCACGGCTTTCCCCAGCGCGGCGGTTTTCTGCGGCGTGATCCGGCTGGCGGGTCCTGAGATACTGATCGCCGCGACCGCGATTCCCTTCTTGTCAAGAATGGGGGCGGCGATGCAGCGCAGACCCAAGACGCTTTCCTCATTGTCCACGGCGTAACTAGCTTGGCGGATCGCGACAAGTTCCCGGGACAACGCGAAGGCGGAAGTCAGGGTGTTCGGTGTGAACGCCTGGAAACGCAGCGATTTGATCAGCCGTTCGCGGTGTTCCGGAGGCTGGAACGCCAGGAGCGCTTTGCCCAGAGCCGTCCGGTGAAGGACCGCCCTCATGCCGCTATTGCTGACCAGGCGAAAATCATGCGGGCTCTCGAGACAATCGATATAGACTACATCCACGCCGTCAAGCACCGCCAGGTTCACCGTTTCCTGGGTGACCCTCCAGAGCTCCCAAAGCGACTCTCGGGCCATCTCCCGCAGCGGTGCTTGCACGTTGTAGTCGCTTCCCATTTGCAGGAGCTTGGACCCCAGACTGTACCCGCCTTTTTCATCTCGCCGGAGGTATTTTTCTGTCTCCAGGTGAGCAAGAAGGCGTAGCGCCGTGCTTTTATTGATTCCGGCCTGGGTGCTGATTTCGTGCAGAGAAACGGGGGAGTGGGCGTCCCGAAGCAAATCAACGATGCGGAGCGCCTTGGTAAGAACTCCCACCGGTTTGGATTTTCTAGGTCCGCGCATAGTTCTCCTTAATGGCCATGCTGCTCATTTAAGCTGACCTGCTCGCTATTTTGCATAATGAAACCATTTAAACAATTTGCTCTACGAGTGGGCATATTACACGTATAAAAGAAATTTTACAATATGAAATCACTGAGAATTTCGCTTGACAAAACGCTTTATGAAACATAAAAGTGATGCATACATGGACGCGGGGATCGTTCCCCGCAATAGCAACCGCCCTAGAAAGAGTCGTCCATTTGCCAAGGCGGAAGCGGGTAGCACGATCACAGGCATCGGTTTTTCTGCACCACTTGACGGCCGCTTTCGGTCGTTTGCGAATCAAGCGTCGGTTTGGACAATATAAAGGAGAATGATTCATGGAACATGCATTTCGGCGATGCGAGTCTTCTCGCCAGTCTTTCTCTCTGGCAGACGGCGCTCGAAAGGCCGCCCTGCTCCTATCAGCAATCCTGATTTTGTTGCCGGTGGCGATGTGGGCCCAAGACACGGCCACCATCGTGGGCACCGTAACGGATTCAACCGGCGCCATTGTGCCGGGCGCCAAGGTAACGGTAGCGAACCCCGATCGCGGATTCGTGCGCGACGTGGCCTCCGATTCAGCGGGAGAGTACACGGCGGTAAGAATTCCGATCGGCAACTACGTGGTCACGGTCGAGGTGTCAGGCTTCCAGAAGCTTGAGCGCTCGGGAATCACTCTGACCGCGGGCCAAACTCAGCGGGTCGACCTCGCTCTGACGGTGGGACAAATCACCCAGGAGATCAAAGTCACCGGGAACGTCGCCAAAGTGGAAACTGAGAATGCGACGGTTTCCGACGTGGTGACCTCCAAACAAATCCAAAACCTCGCGCTGAATGGCAACAACGTGATGGGGCTGGAATTCCTCATCCCCGGCGCCGCCATTGGCAATGGTCAAGACTCCGCCATGCAACTGGGTCACGCGGGCGGTGAGGTGACGGTTTCCTTCAACGGCAATCGGAACGAATACAGCCAATTGGAATACGACGGCGGAAACAACGCCCAGGAAAGCTCGCAATCCAATGGCGGCGCGGTCACTCCGGCGCTTGATACCATCGCGGAGTTCCGCATTTCCACCTCCAACTACGGCGCGGACGTGGGTCAGCATGCTGGCGCTCTGATTGAAATGGTAACGAAGGGCGGCACGAAGGAATTCCACGGCGGCGCCCACGAATTCGTCCGCAATCAGGCCTTCGATGCCAACGACTTCTTTGCGAACCAAGAGATTGCACCTACGGGAGGTAATGCCCCCAAAACGCCTCTCCAGTGGAACATGTTCGGTTACACCTTGGGTGGGCCTTTCTTCATTCCCAAACTCTACAACACCCATAAAACGAAAACGTTCTTCTTCTGGTCGCAGGAATGGGCGAGATACCGCGCGGCAACGCTAATATCTGCTCAAGCTCCAACCCTGAAGATGCGGCAAGGCGATTTTAGTGAGTGCGACCCAAAGTCGGGGTCCTATCTTGGGGGCAACGGCCCGGGCCAGTACCCGCAATACTTTGGCCCCGGGAACTGCATCTTGCCAACAGTCATGGTCAATGGTGCACCCACTCAGGTGGACCAGGTAACACCTGTAAACGGCGACGCGGCGGCTTTTCTGAATGCTTATGTGCCCTTACCCAACAGCGGTCCCGTTGGATACGTTGCCGCCCACAAGGTGCCGACGAATTTCAGCGAGGACCTGATCCGCGTTGACCAGAACCTCAGCGACAAAGCCACGTTGTTCGTGCGCTTCACCGATGATTCCTGGGTCAAGGAGACGGTGCCCGCCCTCTGGTCGGGAAACAGCTACGATACGACGGCGACCAACTATATTGTCCCCGCCCGGCAAACGGTTGCGCACTTCAACTACAACCTCAGCCCCACGCTGATGAACGAATTTGTCATGAGCTATACGGATACTCCCCATTTCATCGCTGTCTTGGCTGGTCCGGGAAGTATCGCGAAGTCGGTGATGAAGCCCTCCGATTGGAGTGCCAGCACGTTTTTCCCCGCCAATGCGGCGGTTAAGCTGATGCCGGGAGTCAGTGTGAGTGGTGGCGGGCCTTTCGGTTTCTATTCTGACAATGGCAACTACCGCGGACCCTACGATGCCGAGCCCGTTTACACTTATCGCGATAACCTCGCCTGGGTTCATGGGAAGCACACCGTCAAGACCGGTTTCTTCCTGGAGAAATTCCAATTGACGGAACAATTCGGGACCGAGGTCCAGGGGTATTACAACTTTGCCAACTCCGGCCCCCTGACCACCGGGAATGCCCTTGCTGACATGTTCCTGGGCAACATCCAAAGTTACGATGAGGGAACTTTCAACAATCACGGTAACTATGTCGGAGGCTACGGCGTGGGACACTGGCGGCGCACCGACTTTGAACCCTACATCCAGGACGACTGGAAAGTCACGCGCCGGTTGACGATCAACTACGGCGTCCGCTACTACCTGTTGATTCCTCCCCATGACGTCACCCATCCGACCGTCGACTCGAGCTTCATTCCTGCCCTCTACAATCCCGCCGCCGCCGCCGTGCTGGGGCCAGATTTCCTCCTGCATGCTAATCCCGCAACCGGCCAGGTCAACGACTTCACCAATTTTGGCAATGGCTTGGTGGAATGCGGCGCGGCGCCTGTGGCGAAAGGCTGCCAGGTTCCCTACAAATGGAACATCGGACCCCGCTTTGGTTTTGCCTATGATCCTACGGGTTCCGGAAAAACCTCCATACGCGGCGGATTCGGTATTTACTACGAACCCGGGAATGGCAATGATGCGAACGTGATCGGGCTGGAGGGCAACGCCCCCACCACGCTCGCTCCCACGAAGTACAACATCGCCGGATACAACAGTCTTAACAGCGGTGGTTTTGCTGGTGTCAGCCCGGCTGACCTCCAGTCGATTCCCTATTTCCAGAAAAATCCGGCGTAAGCCAATACAATCTCGATGTTCAACACGAGTTCAAGGGGAACAACATCTTGAGCGTGGCTTACGTCGGCACGGCGGGACGGCACCTGGATACCAATCGCAACATGAACCAAATTCCCATCCCTGTGGCGCCGACCATGAATGTTCCGGCACTCTTGCAGGCGGGCAATACCAACTGCGACGCCAATGCCAACTGCAATGTCCAGGCTGATCTCATGGCAAATTCCGGGGACACCGACTACTTTCGCCCCTACCAGGGATTCGGCAATATTCGGCAAAAGCAATTCACGGGCGTGTCCAGCTATAATGCTTTGCAGGCAAACTTCCGTCACACCACCGGCTACGGCCTCACCCTGCAAGGTGCTTACACGTGGTCCCACATGATCGATAATTCCACCACGGCATATAACATGAGCACCGTGGATGAGAATTACGACATGAGACGGTGGAAGGCAACTGCCGACCTTAACCGCACTCAGGTCCTCAGCGTGAATTACATCTACAATCTGCCGTTCTTCAAGCATTCCCCCCATTCTTACGTCCGGCAGTCGGTGGGAGGATGGCAGGTGAGCGGCATCACCGCGCTGATGACCGGACCCCCCACAGGCTTCTATGGCTGCGGCGTGAAGGGATTCAACACGGGGATCGGCGGATCTTACGATTGCAACCCCGTCGGCCCTCTCAAAATCTCGAAGAGTATCTACAACGATCCTACGTACGGTCCAATAACCCGATGGTTTGACCCGTCCACAGTTGCGGAGCCTAACCAGTCCCAGCTCCTCGCCAACGGTGAGCCCGGCATGTTCGGATATCTGAGTCGCAACCCCCTCACCGGTCCCGGCCGCAATAACTGGGACCTCGCCCTGTTCAAGGACTTCGCGTTTCCCTGGTTCAACGGCGAGCATTCCACCCTCCAGTTCCGGCTGGAAACCTTCAACACCTTCAACCACACGCAGTGGGAATACGTCAACACCGGCTGCAACGGTAATCCCAATCTCGACAAGAGTCCGGCCTTCGGTCGAAGCTGCGGTGGCGACACCTACAACGCGGGCAATGGCGAAGTCAATTCGGCATGGAACCCGCGCAATGTCCAACTGGGAATGAAGTTCCTCTTCTAGTTTGGCATTGCGGGTTCGATTACATATTGGCCCTGGCTGCTCTTCCCGGAGTAGCCAGGGCCAGCTTTTTTCAGACTTGTCCAAATGGGCATTGCCTTGGCTTAAATCGGGCACGTTTCTGCCTTGTTCCCTCCGGGGAGGCCTGGAGTTTCTAAATTTGTCGTGATGGCCATCGCGTATAATCATTCTCCGCCTGGTCGGCTCCGCCGCGCCGCTCTGCGGAAAGGCTCCGCCTTTCCGAGCGACTGGCCTTTCCCTCTATGTTTCCTGGCGAGGCTGCGCCTCGCCGAGGCATCGCAAAGCGCGGCCCTTAAAGTGGGTGAGGCGCAGCCTCACCGAAAAAAGGATGAATGGGGGCACGAACGGAAAGGCGGGGCCTTTCCGCAGAGCGGGGCGGCCGAGCCGCTCACCGCAGAGCAAACACAGGAGTTCCTCGCCCCAAGAGATTAACATCATGAGTAACGCCCCTCATCAGAATGTAGGAACTCCAGTCCTCCCCTTCGGGGAGGGCCAGCCGTTCCGATGTGGGCTGCCCGTACGACCTCATAAGGAGAGCGCCATGAAGCGCCGCAAATTCCTTCGGCAAATCTCTACACAAACCTTTGCCGCGGCAGCCGCCGTCGCCGCCCTTCGTGGTGGCGCTTGGTGCGCGGCCTCTGCCGAACCGCCAACCGAATGGATCGACCCAACCACCGCTAAGGACTGGCAGGCGCGCTGGGAGAAATTCATCCTCGCGGATTCTGCCAAGAACCGTTACTGCGATACGGAAATGGCGGAGGAATTAGGTTGGCTCGTCAGCCCGTTCCTCAACGGCTTCTATTATGGTTATCTCGCCACGCACGATTCGAAGTGGATCGAGCGATTGGTTGACTGGGCGGACTCCTGCATCAAACGGGGCGTCAAGGAGCCGGACGGTTACCTCGGCTGGCCTAAGGTCAGCGATCAGACGGAAGGCTTTGACTACGACAGCATGCTGGGCGAAGCGATGATCCTGCGCCCCATGGTCCTAATGGCGGATGAAATCCTGAAGACGCCGGCACTGAAGGCGCAATGGGGCGGTAAGGCGCAGGCCTATCTAGACCTTGCCGAACGGACCTTCGAGAAGTGGGATTCGCGCGATGCCTGGCACGACTGCCAGGTGGGTGGAATCTGGGTGGTTCAGTACTTTGGGATCGACCCCGCCACGGGCAAATGGACGGAGAGCTTCGCGCGCAGGCAATCCGAGGCATTTTCCCACCCTGACAACAAAGAAAATTTCATCGCCCTCTGGCTCGTCTCCATGTTCGATGTCACCAAGAAGCCCGTCTACCGCGAGCGTTGCGAGAAGTGGTGGCAGCTCATGCATTCGCGCATGAAATCACGCGACGGCGGGAAGTACTTTGTGTGGGACTACTGGGACCCGGCGGGGCCGTGGGACTATAAGCCGGATGGCTCGACCAAGCACTGGGTGGGCGTTCACCCCAACGGCGGCTACTACGGGATTGACCTCGAAGGCATCGTCGCCGCCTTCGAGCACCAACTCGTATTCACCCGTGAGGAAATCGACCGCCTGATTTCCACCAATCGCGATTTCATGTGGAACCAGCAAATCGCGGGGGCGAAATTTCAACGCATCGACGGCGGCCAACCTGACCCCCGCTGGAAGGACTCGCCCGGCGTCCTGTGGGACGCGCTTATTCCCTACGATGAGACCCTGCGCAAGATTTTCGTCGCCAACCACCGTCCCGACGGCTGGGGAGGGTTGAGCGCTACACCCTGGTTCCTCTCGCTCGCGGCGCGGCACCCAACCGGCGTATAGTATCGCCTCTGGCCCGCATTTCTCACCACGGATCGGGGAGAACTTCAAATGTCACGGAAAGCTCCTTACCCCCCGGGCATTCGGTGCGAAGCTTTAGAGTGCGGCAGCTTGCTGCCGCTTTTGCGCGAGCCAGCTTGCTGGCGGGGAGTGGCGCTCCCCGTCGAAGTTCCCGCGGGCAAGCTTGCTCGAAGGAAAGCGGCAGCAAGCTGCCGCACTCTAAAGCTTCGCACGCGCGAGTTAGACAATGTCCTCCGTTTGTGCGTCCCAGCGAACCGCACGCTTCTTGTGATAAGAAGCGATTGACATTTGGCAGGCGATGGCCGAGCGGTAGCCGATTTCGAACGGGCAACTGGGTTGTTTTCGGCTGCGCATACAGTCGAAGAAGTTCTGCATATGTTGCTGGGTAGCTTCGAAGTAACCCCGCGGCTGTCCCCCTTGCACCGGAATCGAGGAAAAGGCTTCGACGCCACGGGTCGCGCCACCTTCGGGTAGGTAGCGCACCTGGTCACCTTCATTTCGCGCGATCATTCCTTTCGTCCCCAGCAGCATGTCATGGCCTTCACCGTAGAAATCGTTTCCAAACATGGAATTCCAGGTGAAGAGGATCTTCCCTTGCAGCATGGAGACGTCGATGGTGTCAGGCATCTGCATCTTGGGGGAGAGGAGGTTGGCGCCCGTCATGGTGACGCTGTCGGGAATCTTGAAATCCATCAGCTTGTACCAGAAGCCCACTTGGTGGACCATGTTCTCGTACACGTTGCTGCCATCGTAATCCCAAAAGAAGCGCCAATTGATGTAGCGCTGCGGATCGAAGGAATGGGGAGCGGTCGTTTCGCCCTCGAAAGCCTTCCAATCCACATGCGCAGGATCGCAATCATGCGGGATTTCGCGCGTCCATCCGCCGTAGGGCGCATTGCGATAGTGATGAGTGTGCAGGGCGGTTATGGACCCCATTCTTTCCGGTGTGGCCATTTCCCGGATCCTGGTTAAGCCTGGGGCGCTGGTTGCCTGGATCCCGACCTGAACCACGCGGTCCGACTTCTCGAAGGCCTTCTTCATGCGCCGCGCGTGGTCGGGATTGAAGGCCATCGTCTTTTCCTGGTAAACGTCTTTTCCCGCCTCAAGAGCGGGAACAAAATGCAGAGCGTGCAGGTGCTGAGGTGTGGCGATCAGGACCGCGTCGATGGATTTGTCGTCGAGAAGGGCGCGGAAATCCTTATAGGTTTTGATGGTGGGAACGATCGCTTTCACTTCGTCGAGGCGCCGAGTATAGACATCCGCCACTCCGACCGCTTCGACGTTGGGGCATTTAATGGCGGCATGGAAGATTTCCTGCCCGCGATCACCTCCGCCGATCAAGCCGATCCGGATGCGATCGTTAGCACCCAGCACGCGGCTAGAGGAGAAAAAACCTGAGGCTGCCAGGGCTGCCGAACCGCCCAGCGTTTGCTTCATAAAAGTGCGCCGACTTGACATGGATTCACTCCTTTTCCGTAAGGGAAATGACATCTGATTGGATGACGATGCAAAAATTACCCGGATGTACGAACGGGGCGTCGCCTAGGGCTGTAAGTCTCGCAAAAAGGCGACCCGGGCAAAAAGCCTGCTGATCTGAAAATGCGGCCACTTTGTCGCTCGACATAAGCGCCAAAGTCGCTGCCCATCGAGGCCATTTGTGTTCCGAAATCACACTCATGGCACGGTCGGACTTTACCACCACGAGGCGGAGAGTCAATAGGAAATTTCGCGTTTCGACATTGCCATTTCACTATGTGAAATTCTTGAGACTCGCGGGGAGCGCTGTGGTGCGCCAATCCGCGTCTTGACGGACCACGTCCCACTCTTGAACCCGGTTGCGGCGTGGCCCATTGACACCCTATGATAGTGGATGAAGGAGCTTCGAGCCTTGAAAAAAGCGTCGATTCTGGGCATTGCCTCTCTGCTCCTGGCGCTGTGTTTTTTCGAGGCGGCCAATTGCCAGCAGTCTCCGCCCAATCCTCAAACTATCTTCGAAGAAGCTCAGCGCGCATTGAACGCCCATGACTACGCGAAGGCCGAGCAAGGCTTCCGCGACGTCATCAAAATCGACCCGCACTCGGCGGCAGCGTATGCCGATTTGGGTGTGGTGTACATGCGAAGGAGCGAGTATGACCGCGCCATCGAGGCTTTCAAGAATGCCAAGAGACTCGCACCCCAAGTGACGGGGCTTGACCTGAACCTGGGCCTGGCCTATTACCACCAAAACAACTTTGCCGCGGCGATTCCCCCATTCACGCGGGTTCTCCATGCCGATCCCGACCAAGCGCAGGCGCGCTATTTGCTCGGCATGAGCTACTTCCTGACCAATGATTTCGAGCACACGGTCAAGACGCTCGATCCTCTCTTCAACAGTCAAGAGACGAACTTGGATTTCTTATATGTGCTTGGGATCGCCTATGGAAGGCTCAAGCGCACTGCGGAATCCACCCAGACCTTCGAGCAATTGATCCGCGTGGGCGGTGACTCGGCACAGTTGCATCTACTGATGGGCAAGGCTCATCTCGACCTCGAGGAACTTTCTCTAGCCCAGGGCGAACTAGAGAAATCCGTGGCCCTTGACCCCAACTTGCATTTTGCCCACTTCAACCTCGGAGTGGTCTACCAGAAGCAAGGGAAGCTGGATCAGGCAGCGGCTCAGTACAAAGATGAAATGTTGCTTACTCCCGACGACCCGGGGAGTGCAGAGAACCTGGGCCTGGCGTATCTCGAACAAGGCGATCTGGATGATGCCCTCGCAATCCTTCAACAAGCCCTCAAGATTGATCCACAGCTCTACAAATCGTTAGACGGAATAGGCAAGGCATACCTGCGCAAGGGCCAGCCCGAGCATGCCATACCGTACCTCCAACGTGCACTGGCTATCGCCCCTGACAGTGCCAAGATGCATTTCCAATTGGGCCAGGCTTACCTGAAAACTGGACAGCGCGAAAAGGGCCAGAAGGAAATCAACGAGGCAGGGCGCTTGCAGGCGGAAGCTCGCGAGAAATTTGAAGGGACGGTTTCCGGAAAGTTACCCGCTCCACGCGCTCCAGGGGAAATGCCGTGAGCGAGTGCGGAACCGGCGGGTGCTGCGTGAATTCCGGTTTCCACCCACGAAGGCTCAACGGAATCGCCCAGCCTTGACGATGCTGCGTCCTTCCTGAAACGTCAAGAACTGGTCCGCTTGGGCGTTCCTCACCCTTTCGACTGTACCGCTGGGCCACCGGACTTCAATCTGATCCATTTCTTACCTGATCCCAGTTCAAAATGCTGCCGGAGGTCGCTTTGCGAGATGTAGCTTGAACTGCTGAGCACCTCACGGATCTGCCGTCTCCCACCCGCCGTCACCGTCACGCGGGCGCCAATAGAGGAGCGGTTCGAACGCGTGCCCAGGATTCTGACCGAGAGCCAGTGATTCCGGCTATGGTTCTCGTTGCGCAGCAGGGATGGCGGTTCTCTCTGATTCATAATCAGGACATCGATGTTCCCGTCGCCGTGAACTCTCTTAGAGCAGGGATGGCCATTGCATCATCGCCCTGGCGTAGAGCCGCCATCGCCGCATTCACGGTCGCATTCGCTTCTGGACGCCCGGCAGGTGTGGAGGAAGAGGATCTTTCCGGTGCTTGATCACCCGTCGCAAGCCAGGCAAGAACTGTCCCATTGAGAATTGCCATGAAGAGCTTCGGCCACATCGTATTGACGTGTTTGCTGACAATCCCAGCCTCTCGTGTGCTCCGAGGCTCCGTTTTGGGTAACACCGGCCGCAAAGGGTTCCAAGAGATGTGTCTTCTCCTGTCCCTAATTTTGAAATCCGCGGACCCGGTGAAAGGCTTCTGGCAGCCAGTACTTCAGCAACGGCAAGAAGTCTACCCGACCACCTTTGCTATCCATATGGAATTTATTAAGTGCATAATTGCGGTTCAGAACGAGCCGCTGCGGTATATACTGCCGTGGTTCAGGACGCCAGAAAGGAAATCCTGACCGAGGGTACCCGGAGGCCCAAATGAATCGCCGAGATTTTATGGGAAGCGTGGCTGCGGCAGTGACCGTGGGACCAATTTTGAAGACGCCGTTGCCCATCGGTGCGAGTACCCGGTCGCAGCTTCCGCGCGCCTCGTGGATCGCGAAGGGGCTGATCGACGCGGGGGGAAGCCATGAGCCATACATTTTTGTGATTCGTCGCGGGGGCGAATCGCTCAATGCCCGCCAGGACTACGAAAGGAACCAGAGTGAAAAGCTGATCCGCACGCTCCACGAGCAAGGCATCGAGGTGTTTCACACCCACCTCTACAAAGGCTTCGGCATGGCGGCGGAGAAGCCGGGAATGGAGGACGCCCGGCGCGTCGCGGCCATCGCCCATCGCTATGGCATGAAAGTGGATAGTTACATCCAATGGAATACCATGATGTATGAGACCTTTTTTGCGGAAGAACCGCGCGCCAGGGATTGGATCCAACGTGACGTGAGCGGCCTCCCCATCCTGCTGGTCTACGGTTATCAGCAGTCGTATCGCTACCGCCCGTGCTTTACCCACCAAGAATATTTGGACTACCTTAAGAAAATCGTTCGCTTTGCCGTGGAAGAAGTCAAAACGGACTTCATCCATTTTGATAATTTCGACCTCAACCCGGAGCCTGATTCCTGCCACTGTCCGGTGTGCGTGGAGGGATTTCGCGCCTTCCTGCGGGCGAAATACTCCCCGGGAAAGCGCCAGGAGCGGTTCGGCTTTGAAAATGTCGATTACATAAATCCTCCGCAGTGGAACCGCCAGAATCCGCCGCAGAAGATGGCCATCATCTTCGATCCCGCCATTCAGGAGTGGATTGATTTCCGCTGCCAGGTCATGGCCGACGCGCTACGCCAGATGGCGGAGTTTGCGCGATCGCTGAATCCCCAGGTGGCAATTGAAATTAATCCCCACGGTATCACCGGCGGAAACCGCGCCTGGGAAAATGCCATTGACCACGCGCGCCTGCTGACCTCTACGGACGTTTTCTGGACGGAGGAAGAGAACCCCTGTGTTTATCTGCCGGACGGCCGCCTGATCAGCAAGATCCGGAGCTACAAGCTGGCGCGCGCTTTTCACAATACCCTGCTGGCATACGTCGCGGACAACCCCGTCGCCATGGCGGAGTGCCTGGCTTTTGATCAGACGCTGGGCTTCGCGGGCACGGCGCCGATCCCGGCGGCGATGCTCCCATACGTGGCTTTTTACCGCAAGAACCGCGAACTCTATCTGGGCGCTGAGGATGTCGCTCCAGTGGGGGTGCTGCGATCGCACGCTTCCATCACCTACCACCACGCGCGCGCACAGCTCAGCGCGATTCTCACGGAACAAGCGCTGATCCAGTCACGCGTGCCTTTCCGCCTGGTCTTCGATGAGCCGCTGCCGGATCTCGCGACACTGCGGGTGCTGATTCTGCCGGATTCGGAATGCCTCTCGAACGAGCAGTTGGCGAGCATTCGCGCCTATGTCGAAAACGGGGGCGGTCTGGTGGTGATCGGTCAGGCAGGTCTTTACGATGAGTGGCGGCGTCTGCGTGTCGAGCCGGGGTTGAAAGGACTGGCCGAAGGTCAGCCCCCGGCTCCCGATTACGAGGAGGACGTGGAAGAGAGTGTCGCGACCGCGGGACCTGAGCACCGAAGCCAGGTCGGGAAGGGAAGAGTGGTGTACCTTCCCGGGGTGGAGTATGACGGGCCTGTTCCGGAAGCCGAACCGTACTTCAATATCAGCAATCGTTTTTGGAAGCGTCCCAAAAACTGGGAGCAGATGGTTGAGGCTGTCCGCTGGGCGGCGAACGATGCCCTGCTCTTGCAGGCTTCCGGGCCGGATTTCCTGGTGGCCAATTTCGTCGAGCAGGTCCCACGGGAGCGGCGACTGATCCATCTGGTTAATTATGATGCGCGGAATACCCCGGGGATTTCGTCCGTACAGGTAACTTGCGCCATTCCTGACGGCAAAGTGGCGAAGGACGTGAGCTTGTACGAGGTCGATAGTGATTCACCTCGGGCGCTGAGTTTCATGCCCAAGCGCTCGTCCGTCTCGTTCACGATTCCCGAAGTGAAGACTTACGCGGTCATCGCGGTCAGTTGGTAGTTTCGTGGGTCCTCGGTGTGGAATTGGGGAGGGGGATTGAGTTCGATTCTACCGCTGATGGGGCAAACGGCCCTGCGCCCTTACTTGGCAACAGGCAGGTATTGACCATGGACAGAAGAGAATTCCTGGAGACCTTAGCGGCGGTCCCGGCGACGACCCCGCTCGCCGCACGTTCAGCGACTGCGGAGGCAGGGGGCGCTACCCCGCCGCGCATTTCTGCGGAGACGGCGTTGCCGGTAGCAAGCCCACGTATCCGTGAGAACTTCAATCGCGGCTGGAGGTTTGCGCGGCAGTCGCGGGGGACCGGGGCGCTGGGTTCATTCGACCGCCAGAACGAAGCGGCCGCCCAGGTCGAATCGCGCTTTCTCGAGGCCCATCTTCCTGAATACGACGACGCCGATTGGGAGGCCATCAATCTGCCCCATACCTGGAACGCCTATGATTCCATGGACGAGGCGCCTGGTTATTGGCGGGGGATCGGATGGTACCGAAAGCACTTCAAGCTGCTCCGCCAGTATTCCGGCAAAGCCGTATTTCTTGAATTCGAAGGCGCCAGCAGCGTCGCGGAGTTCTGGCTCAATGGCCGACGCGTGGGCGAGCACAAGGGTGGATACACCAGTTTTGAAATGGATGTGACCGATTACGTGAAATTTGGGGACTTGGATAACATCTTGACGGTGAAGGTTGATAACCTGTTTCGCGATACGCTGCCGCCCACGGTCAAGACCGACTACACCTTCTACGGCGGGATCTATCGGGATGTCTGGCTGCGCATTTCCGAACTTGCATACATCGCCGACGTATACTGGTCCACCCCCAGCGTGAGCGAGCAGGCAGCGGAACTGGGGTTTCAATCCCGGATAGTGAACAAAGCGCCGCAGGCCGTGGAACTGACTCTGGTGACAGAGGTTTTTGACTCGCGCGGCGGCCTGGTTAAAAGCCTGTCACTTCCCATTCAGATTCCGCCTCGCGAAGCTCGAGAGGTCACCCAGAGGGGCGGCACCGTGGCCAATCCCCAACTCTGGTCGCCGGACTCTCCCACACTTTACCGCATCCGCAGCACCTTGCTTGAGGGGTCGCGCCGGTGGGACGCGATCGAGAATCCCCTGGGCTTCCGGTGGTTTAAGTTTGAGGCGCAAAGAGGGTTACTTCTAAACGGGAAACGTGTTCAGTTGCAGGGGACGACCTGGCATCAGGCGTTTCCGGGAATGGGGAATGCGCTCCCCAATTCGCGGCACGTGAAAGACATGGAAATCATCCGGGCGATGGGCGCGAATTTCTGGAGGACCTCGCACTACCCGCACGACCCGGCGACGATGGAGGCTTCCGACCGGCTCGGACTGATGGTGTGGGAGGAACTCCCCATCAACAAGGAAATCGGCAATCCGCCGGAATACATTGCCCATTGCCTGACGATGGCGAACGAGATGATCCGCCGCGACCGCAACCATCCCTGCATTATTGTTTGGGGTTTTGCCGGTGAGGTAAACGCCCCCCAGCATGTAGCGAAAAAGGTGATTGCCGCGGTTGCCGAGAGGTATCGCCAACTCGATCCCTCGCGGCCGGTGGGCATGCACGAACCCCGAGGGGAGGAAATGGAAGCGCTGGTGGACGTGGTGGGGTTGGGCGTGGGCAAGGAAACCGACGAACGACATCGCCGGTTTCCCAACCGCCCTTATCTCACGGCGGAATACGCGGCCTCCACCATGGGGCGCGGCATCTACGGCGGCGGCCCGGAGAGTGAAGAACTGGCCTGCAAGAATCACGAAGACTATCTGCGGCAATTGAACCTGCGTCCCTGGATGGCGGGCGGCGCCATCTGGCATCAGTTTGACTACGAGGGTGAGACCTACGATACCGTCATCCCTCACATCGTCAGCTTCGGCATGTGCGATCTATGGCGAATCCCCAAGGACGTTTACTACTTTTACCAGAGCCAGTGGACCGCCAAGCCCATGATTCACATTATGGGGCATTGGACGTGGCCGGGAGCCGAAGGGCAGGCGCGGGACGTGAGAGTCTTCAGCAACGCCCAGGAAGTGGAACTTTTCCTCAACGGCAAGTCGCTCGGAAGCAAGTCCGATGCAAGCGCGGCGGGCCTCACGCACCCCCCACGCGAGTGGACCGTCGCGTATCAGCCGGGGACCCTCAAGGCAGTGGCGCGGCACGAGGGAAAAGAGATCAGCGACGAGCGCCAAACGGCAGGCGCGCCTCATCACCTCGTGCTCGAAGCGGATGCGCGCGACCTTGAATCCGGGAACCTGGAGAGCTTGGCCTACATTACAGTGCGGGTCGTGGACCAGAACGGCACGCTGGTGCCTTGGGCGGAGGTTCCCATCACTTTCACCTCCACTGGGCCGGGTGAACTCCTTCGCCAAACTTGGCTCGGGCACGGGGCCGGATGGACCTTGAACTCCGTCGCCGGCATGGCCCAGATGGCTTTTCAGGCCACAGATCGGACGGGCCACGCCACGATCAGTGCCTACTCGCCGGGCCTGCGGATGGGAAGGATTGAGATCGCGGTGCAGGCGCCCGGCAAGACGGATGAGATGGAATACATCGAGAAGTTTGACGTCGACGAGCCGTAGGCGCAGTTGCGTTAGGGTGGAGACGTAGCCCGGCGGCTGCACTCCTCCCCGGAAGAAGGGCAAACGAGCCTAGGGAACCTCTACCGAGCACTGAACGTGGTTATAGAGATAGCCCCATAAGGACGGATTTAGACGAAAGATCATAACCAAGTTAAGATTGCCATGATGCGCGAGATTGAGGCAGGTCTGGCTTGGCGTACCGCGATCAGAGCAAGAAAGGGACTCGCCCCGTGTTGTCTTTTTACCTCCGTGCATCGTTGTCCGCTTTACTACACCTATGGCCAAAGCCTTGGAACGGCCGGAAGAATCCGAAATCCTTCGCGAGTACCCGCGACTTGCCTTCCGGAGTGGTCCCTAGCTCTACGAAATCCGTCGCGAAGGAGGCATTCCTGTCTACTCGGTTTCTGATGGCAAGCGGATCATCGTCACCCCCCGGGCCCGGCCGGTGACGGCACACCATCCAATTCCCGGGCGTTGGCATGCCCCATTGCCAAGCACGGTTGCACCACTTGCCACATGCCGAAGATTGAAGTTCCGGGGGCTCATGCCAAGTTCACCGACCACTGGATTCGGGTTGCCAAGGCTGGCGTGCCATATCCTGAGTAATAATACTAAGCCGCACACAGTTGAATACTAATTCTTGTTAGGGGGTTATTTTGGTGACGACCGCAGAGGGTCCGGGGAATTGTCGGCACGCATTGCAAATCTCTTCGAGAAATGGGAAAGTCGCTTGAGCACACGATTCCATTCGAGGTCTCGGTGAGTCCGCGACAGGTTTAAGCATGAAACGCATCCTCGGCTACCCATCTGCCTCCGTTCTCGTTTCTGTAATCCTCTTCCAGACTTTACATCTTCAGGCGCGTGACTCGCTGGCTGATCAGGTCAGCATCTACCGCGACGAATACGGCGTGCCCCACATCGTGGGCGAGACCGAGGAGGCAACGTTCTTCGGTTACGGTTACGCGCAGGCTCAGGACCACCTCGAGAAGATGATGCTACAGTATCGCGATGCGCAAGGGCGGCGGGCGGAAGTGCTGGGCTTTGAGGCGCTCGGCGACGGCTACCTGCGGTTTATTCCCTACGAATACCGCTGGGACGGCGATTATCTTCAGCGGCTGCTGCGAACCAAGCGGACCGTGGTCGAGCGCCGCGACCAGATCGATCCCCAGGTCTATGGGATTCTGTCGGGTTTCGCTCGGGGTGTGAATACCTATATCGAAGAGCACCGCGCGGAAGTCCCGGCGTGGATCGACCGTATTACGCCGGAAGATGTCGAAGCCCTGGAGCGCAGCCAATATCTGCGCTTCTATAGTATCCATGAGGCGCTCAGCAAGCTCCTGGACCTCCCGGACTCGTTCCCGAATCTGGGCTCCAATCAGTTTGCCATCGCGCCAGCAAAGTCGGCGGACGGCCGCATCATCCACGTCGAACACACCCACATGCCCTGGGCCAATCGCTTCCAGAATTACGAGGCCCACCTCATCACCCCCGGGAAACTGGACACGGCGGGCATCAGTTGGTTCGGCAGCCCGTTCTTTTTGGACGGCCTCAACGATAAGATCACCTGGTCCGCCACCTGGAACTCTCCCAATATTTCGGATGTGTACGAGGAGAAACTCAATCCCCAGAACCCCCATGAGTATCTCTACGAAGGAGCGTGGCGGGAGATCGAAGTTGCGGATGAGACGTTCCGGATCAAAGGCCCCAAAGGGATGGAAACCCTTACGCTGCCCTGCTACTACACGCACCACGGGCCCATTGTCAAATTCGATAAGGAAAAACACCGCGCCTATGCGGTGAAGTTGCCCAACTACGACGGCGTGAACTACTCCACAAACCTTTACCGTTTCATGAAGGCCCGGAATCTTGCGGATTTTAGAGCCGTGGTCGCGCTACACCTCATGCCGCGCTGGAACCTTCTCTATACAGATAAGGTGAACATCTATTGGGTCCACAACGCCAACGTCGCCCAGCGGACGGAGGGTTACGACTGGCGGAAGCCCGTGCCCGGCTGGGTAAAGGCTACTGAGTGGGGTCCGTACTTTCCGCTCGAGAAATACCCCCAACTGCTGAATCCGCCCTCCGGCTTCATCCAAAACTGCAATAATCCACCCTGGCTATCCACGGTTAACTCCGGACTTTCCCCACTTGAACCCGCACCCTACTACTTGATTTCTGTACCGAAACCGGAAATCAGCCAGGAAGATCTGAACCCGCGCGGAGAAAGGCTTCTGAAAGTGCTGGCGCAGGATAAAAGGTTCACGTTGGACGAGATGAAATCTCTGGCGTACGACACTTACGTGGTGCCCGCGGACGTCATCGTTCCCTTGCTAACTCGAGCCTTCGAAAGAAAACAAAGTGAAGCGAGCGACCCGCGAATCCGCCGGGCCATCGAGATCCTCAAGGCATGGGACCGGCGCTCGGCTCCCGATACACCCGCCCAGACCTACCTCTATTTCTGGGGCCAGGCCTATCGCGACTTGTTCTCATCCCCGAAGTTTTCGCGTTTCCTCGCCTACTCGCGCTACGACATCAGCCTCGATTCACAAGAAGAGCAGGACGCGGCCCTCGCGGCATTGCAAGAAGCCATCGGGCGGATTGAAAGGCACTTTGGTAAGGCGGAAGTCGCCTGGGGTACGGTGAACGTCGTCGAACGGGCTGGTACATTTGCCCTGGATGGCACCGGTGTGTTTGACGTCCTACATCCTGATGACGGCCCGCTACAGGAAGATGGCACGATTCATTGCGATGACGGTTGGGGGCACATGCTGGTGGTTGAGGAAAGCAATCCCAAGAAGGCTTGGAGCCTTCTTCCTTACGGTGAGTCCGAGAACCCGAAGTCGCCGCACTTTAACGACATGGCCAAATTGCATAACGAAAGAAAAATGAAGCCGCTTTGGCTCACGCCCGACGAAATCCTCGCCCACACAGAATCGGTTTGGGGTGACAGAGACCGCCTCAGGAAGTGCATGCACACGCCCGAGCCTAAGTGAATGCCCCACAGCTCGCACGGATGTGTAGGGTGGACTCCAGGTGGGGGTTGCAGGGCACTTCGCTCGCCTCCCGGTCAGGCGCACTTGGGAAAGTTCCCAGGAAGTTGGGTCCACTTCGGTAGCAAGTGGAAGCGAAGGGATTACCATGCGCTCAGGCGAAAGGTGGTTCTCCGGGAGCACTAGACTACATCCGGAATGACATAGGGCGCCCGATAGGTGCCTCCCAAGAGCTTGTTTGCTTCGTCGTCGCCGATGACACGTTCAGTTTTCGGATCAAAGTTAAGCGTCCGCCCCAGCCGGTATGAGGTGTTCGCCAAGTGGATCAAGGCGCAGGAAATGTACCCCTCTTCAATGGGCGCATTCCGCTCTTCCTTCTTCCGGCTGCGCACACAGCGAATAAAGTCTTCCCAGTTGTTCCCTTCGCGGGAGCCGCTGGGGCCGGGCTCCTGCTCCTCTCCCAGCCAGGTGCGGTAGGAAGGGAATTCCTCATTGGACATCGCCATATAGCCTTTCGACCCGTAGAAGATATTGCCGACGGAACCGGAGACTCTCCCTCGCCGCCCGCCCGAGGCATTCCTGCGGGGAGGGCCCAAGAATCCAGGAATCGCCTCCCCGAACCCGAGGGAACCAATGCCTGCCTCTTGATTGGTCATCCAATGGCGCACCTCAAATTCCAGGATCTTGGGCTTGCTTCCCGGCTGATTGAATTCGAAGGCGGCATTGAGAGTATTGGGCGTCTCCTGGTCGTCATCAAACATGAAGTGTCCGCCCACGGCCGACACCTTGTTGGGGAATCTCACTCCAAGCCCCCAACGCGCCACGTCAATCTGGTGAACTCCCTGGTTGCCAATATCGCCGTTCCCCGTGTCCCAAAACCAATGCCAGTTATAGTGAAACCGATTGCGCGTGAAGGGGTGGAGCGGAGAGGGTCCCGTCCAGAGATCGTAGTTCACACCCGCAGGAACCGGCTCGACGGAAGCGCGTCCAATCGTATCCCGATGATTGAAGCAGAGGCCACGGGCGAGATAGACGTCGCCGATCAAACCCTCTCGCATTTTCTGAACGCCCTCGATCACGGCGCCTGCTGAGCGGTTGTTCGTTCCATGCTGAACGATCCGGTCGTGTTTCTTCGCCGCCCGAACCAATTGCTGCCCCTCCCACAAGGAATGGCAGCAGGGCTTTTCGATGTACACATCCTTGCCGGCTTGCACCGCCCAAATTCCCATCAGGCTGTGCCAATGGTTGGGTGTGGCGATGGATATGGCATCGATGGAAGTGTCGTCGAGAAGGTTGCGGATGTCGGCATAGGTTTTGGGCGCGGGAAGGGCCATGCGCGCCATGTCCGCGAGCCGCCCGGCCATGATGGTTTCATCCACATCACACACAGCCGCAACTTCCACGTTTGGCATTCGGGAAAACTCCTCGACGTGCCCAAAGCCCTGTCCACGAATCCCACAGACACCAACCCGCACGCGGTCGTTCGCCCCAAACACCCTTTCGGGCGCGGTGATGAAATTAATTCCCGCGAAGGCCGCTGCGACTCCGCTGTTTTCACGAATCCTGTTCGCATTCTTTTCCGTTACCTTCTTCCCTTCTACCTTCTTTTCTTCTGCCGGCATCGTCGCTGCCCTCCGTGATTTGCGATTTTCAACCAAACCTGTTCGTTTGTGCGGTTGGCAGTTTACACCGACCTTGCGACCTATGCCATCGATACCTTGAAAAAAACAGTTTCACGCCAAGGCGCAAAGACGCAAAGACCGCAAAGGATACTCGTTTTGTTTGCTTCGCACCCCCGCGCCCTGGAATGAGATGTTTTTGCTCCTTCTGGAATTATTTCACAGAGCTTCGATTGCCTGGGTTGAGGTAGTCCGAATTTGGGGCATGCCGCGCTACAATTCCCTACTGGTAGGAATTTGGGAAAAAAGATCAGACATAATGCTCCTATGTTTAGCAAATCTGTATGTATGCTCCCCGACTTTGGTCGCCAACGTGCTAGCCTACAGAATGAGGATCGGTCTCGGGGTGAAATCACCCAGCGGGAATAGGTGTCCGGTGTTAGGTGTCAGGAGCCGGATGTCCGCCATTAAACGGGATGCAGCATACAATTGGCGGCAGGTGCTGAGTGCTAGACAGGGGCCGCGGGCATTCTGCCCGCGAGGAGTGATAGCAAGGATGGCCATGCCACAAAGGCCGGCGCTACAAGGTCCCCCAGGAAGCCACGATGTATTAGAAATGAAAGGGCTTAGCCGCGAATTGCGGAAATCATGAGAGAATATATGTCACTGAAATCAAAAGAGTTAGTTAATTCACGCGCGGCGAACCGAGGAAAAAAAGGAGGAATAAAAAATGAAGGCTAATCCCACGATGTTATTGAAAACAAATGGAGAAAAAATGTCCGATCGCCGATATCCCACGATGTTGATGATAATAAAGGACCTATCGTTCGTATGCCACGATGTTGATGATAAAAAACGTAGTTATTGAAAAACCGATGACGCGTAACGAGTTCCGAATAACCACCGGATGCAGAATCCCGAATGCCGAGGAGCACTCGTGGGAGCTTACCGCTCCGGGCCAAGAATCCGAGGAGTGGCACGGGCATCCTGCCCGTGAAGGAGTCATGGCCGGGACGGGCAAGCCACAAGGGCCGACGCGACAACGTCTCCTCCTATGCCGTGATGTAATAGAAATAAAGAAGGTTATCTGTTTACGACGACATCCGTGAAAATCTATGTCATTGAAATTAAAACAGTTAATAGATTCTCTGAAGGCAGGGAAAGAGAGAAATGTGGCATATCGAAAATGAAGGTATATCCCGTGATGTTATTGAAAAAAAATGGCAAAAATATTGCCACGGCCCGGTACCCCGTGATGTTGATGAAAATAAATGACCTATAGTTTCTACCCCGTGATGTTGATGATAATAAATGGGGTTATTGAAAAAGAGAATGACGCCTACCGGGGTCCTAATGACTGCCGGAGGCAGAATCCAGATGGTGCGGAGCACCCGGAGCAACGTCCTGCTCACCTCACGAATGCGAGCCGTGGCACGCACAACCTGTACGCAAAAGGACACCATCGTTATGACAACAGTTCGCAATCTCATTCTGGCGATCATTTGCACGGCGGGGCAAATAGTTCCGTGCCTGGCAGCATCTGATGACGCCGCTTCATGGATATTTCCGACGCCGCGGGAAATCGCTGGGGCAGGAAGTGGGTTTGTTCTCGAGGATCAGGTAACGATCGCCGTGCCGTCCGCGGCGTCGCAAGAGGACCTCTTTCTGGCGCGCTTTCTGACGGACGAATTCGGTGACCGGTTCGCGTTGCATCTCAAAACAGAACGCGTGGCTCGTCTCGGGACGGGGAGGCGCGTGATCCTCATGGGGTCAGTTTCGAACCCGCTGGTCAAGGAATATTGCGCGCGGAACCACATCGAATTGAGTGCGCAAAACCCAGGCTCCGAAGGTTATGTCCTCCAAGTTTCCGCCAACGTGGTGCTGGTCGCAGGCAGCGACGATCGGGGCGCTTTCTATGGCTTGCAATCCCTCCGCCAGTTGGCCGCGACGGAAAACGGGCAGCTAGGATTCCGCGGTGTGCGCGTTCGTGATTGGCCTGACAAGCGCTTCCGCGGCGTCAAACTCTATCTCCCCGGGCGCGACAACATCCCCTTCTTCAAGCGCTTCATCCGCGACTTCGTAGCCCTCTACAAGTTCAACACGCTCATCATGGAGATGAATGCGGGCATGCGGCTCACGAGTCATCCTGAGTTAAACTCCGGCTGGCAGGAGTTTTCCCGCGACACCAACTATAGCCGGCGGAACTACCCTCCCGGCCCGCCGCACGAAATGGAACAGAACTCTTCCCATCAGGACACAGCGGATGGCGGCTTCCTAGAAAAGGAGGAGGTGGCTGACCTCGCGCGCTGGGTCAGACAGAATCACATCGAACTGGTTCCCGAACTTCCGTCGTTTACCCATAGCTACTATCTTTTGACGATGCATAAGGATCTCTCGGAAGTGCCCGGCGAGAAGTGGCCCGACACATACTGCCCTTCGAACCCGAAAAGCTACCAATTGGTGTTTGAAGTCTATGACGAATACATCGATCTTTTGAAACCCAAGATGATTCATGCCGGGCATGACGAACTGTTCAATCCGGTTGGCCTTTGTCCGCTGTGCGGGAACAAGGATATCGGCGAGCTGTACGGTGAGGATGTCAGGAGAATTCACGACCACCTCGCCGCCAAAGGCATTCAACTTGCCATCTGGGGCGACATGCTGCTTCAGGGCGTTCGCGGCGTGGGCTTGCAGGGAAAGCACGCTCCCGACGGCTGGAAATACAACGCCCCAGGAGGCATGACTCGGGCGCAGGCGGAGCGGCTGATTCCCAAAGACATTCTGATCTTCAATTGGTTCTGGGATGAAAAGAACGCCGAGCAGGATGAAGCCCAACTCGACCAGATGGGATTCAAGCAGATTTACGGGAACTTCAACCCCAGCATCCGCGATTACGAACGGCGCAGCAAGCGTTCCACCATCATCGGCGGGGCTCCGTCCGCATGGTTCGCCACAAACGAAGTCGGCTTTGGCAAGGACCTGATGGCCGACCTGCTCGGTTCGAGCAACATCCTCTGGAATGGGAAGGTGATCGACGGCAAGGCGCTTTCCGGCCGGATTCAGTCCATGATTCCCGATATCCGCGTTCGATTTCGGGGGCAGCCGCCTCCGAGGCAAACCGAAACATCTTTCGGGGAGATCAGTATTCAATCCAGCTTCAATATGGAAACCGCCGAACCAAAGCTCAGAGTGGATTTGAGCGGAATGAAGAAAGAGTCCATCTCATTGGGCAAGGTTGCGTTTGACCTCAGTGAGTCCGGCGCGAAGAAGGCAATCCTGGTGGCTGCCGATGGCAAGGAACGCAGCGGATTGCCGCTAGAGGCCGATATTCAGGTTGGCGAGGACGCTACCAGCGTGATCTTCCTGCATGCCGCCGCCAAGCCCGCGACGAACAAGGAATCGTTCCGGTTGATTTATGATCCGGAAGACACCGCAGACATGCTGGGGTGGTACGAAGTGGTTTATGAAGACGGCTTCGTCACCACCATCCCCATCCGGTACGGTGTGAACATCGCCGAGTGGAACTGGCAGAAGCGCGATTCTTCGCACGACTATGCCTACGGCGCGGATGCTGTCACCGTCGGAGGGGCGGAAGGCAATCCCATCACCTTCTTTGCGTTCGAATGGGTCAATCCGCGGCTGGGAAAGATGATCAAGGAAATTCGATTGAAAGGTACGACCGGATTCCGCGGCGGCGACTCAGACTTCATCAATGATTTCGGCCCGGTGATTCCGAACAATGGCGTGATTCTGAAGGCCATCAGCATCACGAGGAAACGGCAATGAGCGGGACGCGGGCTCGGGCAACCCATTCACCACTGCCGGAGTTGTCTCGCCCAGCCGGCTCAGATAGAATCCCGGCCGTATCCTAACGCAGCGGCCGTGGGGTGATGTGGAAGTTCAGTTTCTTGCCTCTGAATCTCGTGAGCTGTGTGTCGGCGAGGAGGATTTCAAGATGAGGACCGTTTGCTGGAAGGGTCTTATACTTTACCTATTTGTTTTGCCGTTGAGCACCGTCTTCGCTGGACAGATTGCGAACGGCGGGCACGATCTGTTGCAAGCAGGCACCGGCAGCTATGGCTGTACCGCGCAGGATATTGCCCACTATGTAGCGCAACGGGCGTCCGGACCGATAATGATTGACGGTCGTCTGGATGAGCCCTCCTGGCAGAAGGCGAAGAAATCCGAGCGGTTTGTCGACATGGTTACGGGCGCGCCCGGATTTTACGACACACGAGCTGCGGTTTTATGGGACGACCAATACCTATACATTGGAATGTGGCTGGAAGAGCCCTACGTAGAGGCTCATCAGAGTAAAACCGGCTCGCTGATTTGGCTGGAGAATGACGCTGAGGTCTTCATCGATGGCGGCGACGCATACTCGGAATTTGAGATCAACGCCCTCGGCACCACCTACCAGGTCTTTTTCATTTGGCGGGACGCTTATAAGAAGGGCGGCGCGTTCGATGTTCCGGAATTCGACGTGATGAAGCACCAAGCCCTTACTTTTGGCGGTGACTATGACCGGGCGGACACAACTTTCTGGAGGGGAACCCACCCGCGCGGGCTACGCTGGGCATTTCTCGACTGGGCATATCCGCGCTTGCAACATGCCGTCCACGTGGACGGGAAGATCAATGACAGCACAACACCTGACAAAGGGTGGACGGTGGAATTGGCATTCCCGTGGCAGGACCTGAAACCTCTGGCCGCGGGTCGCCCCCTGCCGCCGCGCGACGGAGACGTCTGGCGAATTTTCTTCGGCCGGTTCGAATTGCTCAAGCCCGGAGGCGTCGAGCTGAACCCTCACCCAGCATGGGTTATGAGCCGTCACGCTGTTCTCGACACCCATATCCCTGAGTGCTTTCCGTACATTCAGATGTCTAATCAAACCGTGGGGCAGTAGATCAGGAGGTCTGGACCAGCCCCTTCTTTACCGCAAAGAGCACGAGTTCCGCGGTGCGGTGGAGGCCGAGGGTGTCCATCACCCGGGCGCGATGGACGGCCACGGTATTGACGCTGATGTTGAGGAGAACCGCAATCTCTTTGTTGGACTTTCCCTGGGCGATGAGTTGCAGTACTTCCTTTTCCCGAAGGGTGAGGCGTTCGTACGGGTCTTGTGTCGTGTCACGGAACGATCCGGTCTTCAAACTCTCGAGGACGATATGGGAGATGGCAGGACTGAAATAGGCTTCGCCTTCTGCCAGCGCCTTCACCGCGCGGTTGAGATCCACCTCAATCGCGTTTTTCAACATGTACCCCTTGGCGCCCAGCTCGAATGCTTTACGGATGTAAGCTTCGTTTGAGTACATGCTGAGAATGAGGATCTTGACCTTAGGATCCGCTTTGAGGATTTCCGCCGTGGCCTCCAGACCGCCGAGTTCGGGCATGGAGAGATCCATCACCACCACTTCGGGCTTTAAGAGTTTATATTGCTCGATCGCTTCCAGCCCGGTGCGCGCCTCACCGACCACGACGACCATTGGATCGTCTTCCAGAATGCGGCGGAATCCCTGGCGGACCAGCGTATGATCTTCGGCCAGCAAAACGCGAATCTTCTTTCCGGTTTCAGGTGTAGCCACAGGTCAGTTGTTCTCCTCAGGGCGAGTATGCGCCGACGGTCGCCGCAAGGGAACGCGCACGCGAACCGTGGTGCCCTCGTGGGGCACGGAGCGAATCGAAAACGAACCTTGAAGGTGCTCGGCACGCTCGCGCATGCCCATCAGCCCCATACCTTGGCCGGCGGCCCTTTTCATATCCGTAGGGGCCTCGAAGCCTTTACCATTATCGCGGATTTCCAGGTCCAAATGATTTTCTTTTTCTCGGAGCGTTACCCAGGCTTCCCGTGCGCCGGAATGGCGCGCGACGTTGCTCAGAGATTCCTGCACGATGCGATAAACGTGAATCGCCGCCTCGGGAGGAAAAAGTCCGTCCGCAAGCTTTCCTCCGTAATGCACCTGCACACCCGTCTGGCGCGAGAATTGTTCGGCGAACCATCCCAAAGTTTGTTGCAGACCGAAATCATCCAGGATGGCGGGACGAAAAATCTGGGACTCGTCGCGCACGCTTTGGAGTGTGTCTTCCACGATCTTTTTGGCGGCGCGCACGTCCTGGACAAAGACGGGGTCGCTGTCCGCGGCTTTTTGCCCCGCGCGCCCCAACATGAGCCCAATAGCCGTCAGAATCTGCCCGAAATGGTCATGCAGATCGCGCGCCACCTGGCGCAAGGTTTGCTCCTGAACTTCAATCAGCTTCCAGGAGAGCATCCGCATCTGCTCCGATTGCGATTGCAATCTTTCCGCCAGATGGTGCAATCGCTCGAAGGTTTTGCGGTTGGCTTGAAGCGTATAGAGTCCGGTTCCCAGCGCCACCAGGAAGAGCACGCCAATCAGCAGCAGGATGTCCTTGGAAACTTGTCCGTATACCAGGCTGACGCGCTGGCCGGCCTCTCGCTGCGCCTGGTCATTCAGGTTGAGCAATTGCGAGACGACGCTGGAAATCGTTTGGTGCTGCTCCTCCAGTTGCGAGCGGATGAGGTACCGCGCGGAATCTTCGTGGCCCTGGTCGGCGAGACTGAAGGCTTCGTCCGCGAGTTGCCAGAAGTTGTCGAGGATGTCGCGCAATTGCCGGCGCAGCTTATCACCGGAAGGCGTGGTTGCGGCGTATTGGGCCTCCAGAGCCAGTCGCTTGTTCATGTCCTCGTGCAGTCCCGAGAATTTACCTTTCCAGTAGAAAATGGGGTAACGGCTCTCCGGAAGAGTCATGTCGCGAAGCGACACGGCGAGCTGGTAAGTGTCGTCCTGCAATCCCAAAAGCTGGAGGGAGGCCTTGCGATTTTTCTGCACCACGTTGACCTGAAAATCCTGAAGCCATCGGATTTCGTGGATGGTGTAAGAAGCAAAAATGACGAAGATGGCGAGCGTGACGCACAGGCCCAGCCAGAGACGCCGCGTGGGCGAGGGGATTTCACGAAGAAGATCGTGCGCGGCTTCCGGCGGATGCGGGCCTTGGCCCGGATTCTTGGCCGCGAAGTCTTTTGCCGATTCCTTGGTTTCTTCTTGCATAAGAAGAGCGGGGTCCGACCCCAATGTGAACGGCGCTCCCCAATAGCGCCAGCAACCTGCCGGCCTCGTCCCCAGAGCGAAAGGGACGCCCTCATCGTGGAGCTTGCCTATAAGTTATCGCAAGGAAGTGATTGCAGCAACTCGGAATGGAAGGGAAAGGGGCGAGAAGGGTTCTATTCCCAATGACACCTGCACCCGTTCAGAATGCCGCCATCGGTATTGGTGCCAATCGTAGAGGAGTCCGATTGAGAAATTCAGGAGCGGGCAACGCCGCCGCGCTTCAAATGTGCTTTCACGTAATCCTGGAAAGCCGCTGCGATTTCGCGCGTGACTTTTCCCGGGGCGGGATATTTCCAGTTGGGATGGATGCTTCCCACGCCGGCAACCTCGCGCGTTGTGGAGCTAATAAAGACTTCCTCCGCCGAATCCAAATCGGTGGGAGAGAGATCCTGCTCCAGAAGTGTGTACCCTGTCGCGGGAATGACCTCGCGGAGAACCTCGCGCGTTATTCCCGGCAGGCACCCGGAAGCCAATGGGGGCGTCAAGACCTGACGGCCGCGCACCAGAAAAACATTCGCCGATGTGCATTCCGCCAGGTGACCTTGCTCGTTCAGCAGCAGGGCGTCGTCGAAGCCCTCCCGATGAACGCGTTCGAGGGTGCCGGCGTTCTGCACCCACGAAAGCATTTTGGCGCCTGCCAATTTCCCAATCGAAAAAATCGCATTGGGGACAAGCATAAGCTTGTGCGACGCCGGCCACACGGACAATTCGCGTGTAAAGACGAGCAGGTCGGTGGCGGGGCTGCCGGGCGCCTCACCCCAAAGTCCGCCGTGATTCTTGATAAAGGAAAGCCGCGCCGCGCCCTCCGGTCGATGGTTGGAAACAGCCAGCAACACAATCGCTTCCCCGACGGATTTCTGATCGTAATCCAGCGCAATACCCAGCCGCTCCGCGTCCCGCGCCATCCGCGCCCAATGCCGGTCGAAAGCAAAGGGGACTCCCTCATAGATGCGCAGCGTTGTGAAGACGCCCCAACCCATCAGCAGGCCCATCTGGCCCGGGGAAAGGCGCGCCTCCTCGAGGGGAATAATCCGGTCGTTATGATAGATGAGAGAATCCATCCGGTTGCTTACCAAGGGAGGTGGACGGTGAGCGGATAATTCAATCGCAGCCGGCATTGAGTGTCAGGGGGCATGTTCACTTCGCGCCCGCGACGCCATAGGGCTTCGTAACTGATGATGGCGACTCCACCCACCGGAAGCGCCAGCGTGGCGCCCGCGGAGCCAACCGCCGCAACCTTCAAGGCGCCGTAAGTACCGAGCGCGGTGAATCCGCCGACCAGCGTTTTCCATGACATTGAGCGGTTGCTGGTCAGATGGCCCTCTGGATCGAGATGAATATCGAGTGCTTCGGGGTGTTCAAGGGCAGCCAGTACGGCGGCAACGGGTTTTTCCTGTCCGTCGGGAAGGGTGATTCGATCGAATCGCAAGCCGAGTTCCGCGGAGTGGTGCATATGACCGGCGTTGCGGATCATGGTGATGTGGCCATCCAGCAAACTTCCGGGCGGCAGAGCGATCTTACCCTGGACGAAGACCGGCTTCAAGACTTCGGCGATGACAGGATCGTTGACATGGTTGACGCGGGTGTGAATCCCCGACAAAACCTGGACTTTGACTTCCGTCTCGGCTGGAACCGTTAGCGAGAGGCGCTCGGCCAGGCTGGCGTTTTCTCCCGTGATGTCGCGATGGGATAACGGCCCGCTGGGATTGTAATCCTGAGCCATGGCCGCAATAGTCAGGACCATCATGGAGACAGCGGCTTGCCTCAAATGCATCATTGCAACAGCCTCCCTACGGTTCAACCCAGTACCCCCGGCTATCACTCCGCCGGAGGGGACATTACCGTTCTCGTGCGCCCTTGTAAACTTGCCCTTATTTACTTGACCCAGGTATTGTCTCCCTTGGACACCATAAAATCAAGCAATAAGGTAGAAGAGATCGGGACCGAACTTTTGTGGCGGAAGGAAGATTATCTTCGCAATCTCCTGAAAACAAAAAGGCCCAACCCCGAGGGTTGGGCCAGGAAATGGAGAAGCAGATGCCGGTTAACCGAGCTTTGTGACTTTGTCGGCCTGAGGCCCTTTTTGCCCCTGGACGATCTCGAACTCTACCGTGTCGCCTTCTTGCAAGGTCTTGAATCCTTCACCCTGGATGGCCGAGTAATGGACGAAGACATCAGCTCCGCCTTCCTGGCCGATAAACCCATATCCTTTGCTGTTGTTGAACCACTTAACCTTACCTTGAAGTCTTGCCACTTGCGCCCTCCTTGATTTTACTTTGAGGTTGCCGCTCCTTGAGCAGTGCCAAAAAAACAAAAAAGCCGAAGATCTCTTTGATCCCCGGCCGTTTGATTCTATGAACACTTTCCCAGCGAGAACACTTTCCTGACTCCCTCGTAAATAGAGATAACTTTTCTGCCCGCTTTTTGTCAAGAGAATTGTTGTAAAGAGCGGTTGCAATGAACAACTTTTAACATATGGATAATCATGAGGGGGCCATTTCCGCCCCAAAAAGCAACAGGATCCCCACCAATGTTTTCCCATCGCGAATCTTGTTGCCCTTAACCATATTAATTACTTCCTTAATGGAAAAAAATCCCTTCTCGATTCTTTCGTCGGCATCGGGTTGGCCTTTCGATGGCGTCAGATCCCAAGCCTCAACGAGATGCATCTTCTCACTCAAGATGCCCGGGCTTGGGTAGAACTCGAGAAGAGGTTTGATGACGCGGGCGTGGAAGCCGGTCTCTTCCAACAACTCACGGCGCGCGCTCTGGCGAGCGGTCTCCCCTGGTTCTATGCCTCCGGCCACGAGTTCCCACAGGCTCTCCCCCACGGCGTGCCGGTACTGGCGGACGAGTACCAGGCGGCGGTCAGCGAGATGAGGAACGATGACCACCGAATCCGGGTGGCAAACAACTTCGCGCTCGGTCCGAACGCCACCCGGTTCAATCACGCGGTCGACTTTCAATTCCACCGCTCGTCCGCGGAAAATGGTCTTGCTTTTCAGGACATGGGCCTTCTTTGGCATGGTGATCAACCTCACTGCGCGGCAGTGCCGTAATGCCACCGGCGCTGGCAGTATAACACTTCAACCCCGCCGCCCCGGCAAGCTCCCCGGAGGCGAATCCTCGACCTGTCGATCCGTGCACGAATCGCCCAACGGCTAAGTGGCCTCGTCGAGCTTCTCGGCATACTGTTTTGCTTCCTTCGGCGCCGTCAGCGCTTTCAGCGTGTCATGGTCGTGTTGGATTTTATCTTTCAGCTTGGCGTAAGTCTCGTGCTTGGCCTTGGCAGCGTCCACAACTTCTTTTGTGGCGGACGAATCCTGCTCCGCCTTTTCCTCACAAGCGAGCAGGCCATCCACCGTACTGCCGAAGAAGGAAAGCTTGTTCACCACGCTCTTTTGATGGTAGGACTTTTCAAAGTTCACCAGGCTCTCCTGCTTGATGGTGGTGATGACCTCTGCAAGCGCCTTCTTGGACTCGTCCACCATGGATTCCTCATCTTTACAGACTTGGGCAGCGACGAAATGTGGCGAGACCATCAACCCGAATCCGATACCCATCAGGAGGGTAATCCGACTTCCGGTTCTCATGGTTGTACCTCGATGCTTCTTTTTGTGCGCCTTTGGGGATGCTGCCCATCGGCAGCCAATCTTGGGGGCCCGAGGCCGATTGCAGTCGTCCATCCTAGCACAGGACACGAAAGTTTTCTCTCCGGCCTGATTTTGACCCGCCTCTCGGGCGTGCACGCGAACCCTGAGGTCGAGTATAATGGGGTAACGAAGTTGATCGTAAGGGCAAGCATAATGTGAGCGCCAAGCGCAGGGGGGATGTTTTCGATATGAAAATCACGGCACTCATAGTGGACGATGAACAGCCGGCTCGTGACGAGTTGGCTTTCCTGCTGAAGAGCTGTTCCGATGTTGAAGTGGTGGGTCAGGGAAAGAATGGTGTTGACGCCGTGAATATGGTGCGCGAGCTGAATCCGCATCTGGTCTTCCTGGATGTGCAAATGCCCGGTGTCGATGGCTTTGGCGTGATCAAGCGCCTGCTGGAAAAAAAAGCGCACCTCCCCTTTTTTGTGTTTGCCACGGCTTATGACCAGTACGCCGTACAGGCGTTCGAAGTAAATGCCATCGACTACCTCTTGAAGCCAGTCTCGAAGCCGCGGCTGGAGAAAGCCATCCTGAAAGTCCGCCGCCTGCTCGAGACTTCTGACACCACCAGTCAGAAGCTCGACCGCTTGGTGCAAATGGTGGAGCAGCGCCCCGTGCCCCAAAAGGGTAAGCTGGTGGTCAAAAGCACTAACCGCCTCTTTCTGGTCGACTCTGATGAAATCATCTACGCCAGCATCGAGGACGGCGTCATCAGCATTGTCACGCGCGAACTGGAGGGGCAGTCTAACTTTCGCACTGTGGAGGAGCTTCAGGCCAATCTCGATCCGAAGGTCTTCTGGCGGGTCCATCGCTCCTACCTTGTCAATGTAAACCACATCAAAGAAGTGGTCCCCTGGTTCAAGAGTTCCTACCAGCTCAAGATGGAGGATCGCAAGCAGACGGAAATTCCCGTCAGCCGGGCCCAAACTCGCAAACTGCGCGAGCTACTGAATTTATAGCGCGGCCAGTCTCCGCCTTTATCTGTCCTTGGAAAAGTGATCGCAGATCGCCCGTACCAGCCCTGCCATCGTGGACTCCTGCGCCTCTAGGGTAACGGTAAGCCCGAGCTGGCGGAGAGTTCGGGATGTGACCGGGCCGATCGAGGCGATGGCAGCGCCGCGCACTGCTTCCGCCAGGCGATTCTCGCCCAGGAGTTTTGCGAAATTCGTGGCTGTGGATGAACTGGTGAACGTGATCATGTCTGGCGGCGGTGTAAGCCGCTGGGCAAGCTCCTCCGACGATATTTCCGGCATGACGGTCTGGTAAGCTTCCACGACTTCCGCGCGAGCCCCGCGCTCTTCCAGCACACGCGGCACCAAATCTCGCGCCACCCGCGCGCGCGGAATGAGAAATGCTTTGCCCCGCAGATCGTGACCTTCCAGCGCCCCAAGCAAACCTTCCGCCACGTACTCAGTCGGCAAGAGATCCACCTTCACGCCCGTACGCGCGAATTCGGCTGCCGTTGCCGGGCCGATCGCGCCGATCGTCAGCCCCTTCAAGGCGCGTATGTCACGATCAGACGCGGCGAGGCGTTCAAGGAAATACCGCACTCCATTCGCCGACGTTACCAGCAGGTAGTTGAACTCCTCTAGCCTGCCAATGGCGGTATCGAGTGGCTCCCAAGAGTCTGGCGGCCGGATTTCAATGGTGGGAATCTCGATAACTTCGGCGCCCAAGGCGGCCAATTCCTCGCGCAACTTGGCGGCTTGTTCGCGCGCGCGTGTTATGGCGATGCGCTTGCCGAACAGCGGCAGGCGTTCAAACCAATTCAGGTGTTCTCGCAGGCTCACCACCTCACCAATGACGGTGATGGCAGGCGTGATAACGCAAGAGGCTTTGGCGGCAATGTCCGCCAGAGTCCCCTCAATCACCTTCTGGTAGGGGAGACTGCCCCACTCGATGACGGCGGCGGGTGTGACGGGTGCGCGTCCATTGTCGATCAGGGCTTGAGTGATCCGCGGCAGATTTCTCGCAGCCATAAAGAAAACCAGCGTGCCAGGGCAGGTCCCCAGTTGCCGCCAGTCAAGACGCGAGGATTCTTTTTCGGGGTCCTCATGACCGGCGATGAAGGTCACTGTGGATGTAATGTCTCGATGAGTGACGGGAATCCCTGCATAAGCAGCGACGGCGTGCCCCGCGGAAACGCCCGGCACAACTTCGAACTCGATGCCGGCACTCGCGAGCGCTTGCGCCTCCTCGCCTCCGCGCCCGAACACAAACGGATCGCCGCCTTTCAAACGACATACCAACTTACCCTCGCGGGCACGCGCCACGAGGAGCTCGTTGATATCGCTTTGCCGCATGCGATTGGGTTCACCTCGGCGCCCCACGCAAACCTGCTCAGCCTCTACCCGCGCCAGGCGCAGCAAGTCTTTGTTTACCAGGAAGTCGTGGACGACGCAGTCGGCTCGCTCGAGGATTTGTTTCCCCTTGAGCGTCAGCAGCCCCGGGTCGCCGGGTCCCGCGCCAACGAGATAGACTTTGCCTAGACTCATCGTTCGTTTTCCGTTGTACGTTGTCAGTCGACGGTTGCCAGTGGTCCGTTGTCCGTGGTCAGTTGTAGGTGATCCCCCGTATTCGTGACCACGTCATGAGCAGGGTTGAGATTTGAAATTCACAACTAACCTCGAATCCTCGCGGCAACGGACGACGGACAACTTACAACGGACAGCCAATGAAACCGACTAGATTTTTCCGATTGCGTCAAGTATCTCCCGCGCGCCTTGGCGGAGCAGGTCTGCTGCTACACTGGAACCGAGCGCCTCAGGATCAGATGCAGGGCCCATCATCTGGGCGCGAATCACTCGTGTCCCATCGAGGTTTGCCACCAGCGCTTGCAACCGCAAGTTGCCGTCCTCTACAACAGCGTGTGCGGCGATGGGCACCTGGCAGCCGCCTCCGAGGCGGCGCAGGACGGCGCGTTCGGCACGGACCGCTTGGTGTGTCGCAGGGTGATCGAGGCGCGTCACGGCCTCATACCCGCGCGGATCGTCAGCACGGATTTCAATGCCCAGAGCCCCCTGGCCGACGGCCGGGCACATCTGCTCGAAGCCAAAGTAACTGGTTATGTGCTTAGTAAGGCCCAGGCGGCGCACGCCGGCTGCGGCGAGCACCAGCGCTTCGCAATCGCCACGGTCCAGCTTGCGCAGCCGCGTGTCCAAATTCCCCCGCACCGCGACGTAAACCAAATCGGGCCGCAGCGCGCGCAATTGTGTCTGCCGCCGCAGACTGCTGGTGGCGACACGCGCGTCGGGCGGCAGCTTCTCCAGGGGCTGGGCGTTTCGGGATATGAAAACATCGCGGGCGTCCTCTCGCGGCGGCACCGCGCCGAGGGTAAGCCCAGCAGGCTGCTCGGTTGGCAAGTCCTTTAAGCTGTGGACTGCCACATCGATTTCACGCGCCAGCAACGCTTCTTCAATTTCTTTGATGAACAGGCCTTTGCTCCCCACCTCCGCCACGGTTTGCGCCATGGACGCCGGCAGAGGTTCTCCCGGCGCGACAGCCTGCAGCTTGTCGCCCGTGGTCTTGATAATGCGAACTTCGATTTCATAGCCCGCTGCGACGAGCTGATCACGAACCCAGTGGGCCTGCCACAGAGCGAGCTTGGAACCGCGAGAGCCGATGATCAATCGCATATAATCCAGTTACGAGGAAGTCAGTGAGGGTGAGGATTAAAGGGTGAATGCTGGATGCGACCGCTTTATCCCTTACACTTTACCCTTTGCGCTTCGCTTTTGCCTGCCGCTAAGTTCTCAATCCCCAAGCCCAAAAATCTTATGAATCAGTCGTACCAGTGCCACGTTTTCGGGCTCTCCCGCTCCACTCTTAAGTTCCGTAATCGGTCCATGGAGGATTTTGTTCATAATGCCGCGGGTCAGAGCGTCCACGGCCTGGCGCTGCTCGGCGGTCAGGTTTCCCAGTCGGCCCTGGTACCGTTCCATTTCTGCTGCGCGGATGTGGTTCAGGCGGTCTTCCAGCGCCACGATGGTCGGTACGACGTCGCGGGACGCCAGGCGCCTCAGCGTCTTCTGGACCTCCATCTGGATGATTTCCTCCGCCCAAATGGCTTCGCGCTCGCGTTGCTTCTTGTTGGCCTCGACGACGTGACCCAGGTCGTCGATATCATACACGAAGACATTATCCAGTTCATTCACCGTTGGGTCGACGTCACGCGGGACGGCGATATCTACAAAAAAAATAGGCCGGTTTTTGCGGGCGCTCAGGAGTTTTTCAACTTGGTTCTTGTTGATGATAGTTTGGGGGGATCCGGTGGAGCTGATGACGATGTCCGCCTGGCTCAGGTGTTTGTAGAGGTGCTCAAACGGGACGGCAGTACCGTGGAATGCCGCCGCCAATTCCACCGCGCGGTCATACGTCCGATTGCTCACCAGGATGTTGCTGGCGCCGCTGCTCAGCAAGTGTTTTGCAGCCAGTTCGCTCATCTTACCGGCGCCCACAATGAAAATCGTTTTACCCTGGAGGCCGCCGAAGATTTTCTTTGCCAGTTCAACGGCTGCGTAGGAAACGGACACCGCAGCTGATCCGAGTGCCGTTTCGCGCCGCACTCGTTTGGCCACCGCCAGCGCTTGATTCACCACGTCGTTAAGCGTGCCGTTCATTGCCCCTGCTGCGCGCGAGGCGGCATAGGCCTTTTTTATCTGACCCAAAATCTGGGGCTCGCCGAGAATCATGGAGTCAAGGCTTGATGCCACACGAAACAGGTGCTTGACCACGTCCTGCTGCCGGAGACGGTAGAAGAAATGAGCGAATTGCCCCAAGTCGCAATGGTGATGGTCCGCCAGGAAACGATGAATGATGGATTCTGCGTCTACTTCGTCCTCAGCGGACGTGGTAACTTCAACACGGTTGCAGGTGGAAAGAATCATTCCTTCACGGATACCCGCGCGATGCACCAGATCGGATACAGCCTCAGCCAGCCGCGCTTCCGGGATGTTCATCCTCTCCCGGACTTCCACCGGCGCCGTGCGATGATTGATGCCCAATAGGGTGAGGTTCATTTTAAGAGCCGGGATTCGGGACTCGGGATGCGGGATTCGGGGCGGGGTTGTTTTCCCGAATCCCGAATCCCGGACCCCTAACCCCGGATTTCAAGGTATTTCCCGTAACTTCGGAATGTATCCGTGCTCTCCACTCAGCAGACTGATGCCCACGAACGTCACGAGAATTGCTGCGAATCCAAAGATAGCGATATAGGCAGCACGCCGCCCTCGCCAACCGCCGCTTACACGCGTTGAAAAAAGCACAAGGTAGATCAACCACGTCACCATGGAAGCCAGAATTTTCGGGTCAAGCTCCCAAGGGCCTTTCCACGTACGGCTTGCCCAAATAAACCCCGTTAATATGCCAATGCTCAAAAAGGGAAGACCCAATACCAGCGAGCGGTAATAGAGTTCCTCACAGACTTTAAGGGAGGGCAAGCGGTAGTAAAAGCCCCGTGGCTGCTTTGACTTCAGCTCTCTTTCCTGTATCAGGTACATGATGGCGGCGACGAAGGTCAGGAACAGGGCCGTATAACCGAGGAAGATCGAACTGATATGAACCAGCAACCAACCGCCCCGAAACGCCGAGGAATCAAAGGAACTCGCTGGATGAAGCGCTGAGATCAGTGTGAGCAAAAAAACGAGCGGTAGCATGAAGAGACCCAGAGAGACAATGCGATAGCGCAGGTACACGAAGAAAAATGCCAGGGTCACCAAGAACGCATAAAACGATAGAGCGCTCCTGACGTCGGTAACCGGCAAGCGATGAAGGCGCGCGGCTTCAATCGCCAGCGCCGCGGCATGTGCTGCCAAGCCGATTCCCAGCGCTCCCAGGGAAGCGGGCGAAAGCGACGGCCGCCGCCGGACCACCGAGGGAACGATGAGCGAGATTCCTAAGGCGTAAAATGCGAGCGCCGTCCACACGCAGGCATCGTGCATAAGAGCTCCAATGAATTAACGGCAAACTTTTGAATTATAACACCCCTGCTGGGCAGGTCTGGTGGGCAAGTCTGATTTCGGAGAGCTCCCAGAGAGGATAAGCGAAAGCGGGGGATGGGATGGTCCACCCGCGCCAGATGATGCCCATCACCTTCAGCGGATTGACGCCACCATCGAAGTCGGATTGTTTAGCAAGGCATAAGTGTCAAGCGTCTGCGCTGTCGTCACGTGAATAGAAAACAAGCTGCGGGAGTCCTGCGGGTACGACACTGCGTATTCGGCGTTCCCAAACAAGGTCGAAAAGAAAGTGTGGAACTCCGAATCCGCTGCCTGGCGGGTTTCTGGCTTGTTGGGGGCCAGAAGGCGGTCGTTGACTGACACCTCGATCTCGCGCCCATTGAATTGAATCTTGCCGTTCAGGCGGGGCTCAGTTTCCAACCGCCGGCAGGCAGCCAAAGCCGCTTGTGTTGCCTGGACCAAACGATCCTGGTTGGTTCCCTCCAATACCGCTTTGCGGTTATACCGGACACCCAGACGGCCGCCGGTGTTATCGACGCTATAATTGCCCTGGTGTCCGATTAGAACTACTCCCGGGCCCGAGCGCACGTGACGATAGTCGGCGACATCCAGCAAGAGTTCGCCGTTGCCCTGATCCTGGATCCAGGTGTGGAAGACCGGGATCACGGCTCCGAGGTCAACTTCTTCCCCATCGTTCACGAAGAGCTTTACGTTAACATGTTGGATTTCCATGCGCTCGATTTCTCCCCTCTAGGCGACGCTAACGGTTCCCAGCCGGTTGTAGCAGGCGTGCGAAGCGTCAATGAAAAGTTGGGCCTCATCAATCAGGTAGCGAGCCGAATCCGGATTGGCCGGCTGATTCGACGATGCGTGGGCAGCGAACAAGTACTGAGCGAATTTTCCCCCCGCAAACGAATCGAAGAACTTTTGCGTGTCATAGAAGCGAGCGGTGAATTCCCGGATGACGCGGTCAGGATCGTCGGGGACGTCCTGGAGTTCCAGCTTCACCACCGCCTTGGCAGCATGGACCATCGCCAGATAGGCAGTCCGGGCCGCCCGCTGGAAGTTGCCTTTTTCCAGATCCACCTGCGCCTCGAAGACCTCACGCTCGGCGGCGGCGAGATCGAACTCGATCGCCGAGACGACTTCGCCGGCGCATTCACCCACGCCAAGGTCGCCCAAACTGTATTCGCGCGGATCACCCCAATCGCTGAAGAATGACCTGTCCGCGTCATCGGTGGACAGGCGAGTGAGATCTTCGAGCATGCTTTTGATTTCCACCTTCCCGATGCGCTTGACGAAGTCGTTAAAGCTCTCATTGTGCTTACGGGTGGCCACATACCGCTCTGCCAAGCGAGTCACTACTTGCGGAATGTTTTTAGATGGGACGGCCATAACGGGCAGCCCGTACGAGCCGGCGTTGCTCTCCCACTCTCCTCCCAGTACCACCTGGAAGTGAGGAACGGCGTAGCCCGCCATCTTGCGGCTAACGCCGTAGAAACCGAGGTCGGCCACGTGATGCTGGCCACAACTGTTGAAGCAGCCGCTGATCTTGATGTGAAGGTTCTGCACCGCCGCGTCCATATCAAAACTCTTCTCGGCGAGCCGGTTGCGCAGTTCCGCTGCCAGGCCTCGCGACGAGGAGATGCCCAGTTTGCAGGTGTCGGTGCCAGGGCACGTGACGATATCCACGATGGTTCCGGCCCCCGGTTCTCCCAAACCCACCGCGTTCAACGCTTCATAGACATCTACCAAGTCGCGATTGCTGACCCAACGAATGACAAAGTTTTGTTCAACGGTGGTGCGGATCGTTTCGCGAGTAAATCCGCGCGCAACGTCTGCGAGGGCGCGAAGTTGGTCCGCGGTGATGTCACCAAGGGGAAGCGCGACCGTAACCGTCGAATGGCCCTCCTGGCGCTGGGGTCGCACGTTGGTTTTGAACCATCGCTCGAAAGCTGCGGAGGCCGGCGTGGGAACTTCGCCCGGTGGCCGTAGCGGCTCCTCCCTCAATTCCTTCGCGGTCTCCAAATACTCCGTCCATCTCCGGTCATAAGGTAGAGTCCGGCGCTCTTCCCAAACCAGATCCTTGAATTTTTCGATACCCAAATCGTGAATCAGAAATTTGATGCGGGCGCGATTGCGATTTTTCTTTTCTCCCAATCGCGCGAAAACCCTGGCGATCGCCTGGGCAATTGGCAGCAGTTCTTCCGGGGGCAGGAACGGGTGGAAAGGTTTCGCCTGGTAAGGAACGGTACCCAGCCCTCCGCCCACATACATGGCGAAACCGCGCACTTCCTTTCCATTTTCGGTGCGCGTGACTCCCACCAGGCCCAGGTCATGCATGTTCGCGAGTCCGCAGGCATGCTGCGCGCAGCCGCTGAACGATGGTTTGAATTTCCGGCCGAAGCTCTGGCAGTCTGGGTGACCGAGCAAGAATCGTGACAGCGCCCGCGCGTAGGGAGTGACGTCGAATACCTCATCCTGGCAAATGCCGGCGAAGGGGCAGGCCGTCACATTTCTGACCGTGTTGCCGCAGGCTTCGCGCGTGGTGATTTTCCCGGCTGCCAAGCGGCGCATCAGCGTCGGCGTGTCGTCATTGTGCACGTAATGGAGCTGCACGTCCTGGCGAGTTGTGATGTGAGCGATTCCGTCGGAGTACTCTTCCGCAAGTTCCGCCAGCGTTTCCAGTTGTCCGGCGTTCAGCCCTCCGGCAGGTATTTTGATACGCTGCATGCCCGGAGCATCCCAGAGGGTATTTGGCCCCTTGGTCAAACGCCCGGAGGGGTAGGCGAACTCTCGCACCTTCTTGCCATCGTGGCGCTGGCCATTATCGTAGCGCTGGCCGTACACACCCCGGCGCAATCGCGTTTCCGCCATCAGGCGCTCGTCGATCTTCCCCTGTTTCTTAAGGTCCAGATCCGTTTCATAAATCTCAATTTCGCGCGCCAGGTCTTCCGGTAGCTTCCCTGAGAGGTTTTCCTTCCACAGTGAGTTCGAGGCTTTCATTCTGAGTACGCTCCAAAAACAAAAACCCACTGCCGGATTTATCTCCGACGGTGGGTTGAAATCAGGTCGCTTTGATCAGCGCGCTGCTAAGCAACTCCTCCACACGCCGGCACTGGCACCGTACAACAGCACTTCGCCGCGCCGAGTTGGAGGATCTTTGCCATTCCTGAAGTGCTAAGCATAATTTGCCGGCCCGAGGAAGTCAACCCGAATCCGATTTCTGCGTGAAACCACCATCGAAATTCGCACTGTTCGGCTGCCTCGAATCCTGGCTTGGTGAATCCCCCCGGGTCTTGTTATGATGGCGGAGGTCAGAATTATGTCATCGCCCATCACCCCGGTCATGCAGGGAAAGCCGCGCGCGCAATTGCAAGTGCGCCCGGCCGAGCAGCGCGATGCCCACGACATCTCGCGAATCTACCTTCAGGCGATTCAAGATCACCTGGCGACGTTCGAGAACTTTCTGGGCACGCCCGATGAGCGCACGCGTTGGGTGACGGATCACTCCGGAAAATACCCTCTCCTGGTGGCGGATCTGAATGGTCGGGTTCTTGGGTGGGCGTCACTGAGTCCCTATCAAGTGCGGCCGCGCATCGAGGGCATCGCGGAACTACTCATCTACATCGATCGCGATTACCGGCGGCACGGCGTGGGCAAGGAGTTGATGCGCGCCATTCAATCCGCGGGGCGCAAGGAAGGGCACTACAAATTGATCGGGAGATTTGTGGCTCACAATGACGCCGGCCGCACGCTTTGCCGCATGACTGGCTGGAGGGAAGTGGGCGTACACGAAAAACACACACGCCTCGATGGCCGCTGGCACGATGTGGTCGTGGTCGAGTTCCTTATCACGGAAAACCTGAAGTAAATCCCCATTCGAAAAAGCAATTGAACGCCCGGCGTTTCTTATGCGCTCTGGCGGGTTTGCGTGGCGCGCATCCATATGAAATAAACAGGAATTCCCAAAAGCACAAGTCCCAAACCGATACCGGATTCCCGCGGGCTGCGCGCCAGTGCATTGATAATGATGATCAGCGCCGCGACGGCGTAGGCCACCGGCAAAACCGGGTAAACCCGGAAAGGCCGGACCAACTGCGGCCGCTTCCGACGCAGAATGACCACAGCCAGTGCCGCCCCGGCGTAGAAGATCCAACCCGTAAAAATGACGTAAGTATAAAGTTGCTCGAAGGTGCCGGTGGCCGCCAGCACGATTGACCAAACTCCCTGGATCAGCAGGGCAACGTACGGGGTTTCAAAACGCGGATGAATTCGGCCCACCGCGGAGAATATGACGCCGTCGCGCGCCATCGCGAAGTAGGCGCGCGCGCCACCCAGGATGTTGCCGTTCGTGGCGCCGAAGATCGAGCAGAGGATCAAGCCGGAAACAAACGCGGCGCCGCGCGGGCCCCAAAGAATTTCCATGGTCTTTGCCGCCACGCGCTGGTAGGCGTCCTGGGCCATGGTGGGCAGCGACAGGACATGCAGGTAGGCGAAGTTGGCGCTGAGATAAGCGAAGATGACGATGAGCGCACCGACAAAGAAACTGACCGGGAGGACTTTCGCCGGGTTCTTCACCTCACCCGCCACATGGGACAAGTGGTGCCATCCGTGATAGGCCCACAGCACGCCAATCAGCGCGACCCCAAAAGAACTCAGCGTGAGGTGCGGCGGCGTATATCCCGGCGGAGCAGCAATGGGCGGCACGTGGCGGGCAAAGAGGGCGAAGCCCACGATGATGGCCAGACCCGTTAACTTGGCAAGTGTAAAAAGGGTCTGCACTCCCGACGCCTGCCTGACCCCCGCAATATTCACGAGCGTCAACAATGCAATTACCGCGGTGGCCACGAGCTTCCGTTCCAGGGGTGTGAGAGGGAAGAATGTGGAACTATAGATGCTGAAGGCCACCGCAAGAGTCGCGATGCCACCCGACTCAATCACCAGGAGCGCCGCCCAGCCGTAGAGAAAAGCGGCCAGTTTCCCGTAGGCATCGCGCAGATAGATGTAGACTCCGCCCGCCTCCGGAGTTGCCGCTCCGAGTTCGGCGAGAGAAAGCGAGCCCGCCAGCGCCAGCGCTCCCCCGACAACCCAAACCAGGATGACGGTCGGGACGGACCCCACTTGCAGCGCCACGTTGTGTGGGACCATGAAGACTCCGGATCCGATAATCGTGCCGACAACAATGGCGATTGCGCCCAGCCTGCCGATGGCGCGCGGAAGTTCGGTGCGCACGGGGGATTCCGCGCCTGTAACTAGAGCGCTTGGCGATCTCGATCCTACCGATGTGGACATAGGCATCCTGAAACGCGGATTTTCAATCCTCAGTTCCGATCCTCAGACTTCTCCCAAACTTGTAGCGCTCGGGCGGCCCTTTACGAAAACATGGTGGCTCATTATACTGGGGGGCTTTCGACAAAACCAAATACCTTTTCAGATCTTCCGTTCGGGGGGCGTTGGGGCGAATCATGACGAACTTTATTGCCGATCGGTTTGAAGGGCAGGTGGCGCTGGTGGTGGGCGGCGCGCAAGGCATCGGGAAGGGAATTGCCGTCCGCCTGGCTCGCGAAGGCGCGCGCCTGGTGATTGCCGACATCGATCGTCCGATGATGGCTTAAACCGCGAAGGAGATTACCGCGCCGAGAGGAAGCGTCCGCACGGTGGCTTGCGATGTGCGGAAGAAGCCCCAGGTGGAACGTACCGTGGCGCAGGTGATCCGGTGGTACAAGCGCATTGACGTGTTGATGTACGTCGCCGGCGTGGGCAAGGGCGTGCCTTTCGTAAAGACGGACGATAAGCACTGGGACTGGACGGTCGGCATCAACCTGCGCGGCGGATTCCTGTTTGCGCGGGCCGTGGCCGCACATATGATCAAACAGCGGAGCGGCAAGCTGGTCTTCATGGCGTCCACCAACGCCTGGGATGCGGAAGCCGAACTCGCGCCTTATAACGCTTCCAAGGCGGGCTTGTTCCTCCTGGCCAAAACGCTGGCGCGGGAGCTGGGTCCGATGGGAATTAATTCCAACGCTATTGGACCAGGGCTGATCAAGACGCGCCTGACCGTGCCTTTTCTGAACGACCCGAAGTTTATGAAGAAGTACGAGAATCTGATTCCCGCGGGCCGGCTCGGTGAACCCGAGGACATTGCCGGCCCCGCAACGTTTCTGGCGTCGCGCGACGCTGACTATGTGAATGGTGTCCTGCTTTTTGTTGATGGCGGGCAACTCGCCTAACGCCGCGAAGACGCAGAGAGGATTACGGCTCGATTCTTAATATCTTGATTGAGGAGATAACATGCGCAAAGTGATCCGTACCGCAAACGCCCCCCAGCCCAAAGGCGTCTATTCCCAAGCGATCGTTTCCGGCGGCTTTGTCTTTGTTGCCGGTCAGGCTTGCGTGAACCCCAAAACCAACGAATTCGAATACGGCGATATTCAATCGGAAACTCGGCGGACGCTCGAGAACATCTCCGCCATTCTGGAAGCCGCCGGAAGTTCGCTGAAAGACGTGGTGCGCGTGGGCGTGTTTCTAGCCGATATGAAAGATTTCGCAGCGATGAATGAAGTTTATAAGCAGTTCTTTACGGAAGACCAGCCCGCGCGCACCACCGTCGGCGCCCAGCTACCTAAGATCAAAATTGAAATCGATTGCATCGCGCAGGTCAGTAAGCGGCGCAAGAAGTAAAGTGAGGTATTGATGCTGGCTCAAGAGCTTTCTACCCCGGTGTTGACAGTCGATCTCGATGCCGTGGAAAAAAACCTCGAACGTCTGTCGGGAATGTGCCGCCGCCAAGGCTTGCGTTTGCGCCCGCACACGAAGACCCACAAGACGGTGGAGGTCGCGCGCTTCCAGTTGGCGCAGGGCGCCATAGGCCTGACCGTTGCCAAAGTGGGTGAAGCGGAGGTGATGGCCGGCGCTGGCTTCGATGACATTCTGGTGGCGTATCCGATCATGGGAGAAGAAAAACTCCGGCGCCTGGCCCGCATTGCTCGGGCTCGCCGCTTGCTGGTGTCGCTCGATTCGGAAGCTGCCGCTCAAGAGCTATCCCGCGCCGCTGCCGCGCAAGGCGCGAACATCGGCGTTTTGGTAGAGTTCGACGCAGGCGGCCGGCGCTGCGGGCTTGAACCTGGACCTGCCGCGGTGACGTTGGCGAAAGCCATCGACAAGCTGCCGGGACTGAAGTTTCGCGGGCTCATGGGTTATTTCGGCAACGTCTGGGGGACTCCCGAGCAACGCCGCGCTGAAGCCGAGCATGTGGCGGAGCTCGTCGCGCGCGGCGTTGCGGCATTTCGCGCGGAGCGCATGCTGGTGGAGATTGTCTCCGGCGGGTCCACTCCTTCCGCGGAGTTTGCTCACCTGATCCCCGGGCTCACGGAGATTCGTCCCGGTACTTATGTTTACAACGATCTGAATACCTACTATCAGGGAGCATGCGCTTTGGAGGATTGCGCGGTCCGCGTGGTGGCGACCGTCGTTTCTACTGCTGTGCCCGGCCGGGCCATCATCGATGGGGGCTCCAAAACATTTTCTTCTGACCTGCTGGGCTCCGGGCCCAAAGCCGGCTACGGGTACGTGGTGGAAGCGCCCGACGCACCCATCATCAAGCTGAACGAAGAGCATGGCTACCTGGACATCACCCAGTCCCAGCACAACTTCCATGTCGGTGAAGTTGTGACCGTAGTTCCCAACCACGTTTGCGCCACGGTGAATATGCATGACGAGATCCTGACGCTGCGCCACGGCGAAGTGGTAGGTTGCTGGAAAATCGCCGCGCGGGGAAAGGTCCGTTAAAGGAGGAGAAATGAACACCCCATTGACTATTCTAGGAATCGCTGGCAGCCTTCGGAAGGCCTCATTCAATCGCGCCGCCCTACGTGCAGCGCAACAACTGGTCCCGGATGGCGCCAGCCTCGAAATCTTTGACCTCGACGGGATTCCACCATTTAATCAAGATGACGAAGCTCACCCCCCGGAGCGGGTTACATTATTCAAGCAGCGCATTCGTGCTGCGGACGCCATCCTGATCGTTACCCCGGAGTATAACTACTCGATTCCCGGAGTTCTCAAGAACGCCATCGACTGGGCTTCCCGGCCTTATGATGATAACTCTTGGGATGGGAAGCCGGTGGCCCTGATGGGCGCTTCCGTCGGAGCGATGGGGACGTCACGCGCGCAATACCATTTGCGGCAAGTTTTAGTGTTCATCAATATGTACCCTCTCAACAAGCCCGAGGTCATGATTACCAATGCCAGCCAGCGTTTCGATGCAAAGGGCAACCTCACAGATGCGGAAACGAAAGCACATATTCAGAAACTGCTGGTAGCGCTGGTAGCGTGGGCGAAGCACCATGAGGGGGGACGGCGGGCCACCGCTGCGAGCGCTTAAGCTCGGAAGCGGGCAGAAGCTGCGCGCAAGTCAGTTCGAGGCGTAGTTTCAAAAGGGAGCGATTCCTTGCCCAACATCCCCCTTTGGCAGTGGGTGGCGGGAGTTCTGAGCCAAATCCTGAGGCCCGGCATTGCACAAACATCCTCAGATCAACCCTTTCCAAGCCTATCTGAAACGGCGGCTTCAGCAGGCGCTCCCGAACCAGCTCGCGATCGGGTCATCTCGACTTACTGTGCCAGAGCCACTCAACTCCAACAACAACGCGATGGGGCGATAATCCAGCGCGGGAAGTGCTCTGGGTACCTCTTTGCATCCTTAGTTGCACTCGTCGCGTCATTTGTTTTCTCTTTCCGGCCCCATCTCGTGCCGCCGTGGGTGGCCTTGTTTCCCGCTGTCGCCGCCATGGTGGCGTTCGAGGAAGTGCGCAAACGCGACCGCCGCGCTCGCGATTCTGTCCGGTTGCTAGGCATGTATCGCCGCAGATTGCAGCGACTCGAGCATGAGTGGAGAGGGAAGGTGCAGAGCCCAATCCCACAAAGCTCATTTTCCTTTCTTAAGTTCTTCTTGGACATAATCGAAAAACTTGTTGGCCTCACATGTCATCCGGCTGGCATATGTAAACCCAGGGAGCACGTTCTGTATATTCAAAAACAGCGTTGATTTATTCGGTCCTTCAGGCTCGATATTACCCGTGCAATTGTGCTGTTCGGTGTGAAAGGTAATTAGGCGCTCGTTCTCGTTCACGTCGGTAACAACGTAGTGAGTTCGGGCGACCTTGGACGCGGCTTTGAACAGCACTTCGGGTGGTGCATCAAAGGTCCGCTGCCTCGTTTGATGAGCTTGCGCAAACGTGGGAACAACGGCTGACAAGACTATGAACAAAACAAGCCATAGATTTTTCATGACTAAATTCCTCCTCGTTTCATCAAGCCTAGGTACCACATGGATATCCTTAAAGCCCCGAGCAACGATCAGAGCCTCCTCGGTTGTCGTGCAGCTGTTCAACATCGCTATGTCTGGGGAGACATTGCTTCACTACACCCCTATAATGTTCCTCAGCTGCGATTCCCCAAGCGTGATGGCTTTGTGAAACTGAGTGAGGTGCCCATGTGGATATTCACCACCTTCGGATTCTATAGCGTGGTTCAGAAGGAGCCCAGCGACGCGTTCCTGACTGTACGTGCTCGTGACCCGAAAGATCTGGACCGCCTTCGCGAGCGTGTCCCTGATCTCGGCCCTACGGAGCTTAAGGGCGGGGATTACTGTTGTCGAGCCCGAGTGTCACGACCGGCGTTTGCGAACGGCCTAGCGATAATTGCATCAGAAATTCATTATGGCAATTTCAAGAACGCCGTTCAGAAGTCGATGGGAAGTCACCGCGCCGGGATTTACCACGACATTTGGACTGCAGCCTATGAGATTCAGCGGCGTCAGAGGAGATCCAACAACCATTGCTGAACAAACTTGGTTTGTCGTATAAGACGCGAGAGGGCGAAAGCAACTATCCCCTTGATGGCTGTAGCAACGAGAGACCAATCCCGGAGTTGGGCGTTCTCTAGTCCGTACCCAACTTCATTCCGAACCAAGGTGGCTCAACTCGCGCTTGGCATACGTGATAAACTGCCTCATGTGGCTCTTAACCTTAAAGTCGTCTTTGTAGAAATTACCGGTGCCAATTAACCAGAAGACCTTGTCTACGGCAAAAGGGGTGACTGTACGACCAGCGTGCTTCGCCACTCTCACGATATCGCAAAACACTTTGTACGGGTCCTTGTCGTCACTCAAGCCGAGACCCGCAAAAATATCCATCAATTGAACATCGGGTTTCGCGAAATTCTCGAACCCCAATTCTTTGATGAAGTTGCACGCCAACGCGAACCCATAGCCGTTCACATGGCTCTCAATAATCAGCGGTAGAGCGGGCCTCGCCCGCGGGTCGCAATCGAACTCGTCCGCCCATTCGTAGAAGGATTCTGCCCCTTGGAATTTTCGCAGGAACGTGGCGGCATCCAGAGCAGTCCGGCAGAACTTCGGAAAGATGTCGTTTGACCCCGTCCGGATTCTCCCCGTGAGGTTGAATTCTTTCACGATCATAGCCAGTAATTCCTCGGGCCCCTTATACCGTTCGGAAATTCGCGCCGGCTCAAATTCGCAAAGAACACGCCTTAAACTAGATATTTCCCCGACGCAGAGTTTTACGACACGCGAAACCATCTTGAAGCCCAGAGCGGATTCCAACATCTGCTTATAGATTTCAGCCAGTTCTCGCGGGCGTTCGTCTGGCCGAAGGTACCTCTCAAGTAGGCCTTTCGTGACGCGGCCACGGTTATCGTACTTCTTAGGGTTTAGGAGGTACTCTTTTGCTAGGTTGAAAGCGAGCTTATCCCGTTGTTTTTGGTTAATCATCATAGCCATCCTCCGAGGCAAGGCAGGTTGTCCCGCGACTGGCCTCCAACCACGAGATTTATGAGGATTGTGCGCTCCGCGAGTTTTGATTTCACGGGCTAAAGCGGGCAGGTGGTCGCCCTGTTGCGTTTGCGACATCCAGAAGGGACCATCTTCCGATAGGGCCCTTGCTGGTGTCTCTGAATCGGCACTTCATCTGGCCGAAGAATCTCATGAAAACCATGATGAATGATAGAAGCCATTTCTAAACAGCCGCCGCGGTTCGGTGCGCTGACACAACTGTCTCTCGAAGTCCCTGTTTCAGTCGGAAGATTTTCGTTACTATCGGCAACGCACTTTTCGTCCGCTAGTCCTTCGCTATGGTCGAAGAGGTGCCTTCGATGGAACATAATCGTCGCGAAGCCAATCTCATCAGCCACGGACACCGCGCTGGTGACCGCGCGCTCTTCCTTGGATGACGAACTGGACCACGCGAATCCCGTGCACCAGGGATCGGTCAAGCAGGCGGAAGGTACACATTGGCGGGATTTCAACAGTTCTGTTTTGGCCAAGGCGATGATGGCCGGGTCATCCATTTCGGTTGACTCGCGGGGGGCGCAGACATTGGTTTGTATGTATGCGCCCCACTAACAGGGGCGACCTCTCTGTTACCGCCCGCATCCACGGACTGTTCTGGTTTTTCAACAGTCGCCAACATAAAATGCGATGTCGGCGCAACCCGCGACGGCTAAGGTAGCTCGCGGCTAGTATTACTCTGTTAAGTGGATGTTGACATCGAATCTCTTCCATAGTATAAGTTCAGAGCATGAAATGGGATGCCCGCATGTGGAGAAACAGCGTTCCGCAATTCGCCAGGTTTATGGCTCCGGTAGTCGCGAGTTTGGGTCGGAGCGAACGGCGCCGTGCCGCCACGCGTTATGTGGAGGGCTTGCTGATGCCTGGGCAGCGCAAGTCGATCGAACCGATGGCCGCGCGTTTGGGAATAGACGCGCAGAGTCTGCAGCAGTTGGTAAGCAGCAGTCCGTGGAGTGATGAGGCCCTGTGGCGAGCCCTGCGCCAGGAAGTGATTCCCCCCTTGGAGCCCTTGGAGGCTTGGGTGGTAGACGAAAGCGGATGGCTGAAACAAGGTCAGCACTCGGTGGGCGTCAGCCACCAATATTGCGGCGCCGTGGGCAAGCAGGCCAACTGCCAAGTCAGCGTGGAAGTAGTCGTAAGCGATGGTGGGGTGGCCGCTCCCATCGCGGGCCGCCTCTATCTGCCGCAGAATTGGGCGGAAGATGGGAAGCGCCGCGCCGAGGTGGGGGTGCCCGCCGAGGTGCAATTCCAGACCAAGCCGGAGTTGGCGTTGGACTTGATCCGGCAAGCTCAGGCCGACGGTGTTCCGCCCGCGCCCATCCTGGGCGACTCCGTGTACGGGGATAGTCCCGACTTCCGGGAGGGAGTACGCCAATTGGGGATGGAGTTTATGCTGCAGGTGACGCCCACGCACAAAGCCTGGACCCAAGCTGTGCCCACCCAACGGAAGCGGACCCGGCATTATGCGACGGAGGCTGTTCCTCCTGCTCAGACCCTGGCCGAGATCGTGCTCGGCTTTCCTCCCCAGCAGTGGAAAAACTGCTCTTGGAAAGCGGCAAACGGTCAGACGCGTCGGACCCGGCTGGCGTGGTGTGAAGTTCACCTGCAGCATCGCTTGCGCCAAGGTAAGGAAGAACTGGAAAAGGTTTGGCTGGTCGTCGACTGGCCGAGTGGCGATAAGGAACCTTACCATTATTATCTGGCGCACTTCCATCGCCCACCCGGGCGCGCTCGCTGCTTGAAACTGAGTCGTTCCCGCTGGCACCTTGAACAATACTTTCAGCGCTCCAAGGATGACTTGGGTCTGGACCACTTTGAAGGTCGATCTTGGCGCGGTTTTCATCATCACTTGGCGCTCTCGGCTCTCGCCTATCTGTTCATCCTCATCCAGTACCTGCGCGCCCAAAAAAACTTCTGGTGCGACGTGGGAACGGATCCTGCGAGCGATCCAGCCCTGGCTGGTGAGGGCGAGCGGCTATTGCACCTTCTGCGGAACGAAATTTGATCGAGTGACATTCGATTCTACATAACAGAGTA
>Ga0187872_10000282_pt1 | contig 61113 bp, 63 predicted proteins | sample June2016WEW_16_4_FD_132973 | JGI IMG/M metagenome (GOLD analysis project Ga0187872, IMG submission 132973) | Peatland microbial communities from SPRUCE experiment site at the Marcell Experimental Forest, Minnesota, USA - June2016WEW_16_40 | ecosystem: Environmental > Terrestrial > Soil >...
AAGACCCACATGGACGTGCCCGTCCAGGCGCAAATTGACCAGGACGGGCACGTCCATGTGGGTCTTTTCACCCAGCCAGCCCGGCGGCTGGCTGGGTGAAAAGACCCACATGGACGTGCCCGTCCTGGTCAACTTGCGCCTGGACCCGTTTGAACGCACCGCTTGGGCGCAAAACCTGACGGCGGAAGGATCGGTGGCATACTGGAACTGGTTTGTCTATGAATTCTGGCGCTTCGTGCTCGTCCAGGATGTATTAGCGAAGGAAGTCCCGACCTTCTTGGAGTATCCGCCCATGCAGTCGGGCGCGAGCTTCAACCTCGACGCGTTGAAGGTGGAATTGGGCAAGAAGATGGCCGAAGCAGCGGCGGCAGCCAAAGGTGCCAGCCAATAAACCGATGTAACGACACCTTCGATTTTGAAACACGCGGGCTGGTCCGTGCCGGACTGGCCACCGGACCGGCCCGCGACTTCACGAGCGATAACAATCAACCAAGCAAAATATATGAAACGAAATGACCTATTAAAATACGGTCTGACCGTGCTGACCGCTTCGACGGCGCTGATGGGCGCCGGCGGAACGGCCCGCGCGGCGGACAAGAAACCCAACATCCTGGTCCTCTGGGGTGACGACATCGGCATCTACAACATTAGCGCCTACAACCTGGGCATTATGGGCTACCGAACGCCGAACATTGACCGTCTCGCCAAAGAAGGCGCGCTGTTCACGGACTGGTATGCCCAGCAGAGCTGCACGGCGGGACGCGCGGCGTTCATCACCGGGCAGTCGCCCATTCGCACGGGCCTCACCAAGGTCGGCCTGCCCGCCGCACCGGAAGGCATCACAGCGCTTGACCCGACCATCGCTGATTTGCTCAAGCCGCTCGGCTACACCACCGGCCAATTTGGCAAGAACCATCTGGGCGACCGCAACGAGATGCTGCCCACAATGCACGGCTTCGATGAATGGTTCGGCAATCTCTACCACTTAAACGCGGAGGAGGAGCCGGAGAACGTGGACTATCCGACCGAAGCGAAGATGCCCGGCTTCAAGGCGCGGTTTGGCCCGCGCGGCGTCCTGCATTGCTACGCGACGGACAAGGACGATCCCACGGTTGACCCGCGCTTCGGGAAGGTTGGCAAACAGACGATTGAGGACACCGGCCCGTTGTCGCGCAAGCGCATGGAGACGATTGACGACGAAGTTACCGCGGGGGCGATCAAGTTCATGGACAAGGCGGCGAGCGACGGCAAGCCGTTTTTCATCTGGTATAACACGTCCCGAATGCACACCTACACACACCTCAGTCCGAAATGGGCGGGCAAGACCGGCTTGGGCATCGAGGCGGACGGCATGGTCGAGCATGATACCGACATCGGTATGATGCTTGATGAATTGAAGAAGCTCGGCATCGAGGACAATACCATCGTCATGTATTCCAGCGACAACGGCGCGGAGTTCTTCCTGTGGCCGGACGGCGGCACGACGCCTTTCCGTGGTGAGAAGAATACGCAATGGGAAGGCGGCTACCGAGTGCCGTGCCTGGTCCGCTGGCCCGGCGTCATCCAACCCGGCACCATCATCAACGACATCGGCGCGCACGAGGACATGATGACGACGTTGCTCGCGGCAGCGGGTGATACCACCGTCAAAGAAGACCTGCTCAAGGGCAAGCAATACGGCGAGAAAAGCTTCAAGGTCCACCTCGACGGTTACAATCTGATGCCGGCACTCCAAGGCCAGGGTGCATGGCCGCGTCACGAGTTTATCTATTGGACCGACGAGGGTAGTGTGGCCGCGCTCCGCTACAACAACTGGAAGATGACCTTCCTGCGGCAAAACTCCGTTGGCTTCAAGGTCTGGGAATCCCCGTTCGAGGAACTGCGTTGGCCAATGCTGGAAAACCTGCGCATGGATCCCTTTGAGCGCGCGAATGACGAATCCGTCGGCTACATTGACTGGGTCGGACCACGCATGTTCATGCTGGCGCCCGCTGCCGCCTACGTCGGGCAGTGGATGTCCAGCTTCCGCGAATTCCCGCCGCGCATGAAGCCCGGCAGCTTCAGCCTCGACCGCGTGATGGAGAAGATGACTACAGCCAAACATGACTGAAGCCAAACAACGCGACCACTAGCATCGCGCTAGTGAAACACGCGGGCTGGCCGGATGGCCGGCCCGCGACTTCACGAGCGAAACGTTTATAGTTAACTCCTCATAATTATGCCCCTGGAACTCCAAATCATCCGCGCCCAGGAATTCATCCGCCTGGGGGCGCGCGGCCAACTCGACCTGAAAGCCAGCAAGGCGGTGTTGGCGGTGCTGGCGCGCGCGTGCTGGAAACGGGGAATCAACCAGGCCCTATTGGACGTGCGGGCGGTGCATCCGGGCATCAAGCCGGTGTTCTCGCCTGGCGACCTGGTGAGCCTGGTAAACACGTTCCGTGAAATTGGGTTCACGGCTCAGCAGCGACTGGCGGTCCTGTACAGTTTCGACCCCCATCAGCGCGCCGGTATGTTCGCGTCCATCGCCAGGCTGCGCGGCTGGAGGGTGAAGGCTTTCGATAGCTTCGAGGAAGCCGTCACTTGGCTTTCCGCCGCCGCTCCGGCACAACCCGAGGCGCAAGCCGAGCTCACGCCCCGTAAAAGAAAAGTCCCGGTGCGCGTTCTCAGGGATCTGCCCGACCCGCCCACAGCCAGATCCGCCTCCCGGCCCGCCATTCAAATAAAGTCAATCACCGGCCCCAAGCCTGAGGCCGTTCCACCCAAGACCCGCAGCAACCAAGGGGCGTCCGCCCGCGCCATCCCGTCAGCCGCCCGGCCTGCTGCCGGCGGACCGACGCGCGAACAAAGAACCCAATAATTAAAACAATAAAGAACACAACCATGAAACACACACACACACCTGCCTTCGCGGCGCTACGGCGCGGCAAGCAAAATCTCCTCGCCGCCTTGGGCCTGGCGCTCCTAGCGGCTGGCAGCTCGCCGATGCGCGCCGCCGATCCGACGGCGGCGGCCCCACCCAACGCCGATAAAATCCTGCGGGCGGCATCGGCCAAGCTGGCCGCCGCGCGGCAATTCAGCTTCAAGGCGCATCGGGAAATAGATGCGGCCCTGCTCGTGGGCCGCGACGTGGCCGAGGACGCCGAAGTCGAAGTCACCGTCCAGCGCCCGAACAAGGTCTTTGCGGTCGGGAAGAGCCAGCTCGGTGAACGCCAGGCGTATGCCGACGGGAAGACTTTTTCGCTGGTGGACGCCGGGATGAATTTCTACGCCACCGTGCCGATGCGCACCTCCCTGGACGGCCTCGTGGATAAGATTGATGAGAAATACGGGTTCACCCCGCCGCTCGCGGAGTTTGTGTTGAGCAATCCCTACAAGGAATTCCACCGGCAGGCGCGCACCGTGACGTATCTCGGACCCGGCAGCTATAGCGAGGGTTCGCCGAATTCCGAAAGCGTGGACTGCCACCGCCTGCTGCTGTCTGGCCACGGGGTGGAGGCGGAGGTGTGGGTGGGCGTGAACGACCAGCTCATCCGCAAGCTGGTGGCCACGTTCATTGATCGTCCGGGCAATCCGCAGATTCGGATCGAATTCGCGGACTGGAACCTGGCGGCCCAAGTGACCGACGGGGAATTCACCTATGTGCCCCCGCCGGGTGCGGTCCAGATTCCGATGAAACCCACCGCCGAAATGGCCGGGGACCCGGCAAAAAGAGATGCCAAATAATGCCAAATTCCATGCTCGAACTTGGCCAATTCATCCATAAACACATTCAACTTATGAAGCTATTTGCAAATTCGTTTCCGTCCTCAAGACCAGGCACCAAGCCGGGTCTCCTTCTGTTTATCGCCGCCGTCGCTTTGCTGCTCGGCGGCAGCCAATCCTACGCCGCGCGCGGCTATTACGGCGGCAAAACGGTGGCGGCTGCCGGACCGAATGGCGCGGTCGTCGCGGGCCCGAACGGCGCCGCCGCCGTGGGACGCAACGGCGGGGTGGCCGTGGCCGGGAGTTACCGTCCGCCGGTTTACAGCAGCACCAAAGTGGTCGTGGCCGGTCCGAACGGAGTGGCGGTCGCGGGTCCAAACGGGGCGGTCGCCGTCACCGGTGGTTACCATCCGCCGGTTTACAGCAGTACCAAAGTGGTCGTGGCCGGTCCAAACGCGGCGGTCGTCGTCCAGCGTTCCTATGCCCCGTGCTATCCCTATGGCTATGTCCGCGTCGTGCCGACGGGATATACGACGGTTTACTATGGCGGGTATAACTGCTACTTCGTCGGCGGAGTATATTATCGGCCGGAGTTTTACGGCGGTTCCACGGTCTATGTGGTGGTAAAACCCTGACTTGAAAACTGATTACTGATAACCGACCAAATGGAAACTCAACCAACCATGGCTGCCCCCTCACTGATCACCGAACACTGATTATGAAAACACTGAAGACACTCCTGGCGCTATGCGCGCTGTCATCCATATTAGGCAACTCCGCCGTCGCGCAACCCTCCGTTGCCGAGCGGGTAACCGCGCTGAAGGCTGGCCTGGGCGCCAGCCAGGCGGCGCTGCGGCAATACGAGTGGATCGAAACCACCGCCATCAGCCTGAAAGGCAACGAGAAATCCCGCAAGCAGGAGCGCTGTTACTACGGCGCGGATGGCAAGGTGCAGAAGATCGTCGTCGCCGCCACGCCGCCGCCCGCGACGAAACGCGGCCTCCGCGGCAAGATCATTGAGAACAAGAAGGAAGAACTGACCGACTACATGAAGAACGCGGTGAGCCTGGTGAAAACCTACGTGCCTCCGGATCCGGCGAAACTTCAAGCGGCAAAAGACGCCGGCAAAGTGTCCATCGAACTGCTGGAACCGGGCAAGCGCGCCCGCCTCAACTTCCGGGACTACGAAAAGCCCGGCGACAGTCTGGGCGTCGAACTGGACCTGGCGAACAATCGTCCCTTGGGCCTGAAGGTAGCCACCTACCTCGACAACGCCAAAGACGCGGTGACGTTGGAGGTGCGCATGGGCCAGTTGAACGACGGGACCACCTACGCTTCCGACATCACGCTGGAGGCCAAGGCCAAGAAACTCAAGATCGCGGTGCAGAGCAGTGGCTACCGCAAAACGAACTAAACGGGGCGCATCCGTCTCGACCAGACACCCAAGCTGAACAACATGAAAACCACACGCAAACAAATCCACATCGCCATCGCGCTTCTCGCTGCGGTGGCTTTTACATCAACAACCATTGCCCACGCCGCCGACCCGTTGCCCTCGTGGAACGACGGCCCGGCCAAGCAATCCATCGTCACCTTCGTGGAGAAGGTGACGAAACCCGGCTCGCCCGATTTTGTGCCCGGCCACGAACGCATCGCCGTGTTCGACAACGACGGCACGCTCTGGAGCGAACAGCCGGCACCAGTCCAGTTTTACTTCGTGGCGGACCGGGTGAAGGCGCTGGCGCCGCAGCATCCCGAGTGGAAGACGAAGGAACCGTTCGCCTCGCTGCTCAGGGGCGATGTGAACGCGGCGCTCGCAGGAGGCGATCACGGGCTGATGGAGCTTTTCGTGGCCACGCACACTGGCATGACCACCGACGAGTTTGCTCAGATGGTCAAGGATTGGATTGCCACGGCGAAACATCCGCAGACCGGCAAGCGCTTCCTCGACATGACCTATCAGCCGATGCTTGAAGTGCTCGCCTACTTCCGCGCGAACGGCTTCAAGAACTTCATCGTGTCCGGCGGCGGCATCGAGTTCATGCGCCCGTGGGCGGAACAGGCTTATGGCATCCCGCCGGAGCAGGTCGTGGGCAGCAGCATGAAGACCAAGTTTGAGATGCGCGACGGCCAGGCCGTGCTGGTGCGCCTGGCGCAGTTAAACTTCAACGACGACAAGGCCGACAAGCCCGTCGGCATCAATGAATACATCGGCCGCCGGCCCATCGCCGCGTTCGGCAATTCCGTGGGGGACCAGCAAATGCTGGAATACACCCAGAGCGGCCCCGGCGCGCGGTTCGAGTTGCTCGTGCTGCACGACGATGGGGCGCGCGAATTCGCCTACGGCCCGGCGCGCGGCCTGCCGGACGTGAAATACGGTTACTTCACACCCGCGCTGGAAGAACATGCGAAGAAGGACGGCTGGACCGTTGTCAGCATGAAGGACGATTGGAAGACGGTCTTCCCCGCCCCGCAGTCCGAGATCACGGCCATTGACATCCTGCTCGAACCGGATGCGACGATGCTCGCGCATTGCAAAGCCGACAATGCGCGGCTGCTCGGTCCCTATCCCAAGGGCTTTGCGCTGGACGCCACGCATACGCCCCACATCACGATGCTCCAGTGTTTCGTCCGCACGGCGGACCTGGACAAAGTCTATGCCGCGGAAGAAAAGGTGTTCGCCGCCGCCAACGTAACCGCCATGAAGCTGGAAGCCTTCAAACGCTACTACCTTCCGGCCGGTGGCGGGTTGGGCGTCGCCGGCATCTGCGCCAAGCCGACGCCGGAAATCCTGAAATTGCAGGCGGACATCATTGCCGCCGCGAGCCCGTTTAACCTGCGAGACGGTCCCATAGGCGCGTTCACCGCCGGGCACGATAATCCGGCCCTTGACAAGGCCATCATCGGCTATGTGTCCAAGTTTGAGCAGATCGGGGCGGGCGACCATTTCAATCCGCACGTCAGTACCGGCAACGCTCCGACCAGGTATCTCGATCGGATGGTTGCGGAACCGTTTGAGAGCTTCACCTTCTCGCCAGCGGGCGCGGCTGTCTTTCAACTCGGCCCGTTCGGCACCGCCGCGAAGAAATTGAAGGAATGGGATTTGAAACGTTGAAAACGACAAAGGACACAACCATGAAGACCACCCGCTCCACTGTTTACTGTTCACTGATTACCCCCCACTTGCCACCCGCCCCTCGCCATTCGTCACTTTCTGGCCGGTCGCGTCACGCAGATCTGATTTCTGCTTTCTGCTTTCTGCTTTCTGCTTTCCTCTTCCCCGGCTGCACGCACCTTGGCCCCAAGACCGTGGCCGTGGACCGTTTCGACTACAGCACGGCGATCGCCGACTCCTGGAAACAGCAGACGCTGCTCAACATCGTCAAGCTTCGCTACATGGACCTGCCGGTGTTCGTGGATGTGGCGTCCGTCGTCAGCGGCTACTCGATACAGACAGGTGGGAGTCTCAACGGGACGCTCTCCACCAGAAGCGCCATCCAGGGCAACTTCGTGGCAGCGGGCGGACAGGTCATCTACACCGATCGGCCCACCGTCACCTACGTGCCGTTGACCGGGGAGAAATTCCTGCGCGGATTGATGACGCCGATTGATCCGAAGAACATCTTCTTCATGCTCCAGTCCGGCTATGCGGCGGACTTCGTGCTGGGTCTGACCGTCGAATCGCTCAACGGGGTGCGCAACCGTTCGACCGCCGCCGGCGCAATGCGGGAGGCGGACGCGGACTTTTTGCGCGTCCTCGAGTTGATGCGCGAGGCGCAGGCCGCCGGGGCGGTCGGGATGCGTGTGGAGGAGGGCAAGGCAACGGCCCCGACCGCCGTCCTGTTCTTCCGGCGGGACGACGTGCCGGCAGACATTGCGGAGAAGACGGCTGAAATCCGGCGGCTGCTCAACCTGCCGGCGGAGCAGCAGAAATACGTGCTCATCTACTCGCCGGCGCGCGGGGCGACGAATGAGCTGGCCGTGAACAGCCGTTCTCTGCTGCAAATCATGGCGGCCTTCGCAAACTATATGGACGTGCCGGAGGCGCATCTGAAAGATCACAGCGCCGTGCCTATGCCTGCAAGCTCGTCCCCGGAGGCCCAGCGGAGCAAGGTGCGCATTCACAGCGGCAAGAACAAGCCGGCCGCCGCCTTCGCCGCCGTGCCTTACCGGGACCATTGGTTCTGGATTGAGGACGGCGACTGGCAGACCAAGCGCGCGCTCACGGCCATCATGTTCTTCTTCACGCTCGCGGAGACCGGCAACCCCGAGAAGCTGCCCTTGATCACCATCCCGGCGCAATAACACGGACCATAGAATACCTCACGAAAAGCGACATACATCTGATTGTCCGTTGCAACAACAGCACTCCGATCTAAACCAGATGGAATCAAACAGCCCAACGACCGCATCCCCTGAAGCCGGCAACCAGGCGCAAGCCCGGCCACCTCGCTTCGGAATCCAGAATGGCCTGATCTACTGGGGAATTGTTGTGCTGATGGCGAGTCTCCTGCTGTGGCTCGGGGTCCAACTGGCCAAGCGGATCGAGTGGTTCCTCCCCTATAGTGGCGGCCTCGGGTTGAGCCTGATCGCCGGGGGTTACGTTCTTGAGCTCCGCAAGGCCCGCAAGGCGCGAGCTAGCAAACGCAGTCAACAGGAATAAACAGAGACAACCAAACACACGCAATGAAATTCGACTCAACATCAGACAAGCCCATGAAAAAGAAACTTCTGATCACATTCACACTCGCCGCCGCGCTGCTGCCCCCAATCTTGCGCGCCGAGGAAACCAACCAGTGGACCTTCGACGTGTCGCTCTACGGCTTGGCCGCCGGCATGTCTGGCAACGTCACCGTCAAAGGAATCTCTTCTGACGTGGATGTCGGCTTCGACAAGGTTTGGGACCATCTCCAATTCGGCGCCATGGGCAGTGCCCGCGTGGGCTATGGCCGTTGGGGCTTGTCCACGGAGGTCATCTATATGGACCTGGAGGGAGTCAAAGGCCCATTCACAGTCACGGCTCAACAGTGGCTCGTCCAACCGGCGCTCGAATACAGCGTCTGCCAGTATTTTGGAGTCTATGCCGGCACGCGCTACAACAACATCGCTCTGGATTTGAACGGGCCGCTTGGGAAGAACCCTTCGGGCACGCACGAATGGTGGGATCCGATCATTGGGGCCCAGGCCTGCTTGCCCATCTGGAAAACCATCAGTCTCCATGTCAAGGGGGACATCGGCGGCTTTGATGTGGGTTCGAGACTGACCTGGCAGGCGTATCCCTACCTAAACTGGCAGATTTCCAAGCTCGCCTCGCTGCAAGCGGGCTATCGCCTCCTTTACACCGATTACGAAACCGGCAGCGGCTTGAACCGGTTCAAATACGATATGCTGACCAGCGGTCCGCAGGTCGGGTTTACGCTGCACTTCTAAATTGGAAACATCTCTGAACATTTCAATTGGGCAAACCCTGAACCGGCCAAAACAACAAACAACAACAGGACACCCGTGAACAGCAAACCTATGAAAAGCAACTACGTCCGCATAGTCTCTCTCGCCGCCACGACTGTGGCTGCCGCGGTTCTCCTGACCGGCTGCGGCACCCTCGCTGGCTACAAACAGGCGGACAAGACCGGCGTCGGCATCGCTGAGTTCCGCGATGAAATCGTCAAGGGCAAAACCGCCATTGACAACACGGTGGTAGCCCTCGACCAGATTGCCGCTTCGGCCAACACCGACCCGCGCAAGGCGTTCGAGCAATTCAGCAAGGCAGTGGATAATCTTGAATCCATCGCCAACAAGGCGAAAAAGCGCGGCGAGGACATGAGGGAACAGGGCCAGGCGTACTTCAAGCAATGGGAAGAGCAAATGGCCGAAGTGAAGAATCCGGAAATCCGCAAGCTGGCGGAGGAGCGCAAAGCCAAGCTCCAGGAAAGCTTCGCGAGCATCCGGAATTACACAGAGCCGCTCAAAGCGCAGTTCGATCCCTGGATGTCCGACCTGAAGGACTTGCAAAAGTACCTAAGTAACGACCTGACCATTGCCGGCGTGGACGCCGCCAAGGGTCAATTTGCCAAGACCCGGGCCGACGGCGTGGAGGTGCAGAAGTCCATGGACGGCCTGGTCGCCGAACTCAACACCATCGCCGCAGCCCTCACGCCGGCGAAGGTGGAGGCAAAGAAATAATATGAGACCAAACCACAGCACGTTGCTGTTTACGGATCACACGCAACTCGTCACTTGCCCCTCGCCCCGGGCCGCCGGCCCCGCCCTCACCTTCGTGCTGATCCTCGTGTTGGCGACGGGCTGCAGCGGCATCAACGCGAGCCAGTCCGTTTCCCCGTTGGACTTCCTCTTGCCGGGCCTTCACATGCAGAACGGCCCCGCGTCGCCGGCGGTGCCGCTCGAAACCAACCCCTCTCCTGTGCTGGCCCAATCCAGCCCAATTCCCCCCGTAGATCCACTAACGCACAACGTCCCAACTGCTGAAAGAAAACGCTCATGAAAACCACGAAACTTATCGCCTCTGCTGCCTTGGTCCTGGCCCTCTGGTGCAGCGCCCACGCGCAGCAGAATGCACCCTCACCGGCGCCCCCGCCAGCCGCGCCACCGCAATTCAGCGAGGCGGACCTCGAAAAACTCCTCGCACCCATCGCCCTCTATCCAGACCCACTCATCGCCACCATCCTGCCCGCCTCCGTCTATCCGCTCGAAATTGTCCAGGCCGCCCGGTTCGTCAAGGACACCAACAACCTGTCCAAACTCGACGACCAACCCTGGGACGAGAACGTGAAAGCCGTGGCGAGGTTCCCCGAGCTGATTGCGAAGATGGACGCGGATCTTTCGTGGACCACCGATCTGGGCCAGGCGTTTCTCGAACAGCAAAAGGAGGCGATGGATACGATCCAGTCGCTGCGCGCCAAAGCGCAGACCCTCGGCACGCTCAAGACGACCCCGCAGCAAGTGGTCATGGTCACCAATACCATCGTCGAGAAAACGATCGAGCAGCAACTGGTCTATGTCACGAACACGGTCGTTCAAATCCAGCCATCCAATCCTCAGGTCATCTACATCCCGACCTATAACCCTTATTACGTCTATTATCCGCCCCCCGTATACTATGTCGGTCCGCCGCCAGTCGTCACCTTTGCCGCCGGCATCACCGTTGGGTTGATCCTCGCGAACAATTGCAACTGGCACCACGGCGGAATCTACGTGGGCCATCATGGTGTGGCCGTGTGGGGCGGCAGCAGTTACCACGGCCACGGAAACGTGAACGTCAACGTGAACCGGAACGTCAACATCAACAACACCACGATCAACAACGTCAACCGGACGTCGCAACAATGGCAGCCCGATCAAAGCCGGCTGCGCACCTCCGGCGCGCCCGGCGCGAAGGCCAGCACACAGACGGCACAAGCTCGCGGCTGGAGTTCCGGCGGGGCCGTGACCCGGCCGGCCACCAGTACTGGCACAGTGGCCGCGCGACCTGGCCCGGCTCCTTCCGCCAGCCGGCCCAGCCCGTCGCCCAGCCCGTCCTACAACCGTCCCGCCTCCGGCTCCTCCTCCCAGCGATCGCCGGGCGCTTCACGCGATAGCGCCTTCGGCGGCATCAGCAGCGGGACCGGGACGCGGGACTCCAGCCATCGTGGCTCAGCCAGCCGTGGCGGCGGCAGCGGCGGACGCCCCCTTGGCGGTCGTGGGCGTTAACACTCGACAACGAACAATTCACAAAGACACTTATGAAATTCTTCTCCAATCCTATGACACCTGCCCCTTTGCACCACACCCTCGCTTTCACCCTGGCCTTGGCGTTGTCTGCTTCTGTGACCCTCCCAGCGGCCGAAACCGGCCGCACCTTCGCCACGCCGGAAGCGGCCGTCGCCGCTCTCACCATCGCCGTGAGCACTACCAACCAAACCGAGCTACACGCGATCTTCGGCCCGGCCACGGAAGACCTGGTCAATCCCGATCCCGTGCAAGCCGCCAACGAGTTCGCCTCGTTCGCCGCCGCGCTCAGTGAGACAAACCATCTCGCGCGCGAGTCGGACACGCGCTGCATCCTTGAACTGGGCCATGACGCCTGGCCTTTCCCCGTGCCGATCGTGCAAACCAATGGCCGCTGGTTCTTCGACACCCAGGCGGGCAGGGAAGAGGTGCTCAATCGCCGCATCGGCCGCAACGAACTGGAAACGCTCGATGTCGTGCGCGCTTACGTCGAAGCCCAGCGCGAATACGCCTCAAAGGACCGCGACGGCAGTGGGGTGCTCAAGTTCGCGCAGAAAATCATCAGCACGCCCGGCAAGAAAGACGGTTTGTTCTGGTCGCCCGATTTGGACGGCGAGATCAGCCCGCTCGGTCCGCTCGCCGCCGACGCCGCGGCCGAGGGGTACAGCCAAGCAAAGACACCCCCTGGCGACGGACCGCGACCTTTCCACGGATACCTGTTCAAAATCCTCACGCGCCAGGGTAAAAACGCCCCGGGCGGAAAGTACGACTACATCATCAACGGAAACATGATCGGCGGCTTCGCGCTCGTGGCGTGGCCAGCCGAGTACGGGCAGAGCGGCGTCATGACCTTCATTGTAAATCAGCAAGGCCGCGTTTATCAGAAAGCCCTCGGCCCGCAGACGGCGAAAACCGTCGGGAAGATGAAAGCATACGATCCAGACAAGACTTGGACGATCTCACCCGACTGAACTCAAACATGCACAAACCCGCAGCGACAAAAGCCGACGCGAGACTTCAGGCCACCGCCAAGAATGTCTTCGAGCACGCCCGCAATTTGCTGATGTGCGCCACCCTGCTGGCTTTGGGCCTGGTGGCCCGCACTCGGTCGGGAGATCTGCTGGGCGCCTCGCTCCTAAAGGAGGCCATCGGCTGGGGTGTGATCACCGTGGCAGCGGCGTTGGCGCTGCTCAACTTGTGGATGGGTGTCCTCCGGCTAAGAGAGTGGAAGCATTGGAAGTTGTGGAGTGTGGTCTTGCTGGCCACCTACGCCGCCATCGCGCTGCGCGTGGTGGAGGTCTTGGCGCTGGTTCGACTGCAGGGAAAGTAAATCGATGAAAATCAAAACTCACAAGCTTCTATTTTCCGGCCTGCTCGCCCTTGGCGCCATCAGCTTCGTCGGTTGCCAATCCGCCCATCAGCCGGGCAGCTCCAGCCATGCTTCTTTGACCGTCAAAGGCCGGAGCGACGCGGAGATTCGCCAGGCGACCAAGACGGTTTTTGCCGAAGACGGATACACGCTCGTGTTGGAAGGCGAGAAGTTTATGGGATTCCAGCGGCCCGGGAGCCGGCGCGACGCGCTCAAATGGGGCGGCTGGTCTGGCGAAGGTGTGGTGATCCGCGCCAAAGTGAAGATGAGCAAGCTGGCGGATGATTCGCGCCTGCTGCAACTCGACATGTTCGCCGTGCGCGACGCGGGTGACGGCATCGTCGAAAGCGAAAGCCGCATGATCCTGCTAAACAAAAAGCCCTATCGCCAGCTGATGAAGGAGATCGGCAAGCGCCTGCAAGCACAATGAGTCAACTCCAACCCGGAACTCCGGTCTCAAATAAGAATGCTCAACGAAACGGAACGGATGACGTATGCGCGCTAAACCCACCCCTCGCCCTTGGTCACTGATTACTGATCACCGGTCACTGACCACTCTGAGCCTCCTCTGGCTCACCTTGGGCGCGGGCTGCCACCTCGTGCAGAGAGCAGTGGATGTTCCGGGCCAAACCGTCCGCGCCGTCACACCCGGCAAGAAAGGGGAGCACACGGTGGACCCCGTGGACGTGCAGCAAAAGCTGTTACGGTTCGCGGATGAATACTCCACGCGCATGACACTGGGGGTTGACAAACTCCGGCGCGGCACCAACGAGCTTGACCCTGCGGAAGCCCTCCGATGGAAGCTCATGCTCGGCACCGAGACCTGTTCCATCGCCTCCGGGCCGAACGCCGTCGCCGATCTGCTGGACCTGACCGTGTTCGTCACCGTGATGCGGACAGCGCTGGAAGACTATTGGCAACCGAAAGTCTTCGGCGAATCCGCGCAACCCATGCTGGAAAGCTGTCGGAACGCCGAGACGGAGATCTGGCAGCTCGCCAGCACCGTGCTCAAACCGGAGCAGCAGGCGGAATTGCGCAAGGCGATTGAGGTGTGGCACCGGCAGAATCCGGAGCCGGAGAAGGTGCTGGCGGCGCGGGCGCTGGGTTTCGCCTCGCAAGTCGTGCAGGCGAACCAGGCCGCCACCGCCAAACCCGGCAGCGTGTTCGACCTGCTCCAGGTTGACCCGCTCTCCGGCCTGGACCCGGCGGTACGCGAGATTGCCCAGACGCGGCTGTTTGCCGAGCGCGCGCTCTTCGTGACCCAGAAGATGCCGACATTGCTGCGCTGGCAAACCGAACTTCTGACGGCCAACGCGGTGGGAATGCCCGCCATGCAGCAGATGGTCACCAATTCCACGCAGATCGCAACTTCGGTCGAACGCTTCGCCCGTGTGGCCGAGCAGTTGCCCGGTCAAGTCAGCACCGAACGCGAGGAAATCCTCAAGGCGCTCCAGGCGCAGGAGAGCAAGCTGACGCCGCTGGTCAACGAGGTGCGCCAGACGCTGGCGACGGGAACGCAAATGTCCTCTTCGCTGAACACGACGCTCACAACCTTCGACGGGCTAATGAAACGGTTCGGCGTCGGTGAAACGAACAATGCCGCACCGCCGGCCACCAACTCGTCGCCGTTCCGCATCCAGGACTACGGGCAGACGGCGGTGCAACTCGAAGGAGCGGCGCGCCAGTTGACCGAACTGCTCCAGACGCTCGATCAGATTCTTGACTCGACCAACCTCGCGGGCCTCGCTGCGAAAGTCAGCCCGGCGGTCCAGCAGGCGCAAGCCGGCGGGAAGGAAATCGTGGACTACGCTTTCTGCAAAGGCATCCTGTTAGTCGCCCTCGCGCTGGCAGCCGCCCTGATCTACCGCTTTCTCGCCGCGCGCCTGATGCCAGCAAAGGTCTCAAAATCAAACCCGCCATGACCAAGCCTATTCCCTCACCCCTGTCCACGGTTTACTGTTCACTGTTTACTGGCCACTCGCCGCTGGGTAGGGCGCGTCACTCCGTGCGCGCCGCCACTTGCCTGAGTCTCGCCGTGGCGGCCGTTTCAGCCTTCGGGGCTGAGCCCGCCAGTTTCCTCCAACCCGTCCTCACCACCAATTACGTTGTGGTCACGAACATTGTCGTCGTAACCAACTACGTCACCGTCTCGAACGCTGCTCCCAGTCCCCGCCCCCTCACTGCGGGCCGCACAAGCTCTGCCTTGCCCGACTTGAGTTGGGTCCCACCGCAGGACAGCTATGACTGGATTCAACTCAACACCGGCGAATGGCTCAAGGGTCGCATCAAGGCCATGCAGGAGCGCCAGATTGAGTTCTTCAGCGAAAAGTTGAGTGACGTCACCTTCGACTGGAAAGACATCCGGCAAGTGCGTTCCCCCCGCACCATTGACGTATTGTTCGTAGGCGGCAAGAAGGTGTCAGGTCCCGTCACGGTGACACCAGAACGCGTCACAGTTGGCGGCGCACCACCGTATGTCGTTCCCCGTGACGAGCTACAAAGCCTCACGCCAGGGGGGGGCAAGGAGCGGGATTACTGGTCGATCGACCTGTCAGCCGGACTGTCCTTGCAAAGCGGCAACACCCGGGCGGTCCAATACAATGCCCAGGTCGGGCTCCAGCGCCGCACCCCGGACACGCGCCTCAGTCTCGATTACATCGGCAATTTCAGCAGCGTTAACGACGTCGAGAGCGCCAACAATCACCGCGTAAACACCGAATTCGACCTGTGGTTCTCGCGACGGTTCTATCTCGTCCTGCCGTTGGTCGAGTACTATAAGGACCCATTCCAGAACCTCGCCCATCGGGTCACCGCTGGCGTCGGCGTCGGCTACGACGTGATTGACCGCCCCAGCATGGAATGGAACATCACCACCGGTCCGGCCTACCAGTATGCCTGGTTTGATTCTACCGAACCGGGACAACCAACGGAGAAAGGCACCGCCGCGCTCACATTTGGCAGCCGCTTCAAATGGAACATCACTCCTCGCATCAAGTGGATACTGCAGTACCGCGGCCAATACACCAGCCGTGAGGTCGGCGAAACTACTCATCATGGCGTCAGCACCCTCTCGGTTGACCTCAACAAACGCCTCACGCTCGATGTTTCGGGCATTTGGGATCGCATCTCGGATCCCAAGGTTGGCGCGGACGGCGTTCGACCCAAGCCGGATGATTTTAGCCTGATCGTCGGATTGGGAGTGCATTTCTAAACCGAAGGAATCTGAGGAAGCGGCCAACAATCAACCCGATGAGAATGCCAGCCGATTCAAACTCACGATGAGCCACCGCGCGCTCGCGAAGGAGGTCAGTAAGACGACAAGACGCTGGTGAGGGGATCTCGAACCGGTGGCCGGGTCGTGGCGCGACAAGCCTCGGCCCACGGATCTGCCGCCGTCACTCACCCCATCTGGACCAACGCCGCAGAGCAGCCAGTTTGTATCCTTGCCGGGATGGATTAGCACAGCTCCTTCTCTTTGTACAATGTGGTCTGTTCACTCCTCGCTGGTGCCGAACCAACTCCGATCCAGATTATGCGGCTGGAATCGTTGCCAAACAGAAGTCCTGAATGTTTCGCGATCCTTTTGCCATGAAACCGGCGAGCCCGCACCTGACTTTTGCTATAATTTGCGACAAAAGTCCCGTGGATCGGTGCAAAGGCGTGCAGGTTGCCTGGCTTCTCGACTTGCATAAATTGGCCCATTCTTGCACGTCATGGCATGGGCCACGGCTCCCTGGACAGATTCGAATCCCTTCGCTCGCTCCAATCCTACCAAGGGTTTTCTCACTCACCCCTCGTTTTGGCACAGTTTTGACCCAGTTTCGCGGGTGGGTGTCCCCAAAATCCGGTCTTCGGAGCTTTCGCAATTCTGTTTTGGGCCCGCCTGCTCCGCCGCTCTCGACGACCCGGGTTCCCCAAGTTTCTCGCGGGCCCGGTCGCCCAAAGGGCTCGCCGCCCGACAGCCCTAAAATGGGATATGAGCCGGGCTCACCACAACAACGGGAGAAAGCCGATCGCCGAGATAAGTTCCGGCTCGGTGACGATTCCGATTTACGCGTCTCCCGTAACCGTCAAGCTCGGGAAGAAGTCGTCACAGAAGGCGGGGGTGGATTCCAAATTGGATGACGGCGGCTCGGATTGCAAGACTTACCCGTCGTTCAAGATTGTTTATTATGAAGGGACACGGCGCGTCTTCCGGCGCCGCAACACATTGGGGAAGGCCAAAGCGCTTGCCAAAGAATTGGCTGGCCAGTTGGCTTGCGACGGCGTCCGCTCCGAATACCTCACTGAGCAGGATCGCCGCATCTACGTTCTCGCCCAAAAAGCAGTCCAACCGCTCAATCTCGAAATCGATCAAGCCTGCCGTCTTTACGCCGACCTGCGAAATCGCGTAAAGGGGGCCACTCTCGAAGAAGCGGTCGATTTCCATAACACCTTTGGCCAGCGAGTCCGACACGGGGCCACGACCGAGGAAGTCTACCAGGAATATCTCCAGCACTTGGAGAAACGCGGTGCTGGAGATTACCACGTGCGCGACGTCGAGAGACTCGTGGGCGGTTTGGTCAACGCCTTTCCGGGACCGATTGCCCGAATCGATACGCCGGACATTGACGATTTCCTCAGCCGTCGGGGCGGCAAGTCGCGCAACAAGAACAACTGGCGCCGAGGAATCATCGCGTACTTCAATTTCGCCCAGAAAAAGAATTTTCTGCCAAAAAACCTCGAACATGCCGCCGCCGCGACCTGCGAGTTCTCCGATCCACGCCAGAAAATCACCACGGAGGAAGAGGCAACAGCTCTCCTGCAGCGGAATGACATCTACACGCCGGAGGAGATGCACCTGATTCTCAAGGGAACCAGCCCGGCGCTTCGCCTCACGATTGAGATCAAGGGCTTTTCTGGGGTGCGCACCGAGGAGATCGTCCGTCTCTGGTGGATCATGATAGACGAAAAGGACAAGTGCATCCGCGTCCCCGACGCCGTCGGTAAAATCGACGCGCGCCTTGTTCTCATCCTACCCAATCTTGGAAAACGCCTGAGTGAGCACGCCGCGGATATCAAGCACGGACGCGTGGCCGCTGAATGGTCCTCGGCCAATTCGCTCTGGCACGCCTGGGAGCGGCAGGTGGAAAAGGCTGGCGTTCCGTACCGGCGCAATGCGTTCCGCAACAGCTATATTTCCTACCGGTTGGCTATTCTGCAGGACATTAATCGGGTGGCGGAGGAAACCGGCACGAGCCCGGAAATGATCCGCCGGAACTATCTGGTTCCGATCTCCAGGACAGTTGCCGAAGCATGGTTTGCGCTGTGAGGTTCGTTCCTCTGCCCTGGAGAGTTCGCCTGCCGATCAGCTGCAACCGATTCGCGGGGCCTCTCCCTCGATCTTCATGTGGGCGCCCCGCCCGCGTTGTCTCCACACCGCGTTGACCCTCGCCCCGCCTTATAATGGGGATGTATGGGCATTGCTCCTGTCCGATTAATGGAAAGTGCGCCAGCCGAACACTCGGCTGCAAATTCTCGCGCCAAGCTCCTGAGAACCACCAAGAGTGGAATGGCCGCGCGTTACCAGGTGGGCACCCGCACGATCGAGAATTGGCAGTACTCGGGCGTCATCTACGCTCGCTTCGAGCAGGGCCGGGCCGTATTCGATGTGGCTGACTGCGACGAGCGACTCCTCGGCTGCGACAAAGGGAAACCATGCCATCACCTCAATCCAAACACTCGATGACCCCCTCTAGCCAAAACACCCCCGAAGTACCAAAACCATTCGTAACGAAGGAGGCGCTGGCGCGGCGTTACGGTGTGTGCGATCGCACCATAGAGAAATGGATGAAGGCGGGCATTCTCATCTTTCTCAAAGTCAACCGCGTCGTGCGCTTTCATGTCGAGGGCTGTGACGAGGCCTTGCGTAAACGCGGCTTCTTGAGTTGAGCCTTGTTTGCCTTACAAGATTCACAGCCATGTCCCGATCACGGCTTCTTCACAGGTTCGGCCTACCTCCATCGCGGTCGAGGGTGACGAAGGCACATCGGAGGCTCTCGCCGGGCCGGAATTGCACCGCCGCGTCCGGGCCGACTTTCCCGCTGCTCCCAACAAAACCGAATGGAAAACCTACGGCCATGATGACACTGAGGCAGCTTATTTGCGAAAATGCGCAGGAAGTCTTGGACACGCCTTCTTCCCGGCTTCCCGACACTACTCCGCCAACCTTCTCTTTGGTTCGTGGCCAATCTCGCGCCGCTGACAAACCCCTCACCCCTCACGCGCAGCAGTCACTCGATGACCGCCCAGTGGGTTGCGGACTGTATGAACTACAGCGCCCGGGGTTTGTGTCTGCGGGGCTTTTTGTGGGGACACTCGCGCCGAACCGGCGACCGGATTGCAGGAAAGCCTTGATTCTATTGGGCTTTGATGCACTGGCCAAAGAGGCGGCCGACGTGAAGTTGGATTTCCAGCAAATGAAGATGGTCGTCAAACACATTCCAAAAGCCCCGGTTTACTGGGCTTTTCGCAATTTGAATATGAGTCCTATAAACGTAAAAACCATGGCATCACCCTCGAACCACTGCGCTTGTGGGGAGGGTTGTGGGGAAGCCTACAACGTAGAAACGGAGGTCTCTTATGGCTAGCCTGCGGAGGACAAAGGGAAAGTTCCATACGATTCGAGGCCGCCGAGCCGATGGTTCCCCGTTCGAATCCGTTACGGATATTCCACAGGAACCGCCAGGACTAGCCCCGGGGGATCCAGAATACGCGGAAGCCAAAGCGGAACTGGAGAAGCAGGCGCTCGAGGAAGCGAACGATGTGGAAGCAAGATCGCGGAAGCGCAAAATGTCGGAAGAAGAATATGAGGCCCGAGCCAGGTACCGTGCCAAAAAGGTCCTGCGCGAAGACAACAAGGCGTCTCCAGCGGCATTCATAATTGCCTGGCTATGGGAGCACGTGATTAGGAACCGACTCCATTACACCAAGGTACGCTGCCTGTGCAATCTCATTGACGGCTTGATCGCCATTTTGGACAAAGAAGGCTGTGAGACAATTCACGAGGTGCGGCGAGAACACTTTGATTCCTACGTGTTTGAGCTTCGAAGCGCTTCGTACTCGCCGGGGGTTGTCAACAGTGCTGTGGACTATCTGAAGGCCCTGGGACGCGAAATTAGGCACCAAACAGGCAGCGTCGTAGCCGACGGGCTGCAGAAGGAGCAGACAGACTATGACGAGCGGCTGCCCTTTGCATTTGAAGAAATGATTCGCATTTTCGCAGCACTCCCCGAAGTTGTCGGTTCGCTGTTCCGCGAATGGACTCTGTTTCTGCTAATCATGCTCTATACCGAGATGCGGCCCGCTGATTCGGCAAGAACCAAACGAAAAGACATCCGTCTTGAGGACGGCGCTATAAGAATCACGTCCTCAAAAACGAAGGGATTCAGGAGTAAACACAAGTGGAAGCCAATGCATAAGCGGTTGCTCCGGTATGTGACGCAGATGCTGGCAGAAGTCGAACTCCAACCAGAAGATCTCCTGTGTCAGCATCTCGGTCACATGTCAGAACAATCCCTTTCGACCAAGTTTCGCGACATTCTCGAACACGCCCGGATTGATCAACTAAGGAACAAAGGGGAAAACCGGATCAATCCGTTTAGTCAAAAATCGCTCTATTCCATCAAGCACACCGCCTGTGTTTGGTACGATGCAACCGGTGGCAAAAAGCAGGACCAAAAAGATGAACACTGCGATTCTACCGAGCAGGCCAAAGAACACTATCGCCATGACACTCCTGATCCTACGGTAATGGAAATGAGGCGCCAAACTATCAATCGGATGCCAGATGTTGGCGTCGAATGGAAGAAGGCAGAGGCAGGTGTTGGAAAGGTAAAGAACCCCGCATGAGATACATCGTCAAACACCAGGCCGCGGACGAAAATATTCAATTACTCTTAGACGCCGCGGCACTAGTGGAACCCGAATGGATTACGGTCATTAATTGCGCGTACGGCGGCGGCATCAAAACATGCATCGGTCGTCACTTAGGGCCTGGAGACTTGGTTGGAAACAAGATAGCACTTCGTCCTACGCTCAGCGAATGCATCATAAGGAGACCTTTGCCGGAGGATCTGGTGGCGTATTTGCAGAAATTGCCCCAATCAGATCCATATTTTTGTCCTCGCCTGCATGAGATGACTACGGGGCAGTTTGGGAGTTCATGGAGAATCCTGTGTGCCACGGCGAAGTTGAAACTTCACATGCTCGTGCTCACGTGGCCGTACCGGGACGCCAATCAAGAGTCGATCAAATGGGAGCGCGCCCAAGGCTGCTTGGATAGAATTGCAGAACAATGGCTGTCAGAAGGGGAACGTGAGGAGCTCCGGGCGAAGGCCGCGAATTGGGCCCGCCTCGGATCCAAGACCGGGAACCGACGCCGACGGCTCACCCGGGCCCAGCTAATGGCTCCTCTGAAGTAAGTGCTCAGCACGACGGGGTTCAACTTGTACCGACGGGTTGTGACAGCCCCAGGGGTGCGGCTTGCCGGGGGGCAGCATCCCCGCCATCTGGTTTCACAACTGGTCTGGGATGCAACAAAGCACCTTTGCCCTGGCGAGCCGGTCGCCCCAAGCGCCAGCGGCGCATTGCCGGGAAGGATAGCGCGATGGGCCTGCGCCGCACGGACATGGCCGCTGCCCTCAATGGCGCGGAGCGTTCCCTTCTGGATTATAACAGCTCCTCCGGTTTCGCCCCCAGCCGATGGTCCCGGCCGAATTGCGGCCCTCGAGGCCGCCGGCTTTCTCGCGTTCCTCGTCAGCACCGAAGATGTCATTCTCACGCAAACCAACGGGAATTATTATTGGGTACGGCTCCAGAGTAAACAATCCTCGCAGCAAGCTGCGAGGCATTCCAGAATGTTGAACTTTGTCTCTTTTTTAATAAAGCCGAAGCAAGCTTCGGGGTATCAAACCCAACGAGAATGAAAATTGGTCGATCCAGGAAATAGCGCGCGGTCTGCAGCAGTTCATCCAGACGGCCCGATCTGCCGCCAGGAAAACCAGGGTGTTGGGATACTGGCGCGGGCTGTTGCCCCGGCGGCTGAGAATCTTCTCCTCCCGCAACATTTAACCATCAACCACCAACTGTTCCCTGGCGCGCCCGCCGAGTACCCGGCTGCAAGGCCCCGACACCCGTGAATTTCCCGATCAGCAATCCTTCTGCCCACCGCTCCCGAATTCGTAGCCCCACGATGCGCCAGGTGGAGTTCAAGAACAAGCTTCCCGCATCCGCGAGAAATGCCGAGGACGTTTTGACCTCCAACGTCTTCTCCCTCTTAAAATACAGCGACCGCCGCACCTGTCTCCGCCAGCTCCCTCCGCCTTGCCGGACTCGAGATCCCGGCCGCCGAATTCGACCAGGTCCCCTTCGCCTTCTGGCCTCGATACGACGATGGCCGGCCGCCATTGGGTAGCAATCCGCTGGAACACATTCCTTAATCGGGCCAGCGCTTCGCGGCCCTTGGCGCCGCCGTCCTCTTCGGCATGCACACCCGCGGTGGGTGATGCACCAGTCCCATCGGATGAAGCCGGGATGCTGAATACGAGCAAAGCGTAGGTGGCCGCCTTCATCTCTTGGCTCAACTTCTGCGCAAAGGTGAATTGGGTCTCGAAATCTTCGCTCGGAAGGTCATGCGTGTCATGCAATTGCCGCGCGTACAGGGGTGTTTTCTCCTTCCAAACTCGGTCAGACAAGAAATCTGAATGAAGACCAAAACTCTTGAAATTGCAGTCGATGAACTGCAGAACGCTGATTATCCGAATTGCTACGCGGCAATTCCACCGAACGGCAAAGTGTGCAGTCACACTGGACTGAGGCACACCCACTTGTACTCAATGCTCGCAGCCGGGGGCGCTGCGCGGCCTTATGTCCGCGTTGTGAACCTGCGGGAACCCGGCGCGAGCAAGGGCAAGACCCTATTCCATGTCGGCGATTTTCTCCGCTACCTGGATCTGCATGCCAAGCAACAGGGTTCTGGCGAGCAACGCTCCGCCATCCAGGATCGGGACGTCACGCGGCGGAGGTGATTAGCCAAAGGGCTGATGGCCAGGCAAAACCAATTCCGACCATCTCAAGCCCGATCTCCTGACCAGTAAACATGGTGCCGGGGGGAATGTTTTTCAGAGCCCTGAACAAGAGCGCTTCGCGAAACACGTCGCCGTGGCAGAAAGACAGTATGAACAACGATTTGCAAAGCGCCGAGTTCCGGGAACGGTGGGCTTATATCGCCGAGCCGGGATGGGAAATCAACCAGGAAGTATTCAGCCGGGCCGACCGCCGCCGGGCCAAAGTCCTCCACTGCGCGATCCCCGTGACGCAAGCCAAACGGCTGACGGATGCGGCCTTTCCGACGGGATGGGACGTCGACAAGTGCCTCATCGCCAGTGTCGGTCGCAAAGCCCGGCCGGAGTTGGAAAACTGGGAGTACAGCCCGCAAATCGGAGCCGTACCGCAGCTCCCCTACCAGAGGAGCCCAGGCACATGGCCCGAGAGCTGCGCCAATTTGTGAACGAACTGGAGGCATGCCGGCGAAGATTGGGGATGAATAGAGGACGGCCGGAAAAGGGAAAGCTGCAACTCCTGTAAATCGTCGCCAAACAAGTGGTCGATGAAACCAAGTCCATCGCCGTTCACCATCGGTGGTTGGCAGGGCAATTACGTCGGCCTCCGCGCAGCAGCGTGTTCCGCCTTGAAACGTTGCCGATAGCCTTGGGCTATGAGAGAAGAACAAATCGCCCGCTTGAGTTCCGCCCAGCACGTTCAGGGCCTCTTGCTTGCCTGTGGTCTTAAACAAAGAGTCGCGCCGTGCGTCCTGGCGGTCGCAGCTGGACTGACTGGGCCAGACTCTTGGCGGGAGGAGGTGGTTGCTGAGGCGCGCCTATTCTTCGCCCGGCGCGCGGGTCTGGTCCCCACTGGACTGGAAGAACTCCCTTCGCGGTGGCTGCAGCAGTTGCCGAGGCACTTGGAAAGCAGGGACATGGGGCCTTTCATGATCACCAGCCTCGCGTTCGATCAGGGACTCCTATGTGTTGCTTTCGCACATGAAGTCGCCAGCCAGACAGGGCGCATGACTATGTGGGACGACCTCCGTTTCGTGTTGAATTTGTCGCTCCAGCCAAACATCTGGCATCCATTAGCGCGAAAAGAGGAATTGGAAGTCTGGAACCGTTGCCCCAAGTTGCGCGGGGAACTATTCGCCTTGGACTGAAGATCTACGAGCGTGCTCTCACGAAACTGGCTCTCACGAAAGGGTGCGGCTGAAAAGCTTGACGTCTCGGTCGACACCATTGAAAGAAGGGCGATCCCGTGGCAGGACGATCCGGTGCCGGGGAAACTTCGTTACAAGTGCCTGAAACTCGGGGAGGAAACACGGCAGGAACGACGATACTGCGAGGAAGATTTGGAGGCGCTGCTGGTTCCAATGCCACGTTGAAAGCATAAGCCACACCCACCGCGGGCGCGGATGGCTGGTCACGAACCAGGAAGCGCGGGAGTATTGGGTCATGCTCCCAACTTGGCTCAAGGCGAAGGGGGCGATCGAGGTGGAACTTCCGCGAGGTCACAAGCTGGATTCAGCCATAACCGAAACGGTCAAAACGACAGTCTCGGCGGCATGCGAGGCTATGAGTGCATTCAAAGAGGACGTCGCCGCCGCTACGGTTGCGAAGCGCAAGGCACGCAAATCGGAGAATGCGAAGTCGCTTCCACCCGAGTTTAAGAATGGAGACGCAGCGGTTGCATCATCCTCAAAGCCCATCATCTCAGACTTGTCCCTTGCGACTCTGCCGTCATCAATAACGGTGGCGTGAAGCTACGCTATTCCGCTACAGCGAGGTTGGAGTCAGAGAAAAATGCGGAAAACGCTCCGACAAACGCAAAGTGTTCCTTTCATGGGTTATGACAAGCAGCACTTTTCGTAAGCCCCTGAGAATCAACGAGCGGAAACCTTCGCTAACCTGCCGAAACATGCCGCAACAATATCAAGCAATAACAAGTTGCAGGCAGGCATCCCAAAACGGCCTTTATCTGTTACGCTGGCTGTAGCATGAATTCCATTCCGGGTGCGCACTTAAGCAGCCCGTGAACGCATTCGCGCCAGCCAACTTCCGCGACGTTCCACCTCGGACAGCGGCACAGTAATTGGCGAAACACAACAATGCGAAAGAACTCGCCAGTCAGTGACCGAAGAAACCTTCGCAAACGGCCAGCCTGGGCATGTGGGAGATCCCGCATTCAATCCCACCCGTGCCGCTTCATCCAAGCCAGATTCATCGAGCATTGTTACATCAATGCCGATATCGAAGACGCCCGCCGCCTCACCGCTCTCCGAACTGGACCAATGGGTGTCGGCTGAGCGCCTTCTTGAAATCCTTTGGGATGAACGGAGCCGCCCTAGCCTCCAGTGGATCAGAAAGGAAATGAAGTGCAGAATGTTGCCGCACGTTCGCCGCGGTCGGCTCATATTTTATCGGCCGAGGTCCGTCATGGAATGGTTCAACCAGCGAGAGTGCCGACCGAACAGCATGAAATAGCCATTCGGCCAGAAGTCGTCGTATGGGGACTGGACGCCCGTCCTCGAGTCGAACTGTCGCCTGAGGAGCAACCCGTTACGCCCTCTATCGTATATCTGCTTGGGATTATCTTTATGGGAATTGCCGCCCTCAAATTTAAGTCAGGAGACATGGAGGCCATGGGCAAAAACCTCGGCGGCTCCGTCATGCTGTTCCTGGTCCCGAAGATCGTGGAAGTAATCATCACCTGGGCCGCCAAATAGCGTACCCCTGGGCGAGGGCGGACCGGAATCGAAACGCCGGTTCAATTCCGCTCTGTCCAGCTTGTCCGAATTTGGCAAGTCGAGGCTTTTTCGTCTCCCGAGTCACGCATGGAGTCACAAATCACCACGGGTCAGCAGCTCTTCATTAGGTCGGCTCCCTATGATCTCAAACGTCCCGGCGGCGCCGTCGGTGAGCTTGGGACCGGGGAATGAGGACGTCACGGCAACCATGGGTCGTGGAAATCGCAACTTGAGCTTCATCTGAGAAGCGCTGGATTGGTGGCGTGTCGGGCCACTGCGGTGGGCCGCAGCGGCATCGAGCATGTCAGGCAGCCATTGCTGGGCGGGTTGAACTCAGGCGGTGCAGCTCTTGGCCGATGGTCTCCCGGAAGCGCTTGATGGCGGCGAATGGCACGAGGTTCTTTGCTTTGGCATCGAGCGACTTCTTGCGGATTGCATCGGCGCCTTCCACGGAATAGAGGTTCTCGATGGCTTGCTCAACTCCTTTGGCGAAGCTTACGGAAATGGAGGACCTGCAGCGGCCGGAGTTGGCAATCACTCCGTTTTTCCGAACGAACGCGGAATATTTAGTGCTTCGTTCTGGCAGCTCGGAGGCGGCGATCTCGAGGCGGTGCGGCTTGCATTGTAAAGCAGTGGGCGCTCTAATCCATGGTGCCGAACCGACTGCGTTGCAGATCGTACGTTTGGCTCAGTATTTCGAGATGATGCCACAGAAACTACTGATGGAGGATTTTAGGCCCGAGGGCGTCACCGAAGCCTTGGATTGGGATTTGACAGGAAGGGATCTGAGCGGAAGCAAGAAGGCCTGATGGATCTTGCGAAAAGTATCGAAAGGGGAGGCCGAGTCAAAGGCGGCGGGAAGTTTGTAAGCTAAACTCGTCTCCCTTCCTCAACTCAGGTCACTTGAGCAACCATTTGTTTTCACCTCGCAATCGCGGAGACGACCGCCTTCTCAGGGCCGATGGCGTTCAACGCAACCGTTCGACATACAGCACGTCAATGTCAGTGATGCCAACGAACCCGAGGACAGCGCGCAGATACGACTCATGGAAAAGTCGGTTCATTGCCTGGCCCGAGCGGATTCTCGGAGCGCTGGCGCCAGCTCCCGACTGAATTCCGCGAGCAGCGCGCTCAAGGTCGTGGCGATGGCTTGTGGGTTGCCGCGCGTGGCGGGGCCGGGTCTGGTCAAGCGAGTCTGACCGATCTTTATGGGTTTATCAGCACCGGCAGCGGTGAGCCGCCATTTCGCGAGCAGCGTTCCCCGCCCTTCAGTATCCACGTCGAACTGTTCCACATTGACGGATACTCGCACTACTAACCGGTCGCGTTCAAAAGCGGAGAGATAAGCCCGGTCCGAGGCCAGCAGCATGGAGAGATTATGCGCCAACGTCTGCCGGAAGGAATGGTCCAGCCGCTCGGCCCAAAGCGCAGTTTCGAGGTACTCAACTTCGTCGGCGCTCTTGCGGACAACCATTGAATCTCGCAGAAGATATGAAGGCATCTTCACGAACCCGACTTCAACCGAGGACTGCTGCGCTGTGCTCGAGGCCTGCTCGGGTGCCGGACCAGGCACCAAAACGAAGTGTCGCGTTGGCACCCGCGCAGGCTTTATGACGCATCCGCCCAAGAGCAAGCACAGACTGAACATGATGAGGAGCAGGTGGAGATAACTTGGCCGTTTCATTTCAAGCCTCATTCTTTGGGTTTCTTCCTCCCTGCTAACAAAGCGTTCGGATTGCGTTGCAGGAATTCGGCGAGGTCGGCAACAGCGCGGCTCGCGTTACCTAGTTGCTCCAGCGCCTGTGTAAGATCGGAGCCAAAGGAGTTATCAGGGCCCAGCAGGTCGGAGAGGTTCTGGGCACCCCGGCGGACCTCGGCAAGTGTCTTCTGTGCTTCAAACAGCGTATTCGTGAGATTGTCGGCTAGCGGGTCCACGCGACCGTCAATCCTCGCCAATAGCGCCTCCGCGCGGTTCAACGTCCGTCGCAGGGAGACAACGGAGTTGGTCAGGTCCGGTGAGGCGAGAAGTTGATTTGCCGCCCCGAGCAGGTTGGTCACGTCGGCGTTGATCTGCGGAAGGTCCAAATGGCCCAGGCTGGTATCCAAATGACTCAGCAAAGCAGTCAGTTTCGCCGAAATTCCGGGCAGGTCAAGCTGCTCGAGGTGGTCCAAGAGTCGCTGCACCTGGCTGGGGATGGTCGGAATCTCCATGTACTCGGGCTTGAGCTGATGAAACAACGCAGGGGGCGCCGCCGGCACCATGTCCAGGCTCACGTAAAGGACCCCGGTCACTAGACTCTCGGCGTCCAGGCGGCCACGAAGACCCCGACGGATGTTTTCATTCACGTGGGCCTGGCTGCCGATCTGAAGCGTCTCATCGGACTTGGATTGGACGAGCTTTTTGTCAACCGCAATAATCACTGGCATGGCGTAGTCGTCGCTGGGTTGATTGTGGCGGATCAGAATCTGGTCCACCTTGCCGATGGTCACACCCCGGAATTTCACAGGAGCGCCCGGGTTCAAGCCTTTGAGCGAGCCGTCGAAGTAAAGGATGGACTTTTGTTGCTGGTGGAAAAGGTTGCCGGAACTGAAGATAAGCACTCCAGCCACGCCTAATGCCAGACCGATGACGAGGAACAAGCCGAGAGCTGTGGGATTGGATGTTTTCATGGTGTCGTACCCCGCCCAGATAATTCGCCGCGGGTGAGAAAGGTCCTTATCTTCGGGTCAGGGGAATGCTCACGCAGTTCCGTGGGATTGCCCTGGACTCTCACGGTCCGCGATTCGGCATCGAGGAAGATCGAGTCGTCGGCGATGGTGAAAATGCTGGCCAGTTCGTGGGTGACAACCACAACAGTGGCGCCCAATGTGTCGCGCAGTTCCAGGATCAATTGGTCCAGGTTGCGCGAAAGGACAGGATCCAGCCCGGCTGAGGGTTCATCGAAAAACAGGATTTCCGGGTCCAGCGCCATGGCGCGAGCCAGTCCCGCCCGCTTGCGCATGCCGCCGGAAAGCTCGGCAGGATAATAGTCCTCAAAGCCCGCCAAGCCCACTAGCGCCAGCTTGAGCCGGACGACCTCTTGCCGGTCGGCTTCTGGCCAATCAGTATATTGAGCCAGTGGGAGTTCGACGTTCTCCGCCAAGGTCATGGAGCTCCAGAGCGCGGCACTTTGGAAGAGTACACCGAACTTGCGCACCCGAGCGCGGCGCGCCTCTTCGTCCGAGCCCCAAAAACTCCGGCCGTCGTAGAGGATGTCTCCTTGAGCAGGCGGCTGCAGGCCGATCATCGTCCGCAGCAGCGTGCTTTTGCCCGAGCCACTTTCACCCATGATGACGAACACCGAACCGCGTTTGACGCGGGCACTAATATCGCGCATGACCACGTAGGGACCGTAAGCCATGCTCAGTTTCTTGATCTCAATTTTGATGTCCTCGGTGTTCATGTCCCGCGTTCAAATGTGCAGCGCGTTGCAGAGCACCGCAAAAATGCCGTCCGTAGCGATGATCGCAGAAATCCCTGACACCACCGCCCGGGTGGTGGCCTGTCCCACTGCGGCGGCAGTATGGCCGCTCTGGATTCCCCGGAGACAGCCAGTGTAGGCCACGAGGAACCCAAAGAAGGTGCCTTTGACGATGCCGAGCAGGAAGCTCTTGAATTGAATGGCCTGGATCGTGCGGTTGACATACTCAGTGGAGGTGATGTCCAGCATGCTGACCGACACAAAGAAGCCGCCCGCGATGCTGATCAGGTCGGCAAAAACGCAGAGAAAGGGCATCATCAGGACCAGAGCGACCATCCTTGGCAGGACCAGGAACTCGATGGGCGACAGACCAAAGGTTTCCAGAGCACTGATTTCCTCATTGACCTTCATGGTCCCAAGCTGGGCCGCGAAGGCAGCGCCGGTGCGACCGCACAGGATGATGCCGGTCATGATACAGCCCATCTCCCGCACCGTGGCGATGCCCACCAGGTCGGCCACATAGATGGAGGCACCGAACCGTTCCAGTTCAAGTGCTCCCACAAAAGCCAGAATCAGCCCCACTAAAAAATTGATCATGGCCACTATGCCCAACGCCTGGGGGCCGGTCTGTTCCATGACCAGAAAGGCGTCGGCCCAGCGGAACTGTGCGCGACCCCGCAGCAGGTTCACCAGCGCCATGAGGTTTTGGCCCAAAAAGGTGAAGAGCCCCAGTATGCCGTCCCACCCCTGGATCGTGCGCTCACCCACGCTTCGGAAAAAAGAGACTTTGGCTAGCGTGCGGTGCGCATCCACTTTTTCGGGCACTGCCTGGGCCAGGCGCAGCAATCGGCGCGCGCCCTCCGGCAGTCCGTCGTAGCCGATTTCGATGTTGCGTCCGCGGACTAGCCCGGCGCACTGGCTGATGAACGCCACAAAGCGCGAGTCCCAGCCGGTCAGGCCGGCCGTGTCGAATTCCACGGACTTCACGGACGGCTCCTTACTCAAGGTTTCTCGAACAACCTCCACGCCGGGTAGCGTGGGCCCCTCTCGCCAGTTGCCCGACACCCTGGCCAGCAACACCCCCGGCGACGTCCGCACAGCCACCAGATTCGGGATGGAGGCGGTTGTTTTCATGGGCTCTCCATTGCTAAATCAAAGACGCCCGCGTGACACTTCCATCGGTGCAGGCCATCCTCGGAACGAATCTGCAGGGCCAGTTCAATCGCGGGCGTGGTCATGGCGCAACCTTTTCGGGTTCGAGAGCGACGGCTTTGGCTTGTTCGGGCCTGCTGTAGGGGCGTGCCCTGGGCACGCGCAATTCCAGAATTCCCTCGCCAAAGGTGGCCCGGATTTCTCCGCATGCGTCCGGTGGCAATGGCAACTGGCGAACGAAGGCACCAGCGGGACGCTCCACCCGCACGGGTTCCCCGCCCCGATGCCTGGGCACCCGCTGCCCGCTAATGTAAAGCCCGTCGCTACGCACACGCAGTTGTATCTCCTCGGGTTTGAGACCAGGCAGGTCTACGTCGAACACGTACTCTTGCCCGGTCTCGGTTACGTCCACGGCTGGAAACCAGTCGGTGTCCCCGTCCCGCATTTGGCACGCGGGCACGGCGTTTAAGGAGGCTACGAAGAGATTCCTGTTATTGCTGATGTTCTTGGTATTCATTTTCAAGTCTGGATTTGAGTTCCAGCTCCAGATCACGCCAATCGTTTAACTTCATATTTTCAGCGCCTCCATATGAGGCATACGCGGCGTTCACCAATCCGCGGAGTCTCTCCGGGAGTTGTGGCAACACGGGAGCATGCAGCGTGAAAGCGTTTGTTGGCTGGGGATTGATTCTGGGCGTTTTCACTGCTTCAAAACCTTATCGTGCTGTCGTCTGGCAGGCTGACTGTGTGCCGGATGCTATGCGGGCATCGCGCTTGCGGGCGCTGTGCGCTTCCCAAAGAGGGTGTTCCGCATGGCGCAGTGGCCTTGCCAGAGTCAGTTGCCTGAATCGCAAACTTACCCAAGGCAGAACCGAACCGCTCACGCGTGGCGAAGTTCCCAAGTCCGTTATCCGAGGCCATGTTGGTAGAAAGGCAGGTTTCATTTACAGTGTTCCTGGTTTTCGCGCGCTTCGCGCCGTTGGGCTCGAACAGGTCCTGGAGGGCGCCCATCAACTGCTGCCGGAGGTTGCCTTCCTTGCTGACGAATCCATCGGCCCCCGCCTCCTCAGCCATCGCTTTCGTAATCTGACTGTCATCCGAGGTGACGATGATGATGGCAGGCGGGTGCTCACGCTGCTTGATGTATCGTATGGCTTGTATGCCGTTGAGACGCGGCATGTGGACATCCATCAGGACCAACTCGGGCGACACCATCGACACATGGCGAAGAGCCTGGGATCCATCGGTTGCAGTGCCAACGAGATCGAAATTGCCGGCTTCTTCCAGAATGTGAGCGAGGATTTTCAACATGAACGGAGAATCATCCACCACCAAAGTTGTAACTGTGGTCTGAGATGTGGCCTTTGTCCTATTGCGTGGGTGGGTATTCATGATCTCGGTTCGCCTTCTCCGACCAGGAAACGAACGCTGTCCTGATAGACCTGAAGTTCGTGCGCGCGCGCGTCGTCCGGATTACGCGTTGAGTCCAAGTATTGAATCACGCAGTCGGGACAACAGAAAATCAATGGCCCCCCTTCTTCACGGTGTATCTTGCAACAGCCCTGTCCCTCGACCGGTTTGCCGCAAACGAAACACTTCTCCCGGACGGCGCCACTGACTTGCGCTGCACGTGGTTCACCCTCATCGGCGGAGTTCATAATCCTGTTTTGAGTTGCGGTGCGGCCTTCACACCCGGTTGGGCTTTCGATGACGGTTCATCGGTTCGCCGATCATTCCGTGCAGGTTGGTCGTGCCAGGCGAGCGCGTACAGCACGCTGAGGACGACGACTGCGATAAGTAATAGTGGGTGCATAGGGCTTACTGGGAAAAGGGTTTGAGTTTGGCCAAAATGGCCTCCTTGGTCGCGGTGCCGATGATGCGCAGGCACGGATTTCCACGGACAAAATAGACCAAGGTCGGGACCGACTGAATATCGTACCAAAGACTAAGGTCGAGATTGTCGTCCGCGCTGACTTTGACCACCTTGACCTTGCCTGCACAGGCGCTGGCTAGTTCCTGAAGCACAGAATCGAAAACCTGGCATGGCCGGCTCCAGGGAGCCCAGAACTCAACCAGTACCGGTTGCTTTGACTGCAGGACTTCCGCCTTGAAATCCTCGGCTGCGATCAGGGGCAGTGCATCATTTTGGGTATTCAAGTTTTCGGTATTCTTCAACATGATCAGGCTATATGCACAGCCTGTGCCACAGGGCGGACAAGAACGTAAGGCGCTCAAAGACAGCAAGTAGCGCATCGACTGGCCAGTTTCCGCCGGGGTCATAAAATTGAAGGCCCCGAAAAATCGTGTGGCGTTCGCGCGCGCTTCCATGGCTCTTAGTCCTCGATGAGAATGAAATGACTGCCGCTATTGCTCCATACCCGTAACAGCGTGCGCTTGTCCTTGGCGTTTTGCGTCAATGTCGAAGCCTCCCCCGCGTTCCTGACTTCCTTGCGGTTGATGGATAGAATAACGTCGCCGGGCCGGAGACCTGCTTGCGCAGCCGCCGAATACGCGTGGAGATCGAGCACCACCGCACCCTGCACATCACGGGGGATGCTGAGCTTCTGCCGGAATTCGCTGTTGAGCTCACCTATAATCACTCCCTGCAGCGCACCAGGATCCTGTTCATAGGCATTTCGGGCCGCCTTGGCGAGGAGGTCGCTATTGGATGCCTGGCTGATGGTGACCCGGAGCGGCTTGGCCGAACCGTCGCGCAGAACCTCAACCGGAACAGTCTGACCAGGTTTGATCTCTGCCACCGAGAGCTTCAGTTGACGGGCGCCATGCACATCCTTGCCGCCGAACCGCGTGATCACATCGCCGACTTCGACCCCGGCCTTCTCAGCGGGTCCGTTGGGGGTCACAGCGCCCACCAGCACACCCACGACGCTGTAAAGCTTGAACTCTTTAGCGAGCTCTGGCGTCAGATCCTGAGCCTCGACTCCGAGATAGCCTCGGATGACATACCCATATTTCACTAGGTCCGTCATCACTCTGCGGGCAAGGTCTGAAGGAACAGCAAAGCCGATGCCCAAGTTTCCGCCAGAGCTGCTGAGGATGGCGGTGTTGATGCCGATGAGGTGGCCGGCGACATCCACCAGCGCCCCACCCGAGTTGCCTGGATTAATCGGGGCGTCGGTTTGGATAAAGCTCTCATAATCCTCGATGCCCATGCCCCCACGGTCGGTCGCGCTGACGATCCCGTGCGTCACGGTTTGGCCCACCCCAAAGGGATGGCCGATCGCCAGCACCAGATCGCCCACCTGTACGTTTCGGCTTTCAGCCAGTGGAACCGTGGGCAGGTGGTGGGCGGCGATCTTGACGACCGCGATGTCACTCTTGGCATCAAGTCCAATGACCTTGGCCTTGAACTCGCGCCCGTCCTGCAGGGTCACCTCGACCACGTGTGCCCCATCTAAAAGATGGCAGTTGGTCAGGATGTAGCCGTCCTCGGTCACAATCACGCCAGACCCAAGCCCAGACTCCAGTGGGCGGTGAGAACGCCCGCGAAGCACTCGGCCTAATAGGTACCGCTGTAAAGGATCTTGCACGCCGCTGGCCAGATCAGCGGGACTGTCGGAGCTCAGGGCCGTGACGATTCGTACCACGGCAGGTGCAACCTTTTCGACCGCCGGGGCGAAGCTTTCGAAACTTCTATCGAAACGCTGCGCTGGCACTTCATTAATCGACGCATTGAGCGTCTCGCCCGACGGCCCCGACTCGGTTGTGGAATCCAGTTGGACTCCCCGGACCAATGTCGCCATCAGGACCACGGCCCCGAAAGTCAGCAGCGATTGCGGTTTGTGAATCTGCATTCTCATTTTTTCATCATGGGCGAAAAAGCTGTCGCATGGAGGCTTGCTTCTTTGTCTCAGCCCTCCTGCTCTCTAATCAGCCGCTGAAAATCGCGAGCAACGGATTTGTCGCGTGCCCGCAATTCGGCCTTGCGCCACTCCTTCAACGAGCCGTCGGGCATTGCCAGCGTGGCCCTGGCTTCATCCATAAGCCACTGGATCGTATCATCAAGGATCGCTATGGATTCCTGACGTGTTAGCGGCTGAAAGGGCTTCAGCGTTCTTGCCTTGGGCGGCAGGGCGGCTGGTACTGCCCAGCGTTGCGCCCTGTGTCGTTCCCAAAAACTTTTCAGGTTCATAATCGCAATTTGCATTGATTTCCTGATCTCAGTCTGGCTGGTGAAAGGCACCTATTCTCGAGGTTGTTGATCCTGCGGCGGACTTTCTTCAGGGCGGCATTTTGCAGTTGGCACACGCGTTCGCTTGAAAGGCCAAGCTCCTGTCCAGTCTCGTCGAGTGTCTTTGGCGAGTCCCCCTCCAACCCGAAGCGTAAACGCAGAATAACCTGCTCCCGTTCATCCAGCGTCTGGACGATCCCCCGCACCATCACCGTGCGTGCCTTGCCATCCAGTTTTTCGTAAGGCGACTCGGCTCTCTCATCCGCAATGATCTCGGCGTAGCTACCAATGTCCTCACCGTCGATCTGTGCGTCGAGGGAGGCAGGACGAATGGCCGCCATCCGCATCTCGGTGACCCGCCGTGCGGTGGTCCCCACTTCCGCGGCCAGCTCGTCGTCCGTTGGCTCCCGGCCCAATTCTTCCTCCAGTCGCGAAGCGGTCCGCCTCATTTTGCCGAGCTTGTCCACCACGTGCGTGGGTAGTCGCATGGCTTTGGACTGGCTGGCCAGCGCTTTTGTAATCGCTTGCCTGATCCACAGCGCGCCGTAGCCGGACAACTTCGCCCCCTTGTTGGGGTCAAACCGATCGACGGCCCGCATCAGACCAATGTTGCCTTCGCTGATGAGGTCCAACAGCGGCAAACCGATCCCTTCGTAAGCCCGGGCGATCTTGACGACCAGCCGCAGGTTGGACTTAATCATCTGCTCACGAGCTTCCCTGTCCCCTTTCTTGATGCGAGCCGCGAGTTCCATTTCTTCTTGGGGGGTGAGCAGCTTCGCTCGGCCAATGTCTCGGAGGTACAGCGAAATGCACGTTTCGCCCTGGAATGTGTCGCGCGCGCCGCGTGACTGTGATTTCCAGGCAGGTGAACCGTCAAATTCGTCTAAAGTCTTCATTGTTTCGATCCGTTCGGGTCGTCGTTGAAAGCACTTACATTTTTTGTGCCACCGTTGGGTAATGCGCCGTTTCCGTTGCAGGCGCGCCATTTGTGCAATTTCCCGCATCGCCATTTCCTCACGGAACCCCGTATGAATTTTCGTGCATTCGAAAAACCGCATGTCATCTCGGCCTGCCGTTTCGGAAGCAAGTCCCTGTAAAGCCTTGGCTTGCGTGCAGGTTTAGGTGTTGGCACGCGACGTGATTAAGGAACCTCGATTGCGGGATGAAGGAACGAATATGATAAAATCTGGTCTCAGCTTCGAAACGCCAGTCAGACCTGGTTTGCACCGATTAATCAGCCAGTTCGGTTGTTCGCCCCACTCGGTCATGACGAAACGGACTTTTCGAGTATCTGCCTCCAGCGAGGGCGAAGCCGGAGTCCATTCCTCGTCTTGCACATCCCGCACGCATGAGCTGAAACTGGGCGAAGCCGGTCGGCCCATCTTCGGATTAACAAAAGGAATTGTAACGGGGGTGGCCAATGCGTGAGCCCACCACCACGCCAGCTATAACACTGCCAGACTGGGGCGAGCGGTACGATTGCCGTCCGGCAAAATTCTCCTGCGACAAGGATGCGCCTTTTGAGACCCCTCCAGAGGCTGAAACAGATTACGCCGCTGCTACCAACGGGCGGTCAAGACTCGCCAAGGATCGGAGGCTCAAGCTGCGGGTATCGGCCGTGGGGTTCCTTGCCGCACTTGTAGTTTGCCTAGTCGCCACACCGTTTGTTCAGGGTTTGGAGGAGGGCCAACTCTACCAAGCCGTACTGTTCACGCTGGTTATGTGCACGGGCTTAATTGCCAGTGGTTCCTGCCGCAGACTGGCGTTCGCCCTGGTGAGCTTCGCGCTCGCTGCCATATGGCTCAACCAAATTTGGCCCCAGAAATGCCCAGCACTGACGTTTATTCTGCCAGCGATCGCGTTTCTCGGAGTAGTCATAGCGTCGCTGTTAGGGTTCGTTCTTCGGGCCAAACGGGTCGATGCAAACGTCCTTTGCGCCGGCATTTCTGTTTACCTGATTTTGGGATTGCTCTGGGGGCTCGCCTACACATTCGTGGCGCAAGTGAATCCCAACGCGTTCTCGTTCAACACTCGTTCGGGAACGGCGGCGGTGATGAGTGGGTTCACCGCCATCTATTTCAGTTTTACAACTCTGATGACTGTGGGATACGGCGACATCACCCCGGTGGCAGATGTAGCGCGGATGCTGGCGATGCTTGAGGCGATGACCGGCACGCTCTTTGTCGGGGTGATGATCGCCCGCCTGGTTTCCCTGTACTCAGCCTCTGGGCAGAGGCACGCGCCGCCCCACAATCAAAGCCCGAGCAACCACTCGTAATCTTCAGTTATGATCGATGCTATCACCAACTTCATTGAAACCAGGGACAGGCCCAGGACAAGACCGCCTGTGGCCAGGATCACACCGATAGTTCCGCCTTACCCTGAGGTTAGAAAAGGCGAACAACGGACCGGGTTCACTAAAGTGTTCCGTTGGCCGGTTCCGGCCTTTCAGACGCCTCAACCAACGACGGTCGAAGTCGCTGGCTCCTTCAATGGGTGGCGTAAGGTCCCTCTGAGTTATGATCCGCCAAGCAGAACCTGGCAGGTCATTCTGAACGATATCGAGGGCAATCGCACACACCGCTACGTAATCCTGGTGGATGGAAAACCGATCTATGACAAAACCTGTGACGGATTGGCTGCTCCCCAAACTCCCGAGGAAGCAGAGTGGGGCATCACAACTCCAAGAGGTCCCCGGGTTTTGCTCCTGTTCTCCCAGACCAAATGATCCTGAGACAACAATCGCAAGCGCGTCAGGAGCATCGGTTGCGTGGCCAGTTGCCCGTCAGCAGGCGGAGAGCGGATTTCAATGCAGGTGGAATCAGGATTTGCCACTCAACAGGGCGTGGGTTCGAATCTTGGCGAACCTTGGAACCTTTCCGGCGCATTATGAGACGAATGGACACACGTTTTACTTTCCGAATCAGGGTCTACCCTGCGGAGATCGTATGAAAGATTGGGCATGGCTGCTTCCTTGCTGGGTTTGGAAATACTTCTTTGCGCAGTTCCCCAGAGAAAGAGTGCTCTTGGATGGTCGGACCCGTTTCCTTATACGCTTGGATGAAGAGTTCGCGTTGGTTTACGACCCGCATGGGAAGGCAATGCTGCCTAAATCATATCCAAATGAATGAGTTGCTTCATCAATCAAACCGCATGACGCGATGGATCATAACCCTAGGCGCTGCTTTTATGACCGAGATCGGCCGATTGGGAAAGGCCGGGATGTTTCTGAGCCAATCGTTGCTCGATTGTCTGACAGCGCCAATCAAAGGCGAGCGGGTTTTGAGGCAGACCTGGTTCATTGGGTGGAAATCGATGCTGGTGATCGCCTTGACCGGAACCTTCACGGGGATGGTCGTGGCCTTGCAGGGGTTTCCTACCCTGCGGCGAGTCGGCTCCGAGGCCCTTCTCGGGCCGATGGTTTCACTGTCACTCATTCGCGAACTAGGCCCGGTGTTGACGGCGCTGATGGTCACCGGACGGGCCGGTTCGGCGATTGCGGCGGAGATCGGCATCATGCGCACCACTGAACAGATCGACTCCCTCGAATTGATGGGCCTCAACCCGTTGCGGTACGTGGTCGTGCCGAACGTGCTTGCCTCGCTTCTGGCCTTGCCGGTGCTCACGGTGGTTTTTGACGTAATCGGGATCCTTGGGGGTTACCTGGTTGGCGTGCGGCTCCTCGGCCTCAGCGGCGGCACGTATTTCGGGGAGATGAGCAATTATGTCGAGATGAAGGACATCCTGGGAGGAATCTACAAGGCCCTAACCTTTGGCCTGCTCATCGGCTGGGTGTGTTGCTACAAAGGGTACCACAGCCGGTTCGGGGCCGAAGGCGTCAGCGCGGCTACAACCCAAGCCGTGGTCAATGCCTCGGTGCTCATCCTGGTTTGCGACTACTTTGTGACTTCGGTTGTCTTTTAGGAGGAGCCATGATCCGAGTCCATAATTTGTGGAAATCCTTTGGTCGCCAGGAGGTACTGCGCGGGGTGTCGTTCGAGGTTCAGCCGGGTGAATTCATGGCGCTCATCGGAGGCAGCGGCTGCGGCAAGAGCCTGCTGCTGAAACTCCTGGTCAGCCTTCTTAAACCGGACAACGGCCGAATTTGGGTCTCCGGCAAGGATCTCGCTGCCTCCAGCGGGAAAGAACTCGAGTCCCTGCGAAGCCGCATCGGCTTCGTCTTCCAGGGCGGGGCGTTGTTTGATTCCATGACCGTCTATGACAACGTGGCGTTTCCCCTGCGCGAAAAGACTAGCCTCGGCGAGAAAGACATCCGCCGCAAAGTCACGGGAGAACTCGAACTGGTGGGTCTGCGCGATGCCGAACACAAATTCCCCGCCCAACTCAGCGGGGGCATGATCAAGCGGGTGGCACTGGCCCGTGCCCTCGTGCGCGATCCGGAAATCGTGCTCTTCGACGAGCCGACGACCGGCCTGGACCCGGTCGTCTCGCGTGCCGTTCTCGATCTGTTTAACGAGGTGCACCAGCGCCTCAGGCTGACCGGGATCCTGGTTTCACACGAGATTCCGCGGATTTTCGAGATTGTGCAAAAGGTGGCGATGCTGCACGAAGGCCGGATTGTCGCCGTTGAATCACCAGAACGGTTTTGTGCTTCGCCCGAGCCAGTGATCCGCCAATTCGTGAACGGAAACACGACGGCTCAATCGTGCCTAAATGGGGAAACTGGTCCGAGAGCGTGTTTTGAAAACCCTGTGAAGCCTTCCTGCTCGTCGTCGTTCTCGTGCTCGCCCTCGGCTTTTCGGGATTTCTCGATTACGAGCACGAGGACGACGACGAGAACGAGCCCAGTCCTGCATTTTCCAAAAATGAACTGAGATGAAAAAGACGTACTTAGAATTCGTGGTGGGTCTGTTCCTGGCCATCGGCATCGGCTGTCTGGCCTGGTTGAGTATCAAGCTTGCTCGGAAGGAGTTCTTCGCCAGAAACGGCTACGAACTTCAGGCCTCGTTCAGCAATGGCAGCGGCTTGCGCCGGGGCACACCTGTTGTTATCGCGGGCGTCGAAATTGGCCGGGTCGCGAGTGTCGGCCTTGAGGATTACGAGGCCAAAGTTCGCCTCGTGGTTCAGCCAGGGGTGGTACTGCAAGGCGACACCATCGCCTCCATCAAGACCAAGGGCCTGATTGGGGAGAAATACATCGAGCTTACGCCCGGGGCGTCGGATAAGACCATCAAACCGGGCGGTGTCATCCGCGAGACGCAGCCGGCGATGGACCTGGAGGCGTTAATTGGGAAATACATCCAGGGGAACCTCGCGAAGCCGGACGACAAAGGGCAGCCGCCCCGGTGAATCCACAGTGTGAACTTGCCCCTTTAGAACCAATGAAAACAATGAAAACACTCCGATGCATGTCGCTGGCGCTGGTGGCCGTGGGCGCCAGCCTGTGCGCCTGCGCTGATGAACCGACTGCCCAGATCCGCACCACCACCGACACGATCCTCGCCTTGCTGGCGGATCCGGCTCTCAAAATTGAGGCCCGCAACTCCGAGCGGCGGCAGTTGATTCGAATGGAACTCGACCGGCGGATCGATTGGGCAACGGTCGCCCGCAGCAGCCTGGGACATCACTGGGCCAAGCGCACGCGGGCCGAACAAACGGAGTTCGTCAGTCTCTTTAGCCGCCTCCTCGAGGAAACCTTCATAGATAAATTCGAGACTCAGCATAGCGAGCTGGCTAAGGTCGAATACCTCGGAGCGAAGATCATCGATGAGTACGCGTCGGTGAAAGCCCAGGTCACCACGAAGGACCAGATTGTTCATCCCGTCGAATACCGGCTGCAAAAATCCGGCAAGGACTGGCGGGTTTACGACGTGCTGCTCGAAGGCGTGAGCCTGGTGAAGAATTATCGGGACCAATTCGACGAAATCCTGGCCAAATCGTCTTACGGGAAATTAGTAGCTGATCTCCGAGCCAAAATCCCACAGGCGGTCACCCTAGCCGCTTCCAATCCGCCCTAACTCATCATCGCACTTACACTATGACACCACCTTATATTATGAAGTCACTTTGTCTGGCTGCATGTCTGTTCGTCTCTCTCTGGCCAGCTCGGGGCACCGAAAACCCGGCGGGGCAGAACTCGCCCCCGGCCGGCCGCTCCGCCGTCGAGAACGAGGACCCCTTTCGGGACCCATTTGCCTCCGAGAGCCAACAGGCCAAAGCCCAACCGAAAATCAAGGACCCCTTGCAGCCGATGAACCGCGCCTTTTTTCATTTCAACGATAAGCTTTATCTCTGGGTCCTAAAACCAGCCGGCAAGGGCTATAGCAAGGTGGTTCCACGTCCGGCGCGGACGTGCGTGGGCCGCCTTTATAGGAACGTGAAGTACCCAGTCCACCTCGTCAACAACCTGTTCCAAGGGAAATTCAAAGCGGCAGGGCTTGAGACGGGCCGCTTCTTGGTCAATTCGACGGTGGGCGTCGGCGGGCTCTTCGATCCGGCCACGCGCTGGAAGATCGAGGCTCACCCGGCGGATTTCGATCAAACTCTTGGCCTTTATGGTTTACGCCCGGGTATCTACTTCGATTGGCCGGTATTTGGTCCGTCCAGCCCGCGGGGCACCGCCGGGTTGGCGGCCGACTCTCTGTTGTCACCCTGGTCTTACGTCGGCGGGGGCGTCGGCGTTGCCCTTGGGATCCCGGCGTACAAAGAGCTGAATGGTGCCTCCCTCAATCCCGGCGACTACGAGTCCTTCAAGAAAGCCACGCTGGACCCCTACGTGGCCATGCGTTCTGCGTATTATGAGACCCGCGCCGAAGCCGTGGATAAGAGCAAAGCCAAGAATAGCGCCCAAAAAGTGGCTTCGATCCCCCTCGCGCGGGGCGATGATTAGGCCGGCATACGACCGCCCTCCCCGTCGCACGGCTGACCAAACCCAAATCAGTTGTCGATTTATGGAACTGTTTCACAAGCCAGCAACCCGCAAGCTCTCGAGATGAATTTTACGGGGATTTTCCTCGATGAAGGGCGCAGGATACTTAACTGAGCCTTCGGCGGGGAATTCACTCAATGAATCCCAATCAATACAAACAACCAAATAATAACATACAGCTATGGATAAACAGTTATCAGCCAACACAAATGAGGGCCGCGCGTTCGCGGAAGACGCGCAGGCATGGCTGATCGCCGCCGCTGATGTGGGCAGAAAAAGAGTCGAGGAAGCCCGCCGGCGTCTGGCGACCGCGGCGGAACGTGGCCGAGGGTCGGCTATGAAAACCCTAGTCAGCCTGCTGGTCGTGCTGAGTTGCGGGCTGAGACCGGCCTTCGGCGTGACCAATGACGCTCACGGGACGCCCTGCGGAACCGTGATTGCGCCGTCGGGGCACAAATCGGCGTCCCAATCGCCACCGGGTGGCGTCACAACAATCATTCGCGAAAACGTGCTGTTTCAACACGCCGTCAAAGGGATGGACACCAATAGCCTGAACGCCAGCAGCAATGGGAAGCTTTCGACGCCTGGGCAACAGCCAGCACCCACGAATGGCGTGCCTCCCGAAGAACGAACCGCATTAGGGCCAGTCGATGTGGCAGCGTTTACACAAGTAAACCGACGCCGGGAATATTTCTCGGACCAGGATAAATATGGCGGGATCTTGTACAAAGCGTATAGAGCAGATAATCCCCTTCAGTTGATCAATCCCTTTGCGCCCCGGGAGTATGGTCAAAGTGAGGCCGCGGAGCTCCCGCGCGACCCGATCAGGAGCGTTCCGAGCGGGTTCACTGTGTTCTCGTTCCGGTTCAAATGACACTGGCCCGCGGCTTCATGATCCATTAGAATTGGTACTGTCACGACTTCCCTATGCAGGCCCTGGGCCGTGCCCGACGTCACTTGCGGACGTCGGGTGTTCGCAAAGGTTTACCGCCGGTCCGATTACGTTCCGGAACTCCCGCACGTTCCCGGGCCAACCGTATCCCTGCGTTTTCGAATAGAGTGCTCGTTGGCCAACTCCAGGAAGAGCCTCGCCGCCTTCTTGGGATCGGATCGCGGCTCAGGGGGAGTTACCATAACTGGGTAATCTGCCGATCGCGAATCAACTCTCAACTCCAGAGGTCGAGTTTTCGGGTAAACGAAATTCCGACATCGGTTGAACTTCCGCTGAGCTAATAGATAAGCATTCGCCATCAGTGACTTACGCGTCCGCATGGGATCTGGCATAGTCGATGCACTCACCATGGCATGAAGACTCTTATGGTCGAAAAAATGAATGAATACCTGTTCCGCGTGGACGGCAAACCAGTGCTCGCTCCAACCGCGCTTGGCAAGACACGAAACCGGCGCAACGAGGTGGTACCACTCGTCGCCGTCAGCTAGCTCGAGGTTGGTCTATGGAACTGTTTCACAAAATCTTGAAGACTGCGGTTGCGGGTGAGGCTTCGGACATTCATTTGAAGACCCGCACCCCGGTGGTGTTTCGGATAAACCGGGAGCTCCTGGCCATCGAATGTCCCAACCCCACACAGGATTGGATGAGCAACGTGGTCGAGCACGTGGCCCCACCACACCTGAAGACCCGCCTGGAGCAGGAACGCGAAATTGATTTCTCCTACTTCGTCCCGGGCATCGGACGGTTCCGCACCAACCTCTTTCAACAGCGCGGTCACTGGTGCCTGGCCATGCGCTACGTCAAAACCATCGTGCCAAAGTTCGAGGAATTGGGTTTGCTCCCGCAGATTCGCCAGATTGCCGAGTCGCCACGCGGCATCGTCCTGGTGGCCGGCACTACTGGGTGCGGCAAATCCACGACGCTCGCCGCGATGGTCGAACACATCAATGCCAATTTCAAAAAGCACATTGTCACTCTCGAAGACCCCATTGAATACGTGTTCGAGGACAATCAATGCGTGATCGAGCAGCGCGAAGTGGGGTTGGACACGCTCTCGTTTGCTCACGCGCTCAAGCACGTCCTGCGGCAGGACCCGGACGTCATCATGATCGGTGAAATGCGCGACTCGATCAGCTTCACGGCGGCCATGAGCGCCGCGGATACCGGGCACCTGGTGCTCTCGACGGTGCACACCACCAACGCCTCTCAGTCGGTTAGCCGCATTCTCGATTTCTTCAAAGCCGAAGAGCGGGAGCAGATTCGGCGGCAGCTTGCCAACACGTTGCAGGCGGTCATCTGCCAACGGATGGTGACCACGCTCGCCGATAACATGACTCCGGCGCTCGAAATCATGATTAACACCCCGACCGTCAAGAAACTCATCGAAGAGAACCGGCTAGACAAGCTTGCAGCCGCGATCGAGACCGGGACTGAGGACGGGATGATCAACTTCAACCAGGCGCTCTACAACCTGGTTAAACAGGGACAGGTGAGTGAACGGGAAGCCTTGAGCAAAGCCAGCAACCCACAGGCCCTTGAGATGAATTTCAAGGGCATCTTCCTGGACGAAGGCCGCCGGATCCTCAATTGAACAGTGCAAAGCCGTGCGCCGGCGTCATGACCTCAAAGACACAGATTTTCGGAAGCGCACGTGTCCGCATGTGCGACGCTTCCCTTTCGGCCGGGAAGCAACGGAATGACACAAGGACCCAGGCATTTCATCGTTTGGTCAATCGGACGAACGTGCGCTTCCGTTACAATTCAGGGCTCATCTCAGACGCAGGTTCCGCCACCAGCTCAGGCTCCACAAGCAGCGACCGTTTGAATTGGGATATGCTCGCGATCTGGGTGTTTGTGGTGTTCAATTTCGCTGCGCTCGTATTCGCCGGATACGTCATTTGGGCCAAATGCGCCAGCCCATCACCCTTCTAAGCAAAGGAAGCGGTACAAAGCGCTGATCGAGCAACTCAAGACCGGGGGGACTTACTGGCAGGTCGAACAAACCAAAGGCTGAAGAGCGTGTAGTGACCGTCAAAGGCCAGGGGGCTTTCCAAACAGGCTCTTCAAGGGTAAATCAGCAACGCCGCTTGCCCACGTCGGCTCGGCATCGGTGGACTTCATGGGCTCAGGCCTTGGACTATCCGGGCTTCGAATCCCAACTTGTGGCTCACCGAATCGCTTTGCACAGATTTCCAGCAGAGCGCTCGTGACTGTAAGGATGACCGGCCCGAGCACGAGTCCACTCCAGCCAAAAAGGAGCAGCCCGCCCACGAGGGAGACGAAGATGCTCACTGAGGGGACCTTCAACCGGTCTTTCACCAGCGCCGGATAAAGAAAATTCTCGATCGCGCGGACCAGGAGGCTGCCCAACGCAGCCACGCCGAGTGCTTCTCCCCACCTGCCTTCCAGGCCGAGGTACACTGCTGCCGGGAGCCAAAGGACAAAGGTGTCTACCACCGGCACGAAAGCGAACACAGCCGCCACCAGCGCCCAAAACCAAGGAGAAGGAACCCCTAGCCAGCAAAACATCAATCCGCCAAGCAGACCCTGGAGGACGGAGAGGGCGAGCATGCCATAGAGGGTCGCATGGATCGTGTCATTGACCCTGGAAAAGACTGTGTCGATATCGCTCTCGCTCAAGGGCAAAAACCAGCGTATGGCCTGGAGCACGTGAACTCGATCGCGCAGAAAATAGAACAAGAAATACAATGTAAGGCAGACCTGAACGGCCGCAATGGCGGATTCCTTTATTAACCTGGAAATGACGGTCTTCAGCCAAGTTGTGGGCATGGAGGCGTTTTCCGGCGAACTAACCTGCTGCTCAATCCGAGCTAGCAGGTGAGCCATTAGCGGATGCTCCTCGCCACGTACGTGCCATTTACCGGCTGCGATTTGCTTTTGGATGTTTTCGGGGACCGAGGTGGCTTGTTCGGCGAGCTTTTGGGCAAACCAGGTGGCCGGGACCACCACGAGCAATCCAATGACGACCAGCGAAAGAGCCGCCGCCAGACTCGGCCGTCGCACCTTTGCCTCAAACCACCGATGTAACGGGTTGAAGACCAATGCCAGGGCGCCAGCCCAGACCAGGGATGGGATGCAAGGCTGGGCCAAGCGGTAGCACAAGTAGATGCCAAACGCCGCGAGCAGAGGCAAAGCAATCGCCCGAATGCGAGTGCGAGACCACCCACCATTCCCGCCAAAGGCGGTTTCGTGTGAATCAAGCTGTTTCATCTTGAGACCGGACCCGACGTGACCTCGAGAATCTCACTCTTACGGTCAGTGCAGGTCGTCATTGAAAGGCACATACATCTTCCGTGCCATCTTCCGGTAATGCGCCGTTTGCCTTGCAAGTGCGCCATTTATGCAGTTTCCCGGTTCGCAATCTTCCCACCGTGCCCACACGAGTTTTCGTGCGTTCTAAAAATCGCACCCTGTCCCCAATACCGTGTCTGGCACGCAAGTCCCTGGGAACCCGTAGCTTCCGCGATGCTCTTGGTGTTGGCACGTAACATGATTATGGGATCTCGATGGCGTACTTCATAAAGCCGATTGAAGAAGAGCGATGCGTGAGCTTGTCCTATGAAGGCGAGTTGCCGCCCCGGGAAATCGCTGCCGCCCGATATGAAGCGCATGGACTGCTCAATGCCCGGCGTTGGAGCCGAATTATGGTGGACCTCACGCAGTTGCGTTCTGTTCCAACATCACCCCAACTGTTCGACTTCGCGAAGGGATTTGCCGGCCAGATTCCCCCTGATGCCCGCGTGGCCCTGGTGGTTCGCCCTGAGCAGGTCCGGCAGGCCAATCTTGTTGAGAAGGTCGCCAGAAGGGACGGTATGTTTTTGTCCTATTTTGTCGATCCGGGAAAGGCAGCGCTCTGGATGCAACGATCCCAGGCGGTCCGACGGAAGCTCGGGCCGGAACACCGGTTTCAAGAAGGCAGGGCTTCTAAACCCTCCCCTGCCGTTTCAACGCGGGCGCAGCGGCGGGCAGGGAACCGACACGCGTGAGTTTTGCGCTCATGTGGGGTTCTTAATTGCGTTCCCACCGGAAAGCCAAAGCAAGTCTCCAATTCCAGTTTCTCCTCACGGCAGTGGCGGGCCGAGTTTGACTCGGTAGAATCGCCGCGGCGCGGCGGAATTCGTGTCCGTCCAATTGAACGGCAACACGGGCGAATTGGTGGTGAAAACGTTGCTCCATTGCGTGAGGTTTGTCGAGGTTTCAATCGCGTAATCCGGACCGCTCTGGCCGCCGACGTTGAAACTGAATTGCCCGCCAGCAAATGCAATGTTGCTGATGCCCGGCGCGGAAAGCGGATTGACGACCACGGAAAAACTTTGCGTGGCGCTCATGCTGGGCGTGCCATTGTCGGAAACCTGCAATGTGAAACTGTTCGTCGAGTTCGCCTGCGTAACGAGCGGTCGGAACGAAAAGGCGCCGCTGTTGGTGTTGAGCGTGGCGTTGGTCGCGCCGGCCAACAGCGCGAAAGTCAGCGTCTGTGGCGGCTGGTTGGTGTCCGTGGCGGTGGCGGTAAACGCAACGGTCTGGCCGGCGTTCACGGTCTGGTTGGCAATCGGGGCCAAAATCGGCGGCGTGTTGGGGGGCGTGACAGCATTCAACGTTAGGGCGATCGTAGTCGCGTGGCGGAGCAATCCGCACGTGGCGGTGATGGTCACATTCGATGTGCCGGAGGTTACGGTGTTGGAGGCCGTGAGCGTGAGCGTGCTCGCGCCACCGGGAATTGGATTCGTGGCAAACGTGGCTGTGACTCCGCTTGGAAGGTTGCTTGCGCTCAAGGTATGACATCCGTTCAAGCCGTTCATCGGCGTCACCGTGATCGCGCTCGTGCCGTTCGTCCCGCCCTTCACAGTTAAGCTGGTTGGGTTGGCCGACAGGCTGAAGTCCGGCGCGGGCGCATTCCATGAAACGGAATCAATGCAACAAGTGTTCGTCCAGCCGGCACTGGTGTTAAACTGAATGCCGAGATTATGGAATGGCGCAACGGCGTTCGCCGGCACGGTCAGGGACAGCGTGTTCCAGGCGTTGGGCGTGAAACTTCCATACCAACTGCTGGTCCATGCCCAGTTGTTGTCCTGCATGTAGGGCTGGAGGTTGGAGATGTTGTAGCCGCTCGGAATCCAGACATGGAAAGTAATCGTCATGCCGGGGAGAACCGACACGTTGCCCACAGACACGGATGATGATCCCGCTGCTGTGCTGTTGATGTTCACAGCCAGCGACTGATTGCCGGCATAGTGCTGTGCGGTGGAAGTCGCCACTCCGGAAATGACGCCACCGCCGCCCGCCCAACCCTGCGGGTCGGTTTCAAAATTGAATTGCGCCGGGTCCGGGTTCACGCCGGTGGTCGTCGCGTGAGCCTCAGGTGAATAACCTGTCGGCCCGGAGCCGTTGACGGCAACCACTTGATAATAATAAGTGGTGCCGCTGTTGAGATTGGTATCGGTATAGGATGTGCCGGCAATGCCCGTGACCACCGGGTTGGTGCCCTCGCCGCCGGATTCCGCTGCCCGGTAGAGATTGTAGCTGGTCGCTCCGCTGCCGGCAGTCCAGGACAAATTAACATTGGTGTTGTTACTAAGCGTCGCGATCAGACCGGACGCGGCGTAAGGAGCGCCATTGGGTGGCGGCGGCGCAACTCCGCCGGTCAACACCCGGACAGCGTTCGTATCACTGATCGCGCCCGTGTCATAGGCAAATGGACTATTGCCAGTGCTCCAATAAAACGGGCTCATTCCGTGGGCATGGGCGGAATCAACCAGATACTTGTTCCAATAGTAACAGGAAGCACTATTCCAAGCTGCCTCCGTCGCATTGGTTGATAGGACCGACTTCCCCGCCGCCTGGAATTCGCCGATCATCACCGGAATTCCCTTGCTGACATACTGGTCAACCAGTTGTTGAAATCCAGAGTCTATCGCGCCTTCTTCGGGCGAGCCGCAGTCATGAGACGCATCTCCGGAATAATGGTAAGCGGGTCCCCAGAAGTATTGCATCGCGCCCCACGATGCGTCGCCCTGCAATTGCGTGAACTGAAACGGCGTGTAGTTGTGATATTCAACCATCAGACGATTGGAAACCGTGTCCGTTGGAAGAGAATTCAACCACGACGTGTCCCCGCCGCCTTGCAGCACAAGCCAGCGGTTGGTGTTGTTGCCACCGACACTGCGAATCGCGTTGACGAACGTCTGGTAGTAAAACATCAACGTGTCCATCTCAGTGGGATTATTCACGTTGGGTTCGTTACAGGCGGCAAACAGCAAATGGTTGTCGTAACCGGCAAAGGTGGTGGCAATCTGTGTCCAGTAAGCCTTCACCTTCGCGTTGACGATGGGATCCACCGTTGTGCCAATGTTGCTTTGCAGCCAGCCATCGTCCCAGTGATCGTTGATCATGACATACATTCCCGCAGCGATGGCCCCGTCCACCGTCTGTTTGACCTGCGCCATGTAAGAGGGATTGATCAGGTAGTTGGTGGCGTTGGCGGTGATGTTGGTGGTGCCGGTCATGTCCCATGCGCACGGGATGCGCACGGCGTTGAACCCGTTTTGTACGGCCGAGTAGAAAAGCGCCAAGTTTGGCGGACCCCAGTTTAACTCCAGCGCATTTCCGACGTTCATCCCATAGGTCGGATTCGGCCACGGCATGGAAGCGGGTATGTTGGTGGCCGCCGCTTGCAGCCCCAGATCGAACACGGCGTCAAACTTGTGGCTGCTTCCGGTGGTGATCGTGCCGCCGCTGGTGGGAATGATCGCGATTTCGCCGCTGGCGTAAGCGTTGGTCGCCACAGCGAGCGCCGCCCAACCGCCGCCGGTCGGCTGGATGCCGAAAGTAAACGCGTAGGGTTTGTTCGTTGCCAGTTGCACGTTCAGCCCGCTCCACTTCAACCAGTCGCCGTCGGTAAAACCCGGATTCGGCGCGCTGACCGTGACGAGCAACGTCGCCGTGCTGCCGCTCATCGAGTAAATGCGCAGGTAATACGTCGGCGTGTTCGTAGGCGTGCCGTAACCGTTGCCGGAATTCAATCCCGCCATCTTGATGGCCACCGACACGAGTTTCATCGCGTTGGTTCCGGTGGTGAAGGTCTGACCAACGGGCGGATTGTTGTCGGTGAAATAATTTATTCCGTCAGGCCAGGTCTGGTTGCCTTGGGTCGAGAGTTGGTAGATGTCGTTCGTTCCAGGACTTGGCGCGGCAACTCCGATGTCCGTAAGCGTTTGCGCATGTAAAACACCCGCCAGCCCGATGGCGAGAAGTTGCAAACTGAAACGCAGCATTCCGAAACCTTGGCGAAATTCCGGCACACAATTCATGGTCACACAGGATGACATTGACGCTATCTACCGCAAATCAACAAGGTCAGCAATCGTCTGTTCTAGTGACAGCCGGAGCGCCCGTTTTCACTTCGTCACTCACCACTCCCGCCGGCGGGCAAGACGGAGATTTCAGCAGCGCTCGTCCAGCCGCTTCCCCAGATTGCCTGCAAAGAGGTGAAGCGGAAGTAACGGGCGCTGACCGGAGCAAAGGCGACTTCCTGCAAACTTGGGTTGTTCTGGATGTTGGCAAATGAGCCATCGGCGACGTTCGTCGTCCATGTCACGCCGTCGGCACTCGTTTCAAACCGGTATTTTTCAACCACGCCATTGAGCAATCCATCCTGGCGCGGCAGATAGGTGAACCCGCCGATCCGATGCGTCGTGCCCATGTCCACGGTGATCGTGTGCGGCTGCTTCTGGTCGGCATTCCAACGCGTGTGCCAGATGGTGGATGAATTGCCGTCAATCGCGCGGGCGGCAGAATCGTCCGCCCCGGCGGTTTCCTCGCTGTCCACGCTGACCACTTTCCAGCCGATCGGCAGCAGGCCCGCGAAAACGCGCGAACCGGAAATACCAAGCTCTCCATCGGGCAACAAACTCGCGGCACGCACCGTGACGCTGCGGTCCAGCGGCAAAACGATGGGCGAGGTGTAGATCGCCGACTTCGCCGTCGGCTCGCTGCCGTCCACGGTGTAAACCATTTTGTTGCCAGCCAGATTGCTGAGACTGACTGTGCCGTTGGTGGTGCGGTCGGAAATGCTCGGCGGCAGGGTTTTGACGGATTGCTTGAAGAGGCCCAGTTCGGCGAGCGTTGGTTCGAGACGCGAACCGATGACGCGGATGCGTACCTGGTCGGTGGTCACGGGCGATTTCAAGCGAATGAGACGGCGATGGCCCACGGTGGTGAGTTCGTCGGACGCGACGTGTTCCGGCGCGATCCACGCCGAGCCATCCCGCGTTTCAATGGCAAAGGATTCAATTCGTTGGCCGCGATGGTCCACGGCTTCCTGCAATGAAACGACATCGAACGTAACAGCCTTCGGCAGCGTGAGCGTCACCGACCCGGTTGTTTGACCTGGCGCCGTTTCCCACCAAGTATCCAGGTTGCCGTCGAGCGCAAGCGCCGGACCATTCGTGGCGCTGGAGGTGTCGGCGGTGACTTTGCCGCCAGCGGCGAGGTCGGTGGCGAACGTTTCGTTGATGATGTCCGCCGTCCGATTCAGGGCATCAAGCTGGTTGTGGGGAACGAGGCCGCGTTTATCGGGCGACAGATTCAGGATGAGGTTTCCGTTGCGTCCGACGGACGTGTAATAGATGTCCACCAACTGGGTGACCGTCCGCGGATGTTTGTTGTGCGCCCAGAACCATTGGTTGTTTTGGAGAATGGTGGTGTTCACTTCCGCCGGATACCACCACAGATGCGAACCAGGCTTGAGCTTGGCGCGACCGCCGAGATCCCCTTCCTGCATATCCGGCCAGTTGAACTGGTCGGGAGTCCTCGGCAAAGGAATGACGCTCCATTCCGTGGCGCGGCCAACGCCGCCTTCATTGCCCACCCACCGCACATCCGGCCCTTTGCCCATGATGACCGCTCCGGGTTGCAGATGGCGGATCAGGTCATACCACGCGGCGTAGTTGTAGGTCTCATGTACGCTGGGGTCGGGATTCGCGCCGTCGAACCAGACTTCGTGAATCGGCCCGTATTCGGTCAGCAACTCGTAAAGCTGGTTCAGGAAATAGCGATTGTAGTCATCCACCACGTAGGTGTAATTCGTGAAACCCGCCGACGGCGCGCGGCCTTTTGAGGGCTCGCTCTTGAAGCTGGCCGGATCGGTGGGAATGACCGAGAGAACGTTGCTGCTGCCGTTGCCATAATATCCCACTGGATTTTTCGGATTCGTCCGAAGTTGATAAAGGTCCGCCGGCGAAAGATAAATGGCCAGTTTGACGCCACGCGCCCGCGCGGCGCCAGCCACTTCGCGCACCTCGTCGCCCCGGCCGCCACGCCACGGACTGGACGCGACCGAATGCGGCGTGTAGCACGTGGGCCATAGACAGAATCCGTCGTGGTGTTTGCAGACGAGCACGATCATTTTGCCGCCGAAGTTCGTTATGGCTCCCAGCCATTGGTTCGCATCGAGTTCGGTGGGATTGAAAAGAGAAGGTTCTTCGCGCCCGGTGCCCCACTCGACTTCATTGAACGTGTTCACACCGAAGTGGAGGAAGAACGTCCGCTCCAGCCGCATCCAGTCCGTCTGATTGGCGCGCGGCAAAACCTTCGCCGCCTTCTCGGCGATAACAGCGTCGGAATCACGTTCGTTGATGACGTGCATTGTGGAATAGGGAATCGAAGCAGGATTCTGATTCGCGGAAGTTGCGGCCGCTTGACCGTGGGGGAACGCAAGATTCAGCAGGAGGACGCCAGCCAGCGAAACGCACTTTGCCGTGCTGCTTGGTAATATTGTCATTTTTGTATCCTGGTAATGAAGATCCGCTGCGCAAAGTGATAGAGGTTGCTGCCCCACGTCCCGGCGTCGTGGCCGTGGTCGTCCACGTTCCAGATGTGGGTGACGTTGTGCTGTTTGAGATACGCATGAACGCCTTGGGAAAGGTTCATCAAGCCGTCCTTGTTGCCGCAGGAAAGATAGAGCAGCCGCAATTGCTCGCGCGCGGCGGCGGGGTTGGGCACAAGTTCGGCGGGCGGTTTGGTGTTGGGCGCGGACGAAAATCCGCCAATCCACGCAAACGTGTCGAGGTGCTTCAGCCCGAAATTGAGGGACTGGCCGCCGCCCATCGAGAGGCCGGCAAGTCCGCGGTCCTCGCGATTCGTGCTGCTCGAATACTTCGCCTGAATGGCGGGGATCAGACAGTCGAGCAGGTCACGTTCGAACCTCGCAAACCCCTGGGCGTTTTGCGGCGTGTAGGTCTGGTCCGGCGCAGGTGGGCGGTCGTCCGCGAGCGCGCGGCCGTTGGGCATTACGACGATCATCGCCGCCGCCTTCCCGCCGCCGATGAGATTGTCAATGATCGCGTCGGCATGGATGTAACCGTGCCATTCCCACTCGTTGCCGCCGATGCCGTGAAGCAGGTAGAGCACGGGACATTTTCGGTCAGACGAGTAGCAGGGCGGCAGGTAAACGACGGCTTTGCGCCGCGCGCCGGTGACCGTGGAGTCGTATTCGAACACCTCGACACGGCCCTGGATTCCGCCGGCGCGGGGCGTATTGAAACCCGCCGGCGCATCGGGAAACGCGCGCACGTCATCCGCCCCGAGAACCACTGGCCGGCCAAAGTTAGCGCGCGCTCTCTCGGGCGAAACCGGGTCAGGCTTTTCCTGTGCGAGCACCGTCCCGCGCGACGAGGCGAGAAGCAGGAGCAAACTGGCCGTCACTGTCTTGGTGAACGCAACTCTTCGTGTCGCTGGTTTCTTCATGGGCGACTATTGAATCTTCAGCGCGAATGCAGGTTTACCGTCAAATTGCTCCGGCAGCTTAATATGCAATCCTCTTTCATCGCGGGGGAACGCCAATTTACCGCCACCGACCAAACGGACGCGACTTATTTTTCCCGACCAGTATTCCATGCTCCAGCTTCGACACGCGGCCGCCGCGAGAGACCCAGATGGCACCATCGTCGGTTCGGGCCAGCATGACCAGGTGAAGGGCACCGCCAGTTTCTGGCTCGAGCACCAACCCATCGCGCACGCGCGCCAGCAAACCGTCCTGGTGCAGCAACCAGGCCTCGCCGGACTCATCGGTTGCAATGCTCAGGATCTTGCCGCTGGTCCAGCGCGCCAGGACTTCCACCCGCGCGACCCGCCCGTTGCGCCGGCGCGTGACTTCGCCGTTTTCATGGCCGATCCACAATGTACCATCCGCCGCTTCAAACAGACAGGTGATGCGACTGCTGGCCAACGCCGGCGTGCTGTGTTCATCAAACACCGTGAAACGTACTCCATCGAACCGTGTAAGGCCGCTGTAGATGCTGATCCAAATATAGCCGTCGCGGGTTTGCAGCACGGCCGTCACGGTATTCTGGGCCAGGCCCTCGTCGGCTTGCCAGGCACGTATGACATAGTTGGGGATCGCGGCGGCCGTGGAAGGACAACCCCCGCTCCGGAGCCAAACCGCCCATGCCAGCAGAACCAGGCACGCGGCATTATGCGTGGGCACGCGCAAGCGCATCAAGACATCTTGCCTGCCCGCCGGCAACCTCAGCAAGAATGAATGCGAACCGAGCGCCCACTGCCTGGGCTTGCTATGGGCCCAATGGATTGTCAGCCAGGAAGGAAGTCCATCCGACCACGTTGCGCAATTCCCGCACATTGCCCGGCCAGTCGTAATTCTGGAGTTGTGTGACCGCAGCCCTCGTCAGCCGGGGCTTGGCGCACTTCAATACCTTGGCCCGTTCCGGTTTCACCCAGAATGAGCACCGAAGCTTCCGTGGGGGCGACCACATCAACCTGGCTGACAACATTCCGCAGACCAGAACTCTGGCCGACCAGCTCGCCAAAGGCCTTGGCTTCCACCACCGCCTCCTGCAAGACAAGTATTCTGCAGTTCCAGTTGGCCGAGGCCCGGGGGAAGTTAATACTGCTGGCGACATGGGCCCGGGTTTTGCTATAATTCAAGCACCTGCCCAATTGCGCGCGGGTGAACCTGCACCGCAGAACGCAGGTGCCTGAAACAGTATGAAAATCGCCTCTATTCCAAAGCGGGGCCGGAAGGGCTCCGTGATTTACTCCGAGACGCGTCATGGCAAGGTCGCGCGCGAGTATGTACCACCGCAGAATCCCCGTACGGCGCAGCAACAGGACCACCGCCGCAACGTGCGCGCTGTTTCTGCCCGATGGTCCACTCTGACCCAGGAACAGCGCGATGCCTGGCGCGCTGTCGCGGCCCATAAATACTTCGTCAGCGAAGAAGGCGTCCTGGTGCGCCTCAACGCCTACAACCTCTTTGTCAGCTTGAACGTCCGGCGCGCCGATCTCGGTCTCTCCCAGTTCGACTTCCCACCCGCCGAGCCTGTTTTCAGTCCCAACCCCGTGGACGAGTTGGTCGCTACCTTCACGGGAGGCAGGTTCACCCTCAAGCTCCGCGTCCCCAGCCCGCCAGTCCAGTACACCCTGGTGTACGCCGCCGCGCCGGTCAGAAGTGGTGTCCGCTATGTCCACCACTTCCCGCTCCTGGGACTGCTGCCGCCCCCGAAAGACGGCTGGAGCGACATCACGGAGCTTTACGTCGCCCGTTATGGCGTGCCGAAGGCGAACCAATCCATCTGGATTCGCACCTGCCAGCACATTGACGGCTGGACCGATATTCCCAAGGTAGCCCGTGCCCGCGTCTCCCCCCCAGCCGCGTAAAGACGCCCTCCGCCCGCATGGGCGGGGGCGGATTTCAACGCTTCCACGGGTTCCCGGGGTCGAAAATCCGAACTCCGGAGCCTAAAACCCCACAAAAAGCCCGAAGGGCAGGCTGGGATTGACGAAAGCCACTGCCCAGCCGCGGGTTATGAGCGCTTACCGTCCCGTTACCTCACCGTTAGCACACCGTTACCTCACCGTAGCACCTCTGATTCCGAATCAGAGGTGCTACGGCGGGGTGACGGTGAGGATCCGGTGCGGTCCCGGTGGGGTTATGGGGGTAACTGGACCATACAAACATATCGTCGGAAGGCGAATCGCGGATTACGGTTTTTCGGGCCGTTCGATTCTTCAAACCCTTCGGATTACAGCCGTTTTGCGCGCTAAATCCAGCAGTTTGGGCGACTTACACCAATTACAGCCATGTGGCACAGGCTGTGCATAAAGCCGGACAGCAATCTGAAACCTGCTGATATGAAAATCATTCAATCAATAGCGGCTCCCACACTGCACACTCCCATGTGGCCGCCACTTATTCCAGCCACCGTTTTCCGCGCCGAGGTCCGGCCCGAAGCGCGGGCCTTTTATTCCGAAGCGGTGACACGGGCGGACAGCGCGGGCACGACGAGCGATGACGCTCCGTTTTGTCAAGGGTATCGGTTTTGGGGAATCAACGAATAGCGACGTATGAAAGCACTTAAAATGCAGATTCACAGGCCAGGATGCCTGCTGACTCTAACCGCCTTCGTCCTGGTACCGGGATTGGTCGTGGGGTCGCCACAGGATCCGAAAACCCAGTTCCGGCAGACGAGCAAGGCGATGAATCCGCCGGTGAATGAAGCTCCTGCGCAGAGCTTAGATAGCAGTTTCGGGAGCTTCGCGCCAGCAGTCAAAAAGGTCGCACCGGCCGTGGTAAGAATTGTCACGGCGCTCACACCCGACAGTGTCGCCGACCGGGCAGGGGGGATAGAGGAACCGCTTCGGCGATACGCTTTCGGACAACTGCCCCGAGAACGTTCTGGCCTGCTGGTAGAGTGCGGACTTGGGTCCGGGGTGATTGTGACCGAAGACGGCTACATCCTGACCAACAGCCATCTTGTCAATGGAGCAAAAGAGGTGGCAGTGACACTGCCGGACGGGCGCGCGTTCAAGGCCGTAGTGATTGGACTTGATGTCCAGAGTGACCTCGCGGTCGTCAAGATTGACGCCCACGGCCTCCCCACCGTCCCGCTGGCTGACAGCCAGAAAGTGCGGGTGGGCGATCTGGTGCTGGCGATTGGCAATCCCTTCGGTATGGGCCAGAGCGTGACGCATGGGATTGTCAGCGCGACTGACCGTGGCCTTGGCATCCAGGGTTACGAGCGGTTTATCCAAGTCGATGCCCCCATTAACCCCGGCAACTCAGGCGGGGCGCTGGTGGATGCCTCCGGGCGCCTGATCGGCATTAACACCGCTATCCTCAGCAGCTCCGGGGGAAACCAGGGCATCGGCTTTGCCATTCCATCGGACGTTGCCTCCAGAGTTCTGACCGACCTGATGAAATATGGGTTCGTGGGCCGGGGCTATCTCGGGGTCGAGTCCCAGAACCTGACGCCGGAGCTCGCCGAAGAGTTTAACCTTGGCGGCGCCACCGGTGTGCTGGTAGGCGGTGTGGCGCCCAACGGACCCGCCGAGATGGCCGGGCTGCAAGCCGGAGATGTCATTACGCAGTTTGACGGCAAGGAAGTGCGTGAGGTTCGCCAGTTGATGCTGTCGGTGACAGAGGCCAAGCCTTGCCACACCGCCCGGGTTGAGGTCCTGCGCAACGGTTCGGCCAAGCAGCTCCGGGTCATCCTTGGCCAGGCACCGGATAACGAACCTCTCCCCAAGGCGGATCAACTTGCCGATCAGCAGGATCCCGGAGCGCTACAGGGTGTATTTATAATCGAGTTGAGCAGCCAAGTCAGACAGCTCATCAAAATTCCACGCCATGTGCAGGGTGCGGTGGTGCTCGATCTCCACGCCTATTCAGCGGCCGCCCAAGCCGGTCTCCGCCCCGGGGATGTGATCGAAGCGATCAATCGTCAAGACGTCAGGAACGCGGACGAGGTGTCGCGATTAACTCAGAGCGCCAGACACAAACGCACCCTGTTGCGGGTCTGGAGCAATAGCGGCAGTCATTTCCTGCTCGTGAACGAAAGTCCGGCCGCTCCTCCAGGCCCTTACCCAACGCCCGAGTTTGTGCAGCGCAATGCCCAGAACAAGGAATGAACGATGAATATGGCCATGAGTCAGGACGGTTCGCGTTCGGGCCTCTTCAGGCCCCACTTGGTCATCCTGGAAAGCAAAGTAGTGGGCTTGAGGCCCATGAGTTCCGCGGCGCTGTCTGGTCCGCTGATCTTCCAATTGGCCGATTCCAGCGCATGGAGGAGGTTGTCACGCTCGAAGAGTTCAACCTCGACTTCGGTGAGGAACCTGGGCTGGGCGGCGGGGTTGCCCGCCGACGAATCGGTCTTAGGACCCGGTCGAGCCGGCGGCGCCGCTTGGCCGGTGATAGGCAGGTCAAAATCCAAAACCCCGCCGCGGGCCAGAATCACAGCGCGCTCGATCACGTTGCGCAACTCCCGCACATTGCCCGGCCAATCATAACTCTGGAGCATTGTCACCGCCGCCCGGGTTAGCCGGGGTTTTGCGCACTTCAACTCCCGGGTTGAGAGCTCGACACAGTGTTTCGCCAGCAACGGAATGTCGTCCATCCGCTCCCGCAGCGGCGGAACCTGAATCGGAAAAACATTCAGCCGGTAATAGAGATCCTCGCGGAAACGGCCCGCGGCTACCGCTTTCTTCAAATCCCGGTTGGTCGCCGCCACAATGCGCACATCGGCACGGCGCGTTACGTCGCTACCAACCCGTTCATAACGTTTTTCCTGGAGAACGCGCAGCAGCTTATTCTGGATATCCAACGGAATTTCCCCCACTTCATCCAGGAATATGGTTCCGCCCTCCGCTGTCTCAAAGCGTCCGGCGCGATCCTTCACCGCTCCGGTAAAGGAGCCTTTGACATGGCCAAAGAACTCGCTCTCGAACAGCTCCCGTGGAATGGAGGCGCAATTGACTCGCACCAGGGGGCCCTCCTTGCGCGCGCTGCGCTGGTGGATTTCGTGGGCCACCAGTTCTTTGCCCGTTCCGGTCTCACCCAGAATGAGCACCAAAGCTTCAGTAGGAGCGACCACGTCAATCTGGCCGACAATCTGCCGCAAGGCCGCGCTTTGGCCGACGAGGTCGCCGAAGGCCTTGGCCTCCACCACCGCCTCCTGCAAATAGTCGTTACGCAATTCGAGTTGAGACTTGAGCCCCTCGATTTCCTCGAGTGCCCGGCGGAGTTCAGCGGTGCGTTCCTGCACTCGGAGTTCCAGCGTGTTGTGAGCGTTGCGTAGAGCTTCCTCCGCCTGGCGCAACCGCAAATGCGTCCTGACCCGCGCCAGCACTTCCTCGGCCTCAAAGGGCTTGGTGATGTAGTCAATGCCGCCCGCCTCAAAACCTATGACCTTTTGGCGCGTATCGCCAAAGGCACTAATGAAGATAACGGGGATGCGGCTGCTCTTTTCCTCTGCCTTCAGACGACGGCACACCTCATAGCCATCCATGCCAGGCATGTTTACGTCGAGCAGGATCAAGTCTGGAGCCTTGGCGGCTACGGATTTCAGGGCCAGAGCGCCGTCGTCGGCCGGGCGGACGCGATAGCCGTGGCCGCTCAGCAGTTCGGTCAGGAGGCGCAGGTTGGCGGGGGTGTCATCCACCACCAGAATCTCTTCCCGCGCTGAAGTTGGTTGCTTGTCTTCGCTCATAACGTCTATCCGGGTTGAGAATGCACCCTTTCCAGCAATTTCAAAAGACGTTTGTAGTCAAGCTGCGTGGCCAGCGTGTTCAATGCCCGGCCCAGCGAAGCATCCCGTTCGGTAACCTGCTCGATGAGGGCCTGCGTGCGAGCCGTGTCCAGTTCGACGACGGCCTGACGCAAACCCTGCAGCAGTTCCGCAGGGAGCGCGTCCAATTGCTCCGGACGCAGGGTAAGCCCCGGCGCCTCCGGCGCGCCTTCCTGGCGCGGCGCCTCTTCATAGATGAATTTCAGGCGCAGGTGCCGGGCCAAGACGTCGAGGATCTCCTGTTCGCGAAATGGCTTGCGCACGAGATCATCGCAACCGGCTGCCATAATTGGTTTTTTCTCTTCCTCCAGGGCGTGAGCCGTGAGCGCGATGATTTTGGTAGCGGCGCCGGCCTTGGCCGCCCGAATCCGCCGGATTGCTTCCATCCCGTCCATGACCGGCATGCGGATGTCCATCCAGATCAGGTCGGGATGCCATTGCTCGAACAGCGCCACGCCTTCCTGTCCGTTGGCGGCCTCGCGCAACTCAAAACCGAGCGGGTCCAACAGTCTTCGCAGCAGCAGGCGGTTCTCCGGCTGGTCTTCGACAATTAGCAGCCGATGACGCGGCTGCCCCTCGGCCACGCCCAAGATACGCCCACGCTTCGGTTGCTCTGGCTCCGCCGCCGACGGAAGAATGCTCACTGGAATCTCGAAATAAAACACCGATCCCTTGCCTGGCTGGCTGGTCACGCCAATCTGGCCCCCCATGAGCTCGACGTATTGTTTGCAAATGGCCAGGCCCAACCCAGTCCCGGCTTGTGCGGAAACCTGGCTACCCAACTGCACGAAAGGAAGGAAGATGCGCTTGCAATCCTCTTGGGGTATGCCGGACCCGGAATCCTCAACCTCAAATCGTATTTCGGCTCTTTCGGCCCCGTTGGTGCAGGCGAGCCTGGCAGTGAGCTTCACCCCGCCTGAATCCGTGTACTTAATGGCGTTGCCAAGCAGGTTCAGCAGCACCTGGCGCAGCTTGCCTGCGTCCACGGCAACAAATCGGGGCAGATCCGGAGCACACTCCAACGTGAACTGGAGTCCCTTTTCCACGGCCCCGACCCCCATCAGCGACTGGATTTCGTGCAGTAACTGGTGCAAATCAACCTCGGACTCCTCCAGGACCACCCTGCCGGACTCGATCTTCGCCATGTCCAGAACATTGTTAATTAAATTCAGCAGGTGTTCGCCGCTCCGAACGATGATATCCAGCGACTCCTGCTGGCGCGGCGTCACGTCCGGACCGCTCTTGAGCAGCCGGGAAAAACCGAGCACGGCGCTGAGGGGAGTGCGCAACTCATGGCTCATGTTCGCCAGGAACCGACTCTTCTCGCGATTGGCGGCTTCGGCCCGGGCCTTGGCTTCAGCCAATTGCTCCGTTCGGTGCCTCACCATGTCTTCGAGGTTCTCCCGGTGCTTGCGCAGTTCGTCCTCAGCCAGCTTGCGTTCCGTCACATCCATCGCCGTGCCGACGTATTCAGCGACCTGTCCGTTTTCATCGAAAACCGGATGGCCGATCGCATGGATGTGCTTGACGGTTCCATCTGGCAGCAGAATCCGGTGATCATGCTCGTACTCCCTGTTTCCGGCTGCTGCCTTCAGCAGCAGTTCGCGCGTGCGGTCGAGATCCTCAGGGTGGATTCGTTGCCAGAATCTTTCAGCGGTTGGCAAACCCTCCTGCGGGCTTAAGCCAAAGATTCGGAACATTTCCTCGGACCAGTAAAGCGACTTGAGAGTGGCGGGGCTCCAGGCCCAACTGCCCATGTGGGCCAGCCGCTGCCCTTCCGCCAGATAAGCCTCGCTTCTCCGCAGTGCATCCTCAGCCCGCTTGCGATCGGTGATATCGCGCGCCACATGGACGACCTGTGTAAGTTCACCGCTCGGGTCAAACAGGGGGTCAACGGAAACCGACAACCAAGGACCTCCCTTTCTAGCCAGGACCTCCACTTCTTCATGCCTCCGAGATTGGCGCATTTTGGCGAGAGGGCATTCCGCAGGGGGCGTGGACATCCCGTGGATCAGATTGAAGCAGTGTCCCCCGACGATTTTGTCAAACGGCAGCCCCAGGAACTCCGCCGCTGCACGGTTGGCTCGCAAGATCTGAAAATCCTTGTCGAGCAGCAAAACCAAATCCTGCACCGCGTCAAAGGTAGCCTGCCACTGAGCGGCGGTATTGCGCACCTCTTCCTCCGCCCGCAAGCGGTCACTGACGTCCCGGTCGACCATCAGCAGGAAGCGACGACCG
>Ga0187872_10000286_pt1 | contig 60508 bp, 68 predicted proteins | sample June2016WEW_16_4_FD_132973 | JGI IMG/M metagenome (GOLD analysis project Ga0187872, IMG submission 132973) | Peatland microbial communities from SPRUCE experiment site at the Marcell Experimental Forest, Minnesota, USA - June2016WEW_16_40 | ecosystem: Environmental > Terrestrial > Soil >...
CAAGATCATGCGCTATATCCGGCTCTATGGAAAAACCGCAAAACCTTTCCAATGGAAGTACACCGATTATCGTCACCGCGTCTCAGCATGCTAAAGATTCAGAGCGGACAGCCCACTAGTGGCCCCTTCGCCGGAAGAAACATAAACGATCTGATCGCTTCCGTCCATCTTGACGGCGCGGGCCATGCCGACCGCAGGCAGATACTGCGTTCCAGTACAGGCAGTCTGTGCGACCAGCCGAAGATCCTGTGATGAGAATTGCTCCGGCATGTTTCGCCCGTTCGAGTTGGGATCCCCGTCACGGCTCAGCATGGCGAGAAAGACGTCCTTGAGCGGCATCCCCAGGCCTATCGCCAGCGCTTTCGAGCGGTAATACGTAAAGAACCAGTCGTGGCGCGGTTTCAGGAGTAAACTCATGCCAACCTGGAGGCATTCGTGTCCCCTCGTCGACGCGTGGAACGAGCACTTTCCTTGGCGCACGAAAATCTTCATCCGCTCTTCCACATAGAAGGCGGTCAGCATTCTCTTGTATAGCTCTGAAGCCCAGAGTTGAAGCCCTTCCGCGGCTGCTTGAGCGGCACGAATAACGTTGCTCCTCCCGTCTCTGATCCTATTCTTGCTGAAACCTAGCCACCAGTCACGATGACAGACGTTTGTGTGGGCGTGACGAACGAACTATTGCGAGTTCAAGCCGACGCAACGGATACTTCAGTTGACGGCAGAAGCACCGGCTAGATGCGGCCAGAACCTCGTGATATCCGATCTGAAAAGTGGCAGCACTCGATAGACGATGAGCGTTCAACCGGTTTGGCCGCCCGAAAGGAGACACCTCGTGAATCCGACGCACTTCTTCGCTCCCGAGATCATCAAGGAAATTGACATCCCACAGCGAGGAATCCTCAGCAGGACACTCTACGATGACGCGGATGTGAAAGTGGTCCTATTCGGATTTTCCGCCGGGCACGAGCTTTCGGCACACACCGCGCCGATGCCCGCGGCTCTTTATTTCCTCGAAGGCGAGGCGGACCTTACGCTCGGGGCGGAAACCCAAGCCGTGAAAGCCGGGGCGTTCGCGCACATGCCACCCTTTCTCAACCACGCCATCGTGGCAAAGACTCCGCTCGTGATGCTTCTGCTCATGATGAAAGGGCTCAAGCGCGAAAAGAGCGACTAGGTGGGCGACTGAACAAATGATGTTCCAGGGCGCGAGCGCACGAGAAAAACAGGGCCGGGGCGACATACTCCCACGGAACGACGGAAAAGCAGTTTTAATGAAGATTGAGCGTCCTTTCTTCACCACGACGATCGGTCAAACTGCGGTCATGGCAGCGACTGGTACGCTTCTGTATCTATATGTCCTCAGTCACCTAATTGGCAATTTGCAGATTTATGTGGGCCGCGAGCAGATCAATGCGTATGCAGTGTTTCTCCACTCCCATTACGCGATGCTATGGACTGCGCGGACGTTATTATTGGCTGCGGTTTCGCTTCATATTCTGCTTGGCGTCAGGCTGTGGTGGCTGGGACGGCACGTTGCGCGACCCATCCCTTACTTTATGAAGAAGGATGTTCCTCCTGCCTACGCCTCACGGACGATGATGCGTAGCGGAACCGTGATCCTGGCATTCGTTGTCTTTCATATTTTGCACCTGACCACTGGCTCGCTTGGGTTGCCTTTCCATGAACTGGATGTGTATGGAAATCTCACGGCGGGGTTTCACATTGTTTGGGTGTCGCTCTTCTACATGGTGGCGATGGTGTTCCTCGGCATGCATCTGTACCACGGCTTGTGGACGATATTTCCTTTGTTTGGTGTCTCGCATCCGCGGTACACGAGAATGCTCAAGTGGGCCGCGCACATCTTTGCGGTATTGATCCCGGCTGGGTTCATTTCCATTCCCCTAGCGATCATCGCGGGATGGTTGGGCAAATGAGGGCGGGTGCCCGGGCATAGGTGGTGACCAAAGTCACTGCTCAAGTCTGGTCCTTTGGAGCATTATTGGTCATGACACGCTTCGACTCGGCTCCGTTGCTCGTGATGTGGGAGGTGACGCAAGCCTGCGATCTTGCGTGCGCACACTGCCGCGCGAGTGCGGTGCCGTGCCGCAATCCAGATGAACTCACCACGGAAGAGGGCTTCCGCCTGTTGTCCGAAGTACGTTCATTTGGGGAGCCGCTCATGATATTTACGGGCGGGGACCCTCTGAAGCGACCGGATATCTTCGAGCTTCTTTCCGAGAGCGTCCGCCTCGGTCTGCGGACGACGATTACTCCAAGCGCGACGCCGCTCCTCAGCCGCGAGGCGATTGCCGCAATTCAACGCGCGGGCGTTCTCGCATGGCTGTCTCCCTGGACGGTGCGGATGAGATCGGTCACGATGGGTTCCGAGGCGTGCACGGGTCATTTCATCGGACCCTCGCAGCTCTCAAGGAAGCGCGTCACCTGGGACTCGAGACGCAGGTCAACACCACCGTGACGCGGCGCAATCTGGGGCAATTGGAGAAGATCGCCCGACTGGTAGCCGATAACGGCGCCAAATTGTGGAGCGTTTTCTTCCTGGTCGTTACCGGACGCGCGCTCTTAACCGACGACCTTCAGGCGGAGGAGTACGAATCGGTTTTTGCGCGCCTGCTCTCCATTTCCCTCGACGCTCCGTTTGACGTCAAGACCACCGAGGCGCAGCACTATCGGCGGTATATTGCCCGGCTGCGGCAGCCAAATGGAGCCAATAGTCACCAGAGCACGATCCGCCGTCAGATCGGTATCAATGACGGCAAGGGTCTGGTATTCGTGTCCCACACTGGCGACATCTGTCCAAGTGGGTTTCTGCCTCTCGCCGCCGGGAACGTGCGCCGGGATTCGCTCGTGGAGATCTACCGCAATGCTCCGCTGTTCCTCACGTTGAGAGATGAAAACCAGCTTGAGGGGAAGTGCGGCAAATGCGAATATCGGAAAATCTGTGGCGGGTCGCGAGCCCGCGCTTATGCGATTACAGGAAACTACTTGGCGGAAGATCCCCGATGCATATATCAACCTGCCTTGGCGTTGGCATCAACGTAAGCCGAACGCGATTTCGCTCCCGCCTAAGCTTTGCGAGGAAGGCGAAATGCCTCCTTTTCGGTTGACGCCGAACCAGCCGTTCCGGCTGGATCTGACGAGCTGGGTCTTACGCCGACGGCCTAACAATACATGGGATTTATGGGATGGCGAAACATACCGGCGCGTCCTCGTGATCGAGGGTGTGCCTGTGGACGTTAGCGCAGTGCAACGCGGAGCTGAGTTGGTGGTAACGCTGAACGGCGCTCGGGTTTCGTCTCTGATCAAGAAGCAAGCGATAGCCGCCCTAACGAGGCTCCTGGGGATCGACGTCGATCTCTCCGCTTTCTATCGTTTCGCACGATCGGACAGACAGCTGGCCCCGCTGGCAGAGCGATTCCGTGGGTTTAAGCCGCCGCGCTTCTTGACCCTCTTCGAAGCGCTGGCCAACGGCATCACTTGCCAGCAACTCAGCTTGACGGTGGGAATCATCCTGCTAAACCGGCTGGTCGAACACTACGGGCATGAGTTGCACGGCGGGCGCGCATTTCCGGAGCCAAACGATATAAAGTCCGCCGATCCCGAGCAGTTGGTGCGGCTTGGGTACAGCCATAACAAAGCGCGTTCGCTGATCGAACTGGCGCAAGCGATTAGCGACAACCGGATCCAACCTGCCGCTCTGGAACAGGCAACCGACCGAGACGCCCTCGCCAGCTTGCAGCAACTCCGCGGGATTGGGCGTTGGACTGCAGAATACGTGTCGCTACGCGGTTTACGCCGGACGAACATTTTTCCAGGCGATGACGTTGGCGCACGCAACAACCTGGAAAGGTGGCTGGGTTTGCGCAAACCGCTCAACTACGACAGCGCTCAGCGCGTCCTCAAGAGATGGGCCCCCTACGGAGGCCTCATCTACTTTCATCTGCTACTGGATCAGCAGGAACATCTGGGATACCTGAATCAGCTGCCGAAACAGAACGGCTCCGCCGGTTAAGAAGCTTTCCGCGAAGAGCTAGCCTATTCGCTTGATCGCCTATGCAGCGTGAACGCGTTGTATCGTTCCCGATGTGGGCTCCCTCTCTTCAAACGAGGCAAGCCGCAGCACCTTCACCCTTTGTCCTTCCGCAAGCATTGCCAAGCGAACTATGGCCCCATCGTCGAAACATAAAGCGTCACGGTGCTGGTTCGCTTCGGCCGAGAGCTCGGTGAAAGTCGCCAGCTGGGATGCGCCAGAGTGCGACCGCCCACTGAGAGATTCCGGAGACCCCTGGACGCGGAGGCGCGCCCCGGGTGGAATGCACACGACCGGTATAGGCTCGGCTGCGGACGAAAAACAAGCCGTAAGCCGCTGCCAAAGGCTCTTCGAGCGGCGCTCCGCCCGCCATATGTCGAATTCAGAGCAGGATACGAATCCGGTTGTTCCGCTTTGAAACCTGTGGGCGACCAATTCCTCGCCTTCTATGGCGAGCCGGTTGGGAACCATCATCAATGAGTAATCACACATAGTTCTACCTCACTTTCACGTTTTAAATGTTATTGGGCCGTAAGGACAAGCATTCATTTCCTCTAGCCTGTTTCATGCACGCTCAAGTAGCAAACAAACTTCGATCAGACACTCACGACCGGGCACGGGGATTCGCGGATGATCCCATACGTGTTCAGGCCCAACCCCTCCGAAGCTGGATCAGATCTGCGGCCGATGACGAGCAGATCGGCGTCCAGGTCTTCGGCAACCTTAGATACCTCGTGTGGAACAATACCGCCCCGGATGACGACTTTGGCCCGAGTTCCGGCAGACACTTGTAAGTTGTCCATCTTCTGGTTGGCTTCTGCTATCACCTGTTCGTGAAATTCCTGGGAGTCATAGTCTTCACTACGCAACACGAACCGGGGTTCAACATGCAACAGAACGAGATCCGCATCGAGTGCGGAAGCCATGCGTGAAGCCCATTCAAGGGCCTTCTCACTCCCCGCATCATTATCGGCGGCACACACAACTGTGGTCGGGTTAATCCATTCGGCGGGTGGACCCTGTGCAAGATGGGCGCCTGTCCAAACGGGACAGCTCGTGTCGTACAGTACCTTGGCGGTAGTTGAGCCGAGCAAAAAGCGACGAAATGCTCCGTATCCATGTGTGGGCATCATGATCAAATCAGAGCCATACTCGCGAGCGTACTGAACGATCTCGTGTGCGACATCGGGCCCCACCCGAAGAATTCGTTTCACATCCAGATGAGCAAAGGCCGCGCATAGAAAATCACGCAACCGCTTTTCGGGCGGAACCTCTCTTTCAAGGTCCCGGTCGGGGTAGGCTTCCGGCGGCGCCTCAACGTGGAGTAACGTAATCTCCGAGTGAAAACGTTCCGCCAGAGGTATAGAGAAACGGGCAGCGCCCAGGCAGCGCTCCGAGAAGTCGATCGGAATCAGAATCTTCGAAAACGGTACCAACATTTTGTCCCTCCAGAACCAGTCGCGCTTAACCCGGTCCGATAATCATGGCTTGAATCAGCCGTAGAATGGGGCTGGGATAGCATCCGATGGCGATCACGGCTCCCGTCAGCGCGCCGAGCGTCCACGTTAACGGCAAAGAAGCGCCTTGTCTTAACGGAGTGCTAGTAGTAATCGGTTCTTCGGCGTGGCTGTATAAGGCAACAAGAACTCGCAGGTAATAAAAAAGGCCGATGGCGCTCGTGACCACCAAAGTGAACACCAACAGCCACATCGAGACGGAAGCGCCGGCGGCGATGACATAGAATTTGCCGATGAATCCTGCCGTGAGCGGAATTCCGGCCAGAGACAGCAGCATCACCGTAAAAACACTGGCGATGATGGGGCGGTGCCAGAACAGGCCCCGATATGAGGCAAGATCGCCGAGATCGTTTCCGGACGTTGAAAGTACGGTGACGACGCCGAAGGCTCCCAGCATAGTCGCAAAATAGGCCACCAAGTAGAACGCAACAGCAAAGCCTGCCATGCTTCCGCCCGCTTCGAATGCAACGATCAAGTATCCGAGGTGAGCGATCGAGGAGTACGCCAGGATGCGCTTGACGTTGTTTTGAAGTAGAGCCAGCAGATTCCCCGCGAACATCGACGCCACCGCGATGATCGAAAAGACCAAGAGCAACGCACTACTGTTGCGGGCCCCGGATTGATTGAAGTAGCGCAGCAGAAGGGCAAACATTGCGCCTTTTGAGACGGTGGCCACAAATGCCGTGATGGGCGCCGGTGCGCCCTCGTAGACGTCCGGCGTCCACATATGAAAAGGAACCAACGCGAGCTTGAAGCCAATGCCTACGAGGATGAGCATGACGGCGATGGCGATCACACCAGACGCAACACTGGGCGCTGCCGAAGCGGCCGAAATGTTCCGGAAGTCCATCGTACCCAGTTCGAAATAGACGAGTGCCATGCCGAACAGAAGAAACGACGCGGATGCGGCCGTGAGGACCAGATACTTCAGGCCCGCTTCGATAGAGATTTTTAACTCCCGCTCATAAGAAATCAATCCATACAGAGAGACGCTGAGAATTTCAAGGCCGAGGAAGAACGAGGCAAAGTGGCTGGCGCTAACCAGCGTGACGGAGCCTAGAGTCGCGATCGCGATCAGAACGTACAGCTCTTCGGGATGATCGTTTTCCTCGCTCTTAAAGTACCCGTAGCAGAGAAACACCACCGCAATCGAGCCGGCGAGGATCAGTCCCGTATAGAAAAGCGCGCTCAAGTCGATGCTCAAGAGCGGCGTGACATCGCGCGGGGTGCGAGGCGCAGCGACAAAGAGCGACGCGAAGGCGGCGCACAAGCCAAGCGCCGTCAGACCGGCCGCGAGCGCGTGGCTCCGGCGGAGGGCAATCGCCAGCATGACCACGATAGACGTTGCTGCAATCAGCAGCAGAGGAAGAAGTGCCAGAAGGTCCATCGCATTCATATGTCACCTGTGCGTTTGAACAACAGTTTCCAGCGCATGCATCGCCGGACTGAACGTGCGCAGCACCGGCTGAGGATTCAAACCCAACCACAAGAGGCTGCCCGCCATCAAGGCGATGACGACGCCTTCACGAAGGAGTAGATCAGGGATCGCCCAAGCGTGCGTGTTGGGCCCCTGAAACGCGCGCTGCACCAGCCGCAGCGCATAAAAGGTCGCGGTCAGCACGCCGATGGAACCGGCAATCGCCAGAACCGGATGAGTGCGATAGGTGCCCAACAGCACCAGAAACTCGCCAATGAAATCGCCGAGGCCCGGAAGCCCCAGGGAAGCCAGCGCGAAGTATAGTCCCGCCCCGCTGAGCCGCGGCGCGGTCGCCCATAGCCCGCTCATGCGTCCCAATTCACGCGTGTGGATACGCTCCTGAATAGCCCCAGTCAAAATGAACAAAGCTCCCGTGCTGATACCGTGACAGAGCATGGTCATCACGGCTCCCTGCAAGGCGAGTTCATTCCAGGAAAAGACACCCAGCACCACGAAACCGAGATGGCTCACGCTCGTGTACGCCACCAAGCGCTTCATATCAGTTTGGCCGAAAGCCATTACCGCTCCATAGATAATTCCGATGACGCCCAAAACCATCGCTACGGGCGCAAACTCGCGGGCGGCGCCAGGGAACAACGGGACTACAAAGCGGATCATCCCGTACGCCCCGGTCTTCAGCAACAGACCGGCAAGAATCACGCTACCTGCCGTCGGGGCTTCCGTGTGCGCGTCCGGTAGCCACGTATGAAATGGGAATAACGGCAGCTTGACGGCGAAAGCCGCGAAGAACCCCAGCATGATCCAGAGTGCGGCGGTCGAAGAAAGCCGCGTGTTTATCAAATCGCCGTACTCGAACGTATAGGTCCCGGTGCTCTGATGATGGAGAAAGTACAGCGCCAGAATCGCCACCAGCATCAGCAGCCCGCTGAGCTGGGTAAACAGGAAAAACTTGATGGCGGCGTAGATTCTGCGCTCGTGTCCCCACAGCGCGATCAGGAAGTACATAGGGACCAGCATCAGTTCCCAGGCGAAGTAGAACAGGAACAGATCGACAGCCAGGAACACGCCGGTGATGCCGGCCAAGATCCACAACACGTTCAGGTGAAAGAAGCCAACGCTTTCGGTGATTTCCGTCCAGGAAGCGACAATCGAAACGACGCCGAGAAAGAACGTCAGCGCCAGCAGCAGCAGGCTCAGTCCATCGAGAGCGAGGTGAAAGTGGATGCCAAATTCGGAAATCCAAATCCAATCAACCTGTTCGAGCCAGGCGCTGGAGCCGCCAAGGGTGACGTGGCCGGCGTGTCGTATCCAGAGGAATACGATCAGCGAGAAGTCGAGCAGCGTGGCAGCGAGCGAAATCCACCGAGTAAGAGCGGAACTCCAACGGGCAGCCACGGTCGCCAGTACGCCTGCGCCGAGAAGGACGATGATGAGCCACGCGAGAATCATGTAAACAGGATCACCCCGATAAAGACGACCGCACCGGCTCCGATCGCAGCGGCGTACCATCGCAGCCGGCCGGACTCGGTTCGACTCAGAGCATAGTAGGCCGCCTGATGCCAACGCGCGACTGCCGTGAATGCGTTGTCAACCACATCGCGCCTATTCAGCGTCGCGATCCAGATGAACGGCCGCACCAGTGTCCGGTCGTACAGCCAATCGAAACCCCAATCCGCGAGCCAAAATGCATGGAGCCGGCGCATGAAACCGCCTCTCATCAGGGACTCAGCGTACTCCGGTCTTCCAAGGAAGAACAGGTAGGCAAGGCCGAGTCCGAGGAGAAAAGCCAATCCGGCGAAGATGCTGGAGAGAGTCTCAGACAACCGACTGACGTGGACTTCCGAGAGCGGCGGCAGCGCGCTATTCAGGAATGTCACCAGCGAGCGTTTGAACCATCCCCCCACGATCGAGAGCGTGGCTAGTAAGATGACCGGCACGATGATCCGATAATGTGGCCGGTGAGTCACTGGCGTGCGGCTGGCTCCAAAGAACACCACGAAGATGAGACGGAAGGTATAGAGCCCGGTCAGCAGCACGCCGATAACGCCGACGATCCAAAATGCCGGATTGCCCTGGGGCGAGGTCCACGCTCCCCACAAGATGAAATCCTTGCTGAAGTATCCTGCCGTCACCAGCGGCAACCCAGCCAGCGAACAGCCGCCGATCAGAAATGTCCAGAACGCAATGGGGAGTTCCTTGCGAAGTCCGCCCATGCGGAAGATATTATGTTCGTGATGCAGCGCTTCAATGACGACGCCGGACGCAAGAAAAAGAAGAGCCTTGAAAAAGGCGTGGGTCATGAAGTGGAACATGGCCGCCGCCCAGGAGCCGACCCCGAGCGCGAGGAACATATATCCGATCTGGCTCACTGTGGAATAAGCCAGGATACGTTTGATGTCGGACTGCGTGAGAGCGCTGCAACCGGCCAAGAGGAGCGTCGCCGCGCCGATAACCGCGACCGCAAACTGAACGTCCGGCGCAAGCGTAAACAGCACATGCGTGCGCGCAATCAGATAGACGCCGGCCGTGACCATCGTCGCGGCATGGATCAGTGCACTGGTTGGAGTCGGACCAGCCATGGCGTCGGGCAGCCAGGTCTGCAGTGGCAGTTGAGCAGACTTGCCGACGGCGCCGCCAAGCAGGAGAGCCGCAGCAGCCGTGGCATACGGCGAGCCAACCGCCCAATGCACGGTTGCCAAATGCATGAGGTCCTGGATCTGAAGCGTTCCGAGGGTGTGAAACAGGATAAAGAGTCCGACGATCATGGCGGTGTCACCAGCGCGCGTGACGATGAATGCCTTGCGAGCAGCCAGCCCGTTTACGGGATCCTTGTACCAGAAGCCGATGAGCAGGTAGCTGCATAAGCCGACACCTTCCCATCCGAGATAGAGCAGCAAGAGATTGTCGGCCAGCACGAGAACCACCATGGAGGCGACAAACAGATTCATGTACGCGAAGAACCGGGCGTAACCTTCGTCATCCTCCATGAATTCGGCGGAGTACAGATGGATGAGAAAGCTCACGAAGGTCACGACCACCACCATGAGCAGCGATACCGGGTCGAGATAAAACGCAATTTCGGGACGGAATCCCGCCACATCGATCCAGGTCCACAAGACCTGGGTGAAGGGCGTTCCAGAGGCCAGAGAGGCCGGCACAATAGCCAGCGAGATCAGAGCCGAGAGACCGACCGAGCCTACTCCGGCGATCGCAACCATGCGCTGCGACATCCTTCGGCCGAAGAGCGCCAAAACCAACGTGCTGGCGAAGGGGATGGCCGGGATCAACCAGAGTAACTGAAGCATGTGTCAGCCCCTCATGGTGCTCGCCGCATCAATGTCGAGCGACTTGAAGAGATGGTAAAGCCGCAGCAGGAGAGCGAGTCCAACGGAAACCTCCGCGGCCGCCATGGCAAGAATAAACAGAAACATGACCTGGCCGTCCGCCTGACCCCAACGCGCTCCCGCAGCAACGAATGCGAGTCCCGCCGCGTTGAGCATTACCTCAATCGACATCAGCGTGAAAATCACGTTGCGCCGCACCAGCAGTCCGGCCAGTCCCAGTCCGAACAAGATTGCCGCCAGAAACAGCGCGTTGCCTATCAGATTCGAGTGCATCGATAGATTCCCTTTCTTTCGGGTTGCTCCAACCCAGGTGATACGCTCCCACAATCCCAGCGAGCAGGAGCATCGACACGAGTTCCACGCCCAGCAGATATGGTCCGAAGAGCACCAGCGCCACTTCCTTCGGTGCTGTTTCGTGAACCAGTTCGGCTCGGCCGGCAGATCCAAGCGTATAAGCGAATTCGATCACCAGAAGGACGGCAAGTATTGCGGGTCCTACCCAAGCGCTAGGACTCAGCCACGCTCGTTCCATCCGTGTGGCGAGGTCACCGAGGTTTAACATCATCATCACGAAAATGAAAAGAACCATGATGGCGCCCGCGTAGATGATCACTTCCAGCGCAGCCACAAACGGCGCGCCCAAAATGAAGAAGACCGTCGCGACGGCGAGCAGCGACACGACTAGATACAACAGCGCGTGCACCGCGTTGAGTCTGGTGATCATCAGGACCGTGGAAACGATTGCGATTGCGGCCGCGACATAGAAGGTGATCAGCATGGGTCCTTTACGGCAACAGCGTGTGCAGATCGGCCGGCGGAGCTTCGCGCTCGGCCTCTCCCTTATCTTTCCCTCCGATCGCGACCCCAGAAACCTTCCAGAAGTTGTAGTCCGGGTATTTCCCCGGCCCGCTAATCAGAAGGTCTTCCTTTTCATAAACCAGATTGGGGCGCTTGTATTCGCCCATTTCGACATCGGGCGTCAACTGAATCGCGTAAGTCGGACAGGCGTCTTCACAGAAGCCGCAGAAGATGCAGCGCGAGAAATTGATTCGGAAGAACTCAGGATAGCGTCGCCCGGATGTATCCTCAGTGGCTTGCAACGCAATACATTCAACCGGGCAGACTACTGCGCACAAATAACACGCCACGCAGCGCTCACCTCCATCCGGATCGCGCGAGAGAATGATCCGGCCGCGGTATCGCGGAGCGAGGTACGGCTTCTCTTCGGGATACTGCACTGTAACGCGGCGGTGAAACATGTGCAGAAATACATCCCAGATCGTTCGGAGAATACTGAGCATCGCTACAGTGACCTCCCAGGGGATAGCGCGATTGCAATCGCACCGGTTACGAGCAGATTGACGAGGGAAAGCGGCAGCATCGCTTTCCAGCCCCAATTCATTAACTGATCGAAGCGAGGGCGCGGCAGAGACGCCCGCAAGAGAATGAAGAAGCAGATGAAGAAAAACGTCTTGAGCAGGAACCAGAGAACTGGCGGCAGAACCGGCCCGAGCCAGCCGCCGAAAAACAGAACGGCAATGAGAGCGGAGATCAGCGTGACGCCGAGATATTCGCCGACGAAGAACATGCCGAACTTCATGCCGGAGTACTCCGAGTGGAACCCGGCGACGATCTCGCTCTCGGCTTCGGGAAGGTCGAACGGCAGTCGGCGTGTCTCGGCGACTCCGGCGATCATGAAGAGCACGAAACCGAGAAACTGCGGGATGATGAACCAGATGTGGCGCTGCGCCTCGACGATTTGAACGAGGTCGAAGGACCCGGCCAGCAACACGACGCCCATGAGCGACAGGCCCATGAAGACCTCGTAGCTCAGCATCTGCGCGGCGGCGCGGAACGCTCCGATCAGCGAGTATTTGTTGTCCGACGACCACCCCGCCAGTACCACGCTGTAGACCCCAAGCGACGACATGGCGAGAATAAACAGCAGCCCGATGTTGAGGTCCGCCACGACGATTCCGGGCGCGATGGGAAGCACCGCGAAAGACATTAGCACGGTTATGACGATGACGGCCGGCGCGATGATGAAGACCGCTTTATCGGCAAAAGGAGGAATCCAATCTTCCTTGAAGAAGATCTTGATCATGTCGGCCAGCACCTGCAGCAGGCCAAACGGTCCAACCCGGTTCGGGCCATAACGATCCTGCCACAACGCCAGAAGCCTCCGCTCCAGCCAGATCAAGCCCGAGGCGATGGTTAGCGCGGCGACCAGGATGCCGATGATCGTGGCAACGGGATAAGGACTGGTCATCATACTCGAGTGATCCTGCTCCACACGGGAAGCTCCAAACCCTCTAATCCAGGAAATCCGGAGGGCAGGCCCGCCACGCCTTTCGGCAGGCCGGAAACGACTTTGACCGGAAGACGGCGGCCCAGCAGTTCCGCTTCCGGTCCGAATGCGCCCGCTTCGTCCGGGCCCAATCCTACATAAGGCTGGGAACACACTTCCGCCACTGCGGGCGCGAAGCGGCTGAACTCCTCCGATCCGAAGATGTGGAACAGAGGAACCAGGAGCCATTCGTCATTGCGCGCCTGAAATGCCGGGGGAATGGAGCTGAAAAATGCCATGCCATCCCGCGTTGGCTCGATCAGTCGCATGCCCGCGGCTCCGCCACGCAGCGGTCCCGCGATTTCAGTCTGGTACTTGTTCACAGCCTGGATGGAATTCCAGCCGGGAGACCAGAAGAAGGGAATCAGCGCGGCTGGCGGCTGATCCGGATTTCCCTCCATCGAGAACGACAGCGGGGAATCGAAATCTTCAGGTGGCTTTGGCTCGTCCACCCTGACGTTTGCCAGCACGGCCGTGCGGCCACTGTAGCGGTGAGGCTCGCGAGGGATTCTCGCGTCCGCCATGCGGAATGTGGCGGACGGAGCGGCCTGAACAATTCCGGCCAGTTCGGGAATCGCCTTGCTCAGATCCGCGATCAACAGATCCAGACTCTGCCAGCCGCCCAGCCACTGCCAGCCTGGTCTAACCATTTCCTCCGGTGGAAACACACGAAAGAATCTCTGCGCCCGGCCTTCACTGCTGATCAGCGTTCCATCTGCTTCGGCGAAGGTAGCGGCAGGAAGCAGCAACTCGGCTTTTGCAGTCGTCCGGTTCTCCATGTGATCGAGCACCACGACGTGCTCGCGTGCGTCCAAGAACGCGTCAACCGCCGACACCGGCAGGCGGCGGTACAGGTCGTTTTCGAGAACAATGGTGGTTTGCGCGTCGCTCCCTATCGCTTCTTCGAGCGGAGCAGCCGTCATCAGGGCGAGGCCGAAACTGTTACACTCGGGCACTAGAAAGGACAGCGCGCACCCGGGCAGAGCCCGGGACACATTTGCGGCCGCCCGGATCGCATCAGCACTGTGTAGGCTCGCGCCCGCCACAATCAACGGGTGCTTTGCGGCTTTGAGAGTGCCCGCTACATGCTGGGCAAACATCTGTTGATCGGCGGTCAGCCCTTCCACCGACGGCGCCGCGGGGTCGAGCGCATGAGCGACCGCATAACCCAACCGGGCCAGATCGTCTGGAGCGCCGCGGTAACATGCCGCGGCAATGTTGTCGAGCCGGGTGGCGCCGGGAGTTGCAATGAAGAGGGGGCCTCGGTCGTCCTGGATCGCTTCACGAACTCCATGGTCCTGCCACAGAGGAATGTGAAGCCGTTCAGCGATCTGCATGGGCTGCTGACGGACGGACTGCCGAAGGCTCAGCGCCATCCTCGGCGCCATGTTGGTGACGTCTTCGCCCAGGATGAATACGGCATCGGACAATTCCACTTCCTGAAGCGACGGAGTGCGCGCCACCCCGGAGCGGAGGATGTCGAGCATCAGCCGCAATAACATGAGTTCACTCTTGGGGATGCCGGCGTAGAACCGGTCCGGGCCGACGAGACAGCGCAACGCGAAATTACTTTCAAGCGACGCGCGCGGAGAGCCGATCCCAATCGCATCCGGCCGATCCGAAATGAAATCGCTCAGGGTCTGCCTGGCTGCATCGGAAGAGACTCTCTCTCCGTGCAGTCTGGGCTGGCGGATGCGTCGCTCGTTGTTCACGAATTCGTAGCTGTATCGCCCGCGGTCGCACAGAAAATATCCGTTCACTTCGCTGTGATACCGGTTCTCGACGCGCCGCAGCATCCCGTATCGCTCGCCGATGCTGATGTTGCAGCCGAGTCCGCAGTGGACACAGAGGGAAGGCGCGAGCCGCAGGTCCCACTTCCGCGTGTAGTGGCGCTTCAGCGTAGCGTCCGTGAATACACCCGTCGGGCAGACTTCGACCAGGTTGCCGGCGAATTCGTTTTCGAGAACTCCATCCTGGTCGCGTCCGAAGTAGACCAGATCCCGCAGCGCAAAAGCATTGAAATCGGACCCTCCGGCGTACTCCCGATAGAACCGCACGCACCGGTAACACTGGATGCAACGGTTCATCTCGTGATTCAGAAACGGGCCGAGATACTGATTGCGGAACGTCCGCTTGGTGAACCGGTAGCGGCGGTAGTCATGCCCCGTCATGACAGTCATGTCCTGCAGGTGACACTCTCCGCCTTCGTCGCAAACCGGGCAATCATGCGGATGGTTGAGCATCAGTCCTTCGATGATGCCCGCGCGAAATGCCGCGGCTTCCGGGTCTCTAATCGAGATGCGCGTTCCTTCGGACACGGGCGTCATGCAGGCCATGACGATACGGCCTTCTGTATCGTGCTCGTCCTTGAACTGTTTGATGGCGCACTGCCGGCATGCGCCAACGGAGCCTAGCGCCGGATGCCAGCAAAAGTAGGGCAGATCGAAGCCCAGAGTTAAACACTGGTGCAGGAGGTTCTGCTCCGCATTCATCTGGTATTCGTGATTGTCAATGTAGACAGCTGCCAATTTCATTTCCAGGGACATCGTTTCTCACGAATGTGCCGGTCAAAATCTTCGTGAAAGTATTTCAGTGCACTCTGAAGGGGTTCCGCGGCGCCCGGCGCGAGGGCGCAAAAGGTGTGACCCGGCGCCAGAAACTTTGTTTGAAACGCGAGCTTTTCGAGATCGCCCGGCTCGCCACGCCCTTCCTCCATCGCGTTCAGCAGGCGCTCCGCCCAGGCAAGGCCGCTCCAGCATGGCGTACACCAGCCGCACGATTCCTGCGCAAAGAAGTGTTCGAGATTCCAGAGCATCCCAACCGGACAGGTCCGATCATCCAGCACGATCATGGTCCCGGTGCCCATGCGGCTGCCTACTTTTTGAACCTCGGTAAAATCCATCGGCACGTCGAGGTGCTGTTCGGTCAGAAAATCCGTGGACGCGCCGCCCGGAAGCAGACCGCGGAAGCGAAGACCATCGCGCATACCCCCGGCGTGCCCTTCCAGAATTTCTCGGACCGTGGTGCCCATCGGCAGCTCCCACAAACCGGGCCGCTTCACTTTTCCGCTGGCACCATACAGTTTTGTGCCGCCATCCTTGGTGCGGCTTAGCCCCTGGAACCAGCTGGCGCCATGGTTCACGATATGCGGGACGTTGCACAAGGTTTCGACGTTGTTGATCGTCGTTGGCTTGCCCCACAACCCGGACACGGTCGGGAACGGCGGCTTCGCACGCGGGTTAGCCCGTTTCCCCTCAAGCGCGTTCAACATTCCGGTTTCTTCGCCGCACATGTACCGTCCCGCGCTGATGTGCAGATACATCTCGAGGCTGTAGGAGGACCCCAGGATGTTCCGGCCGAGATATCGCGCCGCGTAAGCTTCCGCGATCGCTTTGGAGATTCGCTGCGCCGCCAGCTTGTACTCGCCGCGAAGGAACACGTACGCAACATCCGTGCCGGTCGCGTAGGCTGCGATCATCATACCTTCAAGAAACTGATGCGGATCGCCTTCGAGTAAAAAGCGGTCCTTGAACGTACCCGGCTCCATCTCATCGGCGTTCGCGACCAGGTATTTCGGGCGCGGCGCGGCGTCCCCATTTGGCACCATGCTCCACTTAACCCCTGTCGGAAAGCCCGCGCCACCACGGCCACGCAGCGTCGAGGCTTTCACTTCTTCGATGACTTCGTGTGGCGTCATCGAACTCAGCGACTTGCGCAATGCTTGATAGCCACCCGCTCGCTCGTAGGCCCGCAGATCGGGAGGCTCCTGGCCGGACCGGATGTTGTTTGTGAGCGGAGTCTCCATGCTATCGGTACCGCTCGAGAATTCCATCCAATTTGGCGGCTTCCAGATCGTGGTGGAGATCGTCGTCGATCATCATCACAGGGGCGTGATCGCAGGCGCCCAGACACACGATCGGCAGGAGGGTGAAACGGCCATCCTCGGTAGTTTTTCCGAATTGTGTACCCAGGCGAGTACTGAGTTGATCGCCCAGACTCCGGCAGCCCATGATCCAGCAGCTAACGCTGTCGCAGAAATAGATGACATGCTTGCCGACCGGCTTCCGAAAGATGAGGTTGTAAAATGTCGCTACGCCATCCAGATCGGACCGGGACAGTCCCAGCAGGCCGCCGATATCCTCAAGAGCTTCGTCGGAAACCCAGCCCCGATGCTTCTGCACGATCCTCATCGCGTCAATCGAGAGGGCCTGTTTGGTCGGATAACGGGGAAACTCAGCTTCGATCTCCCGTCGCTCTTCCGGTGACAACATCCTTTCCTCCTCAGCGATCGATATCGGCCAGTACGTAGTCCATGGCGCCTAACACCGCCAGCAAATCGGGGATCAGCCCGCCTCTGCACATAAGCGGCAACGTCTGCATGTGCGCAAACGATGGCGTCCGAATCCGTGTCCGGTAAGAATTCGTTCCGCCGTCGCTGACCAGGTAGTAACCGTTATTGCCCTTGGTCCCCTCGATAGCTCCCAGTGCTTCGCCCGGCGGAATGACCGGACCCCAACTGACACTTAGGAAATGCGTGATCAGCGTTTCGATATCGTGCATCGTCCGCGCTTTGCGCGGCGGCGTTGCGAGCGGGTGATCCGACTTATAGGGACCTTCCGGCATGTGGTTCACGCACTGTTCTATAATGCGGAGACTTTGGCGCATCTCCTCTACCCGCACCGTCGCGCGATCGAAACAGTCGCCGTTCCGGCCGATCGGGATGTCGAAATCGAACTGTTCGTAACCCGAATAGGGCTGCTTTTTACGGAAGTCCCATTCGAAGCCGCATGCACGCAGGATGGGACCGGTAATGCCCCAATCAATTGCTTCATCCGTGGTGATCGTCCCAACGCCCTTCGTGCGCGCCTGAAAAATGCGGTTTCGCAGAATTTCGCGATCATACTCGGCGAGCCGCGGCGGCAGGTATTTCAGGAAATCGCGAAACATCGCGTCCCAGCCGCGCGGCAGGTCCTGCGCGACCCCGCCGATCCGGAACCAGTTCGGGTGCATCCGCGCGCCGGTAATCGCCTCGATGATGGCGAACGCCCGCTCCCTATCGTTGAAGGTGTAAAATACCGGCGACAACTGCCCGAGATCCTGCGAAAACGTTCCGTACCACACCAGGTGGCTGATGATCCGGAACAGTTCGGCGAGCATGACCCGGATTACCTGAGCTCGCGCTGGGATCTTGATTCCGGTCAGCTTCTCAACCGCGGTCAGGTACGCCAGGTTGTTCATTACGCCACCGAGATAGTCAACGCGGTCGGTGTATGGAATGTAGGTATGCCAGGTCTGCCGCTCGCCCATTTTTTCGGCGCCGCGATGATGAAATCCAATCTCGGGCACACAGTCCAGAATTTCTTCACCGTCGAGTTGAAGAACGACGCGCAGGACGCCGTGCGTGCCGGGATGCTGCGGGCCGATATTCAGGAAGATAATGTCACTGTCTCCACGAGTTTGCGCCATGCCCCATTCCTCGGGGCGGAATCGAAGCGCCTCCTGCTCGGCATCCTGCTTGGCGTCGGGAAGCCGGAATTCTCCCATCTCGGTCGCTCGCGCCGGATGGTCTTTCCGCAAGGGATGGCCCTCCCAGGTCGCCGGCATGAGAATGCGGGTGAGGTGTGGGTGTCCAGAAAACGTGATCCCAAACATGTCCCAGACTTCGCGCTCGTACCAGTTCGCCGCGGGCCACAGGTCGGTGATGGTATCGACCGAAAGCGCGTCCTGGTCGAGTGATGTCTTGAGACGGATATATTCGTTCCGTTCGAACGAAAAGAGGTGATAAACAACGGTGAAATCGCCGGTTGGCTCGCTTCCACGATGAGTGCGCGTTCGTTCGTCAATCGCGGTGAGGTCGTACAGCATTTTGTAGGGACCGGGGGCGCGCTCTTTGAGGAACCCGAGGATGCTGTGCACCTGTTCGCGATGCGCCCAGAAGGTCGGAATACCATCCCGATACGCCTCCGATGCCGCTGGCGATGCTCCAAATTCGCTTCTGAGCGACGTTTCGGCGGTTTCAACCATTTGCATCACACTTCGTCCGGCGGACGCAAATCAATCGCCTGCTGCCGGACGGATTTGTTTAAATCGCGCAAAGAAGGGGCAGGAAGCCGTTCCACGCCCTGTGAACCCACCACCCAGCTCAGGGGCCTTCGCTCCGTTCCCACGGCGTTCTGTAACAACATCAGTCCTTCGAGAAACGCGTCCGGCCGGGGCGGACATCCCGGCACGTAAACGTCGACCGGAAGAAACTTGTCCACGCCTTGAACCACGCTGTATATGTCGTACATTCCGCCCGAGTTGGCACACGATCCCATCGAGATCACCCAGCGCGGCGCCATCATCTGCTCGTAAAGACGTTGGATCACCGGCGCCATCTTGATGAACACCGTTCCTGCGATAACGATCAGGTCCGCTTCCCTTGGAGTTCCGCGAATCACTTCGGCGCCAAAGCGTGCCAGGTCGTATTTGCTGGTGATACTCGTCGCCATTTCGACATAGCAACAGGAAAGGCCGAAATTAAAAGGCCAAATAGAGTTCTTGCGCCCCCACGCCATGATGTCCTGCAGCCGGGACAAAATGATGCTGCGCTTGACCTCCTCGTCGAATGCTGCCGGTTCCGCGACTCGGCTCCCGCTACCTTGTGGGCTGCTTAGCGACCAGCGCATTTCGTCCTCCTGCCGGCATCGCGGACTTTGCGTTCCACCAAATGAGTGCCCCTATTCTGCCCAGATACACCAGCGCCGCGAGCAGAACGACTGTGAAGATCAACGCTTCCCAGAAGCCAGCCCACCCAAGTTCCCGGGCAGCGATGGCCCAACTGAAGAGAAAGACCGCTTCGAGGTCAAACACCACGAAGAACATCGCAATCAGATAAAATCTCGCGGACCGGCGCACACGTGCCGATCCCTCAGAAACTATCCCGGCCTCGTAGGGAGCGCCAGTAGCACGGTCCGTGTGCCGCTCTCCAAGCACATACGAGACCGCCAACATCCCGATGACCAGAAGCAAGACGAGCACGAAGTATAGGAGAAGCGGCCACATCGTGGGCTACCGGCGTTCGGCTCCCGGCCAGGCGATAGTGACGAGAATGGCGCTCTCCGCGAGCGCTTCTACATCGTGAGGCACGTCCCGTTCGAGAGCGAGCAACTGCCCCTCGGGAAGATCAAACGCCCGGCCTGCCGCTCGGATGAGAACGTGGCCAGTGATCGTTTGAACGGAGATCGATCCCGCCGCACGGTGCTCGGCCAGGTGCGTGCCGGCGCGAAGACCGATGAGCAGAATGCGAAGGTCAGGATACTTTACCAAAATCTTCGCGTTCCGGCCGGCTTGCCACGGGTGATCCTCCGTCCGAAGTCCATGGATTTCCGCTTGAAGTTCGAAGGAGAGGAACGGACTTCCGGTCGGTTCGGGTGACCTCTGAGCACCGGCGAAAATGGCATCCAGATCGTTCATTTGGTTGGTTCCTGTGCTAGTGCGTGCTCCAATCTCGCTGAGAGTTGCTCCAACTGCCGATGCTTTCCCGCGCCAAGTCCCGATTCGATGGAATCGAACTGTTTGCACAACGTGGCGTGATCGCTTTCCGACAGGACCTTGTCAGCCATTGGGAGCAGGAGGTATTCTTCCTTCCAGATGTGATCCACGTAAAGCCTGACTAGTGCTCGCAAGGTAATGCCCAGCGCATCCTTGGCGGCGCCGCTTGTAAGGAAGGCCTGTGTCGCGTCGTCTAGTTGGGTCAATAACGCGCGCCCCTTCTCGTGTTCGTTATGCAGCACCGCAATGGGGCAACCGGACGCAGGTATTCCTCTAGCCTCGAGCAAAGGGAATAGAAATCTCTCTTCCTTCGCGTGGTGGCACTCCTCTGAGAAATCGTGGAGAAAGGTGCTTATATCCCGGAGGATGGCGGCCTCTACATTGTGGCCGGTATCCAGCCGATCAGCGACGACGGACATCGTCGCAACGACCTTTTGAATCGTTTGATGCTCCTGTTCCAGCACCTTGGTGGACTTCGTTGCCGTCATGATGAGTCTCCTGGCGGTGGGCGCTTGCGTGCGCCACCTTCTTCTCGATGTAGCGTTTCAACGCTACAGCGTTGTTGTGCTCCGTATCATGGGAACTGTAGAGAAGCGTAACCGTGCGGCGTTTGGCAGCCTTCAATATCGGCTCCCAAGCCTCCGGCCGGGTGTCGAGCTCAGCGAAGTATTTGCGTTGGAACTCCGTCCATTTCTCGGGATCGTGAGAAAACCACTTTCTCAGCCCATCGCTTGGCCCGGCATCCTTCACCCAGCCATCCTCGTGCACGTCCGCCTTGCGGACACCCCGCGGCCAGAGCCGCTCGATGAGAAACCGGGTGCCATCGTGTGCCTCGGGCTTTTCGTAAACACGTTTCAACTTGATCATGGGGACACCTCCGATCCGGCGGAGTGCTGCCTCGCCGGTTCGTACGTGCCAGCAATCGCGCGAAACGCAATGGCCAATCGATTCCAACTGTTGATGGCGATGATCACCATCGTCAGATCCACGAGTTGCCGTTCGTCAAAGTGCTCGCGGGCGAGGCGATATACTTCATCCGAAACGTGGCCCGCGCTTACCTCGGTCACCGCCTCGGTCCAGGCCAGAGCAGCGCGTTCCGCTGGCGCGAAAAAGGGAGCCTCGCGCCACACACTCAAGGCATATAGGCGTTGCTCGGATTCACCGAGAGTGCGGGCATCTTTGGAGTGCATGTCGACGCAATAGGCGCATCCGTTGATCATTGAGGCACGGAGTTTTACCAGTTCTAAGAGCGTCGGCTCCAGTGTGCAGCCGCAGGCATATCGCTCCACGGTCCATAGGGCCTGGACCGCTTGGGGCGCGACTTTCCTATAATCGATGCGCGGTTCAGCGCCTTCCGTCGTCATGGCTTTCCTCGTCGGCTTTGTACGTCAACACACGGCCCCAAACGTCGGCGGTCCCCCAGATGCCCGAGCGTAGGCATTCGAGTTGCACGATCTGGCTGTGATCCACAAATAGATTCACTTCCGGGCCATAGTTCTTGATGTACCAGGCGAAGACGTCCGGATCGGCGGCTTCAAACATCACTTTTTCGAGACCGAGCGAGCCGATGATTTTGGCCGGCACATCCGTGCGCCAGCTTTTCACGTTTTCGGTGATACCCTCAGACTCAATCATGATCAGGTACGCGCCGGCATCGAGAAACCGTTTCGCAAGCCGGATCGGCCATTCTGGATCGCGAGTCCCCGCAGCTTCCAGATCCTCAGCGCGTGTTGCGCCACCAGCCCCAAACTGGATACCGATCTCCGGCTTAGCCTTGAGCCCGGCTTTCTTTACTCTTTCAATGAGCCGAAGCCAGTCGTCGGCGGGAATCGTAATAAACCCACATGAGATCTCGATGATGTCGAAGCCGACCCGTTTGCATTCCTCGATATATTTGTCGACGGCGGCCGATCCTTGGGTGAGCACATGCTCGATGAAACCGCCGGTCGAGACCAGAACATTGTGGTCATGGCATACCTTCAGCAACTCGATCAACGCCGGAAGAGGCATCAGGCTAAACGATCCGCCTGCGAACTTAAGGGAGTCCACGTACCATCCCATCGATTCGAGGATGTCTTCCAGTTGCCGTTTCCCTAACGGCGTGTAGTAAGGGCCGCGGATTTCCGTAAGCCCGACGGCTCGCGGTTTGGGCGATCGTTCATTGATACGCAGAAAGGAGAACGCCCGCTCAGGCATGTTTGCGACTCCCCGCCTGGTTGTGTATCCGAACGGAGCTAAACAACCGCATCAAATCTCGCACCCGTGTGTTATCCATGTCGGCGACAGCGTTCGTAATCGCTTTTCCCTCGGCGTCTGTTGCGTACGGTGCTGCCAGCCGTTTGAACTTTTGGGTAGCTAATTCCCACGACATGGGTTGGCTCACAAACCCGGGGTAATCGCGGCCCTCCTTGGTCAGAGTTCTCCCATCGCTGAGTGTCACCCGGACTTGGCAAGGCATCTCGTCGGGGAACCGCTGCGAGTACGCCGGATTTGCGGTCACGGAGACTCGCCGGAGGAGATTCTGCACGTCCTCCCTCAGGATTCTGCCCGATTCATATTGGGCCGGCATGACATCACCGTCCAGAACCGCAACCGCGACAACATAAGGTAGACTGTGATCTGCCTGTTCTTTGCTCGTCACCGAAGTTGTCTTGTCGCCCTCTTCGCCTCCACCGATGATGTTGAAGGCCACATCAAAGGTTTCGATGTCGATCCGCTGCACATCGGCAGCGCAGAACTGGTGGCGCGCCTTCAGGTCCAACACAGCCTGAATCGTTGCTTGTGAATGAATCTCAGCGTTGAACCGTTTGAGAATCGTTCGCTTTACACGATCCAGGTCTTCGCGAAGCCAGTCGATATCGAAAACACCGGCGATCGCATCCATGAAGCCTTTGTCCCCCTCAAAGACCTCAAGCGGACCGGTAATGCCGTTCATTGCCAGAAACACAAGTCGCGTGCAACAGGCGGCTGTGTTCGGGAAGGCGAGGCCCTTCCAATGCGAAAGCTGCCCAGTCCTGGTGACCCGGAGTCCGTTGAACGCAGTGCCGCACATGCCGATGGCATTGGCGGTGCGGACCTCGTCGAGACCTAGGATTCTGGAAACTCCTGCTGCGACCGAGTACGATCCCTGCGTGGTGTGATCGAACCCCTTGTCCCGAACCGGCGCGACATCGCTGAGCCGGCACTGCACTTGATAGGCAACCGCCAACGCAGTCATCAACTCCCGACCCGATGCATCGGCGTGTTCGGCGCCGGCCAGGATAGCCGCAAGATTGTCGCTGGGGTGGCAGGTTTCACCCTTCGCCAGATAGGCGTCATTGAAATCGAGGTAGCGGACGAGCGCACCATTGTAAAAGGCAGCCGAATCCGGTGCTGTTGTGCCGCCGCCAATCAACGTGCACTTGCCTTGCGGCTCGAATTCGCTGATCTGCCGCCGGAGGATCTGAACCGGTTCACCTTCGAGCGCTCCCAGTGCGCACCCCACCGAGTCTAAGAAGCGGATTTTCAATTGCTCTCGCGCCGTGTCTGATAGATCTTCGTAGGCTGAGCGGCAAACGAAGGTTGCTAGCTTCTCAGCACACGTCATCAGAACGCCTTTCGGAGTGCCGTTTGCGCCTCACGCTTCAAATTTGCGCCCCTGTCGCACACGAAACAATAGTTCATTTGTAACGGCCTTCAGGATGCACGTCACCGGCGTTAGAGAGGTCCGGCAAGCCGTATGGTGGGTTGAGCGGGCAGATCGTCCCCAAATGAGACAATGTGCCCAGGATAATGCTCAGGCGGATGACGCTCCTGAACACGTTCTTCAATGGACGGCGGTACGGGCTGCATCCGTGCCGGTAAGCGCTGTTATGCCCGTTCCACGCAGAGTGATGGCTGATTCATTGCCATCCGGCCGGATCTTCGAACAGAATAAAGGTCGAACGTGATACTACTGGCCGTGCAAACAATCAAGAGTGATTGATTAACTTCTTATGGAACAACATTTATATCCTGTGGCCTCGAAAGAATTGTCACAGAAACGGAAGGACTTGGCACCCGAGATCTACGCGGCATTTCAATCGTTTAGTCAGCGCGTCTTTGCGGACGGCGCATTGCCTTCCAAGACCAAGGAACTAATTGCCGTTGCGGTAGCGCACGTTACGCAATGTCCATATTGCATCCGCGGCCACACCAAGCGCGCGACTATGAAGGGCGCAACAGCCGAGGAGATCATGGAAGCGATTTGGGTTGCTGCCGAGATGCGGGCAGGCGCTGCGTCTGCGCATTCTGCGCTGGCGATCGATGAGATGACCAGCGCTTCCCCTAGCCCGGCCTCCCATTGACATCACGCTCATGAGCGGCTATGCGGCTCAGAAAAGCGCCATACTGCAAGTGCGGCGAGCAAGCCATCAATAGCGCAGCGAGATCGCACAGCATCTCAAGTTCATAGTGGCGCTCGGACGAGCAATGAGCTGCGTCGGGAAGCTAAATAAGGCCCCGGCGCATTGCGTGAAGAACGGCTTCCAGCCGGTTGTGCGTGCGAAGCTTCTGGTTAATCGCGTGAAGATGGTTTCTTAGCGTCGGCAACGTGATTTTCAAATCCTTTGCCACTTGGCCGGAGTTCTTCGCCTTGGCAAATAGCATCAGGATGCGCCGCTCCTGATCTGATAAGGCCTCAATGGGCGCTGGCTCAGACTGATTGCCTCCGATCGAAACGACCTGTTTCGACAGATCGAGCATTTGCGAAAAGGCCAGTTCCGTTTCCTTCCTTTTGCTGATGTCGTGGCTCAGGTGGGCAATCAAGCGTCGATGAAGTCGTGAATCTTCAAATACGATCGTCGAAACACTTACCCATTTGCGCTGGCCCGAGCGTGTCCTAACTTCCAGATCGAACGTTGGAATCGACTCTGAGCGGGCCGCGCAACGCTGCACGCTGCATTCTCCAGTGCACACGATCGTGCCGAGCGCGCCCCTGCCCTGAAGGACTTCTATACAGGTTCGATTCAGAACGTCCGCTCGCGCATAGCCAAACAGATGCTCGGCGGCCGCATTCCAGAAACAGATTTCACCTTCGAGTGTCACGACGAAGGCTGCATCCGCCATCCCTTCGAAGAGCTTGTATACATCTCCAGCCAACATACCCGCCCTCTCATTTCGAAGGGCTCTCGCGGAGGACGCCCTCCTCAGAATTTTACTACCGCAGAGCGATCCTCGGTTGTGGCACCGATGAGCCGCCTGGTGCCACACCCAGGTCAGCGATCGAGATTCGTCACGGTTCTGCGACCCGGATGACGGTTGGTCCATTGTCCTCGCCTCGGGTCCGGCCGATAACGCGGGCAGCTGCGCGGGCGACCGGCCCTTCTTTTCTTCTGGGCGCGTTATTGCGAAGACTCCCGTGCGGAGGGCCGAGTCCTGGTACGGATCCGGAAGCAGTTCGGCCCGGCGGGGCTGGTGGTGGTGGGTCCCACTCGCCGGTACGGTTACCTTGACGAGCATGGTCGTGAGCCGGTTGAACCTAGGCAAGAAATAGAACATATCAAACAGGTGCTCAGCCGGTATTACAGGAGACTTTTGGACATGCCGGTAATCGTGGGCGAGCGGAACTTTGTCACGGGCGCAAGCACGACACCCACTCTTGTGCTGGTGGATTGGGACGGCCTAGCGTCGCTCTATCATCCAGGCAAGATGGTGTTCGGCGAGCTCGCAGGCCAGATAAGGACACTACTCCACTAATTGGCGCACGAGATCGCATCGGAGGAGGATCAGCCAGTCGTGAAGTATGCGTCCGTTCGATACGCAGGGGTATTCGTGACAAATGTCTCATATTGCATTACGTTGCTACTGTTGCCGAGGATGTGGCGGTGCATCACACTGGAAACGAGCGGATTCCGAAATTGGAACGAATTGATTGGCGCTACCATCGGCCCGGTTGAACGACCTGCAAGAAGACGCAGGAGTTTCTTGCGACTAACAATGTCGAAACAGCATCATTAGTCGACGCGAGAAAAACGCCGCTCAAATGGAACGACGTGCGCAAAATAATTCGAGACGTGGATGAGATTTACATCGCCAAAGGCAAGCGGATCATTCACGTCCAGCTCAACGTGAGCAAACAGGAACCGGATATGCTGGCCCGCTTGCTGTTGAGACCCAGCGGTAATCTCCGCGCTCCCACTTTTCGACGAGGTAGGACTCTCGTCGTTGGATTCGACGAAGCGACCTACCGTAAGATCCTCGGCAGCGCGTGAAACGATGCCCGAACTGCCGGAAGTCGAGGTCATTGCCAACGAGTTGCGCCCCCGGCTCGTTGGCCGGCGGATTGTTGACGTCCAGACGGACTGGCCCAAGTATTTCCGGCTGCCGGCGGCAGAGGCCGATTTCCGGTCTTGTATCAGGGGTCGACGTATCAACTCCGTCAGCCGTCGCGCCAAGTACATCCTGATCTCTCTGAGCGGCGATCATCTTCTGGCGGTGCATCAAAAGATTTCGGGCCGCCTTCTGGTGGGTAGATGGCTCCGCAAACGCATCGGAGGTCACCACCACAGCCAGTGGCAGTCAGCTCGTTCCGGCGATAACGCACCGCCGAGGGGCCGCTTTATCCACTTGGTTTTCGAGTTGGACAACGGGGAGCAGTTGGCGCTCTCCGACCTGCGGAAATTCGCCAAGGTGCTATGCGGGGCGAAGCAGGCCATCCTCGACCTGCCGGAAATCCGAAACCTGGGGCCTGAGCCGCTGGCCCCCGAGTTTACGTTTCTGAAATTTGAGAGGCTGTTCATCCGCAAAAGAGGGACCCTCAAGCGAGTACTCATGGATCCCGCTTTTATCGCCGGAATTGGCAATTTGTATTCAGACGAGATCTTGTACGTCGCCCGACTGCACCCCCTGACCCGCGTGGAGCACTTGAAGACGAGTCAATTACAGATTCTGTACCGTGGCATCCGGACCGTTCTGCGGAAGGCCATACGATTAGGTGCGACCGGTACCCCCGGCGCCGACGGCTCCAAGCGGGGGTACGATCGGATCTTATTGGTGTACGGCCGCGTGGGGGAGAGGTGCCCGCAGGGACACATCATCGAGCGGATCAAGATCGGCGGCCGCTCGGCTCACTTCTGCCCCGTGGAGCAGAAACTGTTTTAGGCAAGGTGCGCAGGGATTGGGATTCCGATGCGCTCAGTCCTCCGAATCAGAGCCCCGGTTAAAACGTGGGTGTTTTTTGTCCCCACGTTCGGAATCGCGACGGATGATGGCATGGTCAGGTACGGATTCGGAGCCGAGGGGACGAAGCTGGCTTTGGCGATCACGCGTATGGCCGTCCTGTACGGACCCCCACAGTGCTCGGCGATGAGTGCCACCACCTCCACGCTTTCAGAACTGCCAGTCGCGGACCAAATCCTTGCCGCTCAGGGAATGCGAGCGCAGAAATCAGGAGCCTGGTCCGTGTAGCGATCAACAAGCTTGCCGCCAAGTATCAGGCAGTGATCCGCCTACGAGACCTTACGGATCTGAGCCTTTTTGAGACGGCGAATTTGCTGCACCTGAGCGTTCCGGCGGTAAAGAGCCGCGAGCACCGCGCGCGGCGTCAAATGCAAATGTTGGTGTCGGGACTCGACCAACTTCACAGCGTGGTTCCCCGTCGCGAACATTCCGATGGCGCCGCGCGGTCGACGTAGACAACAAGAAGGCCGGTGGACGCCCCTATGGGCTCTGGAATCAGAATTGCCGCAGTATGTGGACACGATCTCTTTTCAAACTGGTGATCGCCGTCGGCATTGGCTGCGAATCGCCCTCAAAAGAGGCTCACGCATGTGTGTACTGGATTGAATGCCGAGCGTCCGTTATGCCTGTCTCAGTTGGAGTGACGGTTGGTTCATTGTCCTTCTGCCCGCATCCGATCACAATCAAGCTAGGAAGCACGAGCATAGGCTCCATTGAAAGCAAAGGAGAATAAAGCAATGTCAGGCGGACACGCAGCTTCTGCACATGGTTTTCCGATAGCTGGGGATATCGTGTCGGCACCGCCTGCCCGGCAGGCGTACCAGATCCTTCGTTTCGCATTTACGGCAGCGCCAATCATTGCTGGTATCGATAAATTCTTGCATCTCCTTGTGAACTGGGACAATTATCTCGCACCGTGGATCGCCAACCTCTCACCTATTGGCGGTCACAATCTCATGCTCGTGGTTGGCGCAATCGAAATCATAGCCGGCCTGATTGTCGCGTTCAAACCGAAGATCGGGGCTTGGATCGTATTTGCTTGGCTGTGGGGCATCATCATAAATCTGCTGTCCTACTCCGGCTTCTACGATATCGCGCTCCGCGACTTCGGGCTGTCGTTGGGAGCGCTTGCCCTTGCCCGATTGAGCAAAGACTTTGTTTGATGTGGGCTAGCGATTTTTTGTTATCCAGCGGTGGGGTTCCGCAGACGAGTGCTTGGCCAAAACCCTAGAAGGGAATCGAATGAAAAGAAAGTCAAATGAACACCGATGGGGTGTGATTCTGGCAGGAGGCGATGGAGTTCGCCTGCGATCCCTAACGCGACTGGTCTCGGGCGACGATCGGCCAAAGCAATTCTCCCCGTTACTGGAGGGGAGAACACTCCTCGCCCAAACTCGGCTGAGAATCGCGGAGAGCATCGATCGTGATCGGACCCTATTTGTGCTGACGAGGGCACACGAGCCTTTCTACGAGAAAGAACTTGAGAAAGTGCCGCCAAACCGGATGGTGGTGCAGCCAAGCAATCGAGGTACTCTGCCTGCGATTCTTTGGAGCTTGTTCCGCATCGTTCGGTACGACGAGCCCGCCCTGGTTGCTTTTTTCCCCTCGGATCATCATTACTCGAAGGAAAGCGAATTCATGACCGGAGTCGCATCAGCGTTCGATCTTGCGGAAACCAACGCGCAATCGGTGATCCTGTTGGGCGCCACTGCGACACATCCCGAGATCGAATACGGCTGGATCGAACCAGGCGCAACTGTTGCGAATCCCTCGGGTGACGTGCTGAGGCCCGTCGAACGCTTCTGGGAGAAGCCCTCGTATCAGATCGCACAGAGCTTGTTGGATCGAGGCTGTCTTTGGAATACGTTTGTGATGGTGGGCAGCGCCACCGCCTTTCTGGGAATGATCCGGGACGCATCCCCGACTCTGTATAGCGCCTTCGAACCGATGCTCTCATTACCGGACTCCACGATGGAAATTGAGATGATGCAGCGGATTTATGATCAACTCCCGCCCGCCGACTTCTCGAAACAGGTATTGGCAGTGAGCACAGAGAAACTCGCCGTCGCCAGCCTCGACGATATCGGCTGGAGCGATTTGGGCGATCCTCGTCGACTCGTAAGGACATTGTTTGAGAACGGCATCGAGAACCCGTGGGTTGCCGCGGGGAGCTGCAATCATTGCGGCGTCACGCTGACCGCACCTGATGCCGTTTCCCGGCTACAGGTTTGAGAGCCCTGAAAAGGAGAAGGAGGTCCTATGAAAGTTCGCGACGTGATGACGAAGCAGACGGCGTTCTGTGGCCCAGAGACGAATTTAGCCCAGGCTGTTGAACTGATGTGGAAGAATGCCTGTGGGTTCCTTCCTGTGGCCGGAGAGGGCGGAAATGTGATCGGCGTGATCACAGATCGTGACATCTCGATCGCGTTGGGCACTCGGGACCGCCGAGCCTCGGAAGTCTGCGTGCGGTCTGCGATGTCGTCGAGGCTTTTTGCCTGTACGCCGGATGACGATGTCCACACCGCTCTGAAAACCCTCAAATCCGAGGGGATCAGGCGTCTTCCGGTAATCGATCGCGAAGGTATGTTGATGGGAGTGCTGTCGATCGACGACGTTATCCTCAACGCCAGGGTAGACGCTCTCAGAAAGGACATTTCCTATGCGGACATCGAAAATACGTACAGAGCGATCCTCCTGCGCTCATCTCTGGACAAGAACAGGGGGCGTGCAGCTGCGTGAATGATCGAATCGATCTCGTGTCACTGAAGTCAAATTAAGGAAAGGGGTGAGAGATGAGCACGGTTGCCAACTGGCCGACTTTCATGTCGCGGTTAACCGAACGGCATGAGGTGGCCGAAAACACCATGGCCTTCGAGTTCGAGAAGCCGGCTGGATGGACCTTCAAACCCGGCCAGTTCGTCGACATCACACTGATGAAGCCGCCGGAGACAGATGCCGAGGGCAATACGCGAGGATTCTCGATCAGCGCCGCTCCCCACGAACCCATCATCATGGTGACGACTCGCGTGCGCGATACTGCTTTCAAACGAGTTCTGAAGAGCGTGCCGCTCCAAACGGAAGTCAAAATCGAAGGCCCGTTTGGGAATCTGATCCTGCACAATAACGCGACGCGCCCGGCGGTGCTCCTGGCCGGCGGCATCGGGATTACACCCTTCCGCAGCATCGTGGTGAATGCGGCCAAAGAAAAACTGCCGCATCGCATCTTTCTTTTCTATTCCAACCGCAGGCCCGAGGATGCCGCGTTCCTGGAAGAACTCCAGACCCTCGAGATCCAGAATCCGAATTATAAGCTGATTGCGACCATGACCGAAATCGAGAAATCGACTCGTCCCTGGAAGGGCGAAGTGGGGCTGATTGATTACAGAATGCTGGATCGGCACCTGAAGGCAGCGGCCTCCCCACAGTGGTACACGGCAGGACCGATATACTACATTGCAGGCCCGCCGCAGATGGTCCGAGATCTTCAAACGATGCTTACGAACGCGGGTGTGGATAGCGATGATATAAGGATAGAAGAATTCAGCGGCTACTAAGCCCTATGCCCCGACTGGCCGTCGCGATTTTGGCAGTCTGCCTCATCACCGGTTTGGCTCCGCAGATAGCGAGAGCACAAACGACTCCCCAAGCCGCGCCAGGATCGGCGCTTCGCGGCGAAAGACTGTTCACGGGCGACACTCATCTTCACAATGGCGGCCCCGCCTGCGTCTCCTGCCACAGCATTGCAGGAATTTCATTTCCGGGCGGAGGAACATTGGGGCCCGATCTGACCCGAGCCTACCGGAAGCTTGGTCCCCGCGGAACTCAATCTGCGATGCAGACTCTCTACTTCCAGGTTATGACTCCCATTTACGGCGTGCATCCACTGGTCCCCGAGGAACAAGCCGATCTGATGGCCTTCCTCGAACAGGCGGAATCACGACAGCAATCGCAGTGGAGTACCCAAATTGTTCTGCTTGCCGCGCTGCTCCTGGGTGCCGCTTTTGTTGCGCTCACGGGATTTCTCTGGCGCGACCGCGTGAAATCAGTACGTCGGGCCCTGGTTCAAAGAGCCACAGGCCAAGGAGCGCCCCTGTGAGCTGGATCAAAGATATCGTCAATCCCAAGCTGCGGCTGTGGGAAGAGTTCTATCGCAACCGCTGGCAGCACGATAAAGTTGTACGGAGCACGCATGGCGTCAACTGCACAGGCGGTTGCTCATGGAATATCTACGTCAAGAACGGCATCGTGACCTGGGAGATGCAGGCCACCGATTACCCGAAACTAGAAAACAGCCTGCCACTGTACGAGCCGCGCGGGTGCCAACGGGGCATCGTGTACTCCTGGTACGTTTACAGCCCTCTGCGGATGAAGTATCCGTATCTGCGCGGAGTCCTGATGGATCTTTGGGAGAGCGCTCGAACCAAACACAAAGATCCGGTCGAGGCCTGGGCATCGATTGTGGAGGATGAAGAAAAGCGTCACGAGTATCAGACAGCGCGGGGGAAAGGCGGATTCCGCCGGGCCGGTTGGGACCAATGCCTGGAGCTCATCGTGGCTTCCATGCTGTATACGGCGAAGAAATACGGCCCGGACCGCGTGATCGGCTTCTCGCCCATTCCGGCGATGTCCATGCTGAGCTACGCGGCCGGCTCCCGCTTCCTGCAACTCTTCGGTGGCGTCATGCTCAGCTTCTACGACATGTACGCCGATTTTCCGCCCGCTTCGCCCGAAACGTGGGGCGAGAAGACCGACGTCGCGGAAAGCGCGGATTGGTTCAACAGCAAGTACATCGTGGTCGAGGGAAGCAATCTGAGCATGACCCGGACGCCGGATGCGCATTTCGTCGTCGAAGCCCGGCACAATGGCTCCAAATTGGTGGTCCTGTCCCCGGATCTCAGCCAGGTTTCTAAACACGCCGATTGGTGGATTCCGGTGAATGCCGGCATGGATGGGGCGATGTGGATGGCGGTAAATCACGTCATCCTCAAGGAATTTCATGTAGACCGGCAGGTTCCGTACTTCGTTGACTACCTGAAGCGGTATTCCGACACTCCATTTCTGATCGAGATCGAAAAGACGGCTGATGGGCATGCCGCCGGGCGATTTCTGCGGGCCAATCGGCTGGCCCGTTATCGCGATGTTGAGAATGGCGAATGGAAGTGCGTGGTCCTTGACAGCCCAAGCGGCCAGGCGCGTATGCCTCAAGGCTCAATCGGCTTTCGCTGGCAGAGCCAGGACGGCCAATGGAACCTCCAATTGAAAGACGGCCTGGACGGAACGGATATCGATCCTCAACTGAGCCTGATTGAGGGCAGCGAGGACGTGCTGCAGATTTCCTTTATCGATTTCGGAGGCGGACGGACCTTCTGCCGCGGGGTGCCTGTCCGCTACATCGAAACGATCGACGGCCGCGTGGCGGTCACCACCGGTCTGGATCTCCTGATGGCGCAGTATGGCGTGCCGCGTGGTCTCGCCGGCGACTACCCGACCAGCTACGACGACGAGGAAATCGCCTACACGCCGGCCTGGCAGGAGAAGTTCACCGGGACCGGCCGAAACACCGTTGTGCAGCTCGCCCGCGAATTCGCCACCACCGCCGAGAAGACGAAGGGCAAATGCACCATTATTGTCGGCTCCGGCATCAACCATTGGTATCACAACAATCTGCATTACCGCGCCGGCATCTCGGCGCTGATCCTTTGTGGCTGCGTGGGGGTGAACGGCGGAGGGATGAATCATTACACCGGCCAGGAAAAGCTTACTCCCATGGCTTCCTGGGGCACGTTGGCGAACGCTCTCGATTGGGTCCGGCCGCCACGGCTCCAGAACGGCCCGTCATTCCACTATGTTCATAGCGATCAGTGGCGGTATGAGAGGCGGCATGACGACTATCATCCGCCGGGCGGCCGCTTCGCGCGCGAGCACTTCATGGATCTGCAGGTCGACGCAGTGCGCATGGGCTGGCTTCCGTTTTATCCGCAGTTCAATCGCAACCCCATCCAGCTTGTGCGTGATGCGGAGGAAGCCGGCGCACATACCGTTCCGGAAATTGCGGACTGGACGGTGAATCAGCTTCGGACGGGGAAAGTCCGCTTCTCGGTCGAAGAACCCGATCTTCCGGAAAATTGGCCTCGCGTATGGCTAATCTGGCGGGCAAATGCACTTCACAGCAGCGCCAAAGGTCAGGAATACTTTCAGCGCCACTACTTGGGAACGCACTCCAACGCAATCGCCGACGAGGTCGCGCAGGATACCGTCCAGGAAGTGGAATGCCGCGAGTCGGCGCCGCAGGGCAAAATGGACCTGGTTGTCGATCTGAACTTCCGCATGGACACGTCGGCGCTGTACTCCGACGTGATTCTGCCGTCGGCAAGCTGGTACGAGAAGAACGACCTCAACACCACTGATCTCCATTCTTATATTCACCCGCTGGGCGCGGCGGTTCCACCGTGCTGGGAATCGCGGAGCGACTGGGACATTTTCCGGGCTCTCGCGGAAAAGACTAGTGAGCTTGCGCGCACCCACTTCCCCGACCCGTTTCGGGACCTGGTCGCGACTCCACTGCTGCATGATACCCGGGATGAGATTGCGCAGCCCGAAGTGCGGGATTGGACCAAGGGGGAATGCGAACCCGTGCCAGGCAAGACCATGCCCCACCTGACGGTCGTTGAACGCGATTACGTCAATCTGGCGCATCGCTTCAACTCTCTTGGACCGGGAGTCAAGGAGCACGGAGTCGAAGACCACGGCATCGACATGGATGTTGCGGACTTATATGACGAATTCGCAAAGACCGTTCCGGCTTATGAATGGAATGGGCATCGCTATCCCTCTTTGAAGGATGCCGTGGATGCCGCGAACTTCGTACTCTTCTTTGCGCCCGAATGCAATGGCGAGGTGGCCTATCGCGGCTTCAAGGAACGCGAGCGTCAAGTCGGACTGCCCCTCGCGGATTTGGCGGAGAGCTATCGCGGCGTCCGTTATGACTTTGCCGACCTTGGCAAACAGCCTCGCCGCATCCTGACTAGCCCCTGCTGGTCGGGCATCGTGAACAACGGCCGGGCATACACCGGCTACGCTATGAATATCGAGCGTCTGATCCCGTGGCGCACGCTTACCGGACGCCAGCACCTTTATCTCGATCACGAGGCATATCGCGCTTTCGGCGAGTCCTACCCCACGTTTAAACCTCGCATCCCTCTCGCAAATACGCTCAATCTTGTCAACAGCAAGGCTTTCGGGAAGGCCGTCACACTTGCCTGCATCACGCCGCACGGAAAATGGCACATTCATTCCACGTACTACGACGACTTGCGGATGCTCACTCTGTCGCGAGGTGTCGAACCCTTCTGGCTGAATGACAAGGATGCCGCAGACATCGGAGTCCTGGACAACGACTGGGTGGAGGCCTACAACGACAATGGAGTCATCGTGACGCGCGCCGTGGTCAGCGCGCGGATCCCGCGCGGCATTTGCATCTTCTACCATGCTCCGGAACGGACCATCTCTTTTCCCAAGTCTCCAGTCCGCAAAAACCGGCGCGGTGGAGGAACCAATAGCATCACTCGAATGCGGCTGAAGCCCGTATTGATGGCCGGAGGTTACGCGCAGAACTGCTATCGCTTTAACGATTACGGCCCGCCGGCCACGGATCGCGACACTTACGTGATCGTCCACAAGCTGGAGGGCAAACCACAGTGGGACTAGGAAGGAATCACGCATGAATGTGCGCTCGCAGATTTCGATGGTTTTCCATCTCGATAAGTGCATCGGATGCCACACGTGCAGTCTCGCTTGCAAGAACCTCTGGACCGATCGGCCTGGCACGGAGTACATGTGGTGGAACAACGTGGAGACCAAGCCGGGTACCGGATACCCGACATTGTATGAAGATCAGGAGCAGTACGATGGCGGCTGGGTGCTCGAAGATGGCCAGCTTCGTCTGAAGCTCGGCAGCAAGAAAAGCGAGCTCATCAACCTCTCCTACAATCCACGGCTGCCGACATTGGACGACTACTATCATCCGTGGACCTATCGCTATAAGGATTTGATCGACGCGCCATTGGGCGACGACCAGCCTGTTGCGCGCCCGATTTCGATGATCACGGGCGAGGACATGGAGATCGAGGCCGGCCCGAACTGGGACGACGATCTGAGTGGCTCGCCCATTTACGCGGCGAACGATCCGAATCTGGGAGTCCTGAACGAAGAAGAGAAGCGGCGATTCTTCGAGCTGCAGCAACTCGTTTATTTCTATCTCCCGCGGATGTGTAATCACTGCCTGAACCCGAGTTGTGTCGCCGCCTGTCCGTCCGGCGCGATCTATAAGCGCGGAGAGGACGGGATCGTTCTGGTCAGCCAGGAGAAATGCCAGGGCTGGCGCATGTGTGTTTCCGGCTGTCCGTACAAGAAAGTCTATTTCAATTGGAACAGCGGCAAGGCGGAAAAATGCATCCTCTGCTATCCTCGCCTGGAAATGGGCGAGGCTCCCGCCTGTATGCACTCATGCGTCGGAAAGATACGCTATCTCGGCGTTGTCCTGTATGACGCCGATCGCATCGAGGAAAGCGCCTCAAGGCCCGAATCGGAGCTGGTCGAAGCGCAACGGGATATGATCCTCGATCCGTTCGACCCTGAAGTGATTCGCGAGGCCGCAAATAGCGGCATCGATCGGAAGATCGTGGAATCCGCTCAGAAGTCGCCCGTCTTCAAGTTTGTAAAGCAGTGGCGAATGGCGCTGCCTCTGCATCCGGAGTGGCGAACCCTGCCCATGCTGTTCTATGTGCCGCCGCTTCTGCCGGTGACCGCCACGCTGAACCAGCAGGGCTTCTACGAGATGGAGACGGACTTCTTCAGCTCGCTTGAAAACGCCCGCCTGCCCATCCGTTATATGGCGAGTCTTTTCTCGGCTGGAGACGAATCGGAAGTGATCGCGGTCTACCGCAAACTGCTGGGCGTCCGTATCTACAAGCGCGCCCAAACCGTCGGCGACATTTCCATGGAAACCGCGCAGCGAGCCCTTGAGGAGGCGCACTTGACCCCAGAGGAAGTGGAAGGTATTTTCTACCTGACGGCGCTCGCGGGGTTCGATGAGCGCTTGGTTGTGCCCCCGTTTATGCGGGAACAGGTGGTCGAACTCGGAATCGACACGCAGGCGTTTCAGGAACAGCGCGGCGCGGGTTTCCTGTACTGGCCGAAAAGGGGCTTATAGGACATGGCGCTCTATTCTTTGTTCGCTGAAATTCTGGGTTATCCGGAGTGCCCGATCGGGAAGGCCGTCGGCGATTGCATGGCCGAACTTGTGCTGCAGTTCTCCGACGCGCACGCGCACATCGCGGACTTTCAAAACGCGGTTGCCGGAAGAAGTCTCGGCCAGCTCCAGGAGACCTACACCAACGCCTTCGATCTGCGTCCCGATTGCACGCCCAATCTGGGATATCACCTGTTTGGCGACGACGGCAGGCGGGGTCTCTTTCTGGCAGAGCTGAAGGGGCGAATGGAGGCCCGCGGAATCCCGCTCGGCTTCGAACTGCCCGATCACATCAGCCTCTTGCTTCGATACATGCACGCAGCGGAACAGGAACGCAGCCCTCTCATCGAGGATTGCATGCTTCCAGCGGTTTCGCGGATGGTTGAGATCCTCGATCCGACTGAGAATCCTTACAAACACGTTTTGCGAGCACTGCTGAGCCTGCTTCAGTATCAGCAGGAGGCATCCAGTGCTCAGGCGGAGGCTATGGAAGCCTGAGGATAGCACCATGGACGCATTCCTTCTTATCGCACTCCCATACATAGCGCTAGTCCTGGCGATCGGGGTTGGCGTTTATCGCTATTTCACAAATCGCTACACTTACTCGAGCCTTTCCTCACAGATCCTCGAGAATCGAAAACTGTTCTGGGGTTCCGTGCCTTGGCATTACGGAATCACCTTTATTCTCTTGGCGCACCTGTTCGCGGCGCTGCTCCCCGGAGTTGCGGCATGGCTTCTCGGCGGCGAGATGAGGCGGTTCGCGCTGGAATTGACCGGGATGGCGCTAGGCCTATACACGCTCTTCGGATTGGTTGTATTGATCGCGCGCCGTCTGGTCCCGAAATCGCTGGCCCAAGCGGCGACATCTTATATGGATGGCGTGCTCCTGTTCGTGCTTCTGGTCCAAGTGGGGACCGGCGTCGGCGTAGCGATTTTCAACCGTTGGGGCGGCGTGTGGTACCTACACACGGCCGTTCCGTGGTTCTGGTCGCTGGCCACGCTGCACCCGAACATGAGCACGGTCGCTTCCCTTCCGTTTTTGCCCAAGCTCCATTTTGTGACCGGGTTCGTTGTCATTCTTCTGTTTCCATTCAGCCGGCTCGTCCACCTGGTCATGTTTCCGCTGCAATATCTCTGGCGTCCTCATCAGGTCGTGATCTGGAATCGCCGACCCGGCCCTACAGGCGCCTATTCGAAGGAGATAACCAGATGAGCGAGAACGTCCGATCTGAAAGCATACAGCAAGCGTGTGAGGAAACAGGCCGGCGAAAATTTCTGAGCCGTCTCAGCGTCACGCTGGGAGCCATCGGCGCCGCACTCGTTGCCATCCCGAGCATCGGTTTTCTACTTGGCCTTCGAAAAGCGCCACAGGTCTGGCGTACCGTGGGTAAGTTGAACGATTTCCGGCTTGGGTCGACAGTTAATGTATCATTCCTCGACCCTTCGCCATTGCCTTGGTCTGGTGTGACGGCACAGACTGCGGCCTGGGTCCGTCGCGTTGGCGATGACCGATTCATCGCGTTTTCGATGAATTGCACGCATCTGGGCTGCCCCGTCCGGTGGTTGGCAGACGCGAACCTGTTCATGTGCCCCTGTCATGGCGGTGTCTTCTATGCGGACGGCTCAGTGGCTTCCGGGCCCCCGCCCAAACCTCTGAATCAGTATCCGGTCCGCGTCCAAAATGACGAAGTGCAAATCCTGACAAGCCCTGTTCCCATTACCTAGGAGAGGCACAGGGAGACATGCGAATCCTCAAGCAGGCGTGGAACTGGTTCGATGACATCACTGGCGCTTCTGCTCTGATCGGGCCGTTGATGAAGCACCCGGTTCCGCGCGCGCGTAAGTCGGCCTGGTTTTACGTGCTCGGCAGCGCGACGCTCGTTGCCTTCCTCATCCAAATCGTCACCGGCATTGCGCTTGCGAGCGGTTATGTGCCGTCCTCCGGCGAGGCCTACGATTCGCTGGTGTTCATTACCGGCACGAGCTTCGGACGCATCGTGCGAGGCCTTCACGCCTTCGGCGCCACGGCCATGATCATTCTGATCGGCCTGCATGCGATCCGCGTCTACCTGATGGCCGCGTACAAGTATCCGCGACAGATGAACTGGCTTACCGGTGCGGGCCTGTTATTGCTGACGCTGCTGATGGCCTTTACGGGCCAACTGCTGCGCTGGGATCAGACTGGTTTTTGGTCGGTGGTGATTGCAGCAGAACAAGCCGGGCGGACCCCAGTAATCGGCAACTGGCTGGGGCATTTCATTCTGGCCGGAGACACCGTTGGTGGTGCTACGTTGAGCCGCTTCTTTGCGGCGCATGTCTTTTTCATTCCGGGGCTCATTTTCCTTTTGATCGGATTCCATCTCTATCTCGTTCTGCATAACGGTATCTCAGAGCCGCCGCAGGCCGGACGCCCTGTGGACCCAAAGACCTATCGCTCCTGGTATCACGCATTGCTGGCTCGCGATGGGGAGCCATTTTGGCCCGACGCCGCCTGGCGCGACGTCGTCTTTGGGTTTCTAGTAATTGCGACAGTCGTCACGCTCGCAATGATTGTTGGCCCTCCGACATTGGGCAAACCGCCGGATCCTACAATTGTCGAAGCCTCTCCACGACCCGAGTGGTATTTTCTCTGGTACTATGCCGTCCTTACCCTGATCCCCAAATGGTCGGAAGATTGGGTGATCATTCTTGGGCCGGCCCTCTTCGGAGCGGCTCTGATTCTCCTCCCGTTGGTAGCCGGCAAGGGCGAACGCAGTCCACTCCGGCGTCCATGGTCATTCGTCATCGTGGCATTTATTGCTTTTATGATTGCGTACTACGGTGTAGTCGGGCATGTCGCTCCGTGGTCGCCCCGAATGGAGGCGCCGCCCTTGCCCGCGCAGGTGGTCGGCTCGACGAGTGGCCCCGTCGCCGATGGGGCGAGAGTCTTCCATGAGAAAGGCTGCGAATATTGTCATACCATTTCCGGCTATGGCGGTATCCGCGGCCCGGATCTAACGTATGCGGGCGATACCATGAATCCTGCCCAAATGACCACGCGCATTTACAGCGGCGCAACAAACATGCCGTCCTATAACGGGAATCTGACTTCGGACCAATTATCTGCGCTGCTGGCATTTCTAAGCTCGCGCCATCGCCAGCCCGTGCTTCCGATACCGGAGGCACGGTGAAAGGAACTAAATTATGAATCGGGACACAAGCAAGCTCGCGGAGACCTGGAGCGATAAGCCGCTCGCCAGCTTGATGGATCATATCATTGAGCAGCATCATACCTTTTGCCGGCAAGAGGTGGCCCGGCTCGGAGCGCTGTTCAAAGAAGTCATCGCCAGGCATAGTAAAGATTATCCGGAGTTGAAGCGTATGGAGGCATTATTCTCCGCGATGGCGAAGGAGCTCCAGATGCACCTGGTGAAGGAAGAGCAGACACTTTTTCCTTATATAGCTCGTGTGGAAGAGGCAGTCCGTGTGAGGACCGCTGTCTCCTGGCCGCCCTTCGGCACGGTGGAGAACCCGATCCGGATGATGGTCCTGGAGCACGACCAGACGGACGAAGAACTCAAAGAGATTAACTGCCTGAGCAACGGCTACACGCCACCTGCGGACGCGCCGGAAGGCTATCTGGCTCTGTATGACGGTCTCAGAGCGTTTGAACGGGACATGAGCGACCACATCCATGCAGAAGACCACCTTTTGTTCCCCCGTGCGGTTAGCATGGAAGAGGAAGCCTGCACCAAACGGAAACCGGATGCCGGCTGATCCTGGGAAGCTGCACCGGTGCGCGGTGTGACTTAGGTCACTGCCCTCGGCTGGTTAGTCCCGTAGACTGGATTCAGAAACCACGGTTCCCATGGCCTATGTCATTACTGAGCCATGCATCGGCGTGAAGGACACCGCTTGTGTGGATGCGTGCCCGGTCGATTGCATTCATCCCAAGAAGGATGAAGTGGGCTTTGAAGAGCTGGCCCAGCTTTACATCGATCCGGTCGAGTGCATTGATTGCGGAGCGTGTGTGCCCGTTTGCCCGGTCTCTGCAATCTTCGCTGTGGACGATCTCCCGGATCAGTGGCGGCACTTCGCACAGATCAATGCGGAGCATTTCGTGAGACAGGAGAAATAGCAATGCCCGTTTCGATTGGAACGACCGAAAACACTTTCGCCAACCCGATCGGATTGTTGTCGGACTGTCATCGCCGCATCGAGCGGTTCCTGCAGGCATTGCTCAAAGTGACAACGGAGGTGAAAGGCGGCTCGCTGGACGCGGAACACCGCCATGCGCTCGATGCGGCCCTCAAGTACTTTGGCCACGCCGCACCGAAACACACCGCGGATGAAGAAGACGATCTCTTCCCGATGCTTCGGGAAATGGAGCTGCCGCGGGTAGCAGGAATACTCGCGCGCCTTGACCGCCTTGAAGGCGAGCACAAGACCGCGGCAACTTGGCATCGCGAAGTCGATGAGATCGGCGAGCGCTGGCTTCAACAAGACCGCCTTACGGAGCAAGAAGCTGCCCAGCTAAAAACTCTTCTCACATCACTTTCTGATCTGTACCGGTCTCACATTGCAGTGGAAGACCAGGAAGTCTTTCCAGTGGCGCAAGAGGAGCTGTCGGATTCTGCAAAAGAGATCATCGGGCGCCGGATGGCGTCCCGCCGGGGAGTGCCCTTCATCCCTGAATGGGCAAGCCTGACAACTTCTGAACGGTGAGGTATTTCATGTCTTGCCTCTGGAGCGCAGCCCGTTGCAGGTATCTGCGTGACTCAGCAAGCTACCTCCAAGGTTGCAAAAAGCTCCGCTCGATCCGATCCAACAATCGTCCTATTCCCTGGAATAAACAAACTATTGGTAGATTCCGTGTTGTGGTCCACACTGAAAATGGATCGAGGTTTTCCTGCAAGATAGCTGGCCCCAGGCGAAGGATCGGGAGAGCGCACGGAGCCGCTCGAAGGAGTCAACACGCAGTTCGATCTGAATTGAAAGGAATGGCAATGACACAGCTATCACACATGACTGCTACCGCCGTTTTAGAACACGATCATCGTAGCATCGAGACAGTCGTTGTCACTATGTCGACAATCGCGGATCGCCTCGAACAAGGGAGGCGAATCGACACCTCGCTTCTCGCGGAGGTGATCTTCTTCCTGCGTATTTTTGCCGGCCAATGTCAAGAGGCGAAAGAGGAAGGCTTGCTCTTCCCAGCACTTCAAGCGAAGTGCGTGTCGGACTCCGCCTGCCCCGTCACTACTCTCCAGAACGAGCACCGCAAGGCTGGCTCCCTTACCCTGGAGCTCTTGGAAGCGGCTGACGCCTATGCAGCAGGCCACGCTTCGGCGCCAAAATCTCTGCTGCGCACTCTCCGAGCCCTCGCCAGCCTTTATCGCGAGCACATCTGGAAGGAGAACCATGTTCTTCTACCGTTGGCCGAACAGGTTCTCTCCTCGGAAGAGCAAGATACTCTGTATGAGGCTTTCCAAGGCGTAGAATCCAAGATCGGACCAGACGAGGTTGCGAGCAGAATCGGGCAGTGCGCCCAGCGATGCACGTGCCATACGGGGGAAGTTCTCATTTAGCGATGGGGAACCATTCCTCGACCGATGCACTATTGATAGCGAGCTTTGTCCGTCAAATTCAAACACCGCCGTCGGATTACTCTCATTGCGGGTTGCTGGCTCGCTCTTCTTGTGGGTTGCTGGCTCGCCCTTCTCACGTTCGCACCAGTTCTTTCGACCTCGGGAAACTGGTGGGAAGGGCAAAAAGCCTTAGAGAAAGGCGATTACGCTGCTGCTCTGAAAGAATTTCTGCCGCTGGCAAGACAGGGAAATTCTGTTGCGCAGTTCAATCTCGGTTTCATGTACCAGGAAGGCAAAGGTGTTCCGCTAGACTCCAAGGAGGCCCTCAAGTGGTACCGTCTGGCGGCAGACCAGGGGGACCCCGCAGCGCAGTTCAATCTCGGTGTTATGTATGACAAAGGTGATGGTGTTCCGCAAGACTACAAGGAAGCCATCCAGTGGTATCGCCTGGCAGCAGACCAGGGGACTCCCAGCGCGCAGTTGAATCTTGGTTCCATGTACGACATGGGCATCGGCGTTCCGCAAAATTACGTTCAGGCGTACATGTGGTACAGCTTGGCCGGGGCCAGTGGCAGTGCCAAAGGGCCAAACAATCGAGACTTAATCACCCCCAAAATGACTCCGGCGCAAATTGCGGAAGCACAGCGTCTGGCCCGAGAGTGGAAACGCCACGTAAAGTAATTTGTGTGTGTAAATTTGCCCGGCTTAATCAGAGGATCCCATGCGCCAAAAAGGAGAGCGTCGCGATCCTCACGTTTCCATATGCAGGGAATGAGGATGCCGCTGGACGGATTCTACGCTCGTTCTTGGCGTACTACCCACCCGTCCGCCTCCAGCAGCACAAGGACGCGGCCGAGGCCTCCGGCAAGGCCCTACTCACGATCTACAGCCGCAACGGTTTTCCCAGCCATGAAAGTTACCTGGGGTACTTATCCGAACAACATCGGTCACACTGATTGTACCCGGTGCTTCCGCTGCCACGACGGCAATCACAGGAGTGCCCCGGACAACGCCGTTACCCAGGACTGTGTGCCGGACTATATCCGTGTTTCAGATCGTGGACCCACCGGACACCCGGATATACAATAGATCGTCTGCAATGGTGGTGAGGACGTCGGGTGAACGGAATGTCTCTATGCGCATGGCGTTGAGCACTGCGGATCGGGAGGCCTCGTGTATCTCGTCAAACTGGTCGACAAGGAACGGATTCGTAATCTGCAGCCCGCCTATTTTGCGTTGGTGATGGCGACCAGCATTGTGGCGATCGGTTGCAATATTGAGAATCTCGCCCGCACTGCAAAGATCCTGACAGTACTCAACCTGGGTGCATTTGTTCTGCTCGTTTCTCTGACGCTTGCGCGACTCGTTGTTTTTCGGGATGACGTCCGGGCCGACATCACGAGCCACGCACGAGCACCTGGCTTCCTGACTATCCCCGCGGGTTCAGCACTACTCGGATGCCAGTTAATCCTGATCACAGGCAGGTATTCGATCGCGTTCATCCTATGGATTGCCGCTATCGTGTCGTGGATCTTCTTGACCTACACCATCTTTGCGACTTTTACGGTAAAGGAGACTAAACCTGCTCTAGATCAAGGCATCAATGGAGGCTGGCTACTCGCGGTTGTCTCCACGCAGGCGGTCGCGCAGCTCGCGTTGTTATTGATCCCGGCGTTTCCCAACGGCGCCGATATGCTGCTATTTCTCGGTTTGGCATTGTGGCTCTGGGGCGGGATGCTGTACATCTGGATGATCTCACTGATCTTCTATCGATACACGTTTTTCACGTTTGCGCCGTCCGATTTGATGCCACCCTATTGGATTAACATGGGCGCCATGGCTATTTCGACTCTCGTCGGAGCTCTTCTCACGCAACGTGTGGCCTCTTCTCCCCTCAACGAACTTCGTCCGTTCGTCGAGGGGTTCACTATCTTTTTTTGGGCCACGGCTACGTGGTGGATCCCAATGCTCGTGATTCTTGGCTTCTGGAGGCACATCATCAAGCGATTTCCGCTGTCCTACGATCCCCTTTACTGGGGAGCCGTCTTTCCACTTGGCGTGTACGCAGTAGCTACGTACCGCCTCGCTGAATTCTGGCAACTGCGGTTTCTCCTTTGGGTCCCGAGGTGTTTCACCTACCTCGCCCTTGCATCGTGGCTGGTTACATTCACTGGAATGACTCACGCTATCCTCCGGCCAAGTGTTTCCCCTAGTACACGCCGTGAACCGTAAGCTTGCTATGGCCTCCTTATTGTCTCGACTGACGAACGCAACTCCTCAAGAAAGGAATCGAGATCAACCGATTCGCGGCGGCAGACCTGTTCGACCGTCACAATGCGGGCGACTGTCCTTCGGAGCGCCGGATTGGCGAGTGGCGTGAAGCCGCGCCGCAGGAAAAGCGGCAAAGTATCCGGGTAGCGTTCCAAGATCTCGCCGATCCTCGTCTGAGGACCCGGGACCCAATCACCGGCGGCAGGAACGGACACCGGCGGTTCAGGATGTCTTATCAGGTGCTGCCCAAAGCGGATGTTCCGGACAATTTCGAAACCCCATAGCGCCAATCCGGCCAGCTCGATGAATCCGGAGACACCCATCACCGCGTAGGCGCGAGGAGTGTAGTCGGTCGCGATTTCAGTCCCTATGCGCAGCAAATTGCCAAGATTGAGAAGGACAAACGTCGGCCAGAGGGGGTTTGCTCGCCGGAGGTCCACCCCAGAAAGCGTCGGGACGACCTTGCTGGATACGCCGACGATCATCATGAGGATGAAACCAACCGTCAGCGCATGTCTGTAAGCGCCAAGATACGCGTGAGAGAACGGGCTGGGCGAGTGCGTGAGCGGTTGGAAGATGACGACGTCATAGATGGGCGTGAGCACCAGCATCCCCGTCGCGACCACGAACCAAACGTGCGCCGTACGAATAAACTTGAGACCTCGATCCTGTTCGCTTGAATGCACGGGCCCCCATACGCGGTACTGCCGAATCGTGCCGGCTGCAATGATTAACAGCAATAGGGCACATAGCTCGTTCGGTATCAACATCCAGAACTTGCCAAAGGCGATCGCGCCAATAAATGTGAGCGCGCCACCCGCGATCGCACCGTTTATGCCCCAGAAGACAAACCCACGCCATCTAGGTCCAGGCGTGTGGAAGCCATAGGCGTGCGGCAGAAACTTGAGTGATACGCCAAGAATCATCACAACGGCGATGCCGATCAGTTCTACGTCACGATACGGAATGTCAAAAGACGATACATGGTATAAGAACTCCTCGCGAGTCTGCGCTCCCTCAAAGAGCCAAAAGACCAGTGGATTTACCAGAGCCGCGACGGCGAACCACGCTAGCGATGCAAAGACAAAGCGATCGTAGGGTTCGGGCTTGTGGGCGCGCCGCAAAGTCTGTGTGATAACCACCGAAAAGATGGCGACGGCAAGAACTATTACCACCCCCCCTGCCACTCCGAGTTCCAGAAACCATGACTGCGGCGCCAGAAGATGCCCAATCGTTTGCAGGCAGATACCAACCGCCATTAGGGGGAGTGCCGCATAGGCGAGTCCGGGCCGCCACAATGCTGAGTGCTTGAATCGGGGAAACGCCTGGTAGGCGAAACCCATTACAAAGAAACCTACGAATCCGAACACCATCGCATCAGCGTGCGCCAAGACCCACGAGTAGTTCACACTGCCGAAGGCGCGATTCTTACCCATGATCCATAGATTTACGGCGCCCCAGAGGCATCCGAGCGAGAACACTGTAGCGATCCCGGCCAGAAAGAACGGACGAAAAATAGTGTCTCCGAGCGAGGGTCCGATTTCAACACGCATCGGCGGTGACATGGCCGCTGCCTCATTCAATTCGGATAGAAGCGTGTCCAGCGGAACGCTGTGCAGCCGCGAGAACCACCCCACCGTCTCGCGAGGTCCTTTCGGACCACCGCAACCGTGAAGACCATAGCGATCAAACACCAGACGAGTGGCTGGATGCTCAACTATCACGTCCGGCAGCAAGGAATCTTCTTTGATCATCGTTTCGCCTCGATCATTTCCAGCCCGATATTAACTCGGAAAAATTCGGATATCTGTGACTTCTGTCACCGCTACGAGCGGCATCAGCCGCTTGATGCGGTGCCATGAAGCGTTTGATCAGCACTACTTCGGCTCGGTCGATGGCGCATGCCCCAGCTGTCGCGGTCGGCTTAGAAGAATTCGAGCGCGACCTGCATTCCGGCATATTCGTTTTGAAAAAAACGTGCCTTTCCCCGCTCCGCCGCTCTGGAATCGGTCTGCTTTCGGAAGTGCTATGACGGCAGCTAACGCAGTCAGGCATCTGAGCGGCGTTACTCGCCGTGCTCAGGCGAATATATAGACGTGTGCGTGCCGGAAAACGATGTTACTGGGGCGGCTCCTCAAACTTGACGCACCAGATCTGTCCAGTTGGCGCTGCAAAAGTTCGGCGACCGTTTCAATTCGCGTCGAACCATCCGCTGTCATGAAGGGCCGCTGGCCCTCCATACATGGACCTCTCTAAGCCTGAACCAGAGACGCCTCGTGCACCGCACAAGACCGCCCAGTGGGTGACAATTAATGACAGCAGAATGCCTCGTCACCAAGCGACGATCACTGACGTGCTTAGAGCGGCGCCGCTGTTTGTCGCTCTCACCGATTCCGAGATCCAGTTGCTCGCGGCGCGCTCCATGTTGCAGACGTACGCAGCAGGACAGCTGCTGTTCTCCGAAGCAGAAGCATGCAAAGGCTTGTACCTGGTTGCCCAAGGTCGTGTCCGCATCTTCAAAATCTCACCGAGTGGCCGGGAACAGGTGCTGGCCATCGAGGGTCCCGGCAGTTCCATCGCGGAGCTTCCGGTCTTCGACGGAGGCCCTTATCCAGCATCGGCCGCCGCAATGGAAGATTCGGAACTTGTGTTCATCTCGCGTCAAGACTTCCGCGCGGTTTGCCTCGAGCATCCTGAGGTCTCGCTGAAGGTGCTTCAGGTAGTCGGCGCGCGCCTGCGCCGCCTGGTCGGGATCATAGAGGAATTGTCATTCACCACCGTGCGTCACCGCTTGATCTCCTGGCTTCTGCGCCAGGCAAACGTGGGGGGCCATCCCAGTGATCGCGGGCTGGCCTTTATAGTGCAGGCGAGCCACCAGGAGCTGGCGGCTCAAATCGGCACGGTACGCGAGCTGGTGTCACGCAATCTGGCCCGGCTGCAGGCACAAGGGCTCATCGAAGTAAGCGGCCGCGAAATCACTATCATCGACCGCGAGGCGCTGGAAGCCGATCTGGCGTCCGTAATCTGATTTCTCGCACCGGTGACTTAAGTCACTGAGTTCCTCTGGCTCCAGCCGTACCCTCGAATCAGAGGTAGCAAATGACACTCAGTGCTGATCAGGCCGTACGAGACATTGCGATCGAAAACCCGGCCACGGTGCGCGTTTTCGAATCGCTCGGCATCGACTATTGCTGTGGTGGGAAGCGGCCCTTACGAGAAGCGTGCGAGCGCGCTAAAGTCCCAGTGGAGCGCGCGTTGGAACTGCTGGCCGGAACGAACACGCCCCCTTCACCGGAAGAAGCCGCTCGCTTTGGAAAGATGCAAAGCTCGCGGATCTGGCGGCTCATATCGTCGAGCAACACCACGCCTTTGTTCGCCGGGAGGCGCCGCGGCTCGAAGCCTTGGCCGGGAAGGTGGTGGAAAAACACGGCGAGCGCAATCCGGAACTGTCATCGATCCGCGATCTGTTCGCGGCCATCGCGCAGGAACTCTTTACACACATGATGAAGGAGGAGAACCTGCTATTCCCGTATCTATCCCAAATGGAGTCGGCCGTTCTCGCCGGCGAACCCGTACCTCCGCCATTTTTCGGGTCGGTTCAGAATCCGATCGCGCGGATGCTCGCCGAACATGACGACGCCGGTGAACTGCTCACGCAAATACGCAAGCTGGCCGGAGGATTTCACCCACCCGACGACGCCTGTCCCAGCTATCGGGCCCTGTATCACGGCTTAGAAGAATTTGAGCGCGACCTGCATCACCATATTCATCTTGAAAACAATATACTTTTCCCCCGCGCCGTCAACCTGGAACGCGATGTGCATGCAAGGGCGTGATGGGTGCAGGTAACGCCGTCATGCATTCGAGCAGGTCCGATATCGTCACTCGGGAAGTTAGTCTCCAGCGGCTCCTGACTGCTTACATCCTCGCCGGCCTACTCTTCATGCTCTTGCCAGGAACGTTTCTCGACGTCTGGAATCTCCTCTCGATCAGCAGCACTCACACGGTCGCCAGCCTGTCACCAGCGTGGCTGCAAGCACACGGGCATGCGCAGATTTTCGGCTGGATAGGGACGTTCATTCTCGGCATCGGCTTCTATTCGCTGTCGAAGATGGGGAATCTGCCGCCCTTCGCGGTCTCGCGCGCCTGGATCTGCTTCGCAATTTGGACGGCTGGGGTCCTGTTGCGCTGGACCGTCAACATCACCGCCTGGCAGTGGCGCGTAGCGCTGCCGGCGTCGGCGGCGCTGGAACTCGCCGCGTTTCTCATTTTCTTTCGAACTGTGTCAAGTCACCGGCCCGAACCGGCAACGGGAGCAGCACCTCGCCCCAAGCAGCCTTGGATGTTGGTGGTGGTCGGTTCGACTATTGGTTTTCTAGCGACCCTCATCGCTAACCTCGGCGTGACCCTTTACGTCGCGGCGAGCGGACAGGGCCCGGCTGTTCCCTTAATGCTCGATCAGCGTCTGTTGATGCTGCCCACCTGGGGATTCTTGGTTCCGGCGGTGTGGGGCTTTAACGCCCGGTGGCTACCGATATTTCTTGGACTGAAAACGCCGAACGGCCGGCGTCTGTATGCCGCTCTGTTCGTCGCCTGGGCCGCCGTGGCCGCGATGCTGTCGGGAGTTGCAATCCTCTCTGCTGTGCTGCTGCCGATCGCCGCCTTTTTGGCTATTTCGGCCCTGCATGTTTTTGAACCCGCGATGCAGCCGGCCAAGGTCAACGGCGTACACGCGAGCTTCCCGGTCTTCGTGCGCTGCGCCTATATTTGGCTAGTTGTGGCGGCAATGCTATCGGTCGCGGCCGCGCTGGCAGATCGCGAAGGGGGCATTTGGGGCGCTTCGCGGCACGCGCTGACCGTCGGATTCCTGTCAACCATGGTCTTCGCCATCGGCCAGAGAATTCTGCCTGCGTTTTGCGGTGCGCGTGTTCTGTTCAGCAAGAACTTAATGTTCGCATCGCTGGCGCTGTTGAACCTGGGATGCGCTCTACGGGTCGGGTCTGAAATTCCGGCGTACGAGGGCTATTTCCGGCAGGCTTGGTCCGTGCTTCCTGTTTCTGCCATGGTCGAGCTGACGGCCGTGACCCTGTTTGCTGCGAACCTGGTGACTACTTTCTTGCGGCCTCCTGCTCATCTGATGCATGGATTGGACGTGCCCATACTGGCGCAGTCCGCGGGCGTTCAGATCGGTGAAAGGGTAAGTGAAAGATCCTAGTGGCCTGTCGCAGCGAGTTTGTTACTATGCCCTCATTGTGGCGCACGCACTCATGCGTGCCGCGTCGGCACTCCTGCCGACGCCTGGGCGTTCGTTTTCAATCCCACAACAGGTGTCGAGAAGAGTCTCGACACGGCACGCATGAGTGCGTGCGCCACGCGCTGTGCTAACGATTTCTCCGCGACATGCCACTAGTGCAAACCGGTTTTACCGAACCATAATTCCGGGAGTCGACTTCTGGAAAGACATGGTGGAACAGGTACTCTCTGTAAGGTACTCATGAAAGCTTCCGCTACGGCGCTGCCACCGGCTACGAGGGTCCTGATAAGTCCGTGTGGCAGTCGTTGCAAGCCCGCTCCACGTGGGGGGTACCGTCCACGCGATCGTTAACAACCTGATCGGCTTCACCACGACCCCGCGGGATCTTCACTCCTCCCGCTACGCCTCGGACGTTGCCAGGCGCCTGCCGATTCCCATCTTTCACGTCAACGGCGAGGATCTCGCCGCGGTCGTCAAGGTGGCCCGCCTGGCGGCGGAGTATCGGTACACCTTCCGGAGCGATGTGGTGGTGGACCTGATCGGGTATCGCCTGCACGGGCACAGCGAGGTAGACGACCCCACCACGACACAGCCGGTGCTGTACGCCAGAATTCAGAACCTTCCTCCTTTGTGGCGGACTTACGCGAGCGGCGCGGGCGGCGATTCGAGCGACGCAGAGGCGTTGGCCGGGCAGATCCGCAGGGAACTGGAGCAGCAGCAGGAGCAGGCCAAACGCGCAAGAAAGAGGCCGGTGCTTCGCGAACTCCCGGAATACTGGTCGGCATTCGAGGGAGGGTGCTTCGCGGCCGATTTCGAGATCGATACCGGCGTCCCACTCGAGCGCCTCAAACAGGTCACCGAGCGCATCACCTGCACGCCCGAGGGCTTCCATACGCATCCCAAGGTGAAGCGAGGCCTGGAGCAGCGGCAAGAGATGACATGCGGCAAACGGCTGGTGGATTGGGGTTTAGGCGAGGCTCTGGCATTCGGGACACTGCTTTGGGAGGGTATCCGGGTGCGTCTGAGCGGAGAAGACAGCCGCCGGGGCACGTTCAACCAGCGGCATGCCGTTCTGCTCGATCTGGAGAACGAGGTGGAATATGTTCCGCTGCAACACCTGCATCCGGAACAGGGAGTTTTTGGATGCTACGACACCCCGCTCTCCGAGGCCGGGGTCCTCGGCTATGAGTTCGGATACAGCCGCGACTATCCGGAAGCCTTGGTGATTTGGGAAGCGCAGTTCGGCGACTTCACGAACGGCGCGCAGGTAATTATCGACCAGTTCATGAGCGCGGCAGAGAACAAATGGGGACTTCTCTCGGGGTTGGTGATGCTGCTGCCACACGGCTACGAAGGACAGGGGCCGGAACATTCCAGTGCCCGAGTGGAGCGCTTCCTGCAGCTTGCCGCGGAGGACAACCTGCAGATCTGTCACCTCGGTTGCGGCGGCTGAGCAGACCACTTCCGCTGCGGTCGATCAAGCGTTCCGCCAGCGGCAGCCCGGCCACGGGGTCGGCCAAGGCCCATGCCATCGAGCAGGCCACGCTGCTCGCCCTGGCGTTCACCAGACGCGAGTAGGAGAAGCATCGAATGCAGTCATTTGGCAGCGTTGGTCCAGCGCCGCTGCTTCCTTGTTGACAGAGTATCCCGGTCATTCCAGCCGGTCGGAAGCGTGATTGCGATGGCTCGCTATTCGTTCGGCGATTCTGTCCAAAACCTGAAAAATTGTGCTTCGCGCCGTAGTGCCGTGCGTTGTCTCGCCCGAGAGAATCGCATCGACCGATTGCTCATAAGGGCCCGTCCCAATGTCCTCCCGACAGTGTAGTATGAGTTGCTGCAGCCCGTTGCGGGTGGTCTCGAAATGGAACTGGAGACCCAGGGCCATTGGATGCTCGAACGCCTGCACGGCACACCCTTGGCTTTCCGCAAGGTGGAGGCAGCCCTTGGGCAGATCGTACGTTTCACCGTGCCAATGCAGCACGGTCAACTCCGCAGACAACCCCTCCAGAAGGCTTCCTGCCGCTACCCCGGCATGAAACAGCACCGGCAACCACCCGATCTCCTTGACAGCATTGCGGTAGACGTGCGCACCGAGGCATTCGGCCAGCAACTGTGATCCCAGACACACGCCGAGGATGAATCTCCGCTCCTGCAGACAACGTGCGATCAGAGACTTCTCGTCGGCAAGCCAGCGATGGAGGTGTTCGTCGTAAACACTCATCGGGCCACCCATGACAATCAGCCAGTCGAACTCTTCGGCAGCAGGCAAAGGCTCATCGCGGAACAGCCTCGTGATGCGGAGCGTGTGTCCGCGCTCACGGGCCCAGTGCGCGATCTCTTCTGGCCCTTCAAACGGGACATGTTGCAGGCAGCGGAGACGCATGGTTTTACGCGGAGCGTTGGGTATTGGATTCACCATGCCAAGAATCTAAGGATATAAGACTACTGCCACTGCCCTCAGGCCATCATCGTGGAATTCGCACGCCGGCTCGCAACTCTCCGCCCACCATCTCCGTCCCGGGCTCGGCGTACTCCACCCGAACGTAGCCCAGCGCGACCACTTTACCGAGTGCCGGAGAGTAGACGGCAGAGGTGACCTCCGCGGCGTGCGCGTCGTCGGCCTGTAGCTTCGTGCTGGGTTCGGGCGGCCTGTGTCCTTCAATTTCGAGCGGCTTCAAAACGCGATGAATCAGCGCGCGACCGGACCCGCTCCACGATCTCCTGACCCAGATAGCAGTCTTTATGGGAGTGCAGCGCATGCATCTGATTCGTTTCCTGAGCGAGGTAACACGGCAAATTTGCTTTCAGCCTTCGATATGGCCCCCACTACCGGCCGCTAACGGGCGCAGGACGCAACGTGGGTAGGGCCGTCCGGAAATCTTGCCAAGGGGTATTATGGACGGGATGATCTACGACTTAAAGGTTAGAGCTTCAACCGCCGGCGGTCCATCTGAGATTATCGCCACGGGAAAAAGAGCCGCTGACGGAACGATCGTGTTCACGGTGGCAAGCGAAAGCAATAACGTTCCCGCCGAGGTTCTGGATGCACTCAGCCGTCAGTTGAATGAGTTGGGGCAGCCCCTAGGGACGCTTAAGAGAACGGTCGGCGACACAACTTATGAAATCCATTTTGCGAGAGGCGGTGAGTAGCATGTCCGATGCCATCCCGAAGAGAATGACCGTACGGATCATTCAAAAGTCGCCGTGTCCGGCTTTGAGTGTTTAGGAGAGGGTTGCGATGAGCGACGCGCGACGGTACGTTCTGATCTGGGTGACGCCGGAGTTCCCTAAAATCCTCGGGGATGGTACAACTCTTCACGGAGGCCGGGATCTTTTTACCTCCCACGGAGGAGCTGGAAGAATACTTCCGATCGGCGGAAGCGGCCGGAGGCTTCGCTATGACCGGCATGCTGGCGGAGATGGGTTACGGCGCAGGCATCTGGATTTCTCCCGTCAACGTTCCGGCGCTGGAGCTGATGGTCCCCTGGCAATTTGTCAAGAGTGTCATCACGGCCGAGACTCCGCAGGCTTCCAAGGTATTCGGCCTGATGACGGATGCGGCCGGGCCCGGTCGCGGGAATGACGTGTATTAGCGCATGGCTAGCTATCAAATCGACCCTCAGCACGCCGGAGCGCACTTTAAAGTCCGGCACATGATGATCTCCAACGTGAAGGGTGAGTTCAGCCATGTCACGGGCTCGGTCGAGTTTGATCCTTCGAACCTGACCCTCTGTCACGTTGAGGCAAACATCGACGCCGCAACGGTGAGCACCCGCGAACCCGATCGCGATAGGCACCTTAAGAGCGTTCCAGGATGTGACTCTTCCGCCTTTTGAGCGACGGGCTTTACTGACCCGATGGCACAGCGGCGGGTTTCGGGTCGACCCAGCCGTCCGGGTGCTGCATCATCGACTTTGCTTCGGCTGGTCCCCAGGTGTTTGGCGCGTATTCATAGACAGGCGTCACGTCACCCAATACGGGCCCGACGATTCTCCATTGCGCCTCAATCGCGTCCTCCCTCGCGAAAAGTGACAGGTCGCCATGCAGCGCGTCTCCCAGCAGGCGTTCGTAAGGCGTCATTTCGTCCCCACTTTGATGTGTAGCGATCAGCTCCACATCTTCTCCCGCCATTTGTCCACCAGGAAGCTTGACGCGCATGCCGAGGGCGATTACGACTTCGGGGCTCAACCGCAATCGGAGCCGGTTTGCCGTGCCCGGATTCCTCTCGGCGAAGGTCTCGCGCGGAGGGCGCTTGAAGGTGATGATCACCTCGTTTGCGGTAACCGGTAAGCGCTTTCCGGCCCGGATGAAGAACGGCACGCCTGCCCAGCGCCACGTGTCGATGAAGAGCTTGACGGCGGCATAGGTTTCCACTTGAGAGTTCCACGCCACGCCTTCTTCGTGCCTGTAACCGCGAAACTGTCCGCGCACCACATCAGCAGTCGCAAGTGGCCGAACGGCTTTGAGCAGGCGAGCCTTTTCATCACGAATCGCGTCGTGGTCCTCTCCTGTCGGAGGGTCCATCGCGAGGCAAGCCAGCACTTGCAACAGGTGATTCTGAATCACGTCGCGGATCGCACCGACTTCCTCGTAAAGGCGTCCGCGGCCCTGGACGCCGAAATTCTCTGCCATCGTGATTTGTATGGAGTGGATGTGAGTGCGGTTCCAGATTGGCTCGAGGAGCAGATTGGCGAAGCGCGTGTAGAGAATGTTCTGGACAGGTTCCTTGCCGAGAAAATGGTCAATCCGAAAGATAGCTGCCTCGGGAAAGGATCTATGCAGAATTGTATTGAGTTCGCGGGCCGACTCCGGATCGCGCCCGAACGGCTTTTCTATGACGACGCGCGCCTCTGCGGCGCAGCCCGCTCGCGCGAGCCCATCCACAACAGTGGCGAACATACTCGGAGGAATCGCGAGATAATGCAACGGGCGATGGGCATTGCCCAAGTGTTTACGCAACTGGGCGTACGTCCCGGGTTCGCGATAATCGCCGTCCACGTACCGCAACAAGGCCGACAATTTCTCGAAGGCGACCTCGTCCACCCCCCCCGTGCTGGGCGACGCTCTCGCGTGCGCGTGCTCTAAGCTGGTCGAGAGTCCACCCAGCTTTCGCCACGCCTATGATCGGCGCGTCGAGGTTGTGGCGTTTGACCAAGGCCTGAAGCGCTGGGAAGATCTGTTTGTACGCGAGATCCCCCGTCGCCCCGCAGAATACAATCGCGTCCGAATGTGACGTCTCCATACACCTCATTTATCGCTCAAACGCCCAATGCACTAACACCTTGTTCGAAGAGTATTCGAAAAACGTCCTAAGACACTCGGCGACTAGGTTGCAATCCGTCAGTCGGCATTTCTGTGCCGGGCGTCATACCAAAACCAACCTCCTGCTCAGAACGTCCACTGACGTACAGCGGAACAACCGTTGGGCGGCAGCATTCCAAAAGCAAATGTCGCGTTCCGGCATTACAACAAATGTCGCATCGCAACACGACCACAGCGCTGCTGGCATCTTTCACGCCCCGAATTGCGACACACTCGTGTCTCCCGGCAATCTTGACAGCACATCCCTGGACAACTGCCATGAATGCCTCTGCAACATCGGTCTCTTAGATCGTCCTGGATAACAAGCCTAGCTGCCAAACTGTGGATCATTCGCAGGACTTTTGAGATGCCAACCAGCTTACCGTCAGGTATATATGCGAGATTTACGCGGCCAAAGTCGCTCCACAAGAAAACGGGTACCGTCGGCGGTAGCAATGGGGCCATCTGCGCATTTCGTTTCAAACTGATCATTTCAATCGTCGCCTCATCGTGCTTTCATTCAAGCGGGCAGGAGCTTTTGAAGCTAAAGCGGAAATTTTGGTTCAAGCGCACTGCGTCCGTCGCCTCAGCTTGTGGCGCATTGCTGGCCGCGGGCGGTGTTGATCCACTCGACGGTCTTTTTCAGGCCGCCGAAGGTGTAGAAATGCATCGCGGCGATGCCGAACGGAGGCGCGGACGTGTCGCCGTTCGGGGCTGCGGAAAGAAGCTCGCGCATCACGGGCTCGGGGTCACGCTCGGAAAGCAGGTACCCGAACGACGGGGATTTAGTGAGCGCCCGGATGGAATTGCCGACGCCGCAGTGCAGCGCGTATTTCATGAGCGTGGCGATGCCCGCGGGGCCCGCGAGGCCAATGCGCACGGGGAGATCGACGCCCATGGCGCGAATGCGCTTGAGCCAGGCGACGATGGGCTGGCCCTCGAAGCAGAACTGCGTGACGATTTGGACCTGCAGACCGATCTGCCGCGCGTAGTTCATCTTTGCGACCATCGATTCGCCGAGCACCTGTTCGGAAATTGCCGGATGGCCTTCGGGAAATCCGCTGATTCCCACGCGAAGGATCTTGTGCCTCTGCAGGAGGCCGGACTGCATCACCTGCAGGGTCGCGTCGTACGGCCCGAGAGGCTTGGTGCGCTCGCCGCCGACCAACAGCCCGCGGTCCACCCCCGCCTCGCCGGCGAAGCGGCCTAGGAGGTCATCGAGCTGCGCAGCACTTTCCAGATGGTGTGCGACAATATGCGGAACGGGGAACAATCCGGCGCGGCGGAGCGTGCCTGCGGGCGCAACCATGTGGAACGGATCCTCACCGGGAATCCAGGTGAGATAGACTTCCGTGCCGGGTTCGAGGCGCTCCGAGCAGAAGGCAATAATTTTCTTGTTTGTTGGGCTGACTTCGACCGAATAATCTTGCAGAAGCGGAGCGAGACTGGGCAAGTCAGCTGGGGTGTCCGACATCGAGCACCTTCCATAGGTCTAATCTTTGCGACGAGCCTGATTCCAGTTGCACAGAAATCGCACCAAGCATGCTCTGTCACAAGAAAACAGCACGAAGAGTTTGCGCCTAGTGGCTCGCTCTGCCACTGGCCGATCAGTAACTTCTTTCGCGGGTTGGTCCCGAGCCGTCATAAACGAGCGCTTAAAGGGACCCGAGCCAGACCCAGAATGCTTGTTACAGCACATTTCTCAAGCGCCCGTACGCTTCCGAATGGACGATTGCACATCTACTGTGTCAACTGAAGTGTGCGCCCAGGCAGCTTCAGCTCGCAATAGTGCATTCATCACGGCCATACGGACATCTGTAATCGCCACTGCTCGCAGACTGTCAAGGGAGAATATAAATAGACCGGCGCTCAAGAGCGTCAGTTGACCACGAACCATAGCCCGGACGAAGTAGATCGCCTCACCTGCGAGCACTCTGACGACCCGCAGCTCATGGGTCTGACGATAGTGATCTTCGCCGTCAACGTCGTTCCGCCCGGCACCAACCGTTCTACGTTGCGTCACGCTATTTCAACGACGACGATCAGCCCAGCCAAAAACGCAGAGAGTGAATGAAATACTGTGGTGGAAGCGATCGATTTCAGGGCGCGGCCCATACATCAGGAACCATGCGATTTCGTGGCGACGATCCAATTCCGTGCATGTGGATTTCAACCTGCAGCTGACCTACCCTCCCACGCGTTTAGCTTCGTCCCGAGTTTGCCTACATCGACATCGGTACCACTCCATTGCTCGGTATCGCGATAAACAACGCTGCCTTAAAGCACCGCCCTATCAGCACTGGCCGTGATGCCGGTTCCAAGAAGAATGACAAAAGCATCATTGCGGAAGTGTAGCTAAACTTGGACACTGAAATTAGTCAGAGGAAGGAAAACATCATATAGCCGAACAAGCAACGAAACCTGCTGCCGCTCCTCGAATTCCGACTGACTCCGAAGCACAGCCTGGGCACGAGCAAATTGCCGCGCTCGCTTACTCCTTGTGGGAAGCCAAGGGTCGTGTTGACGGGACAGCCGAAGAAGATTGGTTCCGAGCGGAAGAAGAATTGAAGGCCGTCCGGGGTTCGTAGGCTTCGGCCTGGGCTCTCGCTATGGCTCCGTCGGTAGACGGAAACCCACACGCGGTTCGGTGGCGATATGACGGGGGCGCAGTGGTTGGCTTCAAGGTGTTTGACGGAGAGCGCTTATCGTGGTCTCTGATCCTGTGGTCGACCCTGAACCGCCAGGGAGGAAATGCCATGTTAACTGGCAAGCGTTTTAGATTGAAGTTCGAAACCGTAGCAATTGAAACGCATGGCGACAAGCGAATCGCTATAACCATCCCTTCATGTGAAGTTATTGAAGTTATATGGGACCCTCTACCAACCGATGCTCGGATGATAGTAATCCGCTGGAATGGTGGAGCGCCGGCAATGTTCGCCGAAGATGTAGAGGGACACGGAGAAGAAATCAAAGATCGAAGAGTCACGGCCTGACCCCGTTCTTCCCAACCAAGCAGCTTAAGGATCAGCACCGAAGCTTTTAGCTGGGGATCGCCCTTCGCGACACGTTAAGAGCGCCTTGGATCGGCTGTTCGAGATGGCACAGCGACGCTTCTACTCCGGCGCGCACTCGCGGTTCCGCAAGATCCCATGCTCGTTGCCACAAAACAAGAAGCGAATCGAACCAGCCACGAATTTCAGTATCCCGTTCCACGCTGGCCGTGCGCTGCGCCTGTTCAGCGTCATTCTTTGGGTAACCTATGTCCAACTTTTCTCGATGAGCTGATTCCAGGCTGTCCGAACATGTTCCGCGCTGAATGCGAGCTTTTTATGCTCATTCCACGCCTGAACACCCGCGACTGCCGCATTCGGATCCGTCCTGGCGTTAAGGTCCTCGTTTGCCAGCCAATGCACAGTCGCCAGAAGCTCCATGCTGTGCGGGGTCTCAAAGCCTTCGATCAAGGCCGAGACGCGCTCTAACCTGCTCTGGGTATCGGAATTGGAGGCGAGAAATCCTGTGGCCTCTTCGCGCGCACCGGAAAGAAGCTGAATCGAAGCAGCGCGGCTACGATCGCCATAGCCCCCTATGAAATGACCTTCGATCCGCTGCAGGACGTGATGAAGATTCTCCGCGTATGGCCCGTATTTGCCTTTGACGAACTCCAGTTTCAACGGTTCTCCGGCCGCCTGAAGGAAGTAAGCCAGTTTCTGGATTTCGAGCAGCGTCACGCGGTACCAGGGAAGCGCGTAATGATCAATCAGGCTGATCAGTGCCGCCCGACCCGCGGTCATCCTGGCCTGCTAGTCGCGATCTTCATCTCATCGGCGGCCGGCGCACCTTTGGGCTCGTACAGAAAGACGGCTACGTCCGCGAGCGATTTGAAAGCACTTTCAATGCGCGGACGACCTGGTTCCAATCCAAGCCGCCGTTGCCGCAACCGAGCGGCGGCACGGCAATCGATTTGATCTCCTCGCGCCCCACGGTTTCGACCAGCGCCTTGAGTCCCGATTCGATATCCGCCATGCGCGCGCGGTGCCGCCAGTCGCGCTTGGTCGGAAAATTGATGATCCACCGCGGATGGGTCAGGCGATGGAAAACAAACATGTGGCCTGGCCGGACCTCCCCGTGCTCGCAGGCTCTGACATAGGCGTCGTAGTTGTCGGGGAATGCCTGACGAAACTGCAGCGCGATACCTTTCCCCATGACGCCGACAGTATTCACGGTGTTGACCAAAGCGTCAGCGCTCCAGTCGAGAATGTTGCCGGTGACGTGCTTGATCATAACGTTAGTAGTACCAGTTTCTCTGAACCTTGACTTCCGGTTGATGGCCCAGTGGCGCGATCGCTTCTTTCACCTTATCCGCGATCGCATTGTTGATCACGCCGATCATCGAAACGAGGTCCCATGGGAAGAAGGCGTGCACCAGGAATTCGGCCAGACGCCGGCCGGCACCGATCATTGTCTTCGACCGTGTCCGCCCAATACGTCGCTTTCATGATGTCCCAGTCGACCTTATCTAATCGTTCCGTATCAGCAAAAAAATTGCTGATTGCCATCTCGGCGTGACCGTCCGTAAAAGTAAAGGGAAGACCGGCTTCCTCGACCGCCTCAACGGAGCTGGTCAGATGCAGAATCGGATTCTGGCCATCCTTGTAGGCCTCGACGTTTCCTTTGTAGATCGCATAGAGCATCGGTGACCGCGGAGCAAAGTAAAACGGCACGTAGTCGTTCGGAGTGCCGCCTGCGGTGCGGCAGACCACCTGCGGGATCGTGGACGATCTCCACAGACCCGCCTGGGCAGACATCATAGCGTCTGTCTGCTTGTACGCCGCTGGACTCCATCGATCACATCCTCAACCTTCTGGCATCCTTCGCAACGCCTTGGCAGCCGAATTGACAAAAATATCGCGAATCAGCTGGCTTGAACGTCGCCATAGGCCTGGTCGTCGTCTGGGTGGTGGCCAGAAGGTCAACAACCCACCCAACTGCCCACCCAGATTCGATCTCTGGATACTCAAATTTCGCTGGTGGTCAGAAGCAAGTCGTTGATTTCTATGGTGCGCCCGGCATGACTCGAACATGCGACCTTCTGGTTCGTAGCCAGACGCTCTATCCAACTGAGCTACGGGCGCGCTTTTTAGAATTAACTACTTACAGACAATGGAAACGCCCTGGTTTTCGGTTTGTGCTAGAAATGTGCTAGACACCTTCGGACCCTGCCCACTGGTGCTGCTCTGTGCTACGACTTTCGGCTGTGTCCGTGCTTCCATTGCCTCTCCATCTTAGCATCGGGCCGGAGCAAGTGCGAGCGATCCCGGCTGTCGTTAACAAGTCAAGATGTCCGGTTTGATTAACACGTGATCTGTCCGGTTTGGGTTTAGGCGGCGTGAGCCGCCTTCTTCTTCGATTTGAGAATATGAACCGCCGTCGGCGCGGTGGGA
>Ga0187872_10000291_pt1 | contig 59887 bp, 55 predicted proteins | sample June2016WEW_16_4_FD_132973 | JGI IMG/M metagenome (GOLD analysis project Ga0187872, IMG submission 132973) | Peatland microbial communities from SPRUCE experiment site at the Marcell Experimental Forest, Minnesota, USA - June2016WEW_16_40 | ecosystem: Environmental > Terrestrial > Soil >...
CTCCTGTCTGCATACGGCCAAGCCCATAGCCAACAGGGTTCATGAATGTAGCAAGCGGTAGACGCGCCGTCTTTGCCATAGCGGCAGCCGCTTGTTCAATCGCCGAAGCGTGCTTTGCACCTTTTGGAACGTGTTTGCCAACGCCCATTCTGGTTAGACCGCCACCAATCGTTCCAATTCCTCTAGCGACGCGTCCACCACCAAGCGCTTTAGCGCGCTGATGCCCAGCGGTACTACCAGCGATAGCACCAGTAACTTTACCAACAGTGCCACCTACGCTGCGCCCCTTGCGCTCAAGGGGTGTTTCATCTTTTGCCGCGGCAATCTTACCGACACCACCGGTTTTTACGAGCTGAAGATTGCCTTTGCCGTCCGTTTCGATACGTGCAAGACCAAGAGTGACGAGATTATTTGCGTAAGCAGCCGAGGTTTTCTGTCCCTCAATACTTGTCTTTTGATTGGGGATGGGCTCTTCGGGTTGCTCTGGATGCTCCACGGCATCGTTGGTCTGAAGCCCGGTACCAGGGTCAGCAGGACGGGTAGGATCCTTCTGCTGCTCAGGATTTTTGGGAGGCTGCTCTAGCGCTCTACCGCTCTCATTTGGCTGAAGCGGGGGGTTGGAGCTTACCGCGTGCGTAACATCCAATGCACCAGGGCCTTCCCCAGGACCAACACCCGTCGTTGTTCCAGAATCAAGCTCGATTGCGGCAAGCTTTGGATTCATCTTCTTTGCAATAGAATCCAAGGCACCGGCCAACTTGATGGTCAGCGTTGTAGGCATACTCGTAGGTCGCGCCGACGCAGTTTTTGTCTGTGTAACCGGAGGCGTACCTCCGTTATTCGCGATTTGACGAGCCGCTTCAAGGCCCACATCGACCCGTGCTGCAGCACCCGCCGTGGCTTGTTTGATCAATTCCTGGAGCGAGGGTCGCCCGGTCATCGTAGGCATCGAACTGTTCTCCTGTACGGACGCAACCTTAGGTAGGAACTCAAGCCCACGTGGAGCTTGTGATTTTTGAGCGCTGGCTCCCATATCGGGTGTTGGCGGAGTTCCTGTATTCACGCGAGAGTACGTTGTACGGCCACCAAGACCTACCGGCCCACGCTGTCCAGGCGCAGGTTTATTCTCAATTGCCGTTTGTGGCACAGGCGCTTGACGAGCTGGGGCGGTGCTAGGATCAGGAGTTCCCGACCCGATACCATCCGCCAGCTTGTACAAAACCTGCCCCATGACTAAAGCCTTTGGCGCTTACGCCGGAACCTGAGACCAATCGATCGGGTAACCAGCAGACTCCATGAGCTCAAGCGCGCGAACGTTGAGCGTGTGGTCGTAATTACCCTTCGTAGCGGCAGAGGCCGTCTTGTCCATCGGAGGAACACCCAGCGTAAGAAGCGCATTCAACCGATTGGCGGCGTCGTTGACGTCCATATTGGCTGCCTGCGCCAACTTGAGCGCGTACTTGGCCGCCTGAACGTCAAGGGCAGATGCAGCCTGCTTTACAGCAGCCGTTTTCGCCGTAGGGACAACGACAGGTACCTGCTTACCGGAAACCGCAGAAGCTTCAGCCAGCTTGATCTTCTGCTGCTCATCGTGGAGAGCATGCGCCATAGTGCGCCCAAGGTAATCAGCTTCAGCAACCTTCTGTTGCCACTCAGCCATTGCATAGGCTTGCGCCTGTGCCTCCTTTTTCTCCTCCTCCTCTTTTTCCTCTTCTTTCTTCTCTTCCTCTTTCTTCTCTTCGTGCGTCTCCCCCTCGCCGTCCCTGTGCTCACCCTCTTCCTTGTTCTCTTCGAAGGGGTTCTCACCGGCTTGCTTGGTGAAAGCGCTGTAGAGCTCGGTACGAGCCTCAGGAGTCATAGCCGACAGATCAATTCCGTTGGCCGCCGCTGATTTGGCGAACAACTCCAGATGGGCTTGTTTGCGCATCTCTTGATTGACAACATCGCCGTACCCATGAGTATTGTAACGAGCTGCGAGCTGGGGGTTCATACCGGTATTCATTCTCTTCCTCTTACAGAGCGAGAAGCTGTCTAGCTAATGATAAAGTTGTATCATCCGGGACGGCAAGTATGCAACTTCGTCCAGGTATGCATCGCGTAAGTAACAATAAGACAATGGCGTAAACACCTCTTCAGGAGTAGCTGAAGCGATTTTAAGGATATCAATATCCTTCTTTGTCGCCGTTTTCTGAAGCAGGCTTTGCGCGTAGGGGGCCATGGCCAGAGCTTGTTTTCTATATCCGTTATAAGCGGCCCCAATCTTACGAAGAAGCTCAGAGTCATGGGAAGTACTCTCCCTTGGAGAATCCCCAGAAGAGCTAATCACAACAACGCGGCGCTCAATGGCTGGAGCCAGAGCCGTGCGCTGATCAAATAAAGGCAAAAGCATTCGCGCCAACGCAGGCATAAACGAATCAGGAGACAACGGGCATTCTGCGCTATCCTCCGATTCTGGAAATACCTTGTTGTCTTTTTCTAACGAATCTGCCAACGCCCCTCTACCCGCCCTTATCAAAACAATTCTTTGGAACTCTCTGGGGCGCAATAGCATGCCAAGTCCACTCGTTGTGCTTAGAGCACTCGACGTGGGTACACCAGCTAGCGCACTAAGAATTTCTTTAGGTATATCCGGCTCATTCTTGGTCATGAGCGGGATAGCTTTCGCGGCAGCTGGGATAGGAGTTACCTCTTTATCTATTTCGGCGTTCTTGTCTTTTGCTGATTTACCCAAGAAGGCAACTTTCAAAGCGTCCTGTGCTTCAGCAACTTTCTCAAAGCCGACGTAACGAACAGAAGCTGTCTTAGCCTCAGGCTCGCTCTGCACCGAACCATTACGCGCGATATAAACCATCACCTTAGCGGTGCGGTCTGCCCCAATGAACACGAAACTGATATCAAAGAATCTAGGATAGTCGTTGTAGACGAATACCTTCCTGCCATCAGGCAGGATCTTGTTCATGCTTTTAAGGCAATACTCATCGTAGTCATCCCGGGTAATGCTGAGACCCTTAATGGGATCTTTCTTGTGGTATTCAAGGACAGCGATACCTGGGTGCTTGTGCTTTTTAGGATCAAACGTCGCCTGCGCTTTGCGGTATTTATCCCAATCAAGAGTGATCGAGCTGCAGTCATATGGGACCCTTGTGCCCATGCTGACATCGGCGTATTGCCCAGCCTGCAGCTTATCCCAAACCGGGATACCCCCGAACTCGATACAGTTAGCATGGTCTACTCGAACAACGAGCTCGACCCGCTTCATGTGGTCATTCCAAACCGCAAGCTCTACGCTGCCATAAGCGCGATTTATATCCTTATTTTTGTGGTGGGAAAATACACCAGCGTTGTAAAAGGTAGGAAAGCCATAAGACCAATTAGTGGACAGGGCCCTATCAACACCAGGGTTATCTGACCAATTCGATGGCTTGTGAACAAGTCCAGCTTCTGTAAATGCATCTCCATTAATATTACTGGAGTAATACTCACTGGCGCCCAACGCGTTTACGAGAACGTATTGCGCGTCTTGTCTAGGCCTAAGCCCGGCTATGTATTGCGCGATAGGAGTGAGCAAATGCGAGGCGGCAGTCTTCTCAAACGCCCGATCTACCTCAGGAGTGCTAAAGAGAGGTATCGCGGTGTAGCCAAAGTCGTTCTGACGTGAGAAGGTACTGAGCTTAAGCACAAAAGGCTCTATGGAGTACCCAAAGACTCCTTAAGGTTCTTTTCCTTCTGCATTAGCTCCAGCGCTTTAACGCGCTCTGCCTGTGCCGCGAGCGGGTCGACCTGGCGAGCTCCAGCAGAAAGTGCATTACCAATGCCAGGACCAGCGCTGGTGAAAGCTTTTGAGATAGAAGACTGAGGTAGTTCTTTGACTTGACCTCGCGCCTCTGCCGCAACAAGCCCAGGCGCCTGTGTATTACCCAGCATCTTCTTCATGTACGCGCTGGCGATGAGAGGGTCTGAGGCAAACTCAGGATTCATCTTATGCAGCGCGTTGAACATCAAATTGAACCTTTTTGGGTCCTGCGCGTGATGCTCCTGCAGCTCTTCATCGTTGGCCAACATATTATTGAAATGGTGGCTCTTAGTAACCGCGTTGTAGATTTTACTAGCGGCGACAGGAAGGGCCGCGGCGGCAACAGTGGCACCCGCATGAATACCAGCGTTACGAAGCGCAGGCCCCCAACCGTGCTCTTGCGGACCTTCGGCTTGCTTCGTCGAGAGGTATTCCTCTACCGGATCCATCACACCACCTCAGAGTAATGCTGGTTTACCAAGCGCTCAAAAGTAGTGAGCTGGTTAATTCCATCCACGACCTCGTTTCTAGAAGCTCTAAGCTGCGCCAGCTTTGCCAGAGTATCGCAATAAGCGTCAAACGTGACGACTACGGGATGCTTCTCGTTCACAACAAGCCTTGTCCCAGCCGTCTTCTCAATAGAAGCTCCTAGAGCGTCCCAAGAACTAAAAACTTCTTCTTGCAATCGGGGGCTAAGAAAAGCGAACGCTGCTTTTACTAGCTCAGGCTTTGGTGCTAGCGCTTGATTCCACGCTTGCACAATAGCGCCTAGAGACGTTCCAGATAACGCGGCTTGTTTAACTTGGTGATACATCTCCTCAGATACGCTGAGCAGGTCAACTTCAAGCTCCGACATTTGAGCCGTATGCGCGTCCTTGATCGTGGCGAGCTTGTCCCGAAGATCGTAAACATCAGCCAATGGCTTCGCGAACGGAATAGGAGCAGCTTTTTGACCTACGCGAAATACCTCAGCCAGAATGTCATCGTCAGCTACAGCCGCCGCCGTTTTTTCAAAGCCACGTGCAGCAGAAGTTTTTATAGGCGTATGCGAATAATCAGCGATGCCCCTGTCAAACACCGTTCCGCCACCACCGTCATTCAAATCCTTTATCACTTCGCCAAAATGGGCTGGGCCACCATCAAACACCACGTACTTGCTAGCGGCGCCTTCTTTGTTAAATTCAGACAAGAAGGCACACGTGTTCGCGAACTCGACTACGCGGCGTACCTGCTCCGGCGCAAGTCCAGCGCTTTTAACCGTTTCCACGACAGCTGCGTTAAGTGTTGGCTGAGCGCCACTGCCGTAAAGATCCGCAGCATGATTCCCGTAAGTCTCCAGCTCTTCTCCGCTAACAGCGCGTGCTGAAGATTGCTGAATCAGTGTCTGCGGTGGTAGGTCGTACTGGCTCATCGATTGTCTAAAGAGGGTACAACATGCGCGAGGACAGCGGAAGTAAAGAGAAAGTTGTAACGCTGCGAGAGACCGCAGAGATTCTTGGGGTGACTCCGGATCGTGTCACTGGCCTAATTCGTAATGGCACGCTCAAGAGAGTCCCTGGAAATCTGAAGTCAGAAGCGTTGCTCTATGCCGCAGACGTTGAGGCTCTCTACGAAACGCGCCTAGAAGGACGTCAAGGCCCCACGTCTCTTCAGATAAGAATCGCTACAGCAGAAAAAAAGAATAAGCTATTAGAGCATCGAATAGAGCTTCTCGAGCGGATGCTCGGCTTGGTCCCTCCGGCCGTACGCTACGACAAAACGGAAATTCTCGACTTTCTCAACCGTGTGCATGAGGCGTTGAAGGAACCACCCACCGAGACACTGGAGATCCTTGATTGGTGCGCTTGCCTTTTCAGCATCCACGAAGAGCTGTTTGATCTTATCGAAGCTTATACCAGTAACCCCGAGCCATGGGTTGAGATCATGCTCTTGGCTGAGAGGATGTACAAGAACAGCGAAGGGCGTTTGGACGATCAAGAACTCTTGAACGCCTATACAGAATTGGCGGCAGCAAGAAGAAGCCTTCGGCATGCGGTCTTCTTCTACATTTGGCGCCGGCAGGGAAGAGAAAAGGCTACGGAGATTATCCCCGAAGTGAGCCCCGATATTTTGCATAAAATTGGTAAATACGTTCGATAGTGGGGCGTATTGCCTAGCTTTGATTGGTTGGCCCCGTATAGGGACTGAGTGGTTTACCATCGGGGCCTTCAATCGAAGGCGCGATGATGTCTGGGCGGCGGATTACTACCATAGACGACAACCAGCAAAACAAGAATGAGTGAAAGGAATCGTCTGGAGTACCCGCTTTATGGTCGTATTTGACCATGCGTAACGTGTCATTGTACTCGCTATAAATTGCCGTAAAGTCCTCAGCGAACGGCTTCTTGAACTCGTCCCATTTGGGGAACTCGGCTTTACCTTTTTTGATGGCCTCAAAGATGGCGCTCATCACAGCGGTACGATGGACCTTCCAGCGCATCATTTTGACGTCAAATACGACCTTCTTATTTATGCGCGCCATGTACTGAAACTGATGAACACGGGCGTTACCAAATGCGCGTACTAGGTGATGGTTCATCCCGAAACCATAGCCGTGGTCACAGCCTATTGTGGCGGCATTGAAATGGTTAGCAGTGTCCAGAATGATCTTTATCTGAACGCCTGGATCTGCTTCCTCACCCACAAAGCGGTGCATGTACACGACACGAAAGCGATCCTTTACGTAAGTCGCTATCGTCATTACAGTGTAGCTGTTATTACCACTCCCCCAATCTATACCAAAAAAGAATGGCTCAGATAACGACTGGTTACGGATTGATTCCAGCTCCGATATCGAGTGTGTACCACACTGCGCCTGAAGCTGCGCTCTAGTGATTGGGCGAGTGCCGGCCTCATAAGAAATACCCAAACACTCATTCATAAACTGAGCGCGTGGATAATTTTCGTAGTCGTGCAGAACCTCACCCCAGCTACGGATCTTCCATGGCACCATGAGCTGAGGGATACGGTAGCTTTCCCAAGGTACCTTCTGCCGTTCTTCATCAGGCTCTACCATCCACGCCCATTGAGATCGTTCGCCTTGTGGATCAATTGCTTTTCCACACTTAGCGCATATTGGTCCCACTTTACCGATATTCTTCTCACCCAATATATTCCAGTTGCCGCACCCTTCGCAGGGAACAACCCACTCTCCCTGTGTACTCCTATTCGCCCGGTACTCCTCCATGATGTTATCCAAGCTTTTGGGCGTACCTGAGTATGTATATCCTTTCCAACGCTCTATGGCGTGTGATGTGCACTGTTCAATGATAGGAACACAAGCGCGAAGGATATCCTGGAATTCATCTATGCTTAATCTATCGACGGCGTTACCTCGCGTTCGATCGGCGTTGAGAAACGCATAACGAAGAACGATCTTTGAGCGGTTTATGAACTGCTTCTCAAAGATATTCTGACTCAGCATCCGCGTAGTAAACTGACTGAGTATGGGACTTGTCTCAATGGGCTCTTTAATGCGGTCATTCGAAAATGTCTTCGTCTGCGATGCGGAAGGGCTAACATACATTTGACGCAAACCCGCTACGAGCATAGCGTAACAAAGTGATCTATTTCCGAGTAATGTCGTCTTTTCAGTCTGACGGGCTGCACACAGCAAAATACGCCGTGCTGGGCTGTCGTAAATTTGCTTTAAGTGCCGGCGTCCAGCAAAAGAAAAAGGTCCGTACCCAGTGCCGTCATCTTTAGGAATAAGAAATGTTCGCGCTGTGAACTGAGATGGGCGCAGTGCTGGTATACTTGGCGCGGTCTCTTTAGCTCTGCGCAAGACAATAGACTCTTCTTTAGGAGGTACTTCAGGCACCCAAGGCTCGTCATCAAACCAGGTATCGTCGTAGTCGTCCTCAGGCTGTATTTGTGCGGAGATACCCATGCAAAACCTCGAAGAAACGAACGACCCTAGAAAGGCACTTGAGGAAATCTATAGCTGGTTGAGCGCAGGTGGAGACTACTTTCTAGGCGGTTGGTCTATGGATACCGACGAAAGAAAAGAGTCGCACAGGGTGACACTCCAGGTTCAGCATATTCCCGCGACGATGCACCGGGCAATTAAAGGCGTTATTCAAGACGTAGCTTTATGCGTAGGCTGGAGAGCTTTGGCTTTGAAAATCACGAATAGCCTGGTGGAGTTTACGCTCAAACCCTACCCGCGTGAGGAGCGGACGCGGCGAGAAGCGCGTCGTGAAGAGTATCGTCAAGACGCAAAAAGAAAGCGTCTAGATACGCCGCCAAGTCAAGAAGGTGACCATAACCCTGAGCTTTGAACCACCAGCTTGCTACTTCAGGCGTGTATTTTGCCACAATTCTTGGCGCATCGGCCTTGAAATGCTCCTTAGCTACTACACTAAGCGTAGCGGCGAACGTGTTGAGCCACCAGTATTCCAATTGTTTGATGTCCCACGCTGCCTTAAGCTTGTCCGACACAAAGAAATGGATAATTACAGCCCTGTCGTTGAGCGTATGCTCCGCAGTAAAATAACGAAAACTGACAGGAGTAAACGTAAGGGCCTGAGGTACACCCATATGCCCTTGAAACTCAGCTGCAGCAAAGCTCTCGGGGCTACCATCTGCTACGGCCACTACTCGCTCTGACACGTTACTTGTCATTGTCTACCTCTGTGTGTGCAGGGAGCTCTAGGCTCTCTGTAAAGTTACCATTGGACAGCGCTCTGACTGTAGGAATTTCATTTAGATCTGTAGTCAACGCCACTAGCGCCAGGTTCTTATTACTTTCTACAATCCCGTCATCTTTAGCGCGCAGGATATTATCCATATTTACGGCTACGGTAGCTAGATCGCGCGCCTCCGTAGCTGACTTAGGACCACCCCTAAGCAAAGCTTCTTGCACCGCGATGATGGAGATCGTCCTAGCCCCTTCTGCCAACGCGCTGTAATCAGCCCTGTTCGGCTTTAGTCCATGCCGCAGCTGAAGCTTCATAGCTGCCAGCTTGGGCGTTGGTGAATTGACTGCCATGTAGCGCGCGTCGCTGTACATAGCCTGCTTCATCGCTTTGGCACGAATTAAATCCTCTGGGGAGCTACCATCTAGCATCATGTCATCAACGCGAATGGACATGAGGGCACGTAACTCTGTGGAGTCTACGAGGCTAGTGTTAAAAAAGAAATGCTCAAAGTACTCGATGGCCTTGGGCGCAACATTAAACCCAAAGCGCCTAAGGCGCGTACAGATTACAAGCAATGGCTCTTCAACAAGAATAAGCGCTTCTACTAGCTCTTTTGCACGAGGATCCTCTAGAATACTTAAGGCATTTGTAGCGTGCGCATTACGAAAGAAAAGGTTGTGTACCTTATGCTGCTGCAGAAAAGTGTAGGAGGGAACATCGGACTCCACCATAGGGAAAAACGGAGTTGGTGGATGCAACGTAGCTCGCAACTGCGCTAAGTATCGACCGCCAGGATAATCCAAGTGATGCTCGCGCAATGTCCTTATGATGTCTTCATCCGACAGCTTGTCGGGTAAAAGCATCAGGTAGCGAATATAGACCTCAGCGGGGCTTCTGCGCACAGCCATGCTTAGACCATACACCGTGCAAAAGATCAGCGCCAGCAGGCATAACAGTAATGGAGGAACCAATGACGCCAAAACTGGAAGAGAAGCTTCGTACCCTTAATAGCGAAACCTCGCGAGGTATTCTCGAGGCGCGTGAGCTCATTGAGTTCACTGAAAAAATCGCAGACGCTGCACGCGCTGCGAACCGACACGTTATTCGTCTAGCATTACCTGGTTTACAAATACCTGGAGAACGCTCCAGGTTGTTCTGTGAGCGCTAAAAGCTCAACACCGTAAACAGCAATGCCCTGCGCCGAAGGCCATAGGTAAGCGCGCTACGCGCAAAGAAAAGGTGCTACCTTTTCTTTAGCTTATAAAACGCGCTTACTCTTGGCGCTATAGTACCAATATGCTTCTTATCACTAGGTGTGAATACAGTAACTGTGGGCGTTACTCCGTGCAAGACAGCAATGAGAGGGTTAGCCCTTACATCTACTCTGCTACCTACCGCTGCGCCAATTACTGTACTTGGCGCTTGCTTTTTCGCTAGTGCAGCTACGCATACTTTTGGTGCTGGCGCATAGCTGTATAAAGGTGGAGCTGCCGGACCTGATAAAGGTGGAGCTGCCGGACCTGGTAAAACCTCCGCATCAAACCGTAGCAACGCCGACTGCCGTATAACCAAGTCAGCAGGGCAAAGCACGTATTCGTATTGTCCCCGAGTCAGCGCAGCATGAAAAATGGGTGCATCCTGCACCACGCTTATTTCTTCAGACGCGCTTCGGCTATACCCTACACTAAGCCAATTGCTATCGTTTAAGCTGTAAACCGCATCTTGTAAACTACGCCATACTTGCAGCAAGTTGCTAACAATGTCGTTAGGCGCACAGGTGCACTCGCCAATATTTATTGCTAAAACAAGCAGTCTGTCTATTGAATCAACTTGCGCATACAAGTATTCCGTACCTATACGTACTAAACCGGTACACCGCGTAATAAAATCTGTAGGCGCACTCAGGTACTCCAGTCCAACACGTGTACGCGAAAGCATGCGCTGTTGAGTATCCACTAGCGCGTCGATGGTTTCTACCACGTTTCTGTACAACGAGCGCTGCTCATACTCAAAATCAGTCGCAGCGCCTACAGTGTCATAAATAGCTCTATACTCATTGCAGGCTCTAGCAGCTACATCGGCTATTGGTGCAAGTGGCTCTGATGCTGCGCGTGTACCGGCTACTACACGTACAGCCACGTCTGACACCGCCATCAACGCTTCCGTCAAAACTCGCAGGCCATAAAACACACGAGCTGTAACATCCATAATGGCTGCCACGGATTCCGTCGCGTACACGTGAAGCACCCGTTGCAGCAGAGAGAAATCCGAGAGTACGCTAAGGCTTTCAGGCAAATAACGATGCAAAACTTGTGCATGCGCCGCCACGTCACTTGGTAAGAGCGTGGTCTCGTAAAAGCTCCTACCGAGCGTAGTTGCTCGTATAAAAGCATCTGTAGTAGCAGCTACACTCTCAGGCTCACCCCTAATATGCGTAGCTGTACGCCCAAGAGAGTCTGTAGGCGCAAGCACATTCTCAGAGTATCCCCTAGTCAATACCTGTGTTCTGCTAAATGCGTCTATTACCGCACTTGTACTTTCAGAAAAACCGCGGTGTAGAACCTGAACTTTAACCAAGCCATCCGTTACCGCAGATACTGATTCAGCAAGTGTACGGGTAAGTATCTGTGCACGCGATGAGGAATCTGCAGTGGCCGTGACTGTTTCTGCACCAGCTCGATACAAGCCACGTGCGCTGCTAGGTGCGTCTATAAACGAAGACATCGTTTCACTGACCGCGTTGATTAATACCTGGGTACGCCCAACGGAGTCGATCAATACCAATATAGACTCCGCGGCACCACACTGCAGCGCTTGGGTACGCGTAGGAACATCCGTAGGTGCCAGCGCTGTCTCGCTAGTACTATTTGGTATCGTTACCGCACGCAACACAGAATCAGTAAACGCACTTACAGCTTCTGTACCACCGCGCGCGAGTGTACTTACTCGTACCGGCGCGTCTGTTAGCCCAATTGCACTTTCTGCAGCATTGCGAGATTCTGCCGCAACACGCGTTGGAGTATCAACAGGAATAAAAACCGTATCTGCTGCATTTCGCCCCAGTGCATCTACTCGAGTAGCTGCATCCGTTAGAATGCTGACGCTATCGTTTGAACCACGAAGTAGCGTCTGTGCTATGGCAGGTGCAGCTGTAGGCGCACTTACGTTTTCGCTACTTCCTTTAGAAAGCTTAAGAATAAACGGTTCATCAATATCGAACCAAATAGGCGCGGATAAATCCTTGTCAAACCAGCCGAGAGGTCGCGCATCCGCTTCGAACGTAGCTAGGTTTGCCACGAGCTAAACCCTAACTGTACTGATCAACAATCCAACATCCAGCAGATCCATTACCGCCAGTACGCACAGCAGACGCACCAGTAAACGCGCCGCTGCCGCCTGCTCCATACCCTGTTGCATTATTTCCATTACCGACAGCGTTAATACCCAACCCACCCGCACCAAGTGGGCTTGATCCACCATTACCGCTGACTCCAATAGGCGTAGCAACAACCAACGTTACACCAGGGTAACCAGGATATCCTGCTATATTCACGTCACCGTTTGTAGATACAGCGCCACCAGCGCCGCCTAGATACGAAATAAGCGTCGTAACCGCAGTTGCTACAGGAGCACCCACGCCACCGTTCGCTGTATACGTAGTCACGCCAACAACAAAGGTGCTATTCGTGCCGTTGCCACCAAGTGCACCGCTAGCCCCAGCTCCTGCTGGACCGCACGTGTACGCATAAGAAGTATTAGGAGATACAGCAACAGTCTTTTCTATGTAGCTTCCAGCGCCACCTCCGCCACCGGCAGCAGCCGCAGATGCCAAAGAAGTGCATCCAGCACCACCTGCTCCGCCACCTACACCGCGAATACGGATTGTGCTGCAACTACCCGTCGTAGTGAAATTTCCAGAAGCCGAAGTAAGCAACGTGCTGCCAAGGTATCGACCGGTAAGCGGTGTCTGTATCTTACCGCCACTAGAATCATAAAGAGACCAATCAACGCCCTCTTCATAACTAAACGTGTAGCTCGGCTGTAACGCAAATGAGAATAGTGGCTCAACGTTTGTGCCATCCGTATGCTGAAGCGTGATAACGTTCGAGGATGCCCCACCGTTACGAACAGTAATTTTCTTTACGTTGGTATACGTGCTCGATGCCACCGCAGGTGTAATCTGCGTCGTTGTAGCCGTCGAGATTGTAGCTGTATTTTGATACTCTGGCGTTACAGTAGTGCCGCTAATGCTTACGCATGAGACATGCGCATTGATCGTCCCGGCCGACCCGGTAATCAGATTTATGAGCGATCCGGTTGTACAAAGCAGATATCCCATGTCTGCTTAGCTAGTTGATTGTGATAGTGATCGTCTGCGCAACGGTATCCCCTGCCGCCAGCACTGCGTTAGGCGACTCGCTCGATTCGAATGGCATAACCCCAAGGTTAATAACCGCTGAGCTGAATTCAGCTTCCTCAGCTACAGTTGCAGAACCTGTAGCTGTAAACGTATGTGTCAGCGTGAACGTTGTTGCATTGAGCGCGTGACTCCAAGAACCAATAGCTCTTGTAAGTCCGCTGCCAGAAAACTCTGAGTTAAGCGTCGTATCTGATGTGGCTGGAGCTCCGACGTTCGAAGACAGAGCAAGAAACGCAGCAGGCCCTTGAACAAAAAGGATCTGATACGAGCACGTACCGTTCGGTGGTGTTCCTACCGCGGCACCCGTTGCGCTAGCTGGGTTGTACCACTGATCAATCGTCAAAACAGTTGCGGTGTTCGAGGTAATGTATCCCCAGGCTACAGCTCCCGCACCACTGCTGTTAGGTCCTGCTGCAACAATGCAACCGGAAAGGCCAAGACCGGTGGTGGGGAACGCAGCACCCGTATTTGTAAGAGACGAGGCAGAAGTCGATGTAGCGTTACCTGTTGCGGTGGCAAATGCCGCAGCAAGACCATTACCCATCGCTGCAGCTTCCCACTGGCGCCTACCCGTATACCCAGCTGCTGCGTCTGTTGTAAGATTATGGATCCAAGGGGACTCTTCGACCGTGCCATCCCTGCGGTAGATCGTGTAAGACACATGAGAGTGAATAGACGGGCCTCTGGCAGCTTGTCTAGAAGCTCGCTCGATAGCCTGCTCAAGTGTCATATGCCCTCGCCGAGAACGACGGGCGCTTACTCGTCGAGCGTTGCTCATGACGCCACCTTATCCTTAAGCCCAAGCTTTGCGCGCACGGTAGCCGTAGTGTCTTCTACTGTTCTATACGCCTCTACAAGTTGCTCAGCGTGCTCTTCTAGGATGCTTCCAGCTGAAATATGGTCTGCGATCTTTGCACGAAACGCAGCCTCTTCCAGGTATGGGTCATCGTGCACGCTAGCATCAGTAACCCAATTTACTTTGACCTGAAGGTCCACATGAGTAGGTAGAATTACACGATGCAACGCGCGTGCAGCTGCTTGGGACCTTGTAAGCATTTCGAAATCATGGAGGTGTGCATCAATAATATGCTCCATAATCATGAGCTCAGAAATTGTACCGATCACCGACGTCGGGCCAGGCTGAGGCACACGCATCAGATACCCACCGCCTTGCTTGTTGGGTTTAACAACTTTTTGCTTGATATGCGCAGGCGTCACCGTAACTTCGGGTGGTACGGGTTTCCAATCATAAAAATGGGAAACTTTGATCTCGAAGTGCATATTACTATCCTTTTACCTCATGCAAAGTGTCAAGAACCTTGGAAACCAAGTATCTTAAGTCCTTCAATCACCTCTTCTGTAGAACGTACAGCCCGCTCTAGCGCCGACTGAGGAACATTAGAAAGACCCAAACGTACTGCGAACAAAAGCTCGCACATTTTGGTCTGCACATCCTCGATGTCGGGCAGATAACTGATGAAAGTCATGATGTTCTCGGGATTGATAAATCCCAAGGACAGCACGGTATCTACCATCTGAGGATCTGGGAAGCTGGCGGCCTCTTTGAGTAGCAATGGCTGCTTAAACCCTGCTACAGATTCCACGATACCAGCAGCTTTTTCTAGCGCTTTCTCCAACAAGTCTTTCTTGAGCTCGATCACACGCGCAATCTTTATCAGACTGGGCTGCTTGAGCGCGATTGCCTCCGCCAACTTTTTGGTTCCGTACTCCAGCTCAACGCCAAGCCCGGCCAGCAAGAACAGTGTGTCATCCAATGACAAAAAGCTCTTCTGTTCCGTAGCTAGCTTCATAAGGGGCACGCCGCGCAGCGTGAACGAATCTCCATCCGATATCACTTCGACCTGCGCTAACTTGTTCTCCATATTTGCGGATTGCGCTTCTTCGCTACTAAGCAACGCAATATGATCCGCACCGTCCAATGGAAGCCATTTCCAAGTAGCTGGAATGAGCAGCTTCCCTTCTTCCGCTGGAGTCACGTCGACTATGTTGGGTTGTACAGAGACCTCAACAGGCTCACCCGAAAATGAAGTGCCACTGTAAGTACGAGGTTGCCCCTCTTGAGACACAGAGTCCTGCAGGTCGAAGGGCACCGTCATGCGAACGCCACCCTCTGCTTCCGTGTAGAACGCTCCGTGCTTCCCAATAGGCCCTGAGGGTAGACTGACGCTGCCAGAGCCCGCGGGGACGCCGTGGATGTCGCTCTGCACCGCTACTGCGCTGCCATTGGTGAACAGAGCAATAGGTACCTCGTTACCACTGACGTCGATAAGAGAGGGCACGACATACCCAATCAACTCCTTACCTTCTGTGTCCATAACCTTGTAGACACCAGGCTTTACCACTGCCTCCGCTACAGACGCCTCCCCATCCGCGGCCTTAACAAGACCCTGTGCGAAAGTGCAGCTCCCGGTAAGATCCGCCTGCATGGCTACTTTAGCGCCGTACCTGCGCACCACATCGCCGCGATCTGCTATTACTTCTTTAGGCGACCAGTACCTATAACTGGCGGTCTTAATCGTATATCCGCTTGCTGTCTTTTGTACTTGAGCCACGTCGGGCTTAAGCCAATTTTCCCAGGTAGCGTGATCAAGCGAGTCTTTAGGCCGCTCCATGAGCAAAGACAGCGCAGTGTGAAAGCGCGAGGAGGCAACCTTAGGACGACTGTAAAGAACGTCGGCGTCTTGAATCACGGCATCCTCAATACGAGAGCCGTCATCCACACTTAGTGTAGGAAGAATTACCTCCAGGATGGATGCCTTCTTGACCTTATCCCTTACAGAAGGAATTGAAGATCGAGCTGCTAGCCCAGGATATTTCTTTGCTACCGCAGCATGAACTTTTGCCTGTTCTTCAGGATTTCCATGCTTTGCAACCATAGACAAAGCTGCCCTAGCATGGAACTCATCGTGAATAGGATACGATCCTGTCCCACCAGGGCCATTACCCTTAGGAATAGCAAAATTCTTGGGCTTGATCTTTTCGCGCCCAGCTTGAGTAAGTACAGCCGCATTTTTCTCAGGATCTAAATACTCCTCAAGTGCCGAACCGACCTTACCGATGCCCATGCCACCTGCGGCATTCATTGCGATACCACCACCGCCGAAGCCATAATTCTGACGGTACGGCGGATAGAGCTGCCCTATCATGCTCTGATCGCCTGGAGTACGGCTAGTCACATCAAAGGCCTGTGGCCGAAAAAGCGCTTGGCGTAGACGGTTCTCCGTGAGAGGAATCGTCGCACCGGTATCGTTGATCAAAAGATCGAATGGACTGAGCTTCTTCTCGCGAATTACGAATGGAATGCGGACGGTACGGATGCCCGCTGCTTCAAGTTGCTCCTCAGGCGTGTCCATAGGAGCTTCTGTCTGATTCTTGATCTCAACGTGCCCCAAACCGTAACCGCGCTCGGCATCTACGCGAGCCATCACGACATGCGGCTGATAGTCCGTAATGTAAGGTACTTGTTTGTACAACTCTTGAAGAATGTTCTCCGGCCACTGATTAGGGTCGTCGGGGAGATCGACTTCGCCCGCTGTTTTCTCAAAGAATGCAATGGGCTCGTAGAAGAGGGGTTGTACAGTCATGTTTACACCGAAAAGAGTACATCGAATGCAGCTGAAGCCGAAGGTTCGGGGCTTAGCATTACGATACCGAGCACGGTGTCCGTGGGCAAAACTACGTTTGCGCCATCAACCAATCCGGTAGAAAATAACCCGGCGATCTCATCGCCTGTAGCTGCCAGCGTGTCACTGTCAAACGTGAACGCAAATACCGACGCATTCATGGCTGCGGTCAATGAAGCTATAGCAGCTAGTGCTGGAATCTTTACGGCTAGCGCTAGCTGAATTGCTTGTTGCAAGGCACCGAGCTGAACAGATAATGTACCTTGCAGCGCCATAGACGCACTAAGCTGTGCGCTAATTTGAACGGAGGGAATGGGAAATGCTAACGCAGCAGACAGCGCTACTTGAATCGAAGCTAACGACGCTAAGAGTGCTTCAAGCGCCGCGAACGGGTCCCCTACCTGGATAGCCAAGCTAGCCGACGCAGCAAGAGCCGCATTGAGCTGAAGCCCTATATCTAGCTGAAGTGGACCAAGCCCAGCGGCTATAAGGGCGTCAATCTGCCCGGCCGCTGGAATCAAAGCGTTAACACCCAAGGCTAAGCCTACGTTAAAACCGCCTAGTGTACCGCTCTTTACTTGGTGCAGAGGCACTGGTTACGGGCCCGGTACAAGAACTGTGTTACTACCATCTGCAACAAATCCAGTCATCATCGCTCCTGACAAGATTGTACCAGCACCCACTGTAGTCATAATTGGCACAGGGGTTGAAATTAGGATACTGACGGCAGAACCGACGCAGGCAACAGGAGCAGAACCACCATTAATCGCTACGGCACCGCTACCACCACCCAACTGAAGACCGCTTGCGCCGTTAATCGACACACCCTGAGCTGCATTAATTGTCAATGACTGCTTTGTTGTCAGAGTGATCCCTTGGTCAGCCGTTATCTGAAGCTTTTGCTTTATACGGATATTAACGCTTGCTTCTGAGCGAAGAAAGCCGGCTCCGGTGCTGTCGAAGAACATCTTCAGCTTAGTCAAATTAGCAATACCATCTACAGGAGAGCCTGCTTCCGCATTAAAACCTGCGGGAGCGATTACAAACTCAGCGACGATAGGACCATTTGTCCCAATGTTCAAGCTGGCATTTGTAGAGGCCTCTCCAGCATCTCCTGAGGGCTCGGGAACAGGTTGATGCACCTGTCCGATGGCTACTCGAAGAGTTGCTTGGTCGTCGTTGGCGAATAATCGAAAAGTTTGACGAAATTCGGTCTGAGGATTTGTATCCGTAAAACTTGTGGACAATCCCCAGTTAATAGACCCGCCGGTATTGTGGTGCTCATAGTTCTGGCTAATGTCTGTGATTATGTTGCCAAGGGGTATGTAAATACGCTGGGCTAGCTGCGTTGAGCCGACTTGAAGGACACCGCCACGGTGCATGATGACAAAGTTGCCATCGCGCCCCTGCCAGACCATATCTCCTGGCTTACCGCGAGTACGCCCACCAGCAAATACGGCTCCCTGATTCGTGCCCGTTGTATCAGCCGCTTGCTCTGCCGCGGTGCTTGTGGATGGATCTTCTGGGATCTCCATCGGCATAATAAACGCCAGCACAAAAGGCGGTGGGCCATCGCTTGGGATGCACACGAGACACTTCGCGTTAACTTCTGGTAGGCAGTACCAGCCCTCACCACGATTTGAGTGTAGGTATGGCCCTGCTACTTGAATATTTGGATAGTATTTCTGGTCAAACTGAGAGCGCACATCGACAGTCCACGTTTGCAGATTAATGTCGATTACCCTCGCCTCATGAATGAACGCAGGACCGCCGCCATGCGGCTGCGTCCAGGACGTCCGCATACTGGTACGCTCGAGAGGCGTCGGCGTTGGCGTATGCGGATCTGTAATATAGCGAGACATTAGTACGCGTGAGTAGGAACGTCTTTAAGCTCAGTATGCGTAAATCGATTGGCCGATGTAAGACCAAACTGGGCTCCGTAAGCCATGCCAGGTATAGGCGATACGCCGTGCAAATCTGACACAGCGCCCAAAGCGGCACTGCGCATAATACCTTTTCGCAAACCCTCGGTATTCAACTGCGCCATCCAGTCTTCTTGAACCTCGTGCGGAAGAACGTCGATACCCTTCATAATAGGCGTGTGCTGAATTGGCTGAAGACCTTGTGCAACCAATTGTTTATTGGCCTCTTGAACTTTAGCACGCGAAGCGTACTGTCCCTTTACCATAGTTTCATGGTCTCCTGGGTCAATAACGCGCGTAAGGTCACTGATAGCGCGTACTACAGTCTCCGTATTTTGGCGACGGACACCCTCCCTACCGTAAATATCGTGTAGCTCCGTAGCCAAATGCTCTTGAACCTTCGCCATGTTTCCTGTGACTTCGTACAGGTCGTGCGGATTTACGTGCGTGCGCGACGGGTCGGTCAGCATATCCCCGGCGTTAACCTTCATACCGACCTTGATTCCAGACCAAGTGTCACCACCTGGAAGACGCGTAGCCTCAACACCAGGTAATGGCTTAAACAATGGATTGCCACGAGCATCGTTAGGCAAATGGTGCGCCACGCCACCAATCCAAGCTACGTGGCCTGTAGGATCCTCTTCAATTTTCTCAATGACCCCAGACTTACTTGCCAGTTGTGCCTGATCAGCGATTACTCGTGGCAGTTGAGTCAACTCTTGCACGCGGTCAAAGTCATTCACCAAGCTAGAATTACGCTCAGCAAGCCCTCCTGAATGAAATTGTTTGAGCGTAAGCTGAGTAGCTCTTTCTCCTAACGCCTGCGTAGAGAGAATGCCGACGTTGGTTCCCAAGGCGTAGTGCTGTCCATTCGATGCAAGCCCAGCACACTTCTGGCAAACGCCTGTACCATTGTCACATTTCATAGTAGATCGCACAAACAAAGAGGCGTTTTTGTCTGCTGCTTTTATCGTTGAAGCAAGCTGTGGCGTAACAATGGTGTCTTTCTTGTAAGTCACCCCACCAATCGTGTGGTCTTGCGCAAGCGTGCGGTCGAATACATCCTGAGAATGTACAGGGATAGAAATACCGTTCTCGGTACCGCAATCATGCGCAGTTACCTGCAACCCCATGGTTGTGTTCATAAGCTGCTTGGTGAAATAACCAGGCTCTCTCACCTCTTGCACTTTGAGCACAGAACCACGACGGGCACCCGACATCGAACGCCAGTAAGAAGCAAGGTCTAACCCCTCCGTATAGCTCTTTGTAATAGGATCGGGGATGACATGGTTATTGCTGTCCACCATCAGCATAGGCGCCAAGCGCAGCTGACGATATTGAATCGCGCTGGGCTTTACACCTGCCTGCTGCATCAACGCCAAATTATTTGGATTCTTAACGTTCTTAGCCGCGTGCTCTTTCTCCATCTTCTCTGTAGCGTCGAACCAGGCAGTCACAACGTGATGCTCCTTCTCAGCATCACTGAGGTCTGTACGCGCCTGAATCTGATCTACCTTTTTCTTAGCTTCGGCTACGATAGGATCCCTAAGCCCTTTGTCGGGAGTAAAATCGTTAAGGCTGAATGAGTGCGTGCCCACAGCTATGTCTGTGCCGTTCAGCGCAGGATGCGTCATCGGGATTACACCGAAAGAGGTATTGAACCCCAAGCGCATGAGCTTAGAAGCTGAATCTGCAAAATCTGGCTTATGGTCTTTAGCAAGTTTCGTGTAAAGCTTATCTACTCCTTTTTTATCCAGTGTCATACCCAGATTATGCAGAACGTCTTGCTGCATTGGAGCCGGGACAGCGGCAGACAAAAGCACACGACCCGCTGTAGTTACTTTGTTACCTACAGTTGCCTGATCTGTAACGCTAAGATGCCCCTCTTGTACAGCTTTCAATAAATCTTCGTGCGTATCAAAGACCTTTTTGCTGTCCCCAGTAACGCGCGAAAGCTTGAACAGACCAAGATTTGATTCCAGCGTAGGCTGATAAACAACCCTACCGCTCGATTCGCTGGTGATGTTGTTTGAGGGAAGCATGCGCTTTGCCTCTTCTACCGCATCATGTCCTATGGGCACGAATGCAGCCATCGTGTCCCAGACAACCAAACCGCCGTTTACGGCAAAAACTTTTGTCTCTGGAACAACCAAGTCGTACACGCGTTGTTTACCCAGAGACACTACAGAATCAATCAGGTCCCAATGAACGTCTGTAGCCAACACTAAGCGCCCCCACGCATCGATACCTTCAATATTGGCGGCTTTTAGATAACCCAAGGCTTTTACAGCAGACGCTCTTGACAGGTAAGGTGCCTCTTTACGAACGGATTTAACAGTCGCTAGCTCGCTAGAAAAGGACGCGTCGGCGCCACATGGTTCCTTACTCAATGCGAGCAGCTCAAGTAATCTATGCGTGATCGGTACAATGTCTAAGTTATCCTTAAGTAACGTAGAAGGCGCCGAGATAAAGCTATTAGAATAAGGCCCTTCATGCGGAATATGACGCAAGACCGGAGAAAGACGTCCTATAGCCTGCGCTGGCGATAAATCTCGTACCTCTCCAGTCTCGTGGTCGTATACACATAGAGATTCATTCATGGAGGCTTCTACACTTAGACCCCTACGCATCGTGATGCGTGCGGTATCGCAGCCTTCTTCGATAGTAATATCTGTAGCCTTAGCCATTATACTATCTGCTGTCGCATGGTGGTAAGACCAAACCTCAATACCGGGCGGGAGCGAGTAAACAGACGCACCGTGCCTATCTACGCGACGTGTCGCTGCGAGATAAGGAATGTCCTTCAGCGCTGCATCTACCAGGTAACCCTGCGATGTCCTTGCAAGGATCTTCGTACTACCAGCAAATTTCATAGGTGACTCCTGAGGCCTAGCAAGCGCCTCAGGAGAGTCACGCCATAGCGCTTCAGGAATTGTCAAGGCTACTCTTGTACGACCTACAAAACAGTTACCATCAAAGTCCGCACCGAGGCCACCTGTTACTAGTGGGTGTATTCGAATTGCTTTACCTGGAGCGCGCTGCGCCCAAAATGCTTGAACACTGTGCTTATGCAGAACTGGGTCTCGCTTAAGCAAAACAGGTCGTTCCGCCATAACTCTATCCAGCGCTTTGTAAACAAGAGGATCTTTCTTACCTTGTTCAGCAAGCAAGGTATGCGCCTCTCGTGGAGTACTGGCGGCACCTAGCTCTTGAAGCTTTTGTACGACAAAAGGTCGAAACAGATCCAACGCCTTCTTTTCTGGCAATCCGACGTAATCCAAATGAAGCCCGGCGTCTGGGGTTATTGTTCCGCGCATAGATAGGTCTTGTCGCCGGGACAAAAGAGTATCCTGGAACATACCTGTTTTAGGCGCACGGCCAGCAATCTGTAAAAGGATTCCCTTGGGATTCGTTCCGCGCTTTTCCCAGTTCTCTCCAACTCCCATAAGCGCCTTTACACTATCGTACAAAGCAGCTCTGTCTTCTTGTTTATCGTGGTCGCTCAAATACTTATAGTTGGGCCCCTGCATCTGAGATGCGATACCACCCGCTTGAACATAGAGCTTATTCAGATCCGCCTGCAGAATGTTGCCATTAGGCAGCACGCCAACAGGGCGCATAATAGGAGGAATAACAGGCAGATTATTTAGGATATAAGCGTCTTTTGGATGAATTCCCGCTGTATCCAGCGCGGACAAATATCTTACGCGCTTTGACAGCGCATCGATCTTTTCTGTCCCAGTTCTATGCGCTATATTCTCTGGGATCTTGTACTTATCCAAATCCTTTTGCGCCTGAGCCAACTCTGCCTTTAGGTCAATGCGCTCCAACAAATGCGCGATGCCAGGCCCTCCTGCTTTGGCGCCCTCAGTGCCTAAAGGTACAATCTTCCCATCCTTTACCGCGGATTTGCCCTCGATAATATCCGCATAAGCACCCTGTTTTAGCCCTAGTACCTTTTGAATAGCATCTTCAAAAATTGGGTTAGGCACAGGCTCTGGTAATTTGATGTGGGACCAATTGGTACCATTTAATCCGCCCGTAATTACAGGATCAAGCACTCCGCCTTTTCTAGGTACAGGCTCCCCGTGCCTATCCATTTTTGTGTAAAGGGCATAAGCCGGCTCAGGCAGCTCCCCCTTGCTCATGGACAACACCTGCTTATCCGTCATCGGCATGACTTGAATTTGATGCCCCTTTTTTACGACATCAATTCCGGCCGCGCGGAGCATGTCCTCGAATTTCTGGAAGGCAAATGTCTTCTTGGGTGGTGGCGGAGTCTCTCCTGTTTGAATCGCTCGCCATACTTCGTTATGAAGACTGTCCCACTTCTCTTTACGGTCTGGACCTTCGCTCTTCCAAGTTTGGAATTCCCTTATATTATGTACCGCTCCATGTCCGAGAAGGCCGTACATGCCTAGATTACCCATGGACTGCCCACCCGTCTTACCTCCTTGAGATGGCAGCAGTGTCTCCGCGTCATAAGACTCAGGCTCTGCCCCTTCCAATGGCATACCCGACCTGGCGCTCACCTTTTTATCGATCTGGAAATTGAGCTGAAGCATGTGCTGTTTACCTGTAAGCGCATGCCCCAAAGAGTGACCGCTAATTGGATCAATCAGCTCTTCTGTGTCCGATAATCCATGAGTAGCCAGCTCCTTTTTGACCCTATCGAGCGCATCAACACCGGGCTCAAAATTGTTAACGATGTAGGGCTTACCTGTCTTCTCAGCGATCTTAGACGCGACAGTTTCAAGTATCTGTCCAGGATTAATACGCCCTGGGACACCGCTTGGGCTAAGGAGAGCTTCTAATGGAGTCCCGTCCACCGTATGTGGCATATCTTTGTCTGGCAAGATACATGAAATTACGCCTTTGTTGCCCGCTCTTGCACTGAGCTTAGACCCTACCTGGAGAGGCTCTACTGTCTTTACGTGCACAGTTACATTGCCACTGCTATCTCTGCGCACACCCACTACTTCTCCTGGGTGATCACCCTTCCAAGCAAGGCTGGTGTCTAGCGTCTGGCTACCTAGGCTTTTACGAATTTTACTAAGCGAAAAAGAGCCGTGGGATTCAAATGGCCTTGAAGCCACAACGAGCGGATCGCCAGGCTTAACTATCTGGCCTACGCGAACAATGCCCTCGTCATCCAGCCCAGCGAGCTGGCTCTTTTCATACGCAGTAGGGTGCAGTGCCTTAAACTTCGATAGGCCGGTAATTGCGTCTGGGCCCAAGGTAACTGATGGCTTATGCATGTGCTCGCTAGCCATTTTCTGAGCCGCGGTTTCGCTAACTACAATCCCATCCTCAAAATTCAAGCCCTTGTAATTTACGTAGCCAACCCTGAGGTTCTTGCCTAGAGCCAACGTGCCATTACGCGTGAAGTTATTATCAGCCAACAGCTGCCCACTCTTTACCTCATCACCTTCTTTAACAACCGGGGTGCTGTGCAAAACAGCCTTAGCGTCATTAAGCGGGTAATTGTTATAGATGCTAACGCGCTGTTCTTTACCATCTTTTCCTGTGAGCGTAATAGCATCAGGTGTTACTGAAGTAACCTTACCCTCAATAGGAGCGATGTGAGCCGACTGGCGTCCAATAAAATCCTCAAAGGTCCGAACACCTTCTTGGCGCCCTGTACCTGACTGAACGAGCGGCGCATCACGGTCATGAAGACTAATAGCCTGCTCGATGTGGTGTGTGGCGTAGCTGACCCTATTCCCAGAGTTATTCCCCATAAAAGGGATGAGGTTAGTGGTGTAACTAAATAGCTGACTGGGACTACGCATTACGTAGTCGGCGTCCTCAAACTTGCCAGTACCCAGATCATTACCCTTTTTTGACAGGGCTACGGTTTTAGCGACAGGAGTGGGCGTGTTCTTGTTCCATGTAACCTGGTCAGGAAGAACAACTACTGAATTGTGGTAAGCAACTGGGTCAATCTTGTCCATCTTCTTTGTCTTCAGGTTAAAGACAGAGATAACTGGATTGTTGCCCTCTTTAGTAACTCCTAGAGGAAGGCGGCAAGTAATACCTGTCTTACCACCTTCTGGCGTCGCCAACCCATCCAAAAAACCGAGATGGCTAGGACTTACCAGTTTGGCCGAATCGCTAATAGCGTTCTCGCTTTGAATTCCACCAGGACCCATAATGGTGGTTTGAAAGCTGGAGGAGAGCATCTCAACGGGGTTTACTTGGTCGGCATCTCTAGCCAACGAGTTTGCTGTAAACGTGGCTTTTACCGGTGCGTCGAACATGCCCCCGCGAACTACCTGACGAATACTTGTAGCGGTGTTGATCTGCCTATCCGTGCGTGCCTTCAATGCCGCCTTCGTCTTCCAGGCGCTTAAACTGTCTTTGGCGAAATCAGCTACTGTACGAAGATCCTTAAACGCCAAACTATCCCGCTCATCTTCTGGGATATCACCGCGCTGCACCCCAATCATTTTTGTGGTGGTGTCGTGCAGCACAGCACCGTTTACATTGGCGTAAGGCTTGCCTAACGTGATGAGTGTAGAATCAGGACGAAGCTTAGACTCTGCCATGGTATCAATGAAATACTGCCTCGCTTCTTCCGTGCTACCTGGCGCCCTCTTCTTGTCTGCCTTATAAAAGCGCTCCAGAGCCGTACCCGTTGCTCTTGCGCTTCTATTAGCCGCCAAGATGCCCTTACCCCAGGATTTCTGAAGAGTGTCGTCATCGACACCAAGCTCTTTCATCAAGGGATATACGGGGATATTCTCAGAGGTACCGCGCGACATAGAAAAAACGTGTGTCTTTGGGTCCAACGTAACGTCAAAACGGTTCTTACCCTGAACATTGAACTGAGTTTTTAGCTCGCCGTTCTCTTTACGCTGCGTGTACGCACCAGGCTTAAGACGCCACTGGTTATCGAATTGGCACTCGCGGCCATCGACAATGTACGAATAGCGCTGTGTCATGTAGGGCAAATCGGTAAGCTTGATCGTCTTTTTATCAACGACCGCTCCTGTGTCGTTGTTTTTCATAACAAGCGTACCGAAAACAGGCACTGCCCAAGATTGTCCATTGATCTTGGCTTGATGCTGACCTGTAATGTCAGACATGTCCTTATCGCCCTCGCGGACATCCAAGGATTCCAGGTGAATGCTCTGCTTGGACCCCACGATAGGAAAATGAGATCGAATCCCATCGACTACGTTTTGCTGCAAGTCGGCAAACGCTTTCTTAGGGTCTAGATAGGCCATACCGGCTAGCGTACCGCGAGAGGGTTACAAGCCGCAAGAACGCTGAGCTTTCAGGCATAACAAGTATGAGGAGAGACCATGCCTGACAAGAAAAGTACACAGAAGGCGCAGCTCGAGCAAGATGTTGAAGACTTGCTCGGATTTGATGAGGGCACAGAAGTATGCCCTCCGACACTGCCAGACCCAGACTGCCAAAAGCTGCTAGAGGAGCAGCGTAAAGAGCAGGAGAAGAAGTAGTTGTTCATATTCGCGGTGGCGGTCGGTGTACTGCAGGGCGTAGCCCTGTGGCTCATCGACCATAGCCGCTTTTTACCCTACGAGGAGGCACGACGTGCATCAAATAGGCAACGAAGGGCTCAGAATAATTCCAGGAACACGCCTCCTATCGTCATCCGACTTAGTGGGCAGTAAATTCTCAGATCCCAAAAATCCGCATAGGGTGTGGGACATCAATAATGAGCTTTACCCCACCGAAGAGCGTAGTGGCAGGCGGCTTCGTATAAGCGACCAACGCGGATTTGTGTCGTTTATTACTGAAGCTGACTACCTGCTGCTTAGCGGTCAAGCAAAACCAGGAAATCTCAATTCGTGGTCTGGCGAAGAATTTGGCGATATAGGGGATTACAGACGTGGATGGACTGGGCTACGCGCGTCTTTCGAGGATTTAGAAGATGATCTCTATCTTCGCGAAGCAGACTTGCGAACACAGCATGCTCGCTACTTTTATCAATGTGTGGGCCGTTGGCCCATAGAGCAAGAGCGCGTCCTTGCAGGTCCGTTTCACATTCAGCGTCTTGTGCATAGGTCCAACACCGTAGATGAGCTGCACCACGACTTATTTCTACGTGATGCCCACCCAATTACAGGAGAATACCCCGATACTTCCTTCGAAAACTTGAAGTATCGCTGGGTACATGAAGGACAGGAGGCTGTTAAATGGCAATAAGCGTGCTCGCACAAGAGCATTTGGCGGACAAACAAGTAGAAAAAGAGGGGCACCTGTGCGGTAGCTGCGGAGAGCATACGTACTCTCGCGTACCGCTTTATCTTCTACATATCGGCCGCGCCGGCGTTCAATACGACGCATCAGGACGACCATCGCAAAAGATTGAAGCGCTGCTACTAAGTGATGGCTCTTACCGGCATCAACCCTATTTCTTGCACGAAGACTGCTGGGACGAGGCTAAAGACTCTCTGCAGGAGCTACACGAGGATCAACCAGCTGTTAAAGTTGATGCATCCAAAGTACTCGTTTTTGCAGAGTGCTTATCCTGCGGCTCTCATATTCTTACTGGAGAGGTAATGGGTGTCATCTACGCAGGAGAACTTAGTCTATCTCCACGTGTGCCCAGCGGCCAATGGGCACTCGATTTCGAGACGGTACCACCGTTCGAGTACGTCTGCCTCCCCTGTCTTAATGACATCAATATGACTGTAATAGAGAATCTATGGGGAGAAGGGCAGCGCATTCTACAAAATAACGAATGCTCTGCAGGCATTATGTCACGTTGTTGGCGCAACGGGGCATGCGACCAAAATGCTGGCTATTGCACAGCAACAAAGGGGTAATGAAGCCAGAACGCGTTTACGTAATTCGACATGCGCTCGATCGCTTACGTGAGAGGTGGCCTGAGGCTACCGCCTTGAGCGATCGAGCCTTGCGGCAACAAATAGAAGGCAACATCGCAAAGGCAGAAAAACAGCAAACAGCGCTACGCACCCCTGGAGGTACTTATATACCGTTTCTATTAGGGGACAAGCACGGTTTTCTCGTCGTTCAAAACAGCAAAGTAATTACTATTTTAGGCTCCGAATATTGCGGAGACGTGACTGATTTTCTTACAGAGCGAAAGCAGGAGAAAGAGAATGGATCGATTTGAGTCTCTTATGGTTGTCTGCATGTCTACACCGCTAGCCTCAGGGCCTGACGCGCCATACCAGCATGGAAATATGGGCATCAACCTGAACGCCATTGGAGGTTCAGGCGTAGGAAAAAGCGCACGCATCCGTGAAATCGGTAAAGCGCTAGGCCTCAACGTTTACTCTATTTTCACAGCAACAAAGACACCTGAACATATTGGTGGCTTTCCAGTAATGACACCGCGCGGCTTCACACTGGAATGTGCCATGCCCCAAATTAGGGCAGCTATTAGCGACGAGCGCGCCATCATATTTTTGGACGAGATTTCCTCTGCGCCAAGAGCTGTACAAGCAGCTATCCTTTCATTTCTTAACGAACGAACTGTGGGTGAATACACACTGCCTCCAGGTATTCGTCTGGTTCTCGCAATGAATCCGCCTGATATCGCCGCAAACGGTAGGGATCTTGAAGTACCCCTAGCCAACAGAGTGCTTCACTTCCAGTATGAGACACCAGCGCTAAACCAGTGGAAGGAGTACATGATGGGTACTTATGACCCTGGTATTTCCAAGATACATGACAGCGACGAATTGGTACGGCTTAATTGGCGCGCGCACTATGTAAACGTTCTTGGTACAACCGAAGGCTACTTGGTAGCTGCGGGGGGCAAGTACAAAGAAAAGAACGAGGCGGGCGAAGAGGTAGAACGCTCCAAGCTCTACGATCAGCCTGAAGCAGACAGTCCGCGTGCATCCAAGGCATGGCCATCTCATCGTACCTGGTCCTGGGCCGTAAACGGGGTCACAACCGCGCGATGCCTAGGGATGGGTATCACCGTGCAGACAGATATCGTGGAGGGCCTGGTGGGCAAAGGGTTGGCCGCAGAGTGGACGGCCTATGCTAAGAAAGTCAATCTGCCCCATCCGTTGGATGTTCTATCCGGCAAATGGCAGATCCCCAAGCAACTCGATGTAGTGCGCACCGTGTTGTCCTCTTGCGCGGTTTACGTAGCCCAAGAAAAGAATGCGGAGCTAAAAGCACAGCTCGGTACTGCGTGCTGGGCATTATTGCACACAGCTGCAACAGCTGGTTATGCTGACTTGAGTGTTAGACCAGCTGGTACCTTGCTCCACGCAGGTCTTGACCTTGCCAGCCCTGTTGAAGCTGTTCGAGACGCAGCAAGCAAAATGCTAGAGCTCCTTAACGACAAAGACCACACCAAGTACATTCCTCGATGATAACGCCACAAGACGAGCAGCGCGTAAGAGAAAAGCTATCTCTCGGACGTGCTTATGTACTATCTAGAGCGGATTACTACAGTAGTATTCTACTAGAAATGTCTGTCGAGGTTGTTAGCAATGCCACCGTAACTATGGGAGTTACCAAAGGATTGGTGCTGTACGTTAACGGTGAATGGCTGCTTAACGACCCTGAGATGCAAACCGATGAAGTAATAGGTGGCTGCCTTGTCCATGAATGCGAGCATCCATTACGTGGGCTAGATCGTCTGGAGGCACTACCCGATAAAGCTCTAGCTAACATTGCTGGGGACGAAGCCATTAACCTCAATCTGCGCGAAGAGCAATGGCAATTACCTTCTTGGGTTGTTTATCCTGAACGATATGGGCATCCCCCAAATTTAACTCTTGAGCAGTACTACGCGTTGTTGAGCGACCAGTTGCTGCAAGAAAATAAAACGCTAGAGCAGCTAATGGCCGACGCCCCTCAAGGCGGAGGTGGAACAAAGGGCAACGGGAAGAACCAAAATAAAGGTAGCGGTCTAGGCAATAAGCAACAAAAACAATGGACGCCTAAAATAGGCGCAGGTGGATGTGGTTCTGCTGGCGGATACGCCGTAGACGAAAGTCTTGAAGCAGAGCTTGACACCGCCTATGGCAAAGGCCCTAGTGAGGTAGAAAGCGCGCGTAGACAAACCTTTGATGCAATTGAAAAAGCGCTAGAATCTGGAAAAGGCTGCGGAAACATACCTGGGCGCTTCAAAGAGCTTCTCAAAATTAGGTACCAAGTGCCAGACGTCAACTGGCGCTCTTTTCTACGCCGCATTCTTCAGCGCGCATTAGAACGCACAATTGGAGACAGCGATTACTCTCTAAGCAACCCTAGCTTAGGAGGTCAATTAGCTGGCTGTATAACTTCGGGCCTAGTCGACCAGAAAATCAACGTAGTTATCGCTGAAGACACATCTGGATCGATGGGTGAGCCACAGTTACTTAACGCGCGCAGCGAGGCATATCACCTGATACGCGCCGTAGGTATCGATGAGGCCATCCACATCCAATCCGACATGGTAGTGCAACACGAGAAGCGCATAAGACTGCGTGACCTACCTAAGTTAGCCTACCATGGACGCGGCGGCACCGACTTTAACGCTGTTTTTGAACGCGTTAATAAGCGGTATCCAGAAACCAATTTGCTAGTTTATTTCACGGATGGCGATGGGCGCGCGCCAGCTAAACCGCCACGGAACTTCGATGTAGTTTGGTGCATTATTCGAACAGAGCACGCCAGACGTCCCGCTCACTGGGGACATGTTGTTGTATGCGATAAAAATCAAAAGCTGGAGGAACCTTACTAATATGACAATCCATGTGCAAGAAATCGAGCTTCTACTCAGCCGTATTAAACACGACTTGGACGATAATCATACATTATACTCTTCTGTACTAGACTATACCGTCGGGTATTTGACCGATATGGTATCTATGTATCGCAGTCAAAATGATGACGAAGAGCGTCTTGACCGCTATCGTATAGCGGCTATTCCAAGCGTCATGACGGCGCTAGTACCGTTCTTGCCTACTACCCCATGTAACATGGGCGACGTCGCCGATAGGGTGGATAGCCTAGCTAGATGCTTACTTTTCAGAGCAAAAGCCGCACAGCGTAACGATTCTGTAAGCCAGCCCGCGCCTCAAAGCGTACAAAGCTAAATAACTTGAAAAGCCCGAAAGGGTTTTTCTTAGCCCTTGTTTTGTGCCAGCTTCCTTGCGGTGCTCGCGTTTCTAGCGTTCGTGTAATGAATAACCATAGAAACGACTGAGACAACGAGCCCCAATACTGCGATGACTTCAATAACGTAGTCACGAAATGTCTTCCCAGTATTCTGGGCGTTGGCTACCGTAACTGTTTCTAGCCGCGTCACTAAATTATCAGCGCGATCCATAAGGCCATCTACACGATCTAAAAGCTGATTGGCGTCTGCTACTGTTGCCTTACGCTCTTCATCTGTTTTTGTAAGCAGATTCGCGGCAATGCTCTCAACGCGTTGCTCTACGTCAAAGGCCATCGTGTGCTCAGTTCGTACTACCTGATTAAGCCCCTTTTGTTCCTCAATTAGTATGGGCTTAGCAACTACTGGGACACCTGCAGCAATCGCTTGAGCACCAGCGTCGACTAGATCAGCAACAATGGGAGGTCCTTGAACAGCAACAGCGCTAAGTGCGCCTGCTGCCACCGCATCTCCGGCACCTTGAAGCACCTTTCCTGCGGCGCCACAGCCTATAAGGTGGAGTAACAGGACGCCAGTAATACAGATGGCAGCTAACAGCGAAGCTACGCTGAATGGTAACCGCCCTATAGGCGTAGAAACACGACGTATCATGTTGCTTCCGCATTAGGTAGCAGAGCCTTCATTTGGTTAATAAGAGCATCTTTCTTGCTACTGAGTGCAGCTAAATATTGGTCCGAGCTTCCGCCAGTATTTTTACCTAAAATTGCGCCCGATAACCCTGTACGTTTTGGTCTCGTCGCCAAGTAATTCTCGATGAGTACCTTACGCTCTGCCTCGGGCAGATGCTCGTGGCTACCAAAACGGATACCTCGCCCTTCTACTTGACGCAGCTTCTCATTATTCCAATGGGGATCCAGCACTTGCATTAGCCGCGTGCCTTTGAGGTCGAGCCCTTCGCCACCGGCTGAGGATAAAAGTAGCGCTTTTAGCTTACCTTCGTTGTAGTCGCGAACCATTTGGTCGCGCTCTTTCTTGGGCATTTCGCCTGTGAACAAACCGTGCGGTATACCAGCTTGCTCCAGCTTTTGATGATAAGGGTTCAACCCACTTTCGAGGTAATTTGAGTAAATTACCGCGCGCGCATTAGGGTTCTCCTTAAAGGTGTTCTGCAGGCTTCCAAAAGCTGTTTCTATCTTGGGCTCATGGGGTGTCTGACCTGGAGCAAAGCCACGCGTGGTGTTCGACACTTGCCTTACCGCGTTGATAAAGGCGTTAAGATCTTTCGACTCCTGCTTACTAGGAGGTAGTCCTTGCTTGACCTTATACCGTACCCAAGCTGGCGCATTACCCATTAAAGCGTCGTAGACTTTAAGCTGCTCATCGCTCATAGGGACTTCGACGTTCTTACGCTCGACAGTAGGAAATCCCTCTGTGCTGCCTGGATGGTAATCCACCCACTTCTTGAACGTGTTCTTGAGCTCCGGCACCGCCCTGGGATTAACTATCTCCTCCATCCCTGGTTTCGCACCATGAGCCAAGCTACCCCACAGCGATGGCTTTACCTGCTTCTCGGAAATATACCGCTTATTGAACTCAGTCTGGTCATTCGGCAAAACATTATGACCTGCGGCCATGTTAATAAGCGGGGCAATATCACTCGGCCTATTGTAAAAAGGACTAGCTGTAAGAAGCATTCGCTTCTGCGTACCCTTCAGACTGTCCCTCAGGTTCTGATACGTGCTGGAGCCGACCTCACGAGCTCTATGCGCCTCATCTACGATAGCCATGGGGTGTTCTGCAGGCAGCGTTCCGCCGGCCCGTGACAGCGCTTGCAGTGAGGAAACGGCTATTGGTTGCTCTGTGCCTGGTACAAGGTGCTTCGCCCGCTCCTTCTCGTAGTTCGTTTGAAGCGCCGCGGGCAGAATAACGTTAGCAGGCATGCCTAGGGCATCTTGCGCCGCCATTGATGCGAGGCTCTTACCTGATCCGAGCCCATGTGCGACAACTAGCCCCGGTTGGTCATCCTGAAGCATCCTATCGACAACGCGCTGCTGATGTGGCTTTAAACTAGTAGCTACATCAGCAATTTTGGTAAATTCGTCGCAGAAGGCTTTGAATAAAAGCACGACTAATCCCACTTATTACCAATCGAATCCCAGTCTGGCAAATCAACTGTCTGGCCTGCCATCGAATGGGTGCAGTCCTTCAAATATTGAATGCGCCCATTCGTAACGTAGGAGTGGCAGAGAGGCCATCCTTTATAACCATCCTTATCGGGCACTTCGTGTTGAAGCACAGAACCTGTAAAGGTAGGGGCTTCTTGATTCCCGTTGAATTCCCAGCGATTGTCGCATTGGTGCGGAGACTTGCATGCTGGGCAAAAGAACACCCAACTGCGATGCTCCCCACTTGCTTTCGTTTGTTCTATCAGCTTATTGCCCATAGCTACACCAACGCTTGCATGCGCCTTGGCGGAAGCATGCCTGGTAATGGACGTTGATCTACATTACCTGTGTCTGACCCGCCTTGCGCACCGCCAAGCATTAGAGCTTGACCCGCTGAGCCCTTTTGAATTTTAGCTAAATCCTCAGCGACCAAATCAGCAAGATCCTGATTTTGAGCCGCTATAGCATTGAGGGCCATTTCCTGCATATCTGGCTGAAGATCTGATATTTGCGCAGCGTAACCTTCGGCGAGCTGAATGAGATCTACTGGCAGCTTCTCACCACCAGCTTCCGCACCTAGGTCTTGTCCCTGGCTCAACGAGCTGGCGGCACTTTGCGGAATAGAAGACGACCCACCGCCTTCTGGGGGTGCTGGGAGCATAGGGGGTAACGGGGGCTGCTGGCCTTGCTGCTGAGCCTGAGCAGCGTTCATTGCCCCCTCTGGCCCATCTGGCTCGCCAGGTGCAGCAGGCTGCTGCTGTGCCTGGGCCATAGTTTGCTGAGCTTTGGCCTGCATCTTCATCATGATGACCTGGCTCTCGCCTTGAATTTCGGCCATAGCAAGCTGTTGCTTCTTGACCGCGGCAAGACGTCTCGCGCTCTCGCGAACCATGATGTCGTTCTCTTCTTCCATATCGAGATCGGCATCAGCAAGTAGGGTCGTATCACTAACTTTGTTTCCTGCGTTAAGCTGGAACAAGTAGCTCTTACGCTGCATATCGTCGGCCATCTTAAATGGCTTAAGCCGCACGTTGACCTTCGGCCATCCCATAAAATGAGAGACCAAGCTCATAATCCATTTCAGCTCTTGGCGACGCCTACCAATGTAGCTTAAGAAGGAGTTTTCTACCATACGCATAGACACGTTGGTACCGCTCCAGCTTGCTCCACCTTTTATGAACTCAATCGGAACACCTAAACCGTTAATGATGCTCTCGCCAAGCTGTTGCATTTCTTGACCAAGCAAAAGAGCTTTACCATCACCACCTATAGTTTGATTACCAATAGGTAATGGAACTATAGGCACGTAGGCATTATCCTGTCTCCAACGGGCTATTTCCATAGCCACTTGATCCCGCCAATCAAGTAAATTGATACTAGAGAACGGGTCCGTTGACCCGGAAGCAGCTTGTGGAAATAAAATGCGTAGTGGGACGATATGTTCTAGCATCAGACTTTCTGACGCCTTTTTCATTATTTGAAGATAAAACGCGTCCTTAAGTACAGGTAAGATCAAGGGAATCCCCCATCCTCGATCTTGAAAAGCAAGTGTGGCGCGCTTCATTACAAACAGATTCGCTTTGCTGAATACCACACCTTTTTCTTGCCGAATTGCCTGCAAGAAAATCTGAGGCATTCCCTCAACGATATCTTTCTTACCCAGCGTAATATCCGCGCGCATGGGGGCAGGGATCGTATAGAAATACGTAGTATCCCCGCTAATATCGTTATAGCTGACTTCGACGTCCTCTACGTTCCAACGCACTGGACGCACAGAGCTTGCGTCGCGGTAGTACCAATCCTTAGGCGTTGCTGCCCCAGTTTGTCCGCATTTAGGACAAGAGAGTCGAAACTCATTACTGGTGTAGAGCCAATACTCTCGAATTTTGCGCGCCTGCTCGCTAAAGCCACACGATGTACAAGTCAGATACTTTTGAAACGGAAAGGATAGACTTACGGCGCTTGTACCATAACAAAAGTAGTCTAATCCGCTCTCGATCTGATGCGATCGAATACGAATTGTCTCGTTGAAATACTCTGACCACATCCGCACCACTTCTGGGTCTTCGTGATCGACAACGACATCCGTAATAGGATATTCAGACAGCTTGGTAATACACGCGTTGATGATAGGGTTGGTTAGAAAGTAATACCGACAAAACTTGAAAAGCTGCTTAACCGTTGTCGGCAAGTAGGTATGCGCAATATCAAAGAAGGGGCTAGGGTAGTTAACTCCCTGAACGTTACTTCCGTTGATACGCCCGCGCGTCATCCCGCCTTGGAAGCGGCCTGGGCTTGTAGGGGATCCTAACGCAAAATTGCCGAAGGAGAAGCTCATGTCATCAGGTTATCCGGGGGTTTCCCCTGTGCCGCGTTAGACATCACACGTTCAACTTGAGGACTATCTAGCCCAGGTTGCGCTCCAGGGGTAGATGCACCGCCACCAAGGTACATTTGCGGCTTTGGTTTCACTGCGCCGATAACATGATGAATTCCTTGTCCGATTGTACCCCCTACAGCACCACCGGCTCTGCCAACAAGCTCTCCACCCGTAGAACCGACAAATGGAGTAGCCGTAGACGCCAAGGCGCTACCAAGCGCGTTACCTACCCGTTTACCCTTTTGCGGGTTATCAGGGTCATCAGGCTGCATCGCAGTGAGCGCCGCTGCGCCTACTGGCAGAGCCGCAGCGGTTAAAGCACCTTTAGCGCTTATATTGCCGAGCCCGTGCTGAAGGATTTCTTTACCGCCTTCGCGCGCACCCTTCTGACGAATTGTATTCGCTAATCCTGCCAAGCTTGACTGCCCCGCTTGGGCCTTTGACAGAATATGTTCTCGCTGCTCCGCCAGCATCTTGGCCTTTGTTAGTGCTGCCTCGGATTTCGCAGCAAGCGTTTGAACACCCCCAATGTTCGCTTGATGCAACCCTTTGGCATATTCCGCGGTACCTCTAGCGGCACCACCTGGAACAAGGCCTGTAATAGAATGGAGTTTCTGCTGTCCTTGTCGCGCCGCCATACCCAACGGATTATGCAACCCTTGAGTAAGCTTGTTAACCATTTTGGTGCCTCGGCCTCCAGAGGCCAAACCAGCAGCACCCCCTAGAGCCGTACCAATGGCAGCACCTCTGCCCGCCCCTGAGAGAGCGCCGAGCCCAGCTCCTAGGAGGTTGCCACCTCCCTCCTCTTCCGGCTTGTTGTACGCATTGTACGCGCCTCTGGCGCCACCTATAAGACCACCTGCAGCCGCGCCCAAACCCATGCCTGCTCCTGTATTCGTAGCAGAGCGAGCAATGTGCCTACCAGCTGCTTGGATAGCTGACTGAGTAGCTGGACTATTGATTTGATTCCTAGCTGAGGAAACGGCACCGCGCGCCATATTTCCAAGCAATGCTGGATTAAACGCCTCTTTCCTCATCTCCTCGTGCATAAACTGGAGAACAATAGGATCAATCATAGTTATCCATTACCCGGCCCTAAGTAGGTAGGCAAGCCTCCTAAAGCTTTCATGTCAGCAAGCGCTTTATTGGCGTGTCTACGGCCGACGTCTTGTAGCGTTTTAGCATACGAAGCCAAATTACTTTGTGGCGTAGTAGGCGCTACAGAGGCTTTCGCTGGCATTTTAATTAAGCGCTCCAACGAACGCGCTTGTCGTGTACCTGGCTGAACAAGATGTCCACCAACCCCTCCTACTTGCTTCAATAAAGCTGCGGCGCGAGCGTTCTCTGGATCCTTTCTTAGGCCGGCAAAAGTACTGGCGGCTCTTGGATCCCCATGAATTGCCATACGCTCTTCTAGCAACGGGGTGATACCTGCATGGGACGCATAAGGAGCAGGCATGCGCCCACGTAGCATATCTTTTGCCTCACCTAGCTCATGCCTAAAAACTGCATGATGTGTAGTAGCGTCATCAATAGGGATATGCATGCCTAGTGACTTATTTACCTTTGACGCTAAGCTCTTAGGAAGCATACTAACCACGCCACCTAATGCGTACCTTCCCTGATCTTTTAGGGTTTCAAACTCTGTATTTGTTTGTGCTTTTACAGCACCTGGACCTACTTGAATCTGCAAACCACCTTTTGGTGATACCCCAGAAGATGCTGCGCCGACATCCGAGGGGTGCAAATTTACAGATATATTCTTCAGTTTATTAAGCGCGGCTGCTTGTGCAGGAGTTTTAAGCAGCGAAAGAGCTCGCTGCCTACTTAATGCCTTACCAGCTAATTCAGGCATGGCAGCAAACGATTTTCGCGCGGCTTCTACCGTAGGTGCACCGATATCACCTAAAGAGATATTTCCGGCGGCCAGCTCTTTCTGCCAACGTGCCAGAGCGATCTTTTCAAGCTCATCTACAAAAGCGGCGTAATCAATCATCGTAAACCAGCGGAAGCTGAGCATGCATCTGCTTCCTGCTCTCCTCTAGGATGTTATGGGCTTCCAGCATACGCTGAAGTTGAACATTTTCTGGTGTAAGCCCTTCAGGCGCTTTATTCGCCTTTCGCACTTCCTCCCATTTAGCCTTTATCCCTGCAGTGTCTATATCGTACCTAGAAGCATCAACGTGTACGATATCCGTCATAGGCTCGGTGGGGCAAACAATTCCATCGTGCAGATAAACAACTTCAAGGAACGTCCTAACCTCAAGGCCGTACTGGATATCCGAACGAATCTTTGCCGCGATATCTACAGCGATCATAGCTTGAGGCACAGTCGGCGCGGTAAGTACCCTAAATTCAGCATGTACACCGGAAAGCGCCATTGAACAAGGAACAAAGACCAGCCAGCTACTCCAGAAGGTGTCTACCAAGTGCAGGGTCTTTACGGCTTGAATTTTATCGATGGTTAGCTGGCTTAGGTCGTCGATACGGAAATCATGAGCTATCTTCATCTCGAGCACACTAGGCTCCCAGCCCATCCAATCAACACCGTACTTGTGTAGCAGCGCCACATCCAGCACGAACGGATGCGCATCCGGCATCAAGAACAAATTGTCCGATACAACCTTTGCAACTACAGTAGTCGTTTTAGCGCTTGGTGCAGGCTCAAGAATCTCTGCGACAACAGTTGCGCTGTCCTCAGGATCTTCGTGCGCAATTTGAAAAGGAGTCTTGTTCAGCTCCTCGCTCGTACCTCGCGCCGCTTGGCGCTTGGCTTGTTGAATGATGTCGGTCAGCATAGCGCGACCTTAGCTTACGACATTCGTGTTTCGGTCGCATCATTTGCGATGCGCATAAAGACCAACTTCTGGTCGAGCGGGAGCGATTCGAATATAGCCACTGGGTCTTTTTGGAACTCCGTGACTAGCTCTTCGCTAAAGCGCTTACGCAAGATCTGAGGCTTGGCAGCCGCAATGGCTTTTAGATCCGACACGCGCATATACTCATTGCCAACGACTAGGGTATCTCGAATATCGTCGTGCTCAGCAACCTTATCGAACGTGGAGAGGTAAGGATCAATAACATCTTGGTCCCAATACTCATCCAACCCAGCCAGCTTATCGATTTCGGTAAGCGTGCTCGCATAGACTTCTGGTCCTAAAAGACCGCGATTGCTGAAAAGGTCTGTGTAGAGCCTCATAGTATGCGCTGCGCTATGCTCGCTAGCGGTCTTCTCATGCAAATTGAACCCCTGCGTATGCGGAGCTAAGAGCTGAAGACGCTGCTCAATGCAAACTTGCAAGTGCTCAGGTGCTGCGTAGTTTGTTTGACCATATTGCTGCGCTAGCTTGCTCACGCCGATATCCATGGGCGTTGCACGCCGTAGAAGGTTTACGGCAAAGGCGTGCCTATCTTCGGGAGGCAGCATCTTGTGATAATTGTCAAAGTACGCGCTAGCAGCTTTGACTTGCCCGTAGCTGTCCAATGGGTACCTACGTGCATAAGGCAGCGCGTAATGCTGCGCGTGCTTCTCTTCGATAAGCTGAGAGGGCTCTTTGTCAGTTACGTCGACGTGTGGATGCAAAACCGTTGTGACCTGTGGCTCTGCCTTTTCGTTTTTCTCTTTGACACCAAAAGCTTGCTCCAGAATCGTATCCGCATCACCTTTGTTTGCTTTGTCAGTATCGACAAGATGCGCGATTTCACCCTCTGCCGTTTTAGCGTAGGACAGCGGCGTCTTCTTAGTACGAACCAAAGTCTCCTTAGAGCCCTGAGTAGGCATATCCATAGTGCCCACTACATCCGCAGTCTTAGGTACATTAGGAACATGCTCTGGGCCAGAGAATGCGTTCAAATACTTATTAAGTGCGGAGCGCTCTTCGTCGTCTGCTGGCTCTAGCGCAGCGGTTTTCTGGATATCCCAATGCTGCCCGTCGCTTCCGTAAATGCCGCCTTCTTGATCTTTCCAAACACGTTGGCGTCCGATAGTTACTAGCGCACCCGTACTGAGCTTCTTCAGCTCTTCTGGTGGCTCTATGTCGTACCAACCGCATGCCGTAACCAGATTCTGCGCAGCGACCTTGATTGCCTCAACGGGAAGCTTGTCGAAATTGGACAAAAAGTAGCCGATGTGCAGCGTAGTATTCCCCGCGTCTACACAGGCGTATTTACGCAGTGTAGTATCTCCTTGCCGCAGTATAAGAGCGAATACGTCATCGGGCAGCGCGTCGAGGTCTTCCTGAGTCACAGGCTCTGCAGTCTTGATGAAATCAGGGATATCTTCGTATTTTGGATACAGGCTATTGAGGATCTGACCTTCTGAGTCGTCATAAACGTCAAGAACCAAACCACTGATTTTTTGCATAGCGCTACCCGAAATACTAGTTGATTCTCCAGGCATAAGAGAATTGGAGGCAAGCCCGACTAGCCCCCAAGGAGAAACATGGAATATGGGCTTTGTCCAAACTGTAACAATGACACAGTTCGGATTGTCGAAAAGAACGACGGATCCGAGGGTAGCCAGTGCTATCAATGTACCTGGACGGGTCCTATGTGCTTTGGACGCAAGCACAGCACCGAAGACCCAAAGTGCGCAGGAGGGAACGATCCAGCGTATTGGTCTGGCTCCTCCCACACGCGAGGACGCTGTTCTTTTTATTCGCGTTGTCAGGAGGCAACCAGAACTATGCTGCCGAGACAGACCTTTGAAATGACCAGCTTACCCACACCGGGCATGCAATTTACACAGATCCCCGTAACGAACCAGAATGCACCGGCACCAAACTGGGCGCCATTCAACCCGCAGGTACAGCAGGTGCAACAGCCAACACAACAGTTCATGCCAATAAACCAGTTGGCGTATCGGCCAATGCAACAACAAATGCCGATGCAGGCACAAGTGCAACCACAAGCTCAAATGCAACCTATGCGGGTAGGCATGCCACAGCAATATCCGGTATATGGTGGATACGTCGCTGGACAGCAGCAAGGAGCGCCCACCTATTATGTGCCCCCAGAAAACGCATGTATGCCGATGGCTGTACCACAAAATCACATAATGCCAGGGATGGAAACAGGGTCTTTTTTAGCAAATCCAGAGCCGTATAAACCTGGAGATCCTATTCTACCCATGGCACTAAAAGCGCTAATGCGATCAATAGGCAAAGCGATCGGTTATACCATTCTAAACATATCCGATTACTTCCCGTGGGGCAGCTAAACAAGAGGGCCCGGGCGAAAGCCCGGGTAACCATTTATGGATGCTTCAAAACTTAAGAAGGGCGATACCGTCATATACATTCCGGCGAATAGCAACAGTAAGCAAGAATGTGTAGTAGAAAAAGTAGGTTCTAAATACGTCTACGCGCATTTCAAAAAATTTTATGCAGAAGACGGCGTTGAGGTAACACGATATGCACCCGCCCAAATACTTACGCTAGAAGAAGACACCAGAAGAGTACGCGTGCGCATAGCCGCTTATGACATTGCCGAGCTAGGTGTAATCGTCAACGACAAGTTGCTATATGACCATAGTGAAAAGGCACAGAACAAAATACTAGCTATCCGAGCTGCGCTAGATCCTCTTATCCAAGCTAATAAAGCAAAATGAAGGTCGTCCGACGAGATCCAGGATACGCCTATTTAGACCGATTCCTCTGGATGCCAAAACGCTTCATTGACGTAGCATCCATAAAGAGCGCTCTTACCTATGAAATCCGCAGTAGCTACGGAAATGAAGGGTATGGACGCTTACTTTACCTGTGGAAAGAATCAGCGCACCACTTACTGCTGCCAAGAGCGTTCTGGGATCCCGTTAGGATACCTTGCCCGGTAATCGACTGTCGTCCATGTAGCTACCCGCGTATTATTTTCGTGAGCCGCATCAAGCTCGATCACAAGCTTGCAGACGTCAACGGAAAGCGCGTGCTTGTACCTACAGGCAACGATATTCAAACCAAAAGTGTCAAGGCACTAGAGGATACTCAGGGAGGGATTTTACAGCTTTCTTGTGGTAGAGGAAAATCAATAGTGGCGCTAGAACTTATCGCCAGAAAACAGGTACCGGCCATTGTGCTCCTCGACAATACGCAATTGCTCTACCAGTGGAAACGAGAAGTTGAAGCCTGCTTAGATGTACCAGGTGGCATCGGAATCTATGGGGATGGACAAAAAGACTGGAAGAAGGGTCTTGTCTTAGCGACTTACCATTCAATTGCCAATTGGTCTGAAACAATACCTGAAGAAGCGCGTCGCTGGTTTGGTGTAATGATCGCAGATGAAGCACATCACATAAATGCCCCAGTCTTTTCACGCGCAGCCGATATGTTCTATGGAATGCGCGTTGGGCTTACGGCCACGCCAAAGCGTTCAGACGGTATGGATGTGCTGGCTGATGGGCACATTGGGCCTGTTGTCTACAAAAACCTGTCGCCCATGCTTATCCCAAGATTTAGCTTCTTGTGGAGCGGGTTGTCTCTGGATTTACGCGATCCGTTTGTAGCACCCAAAGTGCTAGACATTAACGGCGAAGTACATCTATCTAAGCTAAACGGGTTCTTTGGACAGTGGCCAGCACGAATCAACATAATTCTTCAGCTTATTCAAATGGCACGGGCGCAAAATCGTGTAGTTCTAATCTTAAGTAACAGCGTCGACGAAGTGGCTAACCTCATGAACCTATGGGAAAGACCAGGGCATCCCCTCTACACAGATATTCCCATACCGACACCAGCTGACGTAGGTGAGCAATTAACCCCTATTGTGCTACCAGACAAAGACTACGCAAAAGTATGTAAACGGATAGATCACATTACTGACCGTTTACAGGACCCGCGTTGGGTAACCAAAGTGGGCACTGGCGAAGTAGCAAAAATACAGGCGGAGCTTACATTGCTGCAACAAGCTATAAAGCAGCACAAAATTGGTGCCAAAATAAACAACGAGCTGGCCCGTAGACAAAAAGCTTACATACAACAGCTTGTCGCCGACTCAAAAACAGCTGGGCTGCTTACCTTTGATGTGGATACAAAGGTAAGGCAACGATTCGTTGCAACGCGTGACCTTATCTTTGCTATTACCAAATACGGAAAAGAGGGGTATGACTGTCTTCGGCTAGATACAGTCATCTTGTCCTCCCTATTTTCTGACCGAAATGGCTTGCAGCAACTAATAGGACGTCCTACACGCCCATTACCGGGTAAAAAGACACCGGCTTTCGTAGCCATTGTAGACGACATAGGGCCTTGCATAGGCATGGCCAAAAAGCTCATGAATCATTTACGGTCCTGGCCTATCGAGGAGGGCGGACCGCATGAACCTATCCTCTTAGGATTCCCCCCATCATGGAGATCGAGAAGAACGGACACAGTAGCGACCATCTTTGGGCCGTAGTGGATTCTGGTACTCGTCGGCTGGTAGGAAAACTGGCGGATCTAGCCTTTAACGCTGACAGCTCACGGCTGTCAGAGGCCATCACCGTGCACGAAGCGCTCACCCTGCACTGCCAGTCTATTAAGGTGATGACACCTCAAGGCCCTGGGTATCTCTACGAGCCCAATATGACGGCCGTTGATGGCGCGGACGATGCCGTAGACATTACGGTACGTCCTTCCAGCATCCGGCGCTTTAGTGAGATGGACGACAACGAGCGGAACGCCTACAAGGCCATGCGCGAAAACGTGCTGGAAAACCTGCAGCGCAATCGTCTTGCAAGGTTGGGCATCACTCAGGCATCACAGGTTCCGAAAGGAGGCTTACTGGTTTGATTCCTGATGCACGAAAAAGCCTGCCGGTCCTACGCCAAGAGTGGGAGAATTGCACATGCTGCAACCTTGGTGAGATACGGAAGCAAACTGGGGGTGCCTTCGTTTTCGGAGAAGGCACCCCCGGTACCATCATGTTCATCGGTGAGGGTCCCGGCGTCGATGAGAATGAGCAAGGCCGCCCTTTTATCGGTAAGAGCGGCCGTTTTCTACGCGACATCCTCGCTAAAATAGGCATCGAGCACTTCTACATTACGAACACCGTTTGCTGTCGCTCATTCGTTTTTGAGTACGACACAGAGGGGCAGCAAAAGTTTGTCACACGCCATGGGGTGTCTGTACCCGTAGAAAAGGATGAAGCACCAGGCGCGGCACAGCGCCAAGCATGCCTATCGCGGCTTCAGCAAGAAATATATATTGTCGACCCAATTCTCATTGTGACCCTAGGGGGCACCGCAGCAGAGACACTCCTAGAACGAAAGGTTGTCGTCACACAAGAATCTGGGGATCTAAAAGCGGATACAGCCACCACGCTCGGCACAGTCTTACGCCTACCTGGTGCTGGGCACGAAGCAGTGCTTACGCCAAAAGGCGCATGGAGGCATAAGGTGCGGGGCAACTACGTTATGCCAACACGGCAAAGCACCGTAGTTTACCCCGTGATTCCATTGCTTCACCCAGCCTATGTTATGCGCTGCTTATCCGATCGCAGCATCGGTAGCCCAAGAGACATGTTCGCCAACGGCCTAAAGCGAGTGCTGCGTTACTACAACGAGTACATGAAAATTGCATTCGGCGAAAGTCACAGTAGTGATACTGCTACCACCGACTCTATGGATCTTTACGTGAACGAGGCTGAGTATGATCTATAACCAAGTTCCTGTTGTCAACATTCCAGAAGTAATGGCGTTCGAGCAAGCCAAAGAAGATTTAGCCAGATACAAGCAATGCTACGCTCAGATTGTTCAAGGACTAGAGGCATGTATCGAACGGTACAACAGCACGCTCGAAGCCGCAGACAAAGCCGTGCGCAGTCTGAAGGCATCCAGCGGCGACTTCGAGTACTATCAAAAAGCCACCAAGATTGACGCCAAGTCGCTGCATGACGCTGTAGGTCGCGAAACCTTCCTTACAATCGGCGGTACACTAAAAACAGAAACGGTGTACAAAGTTGACCCAAATCGACTTCAGCTTGCCGTAGCACAACAAAAAGTAAGTGCTGAGCTTGTATCTGAGGTAACTAAGGAAGAAGCTCGCTACCACACCCCTAAACCTGCGGTGCTGCCGTGACACAACCGGCTCCTGTATGGCAGGCGCTATTCGAACGCTATGGCGTGGCTCCCACTGCTTGTTCTGGCGTGCTGGGAGACCCTTTTACGTTTATGGCTGAGGCCGCTCGTCAATCTGCGCAGGCTGAGGATAGACCCCCGTGCACAGTCTCTGTACTGCTATCAACGGCGTCGGATGACTATAGCAAGCGCCGATGTACCGTTACCATAACGTGTCCGTGCCCTCCCATGGAGAAGGCAATAGAGTTTGCTACGGAGGCCTCCTATATTACCTGCAAAAATCTGCTGAATAGGGCGGCGGCCGACTTTGGCCTACCCATGCTAGGGTAGCGCATGCCCGTCGATGGCACTAGCCGACTTACGCGCGTGCAGCTCGCAAAAGTCTCTGTTGACTTTACAAAAAGCCCGGTGGAGATTCAGACCACAGTTGCGCTAAGAGACCCAACAGGAGCCACTGCCACTACAGCACTTTTTTACTGTAATGGCAGCGTGTGGAGCAAAGATACACGCGAGGCCATGCTGCACTTTGTGGCCTGCTTAGAGCAGGACGTAGCCTCCGTAGTGCTATCTGATGGCGATCTCGTCGGAGGCAGCACATTCGGTAAGAAGCAGGCAATGGGTCTCGGCGAGCACCTTGCAGGCGAGGATGTCCCCGACCTGTAGTAGCTCGCGCGCAAAGTAATACAACACCTAGTACTGCTAAATTACCCTATTGCACAGCAAAAACGGGGAGCTTACGGTACTCGTCCCTGTCAGTGCGGACACGGGAGAATGGAGAGGTGCAACCATTTATTCGTTTCAGGCACAACTCTTGTCGCGCATTATTAAAGCAGGGGAGCTGAATAAAGTTGTACAGTGGGGAATAACACGCGACGACTTCACGATGGCGGAGACCCAAGGGTTCTTCGACCAGATGATCGCCTACCACAGTGCCGCGGAAACAGCGGGTAGCATTTACGGTGTAAATTCACAGCTCTACCGCTTCCCTGGATTTGCTTTTTGTGACGACGACTCCATGAGCACAGAAGCCATATGTGTCGAAGTCCGAAAAGAGAAGATAAAAGTACGAACGCGCCAGCTTTTACAGGATGCCACAGACCTGATTAGCGTAGACCCCCAAGGCGCAGTTACCCTATTACGCGAAAAAAGCGCTGCGTTACAGAACGACTGCACACCTAAAAATCTAGATGTGCATATCGCCGATAGTATGGAGCGTGTATGGTCAAATTACTGCGCTGGAGTAGAGGGGAAACGCGTATCTGTATTTAATTGGCCATGGCAACCTTTGCAGGAGGCAACCCTAGGGGTACGAGAAGCGGATTACATCATCTTCTACGCACGCCCTAAGTGCTTCAAGTCTTGGATGCTCTGTTACCTCGTGGCCTACGCGATTTGCGTGAATAGGGATTTTCGTGTCCTTATCTACTCTCGTGAAATGCCGGCCGACGAAGTATTTGAGCGCATAGGCTGCGCCTTAGCCGCTGTAGACTATGAACATTTTACGCGGGGGCAGCTAGCACCCAACGAAAAGTTCAGTCTCCAATACAGCCTAAATGAGCTGAGGACACTGCGAGAGCAGATGACCGTGGTCTGTCTTGACGCGCAAAACGTTAAAACGGGACAGGACACGGTGTCTTGGCTGGAGTCAAAGATCGACAGATATCAGCCTCAAGCCGTGTTCGTAGACGGCTTGTATTTAATGAGTGACCAGCAGGGCTCAAAGAGAAACCATGAGCGCGTATCCAACGTAAGCCGTTCTATACGCCAGCTTGTGCTGCATAAGCACATTCCCGTCATTGCCACTGTCCAAGCAAATAGAGACGCCGCTAAGAATGAAGATGCGAATTTAGAAGAAGTCGCTTTCTCCGATTCTCTGGGGCAAGATGCCACAATGTTGATACGCATTGTTAATGAATGGAAACGAAGCGACAACAGCCTTGCTCTTGTAATGGGAGGTGCCAGCAGACGCTTTCGCTTAGACGGTTTTCGTATCTATGGAATACCTGCGCACAATTTCCGATACCTTGGGGAGCTGAGCGCTAGAGAAGCACAAGCTCTTGTTCGCGCGGACATCGCTGGCGGTAAAGCCAAAGCTCCTAAACCATTAACTACAAGCAACGGCGCCAGCAAAGCGGAGGACAAAAAGAGAGAAGAAACCATGCTCGCACAAGGAGCAGCCGATATTGCCGGAATGGTTACAAGCGATGCTCGACATTAGAGCAGAGATTCTAAGGGTCATTGACAAATATCTCGAGCGCGTCAGCCCGACGGGCTCCGATAACGTCATGGCCCTATGCCCATTCCACGGAGAAGACACTCCCTCCTTTGCAATGAATACAACAAACGGGGTGTACTTCTGCCACGCGTGCCACGCAAAAGGGAATTTACTAACCTTTTTACGTGGCGTAGGAGTGTCCAGGCAGCTCATCGATATCCAGTACAAAGAGGTTATCGAAGAGGCCAGACGCTATACACCCCCAGGACCTAATCCACTCGACCCAGGAGTAAGAGACCTAGCGCCTATACCCGAAGGCACTCTTGGGCTTTTTGACGGCTATACAATCCCAAGTTTACTCAATGATGGGTATGCAGAATCCACGTTGTGCCACTTTGACGTTGGATATGACCGCTGGCATCAACGAATTACCTATCCGATACGTGACGTACAGGGAAAGATTGTAGGAATTAGCGGTAGGGCGATTCACCCCGACGTAAAACCGAAGTACAAAATCTATAACCGAGAGTACGTCACATGGAATTTGCCTGAGCGTGGTCCATGGGATCGCCGTAAGGTCCTGTATAACCTACATAATGTTCTACCCACGATGCTCACGCATCAAAAAGCAGACAGCTACATCGTAATCGTCGAGGGGTTCAAGGCGTGCATGTGGCTCTGGCAATCAGGCATAAAGAATGTGGTGGCTCTCCTCGGCTCTTATTTTTCTTGGGAGCACCGTTGGTTCATAGAGAAATTCCACGGCGCGGCGTATTTCTTCTTGGATAATAACTATGCTGGAACGCGAGGTACATACCAAGCAAGCCAGTCCTTACTTAAAACGCCAATACGTAAAAACGAAGAAGTATACGGTAGCGTCTTGGACCTTTTTGTGGTGGAGTACCCTGAGCGCCTTCAATGCGCGGAGGACGCACAGCCTGATAGCCTAACACCGGAAGAAGTTAGAACGCAGCTTTTTAAAGCCTTACCTTACCAAAATTGGCTTAGCAAAAAGACGGGCGATGCCCACTAAGACGACCTGAGGGTCAAAGGATTGAACATGCCTGGTTTTGGAAAAGATCCCAATGATTTGAACAGGGTAATCCCCTTCGGTGGGGGTACTATGAGTCAACGCGAGCGCTACTTCGCACAGCAGGAAGCCAAGGCTCGTGAGAACCGAAAAGCGGGGGGCAACGCTCCGTTTTGGAAAGACACGTTTCGTCTTCCCAAAGACCACACGCGCATGGGACGACTCATTCCCGGAAAGTACCCCATCAAGTACACGCTGGATGGCGAAACTCTGGTAGACGACATGCTCGAATACGTCGAGTTTGTTGAGCACCGAGATACCGCATCCAAGAAAACGGCTATTTGCAGTGCGGGCCCCTTCCGTCGCGTAAAAGGAAAACGAGAAGAATGCCTCGGCTGTGATAAGTACTGGGCGGACAAAGACCACATGTCCATGACCATGACCACTCGCTATGCCTTTAATTGGTTCGACTATGGCTTGTGGCTCAAGCTGCCCAGCGGCAATACAAACCCTACTACAGGACAACCTTACGTAGACTGGGTACCTGTTCCGCCGAATGACTCACGCGTGAGTCAGTATGAGTCCAAGTGGGGCAATTATTTACCTTGGGTAATGCCCTTTACTCACAAGAAGCAGCTCGTAGGCTTCGCCGAGCTGACTATCAACAATGACTGCGCCACGTGTGGCGGACAGACCACAATTTCCTTGCTGGGTAAATTGTGCGGCAACCCACAATGCCGAGCCATCTTCTGCGACATGCGCGGAGGCTACCCAGTAGATCGAACCGGTAAGCCCCTGGATGCTCCCGAGCTTGCGGCGCTGTCAGAGCTCATTAAATGCGACGTATGCGGCTACGAAGGTTACGTGATCGAGATTCTTAACTGCCGAAACTGCCAGCAAAGCGGCGCCACGCCTAAACGCGCTACGATTTTCGACGAAGATCTGGAAGTCATTGCGCAACTGGACGGTAAAGGCGACTCAACCAAGCTTACTGTCCTGAATAGGTCCAACCCACGACCCATTCAAGCACCTGATAATATCGTGCAGCAGCTGAAGCCGTTGCCGCTCGACAAGAAGTTCACTCCAAGTACAATTCAGCAGCAGGCTGCCACCTGGAATATACGGTTGGGCAATCCTGCGACAGGGGCGCCGTCGGCTTCCACCCCCTTCTATAATCCGCAGCAGGCGCCCTACACACCGCCTTTCGCACCACCGCCGCAGGCCATGCCAGGCGCCATTCCTGGGATGACTCAGCAGCCCTTCCCCGTGCCTGCAATGGGCACACCGCAACCAATGGCCATCCCCTTCGGACAGCCCATGAGCAGTCCAGGAATGGGTACGTCTACAAATCCGCAAAACCCCACTCCATTTGGTGGCGGATTCCAGGCGCCTACCTTCTGGAATCCTGGCAATAACCAGAACCAATAATACGGAGGAAGGCCCGTCGTAACGACGGGCCTTTTTACTGTCAATTTATGTGGAACATCAATGCGCCCACAGCGCAGTATCTAGGGCATACCTACCCGACGCTTCCGACACGTCCAGTAACCAGTCCCTTCGAGATTCAACGCGTAATTAACGAGGTTTACAACTCGCCGTTCGTGGCAATCGATACAGAGACCACAGGGCTTGTGCAATGGCAAGATGTGCCGCTTTACTGGTCTCTTGCTTGGGGTAACCAACGAGCTACGTTACACGCGGATTTACTACCATACTTCGACGTTTGCTTTAACAACCCAAACATCACTTGGGTGCTAGCAAACGCCAAATACGACATGCACATCTTGGCCAATTACGGACATATCCTCGTAGGTATGTGGCGGGATGTCCAAGTTATGCACGGCCTTCTATTCGATCACCTCCCGCACAGGCTGAAGTTCATCGCGCAGCAACTACTCAATTGGACGTGGGGTGACTTCCAGGACCAATTTGGAAAGATCACTAAGAAACAAACCCCAAGGCAATTGATAGAAAAAGCCGAACAAGAAAACTTCGGTCTGTTGGTCGAATACGCAGCGAACGACGCTTGGGGGACGCTGAAGGTCTACGAGGCTTTGGAAGCGATGCTCAGGCACGAAGCTACCTTCTCCTTGTTCCGCAAACACCCACCGTACATTGATACATTGTGGGACTATTTCACAAAGGTAGAATCACCGTTTACTCGCTCACTGTGGAAGATGGAACGTAGGGGTGTAAAGATCGACCGTGCCCGCTTTGCTGCTGCAAAGCCAGAAGCGGAGAAAAAGCTCGATCAAATATCCCGAGATATGACTCGCTTAGCAGGATTTCCCTTGAACCCCAATTCCCCTGCGCAAGTCGCCAAGTACATGGATTCACAGGGGTACAAGCCCATTAAATGGACTAAAGGGGGTAAATACGGGGTAAGAAAACCCTCATGGGACGCCGACGTGCTGGAGCACTACGACGAAGACCCCGTTGTCGAGCTTATTCTTGAGCAACACGCCTATTCTAAGCTTTACGGAACCTATATCGTCGGCTTGGACGAGATGGTTGACCCATTCGATAGGATTCACTCTAGCTTTAATCAAACACCGCGTACTGGTCGCATATCCAGCAGTACGCCCAACCTGCAAAATTTACCTCGAGCGGAAAATGACCACTGGAATTTAAGAAGCGCATTCATCGCAGAACCTGGATGTAAAATCATTGATTTCGATTTTAACCAGTTAGAGATGCGCCTTCTTGCCGCCGGAGCCGAAGAGCAAACTATGGTGGATATCTTCTTGCGCGGTTGGGATATCCATGCGGGCAACGCAGCTATGATGTTCAACGGAAACTATGAGGACATCAACGCGGCGAAAGACTTACTCAAGAAAATAGACAAACTGAAGCTATCACCTGCCGATACGCTAACCGAGTGCGAGTCCGAAAGCCCTGGTATAAGCACCAGAGCTACAGCTGCAGGTAAGTCTTTACTAGGATATTTGCACCAATGTGCAGAGGATAGAACTGGGGCAAAGAGTGTCGGCTTCGGGCTAAATTACGGTCTTGGACCAAAGAAACTAGCCAGGCAAATAAAGACATCTCAAGCGGATGCCGTGCAGAAGATCGCACTGTACAAAGGCACATACCCAGCCGTAGAAGCCTTCATGAAAGAATCCGTAGAAGAAGGCCGCAGAACAGGATTTGCTTTTACTGTAATGGGTAGACGCCGTAATATCCCGATGATTGCTTCTACGATTAAAGGGGAGCAGGCGTTAGGAGAAAGACTTGCCACGAATACCAGGATACAAGGATGCCTACCCGCACATGTGCGAATTTTAACGAAAGATGGATACCTACCAATTAAACAAGCGCCTGAGCTAGGCATCGCGTGGACAGGTACAGACTTCGCTCCTTACAGGAAGTTGGATAGAGGACCGTCAGAGCTGGCAGAACTGCACCTCAGTAATGGTCAAACACTTGATTGTGACGTACGGCATAAGGTGCTTACTGTTGGCACACAGGCTTATGAATTTAAGCATTTTGACGATCTTCGAGAAGGGGATCAAATCTGTACAAGCCTAGCGCGCCCTCTGGAATTCGGAAGTAACAATGTGCATGCGGTTCACATGTATTGGATGGGCTTTATGCTGGGTAATGCCTATACAAGCAAGGGCCCAGACCACAGAAATGCGCTATCTGTAACCTTTGGCGACAGGTGCAACCGGTACGAGAAAGAAGTACGCGCTAAAGAGTATGTCAATTATATTAATCAAGCATTTGGAATAGCTACCCAAAAACCTCGTGTACAAGAAGGCAAAATAACCATCGTTGTAGAAAGCGCTGGTGTGCGCCAATTCTACGAATCGCTAGGATACCCATGGGGCAAAACGGCCGAAGTTAAGACAGCACCTACAACGGTATGGACCGCGTGTCTAGAAGGAAGAAAATCCTTCTTATTGGGTATGCTAGACGCGGATGGACATTTGCACGCGACCAGCCCCAACATTCATTTATGTCAACGCCCGTTACTTCACGAGCTGCTTATTCTATTTCGCACTTGCGGTATAGAAGGAACACTACGCGACTTAGCCGATGGCTCCTACAGGCTTGATCTAGTGGGTAGCCAATGCGCTAGACACCTCAGCTACGGTAGCATACGCCGTAATACTATTCCTATGCCGGCGCCTAAGTGTGTCTATAAACGCTTTTTAACAGATGCCCCAGGCACAACGCTATCCCATACTGTTCTTCGCTCTAGGGTCCGTAGGGGCGGACACATTGGTGTCTACACGATAGCCGCCATGTACGAAAATAGCGGGTTACTCTTACCCACACTTTATGCGTCGCGCGCATTGGTACGAAAGGAACGGCTAGGAAAGGTAGATACTACATACACCCTTTCAGTACAAGATCCAGGGCACCGTTTTGATTCTGAGGGAGTTATCAGTCAAAACAGTGCAGCAGAAGTAACTAAGATGGCGCAGCTGGCTATCGACACCGTAGGCTTGGATACACTGTTTAACTGCCACATCGAGCTACAAGTACATGACGAGCTGGTTTTTGAATGCCCCGAAGAGAACGTAGCTAGGGTTATGCCAGAAATCAAAGAATTGATGGAACATCCGTTCTCCATCGATCTTATCTGCCCACTGAAGGTAGAAGGTGGCTTTGCGAATAGCTGGGGAGAGGCAAAATGAGCCCTCAGGGGTATAAGCTGGCGCTGGACACCATGGTCTCTGAGCGCTCTGGGGTTTATCGTCACGTTGTTGCAAAAATCACTACAGCCTTTATCGACGTCTTGACGGAGCACTTGCTGGAATACAATGAGGTATTCATTCCTAATTTCGGCAAGCTGCGCGCTGTGATCCGTAAAGGGCGTAACACGCGCAGTATCGTCTCGCATACAACCGGTAAGTCACTAGGCCCTCCCCGTGGCGAAGAAGTGATTATATACTTCTCCAAGTCCGTTCGACTCGCCGCAGCGCATCGCAAGCTGTTCAAGGAGAAAAACAATGGAAAAGTATGCAGTCCGCGAGGACGTGAATCAGGAGCACTTGGAGAAAATCGCATCTCAAGGCTGCCCGAAGTGCGGAAAAAGTCTGGAAAAGCACGGACGTGTGCTTCGGTGCCCGATTCACGGGACGGAACCGTTTGAAGGAGCCGAATGGCAACCAAAAGAAATGCAAGGAAAGCAGCAGTAAAGCCCCCGGCGAAGAATAAGGGCGTAGCCCTTCCAACTGCTTCAGAGGTAGCAAATCCTATCGCCGGTGGGCAACTTGCCCCAAATGAAACGTTTACCCGTGCAACGGACAAAACGTTTGCGGATAAAATCAAGATCCTGAACGAGCTTCGGCAAAAAAACCCCAACACATTTGTTCGTTCTGAGGATTTAGAGAACCCCTATCTTCTACGCCGCCCTACTGGAATTATCGAGCTGGATATTCATCTAGGGGGCGGCTTCCCCGCCGGGGGTGCTTGTACCTTGTCAGGCCCGTATGGGGCAGGCAAGAGCTGGCTCTTGTGGCGGCTATTTGCCATGCAGCAGCGCATCTACGGCAACGAGTTCGTTGGGGCTATCGCTCACGTAGAAGGCGCGATGCACCATGAGTGGATCCGTAGCCTAGGCTGCTTCATCGCCGTTCCTGATGGCGTTCTGAACGGCTGGAATGAGATCCGAAGACAGAGGGGCTACCCCGCGCTAAACGCCGAGGAGATCGCTTTCTGGAAGATGCAGATTGGTCACGTAGAGACCATCCAAGGTGACACAGGCGAAGAAATCCTTGCTGGCGTCCTAGGCCTTGTAGAACGAAACGTCTGCAGCGTTATCGGAGTAGATAGCATTTCTTCCTTACAGCCCATAGCCGACGCGGATAAGAACCTAGATGACGCCACGAAGCGTGCCGCGCATGCCATGATGATGAAGCAATTTTGGCTTAGATACGTGCCTCTTACGCGGCGAGGTAACAATACCACTAGCTTGCTCTTGGTTCAGCAGGTTGTGGCAAATGACATGTCTCGTATTCCCAGCTACATGCAGCAATACGCCAAAGAATGGGTCGTTCGCGGCGGGGAGTCAACGAAGCATCATAAGCTCATCGATGTCGTCCTCTGGAACGGGTCTGTCCACAAAATACCTGCGCCGGGGAATCCAGCCGATAAGCTCGAAATCGGCAAAGAGGTTAAGTACAGCGTCCTAAAAGGAAAAGCGGGTACGCATGACAACATCCACGGGGATTTCAATTACTGGTACCAATTAAATGGGACAGATATGTACGGCGACCTTATTCGCTCTGCGCAATTGCGCAAAGTCATCGTACCGATAAACCTTGGGCACCGCATGGTGCTTAAGGTAATTAATGCCCAAACGCAGCAACCTGCAGACGATGGTAACGGCGGTGCTCTTGCATTCGACGAAGAAACAGATATAAGAAATCGCCTACAGCAGGATGTTCAGTTCGAATTCTTCGTGCGCCGTGAAGTACTGGCGGCTGCAGGAGTTCAATGCTTGTATCGCTGAGAATTACTCCTTCTATCCCCTCCCCAGCCTATATCACATATCCTATTACTCTCCATTTTGAGCTTGATGGAGCTACAGGAGAGTATCGTGGTTGCTGGGACGCCATTTCAAGCGCCGCACGCGAAAATAGAAGCATTTATGTTCAGCTCACGAAGCAGAGCACCCTAGCGGCAGCTATGCCCAATGCAAAACGGGTAAAGCGCGCTTCTATGAAACAAGAGCGTAGGATAGCCGAAGAATTAGGGGGTAGCCGTCAGCAGGGGTCTGGTTCTGTTCCTTGGCGCAAAGGGGATGGGAGGGTAAAAAACAAGTATCGAATTGAGAACAAATCCTGCTTTTCTAAAGGCATAAGAGTAGCGAGAACCGATTTATCCAAAATTCGGTCTGAGTGCTCTTTAGGCGAAGTACCTCTATTCCAAATTAACTTTACGGATAGGGCAACTTGCCGCGTAGAGGATCAATGGATTCTTGTCCCATTCGAGCATTTCAAGGAGTTGGTTAACAAGTGAGAACACAAGAAGAACTTGTTGCGCGCATGCGCGCTTCTGCACTAGATGATCTCTTTGGCTTCGCCAGGGAGGTTATCTTTCCCTTTCTCAGCCTAGAAAATGCCAAAGAGTTCACTAAGAAGCCAGAGCTGCTAACGCCTGAAACATGGACGCAACCGCGAGACGAAGAAGCCGTAAAAAAAGAGTTAGCTAGCTACATGGAATTTGCTTGGGGCAAAGTAGAAAACCATCGAGGTTTATCTGCAAATCGCAGCGTGACAAAGCTTTCCACTTTGGTGTGGATACTAGGCGATGACATCACCTGCAAAGCTGTGCATGAGGCAGAATACGCTCAATACGGCGCGCCTATGCTAGCTATTATCTGCAAAGCCTACAATCTACCAATACCTCAAAACGAGGGTATTCAACGCATGATTAAAGGTCTTCCCTGCACAGACTCCTGCAGTGCCGGGTGCGGCGAATGAAGTACCGCGACATACCCCAATTTACGCGTCAGGCAGGATACGCCGTCGATGTCTCCTGGGATTACCTACCCGAGCATATCAAGCACTATCAAAATGATTACAAGCTTGACCTAGACCCTGATTTTCAACGTCCTCACGTCTGGGACGATACAAAGCGCACGCGCTACGTGGAGTACATACTCCGCGGCGGTATCTATGGCCGTGATGTTTACTTGAACTGCACAGGCTGGGATTCGGATAGGATTGGGGCCTGTGTGCTCGTTGACGGTAAGCAGCGCATAGAAGCCGTTTGCCGCTTCTTGGACAACAAGCTACCCATTTTTGGTGGTCATTACCGCCAAGATTTTGAGGATAGGCTGCGCATAACAGGTCCAAGCTTTAAGTGGCATGTTAACAGCTTAAAAACACGTGCCGAGGTCCTTTCCTGGTACTTAGACCTTAATTCAGGCGGTGTTGTTCATACCGAAGAAGAGCTAGACCGCGTGCGCCAGCTCCTCGAAGAAGAGAAAGCAAAGAATGCCCAGGCTACTAAGCATAGAGGACCTGTACGATCCAAATAACGATTGGAAGCCGTTACTGGATCACATCGCTTCCCTTGACCTGCTGTATAAACGATACAGGGCGGCACGAGAGCAGGCGCACACAGTAACAGTATTTTTTGGCGGTACTACAAGTAGGGCTCAAGGCCTTCATGCTTCTGAACTCTGTAAGTGCCTACGGCAGGCTACGTATTCGTTGCTAGGCACAGAGAAGCGGATCGATGCAGAGAATGCTGATGTCAATATGCTCATGCGCTTTGATATCGGCACACTCGTACACGCAATGCTTCAAACCGATTTTCATAGCATGTGCGGCCTAACCGACGGGCATCTACTCTTCGAAGATGAGGTAAAGATTAGCGCCCGCACGAATGCCCTAGCTGCTCAATACCAATACGCGTCTCACTGCGACGGGATATTCACTTTTTTCGACCAAGGATTTAACCCGTATATTCGTATTGGTCTAGAGATCAAAACCATGAGTGGGCCGGAGTACGAGACCGCCAAAAAGCCTAAAGAAGAGCATATCGCGCAGGCAATGCTCTACCAGAAGGTGCTCGACCTACCACTCATATGGTATCTCTACTACAACAAATCGAACAGCAACTTTGTCTCACCCCGCACGCCATGGCTTGTACCCTACGATAAGAACACATGGAACAGGATTGAGAGCCGTTCTCAGCAAGTTCATTTAGCGATCGCTCAGGGAGTATTGCCTGAGCGCGAGGAAGGAAGGCACTGTACCTGGTGCCCCTATCCATGGACATGTGAACCGGCTTGCATTCGACGCACCGGTGGACGGCCCACCTCTATGGTACCTAGGAGATTAACCTAAAATGACACTACAAGTTCCTAGTAATTTAGGACTTGGACAAAGCCAAGAAACTGCTACGCATACCAACTGGGATAGCTACGAAGATATAGCGAGATATCTATCTCTTCGTGGCTTTGCTCCTGTTGGTCAACCCGAATTCGCAAGACCTGTCATCGACCCGCGTTGGTACGCCAAGCTCGAAGGTGAGAATTACTCCATACTCATGGGGCAAATTGACAGATGGTTTGAGTACACGCGCTGTGTACAAGCTGAGCTTGAGGGTAGGCTAATTACGGTACAGAACGAGATGGAGATGATTGGAGTCGACCTCCGCGCGGCCTTTCGCCAAGAGGTAGAAGCCGGCTTACGAGAAAAAATGTCCGAAGCGGCTATGAAGGATTTAGTAAAGGAAAACACGAGGCATCGTGCCCTACTTAAATCCGAACAAGACTTGAAGATCGCACAGAAACAAGTAAACGCTATTCTTGAAAGCCTTGAGCGCTACGCCAAGGGGCTCAGCCGTCAGGTTACTGTCCGTGGGCAAGAAATGACTTTGACTCAAATGGACGCAGGGCGGGGACCACGTAGGCTAGTACCATGATATCTGTACACATTCCTTTCTTTCCGCCGTCTACCAATCACGCCTACCTAAGCACAAGTCATGGGCGCATATTGACCAAAGAAGGAAAAAGGTACAAAACAGAAGTACAACATTTCTTAGGACAGCACTGCCCTGGTTTTATTGCTTTCTTCAAACCAAATATCGAGTACGAGATCCTATTCATGCTCTACTTCGAAGCGGGGTCCCTGTACACGAAGAGCTGGCCAAAAAATACTGAGGTATCCAGGCATAAAAGAATTGACGCGACAAATCGCGTTAAGCTATTAGAGGACGTGATTACAGAAACAGCCGGGTACAACGACTGCCAGCATTTCGCGTTTTCTGTAGTAAAAACGGAGGCTTCTGTAAATCAACACCCGTTTACAGATGTCTATGCATGGGACGAGCAGGAAGATGGACCCCTCGCAAGATACCGACACACAAGGATTGGCTGAGCTATTCGTTCGTATGAATCGAACGGAGCTTTATCAGCACTGTCGCAGCGCGGGCTTGTCGGTACAACCGAATTGGCGAAGAGAGGATTATTTAGCTACCCTTCTTGGTCCTACACCGCCTAAAACGGTGAATGTAATAGACGAGCTTCGCGAAGGCATTATCTTGTTTATCGGAGAATTCTGGAACACGCTACAAGCACAGCTGAAATGCCCCGCTAAGAATTTGCGTAGTCCAGACCCAGATAAAATAGATCCAAAACCTTGTTACCACTGTGTAGACATGCAAGTGGTGGCCTGCTGGAGTAATTTGTCTCCGGCGCATCAACAACGCCTTGTTCAATTAAGGAGAAAATAATGTCTGGTCCGCCCGACATTCAAGCGATTATCGATGCCGCCCCTAGGGGCCTCGAAGAGATTGAAGCTACCTTACAGCTGTACGACCAATTCAGACTTCTGAACGGGCTGGGTTGGCTGTGTACGGAAGAGCAGCGCGCTGCTTTCACAAAACGCACTATGCGCGAACGCGCACAAACTGTTTACGAAGCATTGACCGATTACGACAAAAAGAAAGGCGGTACGAATACTATGAATAATCAGCCCATGGGACCAAACAACCAGATGCAACTCCCCGGTGCGCAAGGATATGGGCAACAGGGTATGGGAGGAGGCATGGGCCCTGCCATGGGAATGCCCCAACAAACGAGCATGGGAGGTGGCATGGTAGGCAACGCACCTGTTATGGGTGGCCTCGGCGCTCCGCAAGGAGCAATGGGCATGGCACCCCAAGGCATGGGAGTGGCTATGAGTGGCCTTGGCGCACCCATTGGAAGTAGCGCACCCATGCCGCAGCCGGCGCAAGGTACGTCAGCATCCGAAGACCTTCATGCTGTGTGCACGATCGTTGAAACTCTGGTTACTGCGGTAGACGCTCTGACCAAGAAACTGAATGCCGTATCGAATCTCACCTCTGCAAACTTGCTCGCTACAGTTATTGGGCTGGAGCGACTGTACGGTTCCAATGGAGCCAACGCGGATCGGCAGGGCGTTGTTCAGTTCTTGGCAGATACCATCAAGTCTGGTACCGGCAAAGCGGTAGGAGATAGCCTTATTGCCGCGTTCCCTACCCAACCGCAGCAACAGAAGAAAGCCTAAACTTATCGTTATGGCCTGGGTGCGTCCTACCTAAACCAGAGGATCTTGTAGAAGTCAATGAATCGGCGCCCGAAGCCGTGCTAAAAGGCGTTGTGGCCTCTTTGGGCCTAGAGGTCTTTGGATCACCAGAACACGCGCTACGCCGCCTCCTGAGCGCTGCGTATACACCGTGAGAAAGGCGGAGACTACACTGGTCTCCGCTTTTTATTAGCCTTAGTTTACACGTTCATTAGCCTGCTGGCTACGCACAAAGTTTTGAGATCCCGCGTTCGTGGGGTCTGCGGTGTGGGCTTGCACATAGTAGTTCGTGTACGGGGAGCTTGCATTCTGCGCCACGCTCGCCCATGTCGTCCCCTGGAAAATCAGGTCCCAAATAGCTGCCTGTGCGGCATTCGATAAACCAGCCATGATACTCCTTAGGTGTAACCGAGAACGGCGTAGGCTGCGTTCGCGCCCGCGAACGTCAATGCAGCGTTCGTGAAGGACGTGTAGAGACCGAAGCTCAGTCCGTTCGCGAACGGGAGGCCCATCGGGAACGTGATAGGTGCCGGCTGTGCCGCAGTGTTCGCGGGCACGTACACCACCTGCGTGATGCCCGTGGGAGTCGCTCCCGGAGCTGCTGCCGTATCGGTGAGCACCAACCAAAGAGCGCTCGCCGTGGCGTTCACCACGTTGACGGTGAAGAGCTTGGCCGGCGCTCCCGAGTTTGCAGCAACCCCCGCACCCGTAGCCCATCCCTCATAAAAGGACGCAGGTGCTCCTCCGTAAGGGTTGCCAAATACATCTTCGAGGATGACGGGCTGAGCTTGTCCAGAGATAGGCGGTACGTGTGCCATTGTGAGCTATCCTTTACGGTCCTTTACGGTCCTGCCATCTTGTACGCGACGCCGTTCGACGAAAGCCAAAACAGATCCCCGCCCGTGGCGTAGAGGATTCCTCCCCCCTCCGGTGTGCCGGCGGGAACAACGGAGCAGTTTCCAAAGAACACAACCCCGGCGCCACGTGTCGCAGGTGGACCCACTGAGTTGATCAAACCTACAACACCTGCGGAACCACCCGTGCCGCCCGCTCCCGGATAAATCAGAACGTCCCCGCCGATATTGGATGCATTCGAGCTGGGGTTGGTGTTGTTGCCTCCTATGATGGAGACCACACCGCCTTGGACAGCCGAGGGAGAATTCGCGCCTGACACGTAGACGGCGCCACCTTGTTTCCCTCCCGCACCACCCTGGATAACCGCATAGCCACCAACCCCGGAGGTAGAAGATGTGGCGGCACCTCCCAAGATGGTAGCGATGCCGCCCGTAACCGCTCCGCTTGCTGCAGTTGCGGCACCTCCTGTGATATTGGTCGCGCTTCCGTTACCCGAAGCATTCGCGGTGGGCTGAACAGTGATGGCGGAAGAGGTTGGGGACGCAACGCTCGAAACAGTGATCGAGGTAAACGTGGGAGACAGACCGGAGGTGGTCGAAGTAAGACTGCCCGAAGAGTCCAGCGCGAGGAGAGAGGAGCTCGCAACGTTCCTGGCCGAA